>Ga0209536_100012012_pt1 | contig 12634 bp, 12 predicted proteins | sample DeeMarSeWOR28_12_FD_187461 | JGI IMG/M metagenome (GOLD analysis project Ga0209536, IMG submission 187461) | Marine sediment microbial communities from White Oak River estuary, North Carolina - WOR-2-8_12 (SPAdes) (version 2) | ecosystem: Environmental > Aquatic > Marine > Intertidal zone >...
CTGGAACCCGCATTCAAGAGGTATTTTTGCTGGTCTTGCTTTGGGGCACACGCGTGCGCATATAATTCGGGCAATCTTAGAAGGGGTTTCCTATGAGATACGGACTAATGTTGAAGTCATGCGGGAACTTGGTTTGCCATCAAAAGAGGTCCGTGTAACAGGAGGGTCTGCAAGGAGTGAAACTTGGATGCAGATACAGGCCAATATTCTTCGAGTTCCTGTGATCAGGACTCAAATGGAAGAAGCGACTGCTGTTGGAGCAGCGATTCTTGCCTGCAAGGGAATAGGCATCTTCAAGTCAGTAGCTAACGCCGCTGAAGAGATGGTTAAAACTCTCCCTCCACTATCCCCAACTAAGGAAACTCTTGAGATATATCAGAAGGGGTACAAGAAGTTCAATGAGCTCTACTCTGCGATATCTAGTCTGCGGCTTGATGACTAGTCTGTATAGACAGCAATTTTGTTACCTTTGTCAAGTACCAGTATCTTCACGTCAGGATTCTCTTTGATCCACTCATCAATGACAGCTTGTGGGTCTTCAACACTCTCAAGATGAGCTGCCTCGACTGTTTCCTGGTCTAGCTTCGAATATAGTCGGACTCTGGAAACACGGTTCAAGAGTTCTGCAAACTTGTAGGCTTTGTGTTCATAGAGGTGATACTCACCACTGATTGACTTGATTACGTCATCAAGAGGAGCTGTGAGTTTGTTGTAGAAGTTCTCTATTGCTGACTCGGGGGCTACACCATCTCGACACTCAGCAAGGAAAAGGATCTGGCCGCCATCAACGACAGCATTCTTTGTTAGTTCGATGGCTCTCTGAGCATGATACAGACTCTTGTCCTGAGGATATCCACCTGGTGAAACGACTATTCTTGTCTGAGGTGTCACAGTAAAGCTTGACATTTCATCCAGCAGCTCCATTCCACGCGCAGTCACTGGCTCTGGATGTCCAGCATCAGCCCATACAAGTTTCCTGTCGCTTGATATGATTCCGACTAAGAAAATCTTTGCGTCACGAGTTATCAGTTCCATTGCCTCTCTCATGTCATCTGCCAAGGGGTTATCGCGCCTTGACTCATCAGGATGGAAGGGGTGTACTCCAAATGTTGAACGTTGATTGAGTGCAAGAGAGTGATTGGCTTCAATTGTAGCAAAACCACACACACCTGGTAGGAAGTTCTTGACAACGTTCGAATATCCTGCAAAGTAGTGGGCTTTCATGTCAGACAGGCTCACATAGACATCATGCCCCACTGCTGCTGTATTGATAATGACTGGAGTCCCCCTAGTTGTTTTTCCTAGATCAACCATGTCTGGAGATTTGCAGTCGTGGATGACGACATCATACCCTATGAGTTTCGCGTCCTCTGCTGCACGTTTGATCATTTCAACAATCTCGAGGTTACCGGGATGATTCACTTCATGAGAGCCAGTCGTGATTATGAACTGGATACGATTAGCGTCAGCAAGACGAGGAACAACTGCTGATATCATCGCCCAGTGTGGTGCATCTCGTGTATGGTCCTCTACCAACACACATACACTTTTGCTCCTCGAGAGGTCAGCAAGTGTTGGACCATGAGGGTTGTCAAGAACCCTCTCAATTCCGGTCTGAACATCTGCCGTTGTCTTAGATGGTTTCGGCTTGACTACACCTGTAAGGTTCTTATCTGGTATCCGGAGCTTTATGCTTCCATCACCATATGTTACATGAACATCCAAGATTCTACCTCATTTTAGAATGTGAGGAACCCTCACAAAAACATTCACTAAGGTGCACTGCAAACTCCGAATCACCAAAACAGATATTGCACATTGCACGGGTATAGGCTCATGAGTGAGTCAAATAATGGACATCAACAATCAGATGAAGGCATGGCCGGTATGGGTCGATGGCTTGCAATCTCATCTGAGCTGCCGTGTGCTGTTATTGCCTTGCTCTTGGTTGGTCAGATTGTTGGTGGTTCTATCGCTGGTCCTTCGGGAGCGACTCTAGGAGCACTTCTTGGGGCTCTTTTCGGTTTTATGTTTGGGACCTATAGTGTCTTTGTGACAATCAGATACTTTGACAGACTGGATGTGAAGACAAAACGCGTATCCGGATATATGCCACCAATGAAAGAGATTCTTGAGGAAGTGACCTTTGACCTAGACTCCACTATTCCTGATGAACCAGAGGATGAATGATAGCTGGTTCTCACTCTAGGAAATCTGAGTCGTCAGCATCCAGGACCTCTATGATGACTCTTGTAGCACTCCTTCCTACCCCTGCAATGATTAATTGGATGAGTAGCGCAATGAAGAATGCTCCAAGGCCGATTCCAAAGATCCTGATTGAGATTGAGTTCAAGGAAACAGCCCATGGTGCAAGATAGTACAAGTCGATGAGATACCAGATGTAAATTCCGGTGATTCCCATCAAGGCGACAAGTAGACCGAATGCAGCCACTACTGCCTTCACCCTTGGGGTGTTCATCTTAACCTCTTCGATGCCCGGTCCCACGACGGCATCTCCAATCCGTCTTGAGAATCTGATGAACACACTCATCGCTGCAAGAAAGATTAGCAGTGCAATGATGCATACAATCAGAAGGACTAGGATCTTCAACTCGTTATTCAACACAAAGAACAAATCGCCCACAGCATAAGCTGACAACGACCCAATCATCACAATGACCGCTATGATCTGTATGACGAATGTGATGGTTGCTGAGCTTCTGAAGAGGCTTCCAAGATTGATGTAATCCTCGCTAGGAGCCGTCATAATGACCAACAAATCGATGGTAGGTTGCTAGTTATTTGAATTCTTCTACTAGCAAAACAGGTAGTGTAGCTCCTTCGTCAAGCTTATATCGTGCATACATTGTCCTTCGGTAGTCCTCATCAGATTGTGAGGAGTAGAAAATCTATGATGGCTTCGAAGTCTGCGAACGAATATGGCTTTGTCAATGCAAGGATACGAGGTATGAAGTCTCGATTCCTTACAGTTGGCAATTATGAAAGCCTTCTTTCAAGTAACAGCTATGAGGATTTCATCAAGATTCTCTCTGGGACTTATTATGGTCAGGTCATCACAAGGGAGTCAGGTACTACAAAGCCTAGTCCGGAGGATCTAGCACTTATTCTATCCCGAGACTTTGCCGATGTGGCTGCAAACCTGTCGCGTTCACTTACTGGGAAGGTTCGTGAGTTCACGAACACGTACCTGGAAATGTTCATGGCAGAGAGTGTAAAATCGATAATTCGAGGAATTCATGTTGGTCTTGACAGGGATGAGATTCTACGTTTCGCAGTTCCCTCAACCCCTGAACAGGCAAGCCTGTTCGAAACACTAGTGGATTCCGGTTCTGTCAGCAAGATGATAGACCACCTTCCACAATGGGATCTTAGAGTGGCGTTATTGACAAAACTTCCAAGCTATGAAGAGTTCGACTCTCCAGCGCCACTTGAAGTAGCGATTGAAGAATGGTACCTCAAGAATGTCCTAGATGCTCTCGATGGATTCTCCGACAGTGATGCACGACGGGTTCTAGATATCTTAGAGTCACGAGTCGTTTTGCGGAATACTTTGACAGCACTTCGAGCTGTCACACTCCAGTTTGACTCCCGTGCTCTTGAACAGTCACTAATCAGATTTCACAAAACAAAGGAGTTCACCGAGTCTCTCAAGACGGTGAACTTATGGCGTGAAGTCATCACAAGATTGGATGCAACGCGTTTTAGCGAGTTTGGAGGAAGACTTGCCCGGCTCTACGAGGACACTGAAGACCTTTCAGAGGTTGAGCTGGCAATCGAGGACTATATAGCTCAGAGAGTGAAACTACAGCTGACAGCATTTCCATTTCACCTTGGCACAATCATTGGATTCTTCTCACTCAAGCTTTATGAGGTGAGAAATATCCGCTCCATTGCGGTCGGTGTTGAACGAGGACAGTCAGCTGATGACATTAGAAAAATGATCACAATTTGGTGAGATTTGGAGGAAACGATCACATGAAAATCGACAATCGGATCAAGTCCATTGCCATGCTGATGATGGGAGTAGTGTTACTTACCCTAGCATTATTTGCAATTTCCATGGCTGATGCTACAACGGTTCTAAGAGCACTTGGTGCACCAGTGGATACTGGTTTTGTGCCTGCACAGATAGGTGACGGAGATGGAATAGCCATTCTCGGTCTTGGTATTGGTGCGGGTCTAGCACTTGGTCTTGCTGGTATTGGTGCAGCCCTTGGTATGGGTACAGCCTCTGCTGCAGCACTTGGAGCCATCACTGAAAAACCTGAAACTTTCGGAAAGAGTATTCTATACGTAGTGTTCATTGAGGCTGTAGCTATCTACGGTTTCGTTATTGCATTCCTTCTTGTAGGATACATTCCAACAATTCTCGGTCATTAGAAAGACACAGAGAAACTAGTAGAGGTGATCTTCCTCCCTCTACTCTTTCTTTTCTTCAGCACCGAATAGGATTGATGAGATAGTGTCCCGTATCTGACTTTCGTAACGCTCAAGTCTTGCCTCGAAGGTGTTATCGACCCATCTGGTAGAATCTTTGTTCCTTACAATTACTCCACCAGTTGCACGTACATCCTCCTTTGAAACGCTTAGATTGCATTTCCTACTAGTTGCTTTTGCAACAGCTGCTTCAACAGCCTTCAGATCAATGTTTGATGCGTGTCCCTTTGGTGCAACGATTTCAAGATCTGCTTCTTCGAGTGAGGCTGCTGCGTCAACAATCAGTTTCTCCAGTGTGTTTCCATAGGCCTTCTTCTTGACAAGATCCTCAAGATGCTTCCTCGCTGAAGACAGAACATCCTCAATAAGGGCTTCCTTTGCCTCAAGAAGTTTGTACTTTGACTGCAGCTTGGCGCTTGCTTCATATCTGGAAACCTCTGCGTTTGACTCAATCTCAGCTTTCCCAGTGATTGATGCAGTGACCTTTTTCGCCTTTGCATGTGCATCATCTAGCTTCTTCTTCTTATTTGACTCGGCCTCGGAAAGGATTTCCTTCTCTTTCTCAGCAGTCTTGGAATTGATAATTTCAATTATATTCGTCATCCCACTCATAGTCTCATGCCTCCCCCAACAGTATCTTTACGGCTGCTTGATAGGCTTCATCCTTCCTTTTTTCAGCAGTGCCCTGCAATTTCTTTATTGTCTTCTCTGTTTCCTTGAAAACCGATGACTCAATCTCTTCCTTTCTACCCTCGATATCACTGAGCATTTTTGCGGCTGTGTCTTTTGCCTTTATCTCAGCAGTTTCGATGATTCTTCTTGCTTCCTCATCAGCATCCTCTTGGATTTTCCGTGCTTTCTTCTGAGCCCTCTCGATTCTCTCTTGAGCTGCTTTCTCAGTTTCATGAATCTGGTCGATTTCATCGTGTGCTGCACACATGACTATTCCTCAAAGGTCATGATAATATTTCATCACCAATATCTCCCCCCTTTAAAGATTGACCTCCGTCGTAAAGGTTATTTGGAGCATGGGAAGCATCACGTACTTACACATCTCGGTATATTGAGCCATCCGGGGCACTAAATCCGAGGGTGTAGTACTGGAGATGACACAATGGTACGAATGAGTCCAGAAAATATGATTGTTGCCAAGGTAGTTTCTCACAAGGATTTTGAGAGGCAGGTCTTGATTTCACTTGAGGAGTTTTCACTCTTTGAGTTCATTGATGTTCGACGACAAGCTGGACTTATTGATGTGAAACGGACGCGTGATGAGGAAACCGTGTATTCTGCTCTCGAACGCCTAAACAAGGTGCTCGAGTCGCTGGGTATAGACTCGACAAAAAGAACAGGAGTCTTCATAGACGTTGACAATACAACACTTGAGAATTCACTGACTCTTGCCTCAGAGGTCATCTCTGCTGTTGAGGAAGAGGTTCTTGACATTGACTCTAAGACAACTATTGCTCGTCTTGAGATAGAACGTCAGAGGGGTATTGCTGATGTTGCTATGTCCCTAGAGCCTCTTGGAATAGATCCTAGTCTAATCGGTACAACCGAGTTCACATTCACAACAGCTGGTATAGTTCCCTCTGGAAGAGAATCCGAGCTTGAATGGAGTATTGGTGAGGTCACTGATGGTGCATTTACTATTGGGATGTTGCGTCTGAAAAGAGGTGGCTCCGCATGTGTCGTCACAGTACCAGTCGATCTGAAAGAGGCCGTCGAACGAATTCTCTCAGCAATGCAGTTTGAAGCCTTTGCAATCCCTGAGGACTCTGCAGGACGTCCTGAACAGGTAGTGGCAGATGCTGAGGAGAAGATAAGCGAGCTTGAGGAAGAGCTTGAACAGCTGGGGAAAAGGAAGGAACACATCGCACTTGAGTGGGGAACCAGAATCCTCGCAGCCTGGGAAACTCTTGACATTGAGCGCAAGAGGGTTGACATCAAGAGCTATATTGTCTACACTGATCAGGCAATCAAGATGTGGGGTTGGATTCCAGAAAACAAAGAGAAGGAACTTGAATCTCTTCTAAGTGAGAATGTAGGACCTGCTCTTGAGGTGACCTTCGACAAGCCTGATTTCGCTGAGGTCGAAGCTCCAACCTATATCTCGAACCCTTCATACATGAAACCAGCTGAGGATGTCGTCAAAGCCTTTGGTATTCCCTCTCGTCATGATCTTGACCCAACCAAATTCATGGCATGGTCATTTCCGTTGATTTTTGGTCTTGTTTTTGCTGATGTTGGACAGGGTTTCTTGATATTTCTAATTGGATATGCTGCGTATCGAGCAAACAAGAAGGGGCAAGATTGGGGTGCAATTCTTGGATATGTTCAGAATGGTGCCCAAGGTCTCATGATGATGGGTATCTTTGCTATACTAGGTGGATTCCTCTTTGGAAGCTTCTTTGGCGCTGAAACTGTCATCGAACCATTGTGGCCAATATTTGCACACACAGACCCGAACCGTGCAACGCACATGCTCAAGCTCTCAATCGAGGTTGGAGCCATCCACATCTCATTGGGAATTGTTTTGGCTCTCTACAATGAACTGAAATACAAGCACATGCGAAAGGCTTTGATCAATCTGTCCTATCTTATAATGTATCTTGGTTTCATTATCCTCATCTTTGGAGTAAGTTACAACAGTGTTGGAAACTGGTTCCTTACTTCTGGAACTGTATCTTTGTGGATACCCATTATTGGTATTGGATATGGGACAGCAACGCATAATCCATTCTATCCTGTACTCCCAATTGCTCCCCTGACATTCACACTCATGATGTTCATTGTTCCACTTGTCATCATGCTTCTTGCATCATTCAAAGGAGGGATGGATGGCGTTGTACACCTTCTAGAGAGCGTCATAGGGATGATTAGCCACACAGTTAGCTACGCGCGTATCTTTGCTCTAAACACTGTTCACATCATTCTAAGCGGTGTCTTCATCACCCTGTTACCCCCTATTGTCAACATATACTTCCCGTCATTCTCACTATTTGGAGTGGACATAATTCCAGAAGTTGTGCATACCGCCCATTACACAGGACCCCCTGTGATGCCAATTCTAGGTGCATTCATTGGCACATTGATTGTGGGTATCCTTGAAGGGCTACTCGGATTCATGCACACACTTAGGCTACACTTTGTAGAGTGGTTCAGTAAGTTCTATCATGCTGGTGGTGTTGAATTCCAGCCATTCAGTGTGAAACGTCTGCATACTGTGAAAATCACTCAACAGGCTATTGCGTCAAACATCACGACATCATAACGGGAAACCTGTCAATCTGTGTCATGCTTGACCAAGATATAGTGCGATCAGTTCAGCTTCTCCCTTTTCAGTTGGGTCCTGATCTCGCTCAAGACGCTGTCTGTTATCCCATACGCTCCTAGCAAGAAGGTCTGTGGTTTTTGCTCGACCATCCACGTTCTGAGCCGCCTGTGCGTCACCAACCTGCTGGAAGACTTGTGCTGCTACAGTATAGTTGCCAACTGCCTCTCGAAGCTGGTCGTTCGCATCTGAATAATGCATCTTGGCCTTAGATTTCTTACCAGTCTTGAACATGTACTCAGCCATGAAATCGCTCTTGGCAGCAATAATTCGTAATAGGTCTCCCTTGAACTTCAACACCACACCTTGAAGCTGTTTTACTTGAGCTTCAACATTGTTCTTTTGGCGTAGATCCTCTCCCCTGACACTGTTTAGTTCATTAGCTGCAGACTCAAATGATGCCACTGTCTGCTTTATCCTTGCTATAGCACCATCATGAACCTCTAAAGCGTCCTCGACAGGATCATCTTCCTCCAGCTGTGCAAGTTCATCCTCTATTTTCTGCATCGCGTTTACTCTTTCTATCTGAGCTCTGAACGACCACTGCTCAGACTGTCTAGAATAGACCTGTGCCTCTGATGCAAAGGCTGTTGCTAGAGCCAGTCTACCCAAGTCTGTGAGTTCGTCTGCAGGACCCTTCTCTCCCAGGACTTTGTAGTAGGACGCTGCCTCAGCTGAATGAAGGTTCTCCAGGATGCGTGACATTATGAACTTAACACCATGATCTAAGTTTGCGCTCAACTGAAACTGTATCATGTACTTCACATTGTTGAGGAGAGCCAAAGTTCTATTGCGAAGATTCCCAACTTCTTGATCCTCTGCTTCGAGGCTCAAAAGAATGCCCAGACTGTTCAAGCCTTCACGAATCGAGTCTAGAGCATCTGCTGGATTACTGGTCATCAATGCTGCCGCCTCGTCGAGCTCCTTACCCACATCCTGAATAAGTCCTGTTTTTCGGAGGTCCTTTGCAAACTCTATCTGGTCGATGATACTACTGATATCCTCTGTTTTCTTCTTCTTTTTCTTTAGGAGTTCCTTGACGAATGAGTATGTCTTGAGGTCCTCTTTGATAGCACTCGTCAGCTCGCGGGTCTTTGCGAGTTTCTCTGCCTTCTCTAACTTCTTGAATATGTCTTTCAAAACAAGTTTTGCTTCAGTCTTGTTGTTGACTTTGATCAACTCTGACAGAGTGAAAACACTCGCCTCCACGCTGCAATACAATGATTGTGCTTTCTTCTGTTCCTTGTCAAGTCTCGACTGTTCTGCATTGGTCTGGAGTGCAAGAACCTCTCTAAAGCACTTCTCAGCCCTTCCGAATGCATCAGAGGCTACTTGATACAGTTTTGATGCATCCTCCAAATTGCCAGCACGCATCTGTGCATCAGCTATATCAGTATAGGTCATAGCAAGATACACCTCACTGAGACCAGCTGTGTTCTGCTTCCAGGACTTCATCATGGCTAGCTTCTCTTTGTACTCGCGCTGCTTTTGGAAATGTGGAATTGCTTCATTGTAGAGGTCCGTAGCCTGTTCAAAGATGAAGGAGCTAATGATGTCTCTCCATATCAGTTCGTCAAACGGATTGAACGCCTGTCTGAATGTACTCTCTTGACCGATTAGTTCGTTCAGGAACTCATCATAGAACTCTGCTTCAGCGCTCTTATTTTTCCCAAGCATCGAAGTGAGTTCTGAATCCTTGGCTTCATGGCTTTCCTTGAGGAGAGAGTACGCTTGCTTACCTAAGGCTACTCGCCGGAGTTTCTGTGTTCCATCAACTTTCTGGGGAGTTGCGGAGAATGGTTTCTCTAACATTGTATAGACTGCTGCGAGGTGTTTTGAGGCACTCTTCTCTTTGTCTTCATGCTCTTCCTCAACAAATGGTCCACTCGCAGCGGCGGCTTGATGAAGCCAAGCCATTACCCTTGCCATCCAAACATCCGCCAAGTTCGTCTGAGCTTGGACCTTGAGCTCTTCCAGCGCAGCCTCGAGTTGCTCCTTAACCTCTCCTTCGCTCTGAGTCGCTCTGTTTCTGAGATACGCGATATCAAAGTCATCAATCATGATTTGTTCGTTGAACGTGGCAATTGTATCGTAAAGCTCTGTGAAAGCATCATGCATATCTATCCGTTTTCTCTCAAGGCCTTCCCTATCATCGATGTCATGTAGTGAGAACTCTCGTACTGCATCTTGAGCCTTGATGTTTAACTCAAAGAGTAGACTAGTAAAGATAGTTGTTTCATCAACATCCTTACTTTCCTGTTTGCTTGCTTTCTTCTTTGAGCTGGGTAGAACGTTACTCAATAGAGCATCCTCCTATAAAGTCGCTCCCAATGCACAAGCATCTAACTCTTACTTAAGAGTACTTACGCCAGATAATGTGTCAAATGGAACCCAGTCTAAATCCTACAACTAGTTGCAAATATGAAGTGGTCTGAGTGAACGTTACTCTTCAGCTGTTCTGAATCTTATGAGTCTTCCATCTCGGACCTTTACCAGATGGCCTTCATCAACAAGCTTGTTCAAGACCTCACTAGTCCTTGAACGCGATCTTCCCCACTTCTCAGCAAGCTCTGTGGCGGTGAGTCCAAGCTTTTCTTCCCGCAGGAGGTTCACAAGTCTATTCCAGCTAATGTCGCCTTCAATAGCAGTGCTTCGGTTGCTGAATACATTGTACTGTCCAGAGTCATATGGCGAACCTGCATCAGTGGTCTGTTTTAGCCTGCTAGTGAGCTCTACAATAGTGTCCTTTAGAGTGTATACAGTCTGTCTTAACTCTTGGACTTCCTCTCGAAGCTCTTTCAGTTCTTTATCTTTTGACAAGATTAGCCCTCCTAATCTAGCTCTTTTCGTAGTCAGATCTGAACTCGACATAGTTCCTTCTCTTTTTCTTCTTCTCAAAACAGTCTTTCACTTCATCTGCTTCGAAGTCCATTTCTTGCGTTGGCTCGTATGTTTCCATTTGCTCCATTGCACTTTCTTCACTTGATATCTCGTCAGATGTTCCAGCTATATCACTGGCTGATTCCTCTTGTTTTTGATCAAGTGGTTTGGAAGCAGACGATGAGGTAGAAGGCTCTAAAATCTCATAGTCAGACTTCTTCATGTGAAGGATGTTGTCGAGAATCTCTCTTGTTTCCTTCGCACAAGAGTCTCGTTTATGATGGTACGTCACGAGGACCGACAACCGTCGACAATAATCAACAATAATCAACACATTTACGAATCATTTGAATATAAGCCTTTGGTTGGGTGGTTTTCCTTACTTTTCCTCAACCATTGTGCGAGCGAACGTGATGTATCCTGTATGAGCGACCATCCATGTAGTGGGTCGGGTCTTGTTCTCGCGGACCATGATCTCTCTCTGCAGGACCTCGAGAGTCTTTATCATACCCCACTTGCCATCTGTTCCAAGAGCCTTGCAGGTCTTCATAGTCTGCTCGATAGTTGGACTATAGCTTGCAATGTGCCGACTCGGTTTCAGTACGCGATGTGCCTCGTCAGTGAGTTCCCAGGGAGTGGCCAAGTCTAGAACTACGGCATCCAAGTCCTCCTCTTTGATACCCTCTAATATGTCCAAGTTGTGCATTGTGATGTTTTCAGTAAGACCGTATTTCTCCAGATTCTTCCTCGCTCCGCTAAACATGTCTTCCCTTATCTCATAAGTGTACACATGTCCAGATGGACCAACAGCTCTCGAGAGAATACTTGTGAGGGCACCTGAGCCAGTTCCAGACTCAACAACCCTGGCTCCTGCAAAGATGCCCGCCTCGACAAGAATGGTGCCAGCGTCCTTTGGATAGACAATCTGCGTGTTCCTACCCATGGCAATCTGGATGTCTGTGGGGCTGGGTCTGTGGATCTGGAAAACAATTCCAGAGTGACTCTCTGCCCTGATTCCGAAGGGCTTACCAATCAGGTCATCATACTTGATAATCCCCCTGTTGGAGTGGAACTCCTCGCCAGCGACGACTTTCCGAATCCAGTTCCTCTTTGCATCTAGGAATATGAAGACGTGACTTCCATCTTGAATCTGGTCTTGCATAACGAGTCACTGCTGAGTTGTCGTTTTGAGTGTTGCTAACCATCAATTATCACGATAAATGGAAACGCGCGATGCTACAAAGCTTTATCCGACGTCAGACTTGAGTCGTCCGGAGGTGCTCGTTTGAGAAAACCATCCACGCCAGATGAAGACGAAATCGACGCCGCCAATCTTGCGGACAGACCTGCGGAGCTTCTTCCGAAGTCCGCGCTTCCGTACCACCCACGGGTAGGAGACCCACTTGATCTGCTTGTTGACCTCAGTGTTGGGGTCGTGCTTGGTCGCTCAGAGTCATTCCACCGCAAGTACTACACAGGAGGTCTAGGGACCATAGGAGGTGTTGCAGAAACCTCTGATGACATTCTTACCTCGTTGATGGGGATGCCAGTCAACCTAGACCTGATGGGTCCCCATGTTATGTTTGTTGCTGGAAAGAGAGGCTCTGGTAAGAGCTACACACTAGGCATTATTGCTGAGGAACTTGCACTTGCTATGGAACGTAAGGAGATCGAGGTTGCTGCAGTGGTTGTGGACACTGTTGATGTGTTCAGACAGATGGTCGATCCCAATGATGAACAGTCTGACCTCCTGAAGAAGTGGGATCTTGAAGCGAAGGGATTCCAAGTCGCAGTCTATGTCCCTCGCAGAACCTATGTAGGACTGCCAGATGAGGTCAAGAAGAAGGCGCGTTTGTTCCCCTTATCTATTGGTCCTCGAGAACTTACAGTTTCAGACTGGGGCTATGTGCTCGAGAAAGGAGGATCTCTAAGTACAACCATGGAGAACCTCATTGGAGAAAC
>Ga0209536_100012014_pt1 | contig 12633 bp, 12 predicted proteins | sample DeeMarSeWOR28_12_FD_187461 | JGI IMG/M metagenome (GOLD analysis project Ga0209536, IMG submission 187461) | Marine sediment microbial communities from White Oak River estuary, North Carolina - WOR-2-8_12 (SPAdes) (version 2) | ecosystem: Environmental > Aquatic > Marine > Intertidal zone >...
TTCGTCGGCGATTACCTGAAGAAGCACGGCAAGTACCCGTCGTTCTACGGCGCCCAGGCCTACGATTCGATCATGCTGATCAAGAGCGCGGTCGAGAAGGTGGGCGGCGACCTGTCCGACAAGGACGCCGTGCGCGCGGCGCTGAAGGCTGCCGACTTCGATTCGGTTCGCGGCAAGTACTCCTACGGCAACAACCACATGCCGATCCAGAACTTCTACCTGCGCGAAGTGGTCGAGGACGACGAGGGCCGCTGGACCACCAAGATCGTCTCCACGGTGTACACCAACCACCAGGACATCTACGCCAAAGAGTGCAAGATGTAAGCCGTCGCTCGCCCGGCCCCTGCAGGGCCGGGCGAGCACTTTCTTCCTGATTTTCATTCCGGGCTGCCTCTTATGGACTGGAGCTTGTTGATCACGCAATTGTTGAACGGGCTGCAGCTCGGGCTGTTGCTGTTCCTGCTCGCCTCCGGCCTGACGCTGATCTTCGGCATCATGGACTTCATCAACCTGTCGCACGGCTCGTTCTACATGATCGGCGCCTATTTCTGCGGCACGGTGGTCGCCTACACCGGCTCGTTTCTGCTCGGCATCCTGTTCGGCCTGGTCGGCGTGTTCATCGTCGGCGCGCTGGTCGAGTGGTTCATCGCGCGCAAGCTGTACCGCGAGGATCACCTCGATCACGTGCTGGTCACTTTCGGCCTGATCCTGATTTTCGATACCCTGGTGCACCTGCTGTGGGGCGCCGAGGGTATGGCGATACCCCTGCCCGACGTGCTCAACGGCCAGATCACGATCGGCGAACTGGTGCTGCCGACCTACCGCATGCTGATCATCGGCTGCGGCCTGCTGGTCGCCGCGCTGCTATACGTGCTGGTGGTGCGCACGCGGCTCGGCATGCTGATCCGCGCCGGCGCTTCCAACCGCACCATGGTCGAGGCGCTCGGCGTCAACATCAACCGGCTGTTCCTGATCGTATTTGCCCTCGGCGCGGCGATGGCCGGTTTCGCCGGCATGCTGATCGCGCCGATCACCGAGGCCAGCATCGGCATGGGTAACGACATCATCATCGTCGCTTTCGTGGTCGTCATCGTCGGCGGCATCGGCTCGGTCAAGGGCGCGTTCTACGCGGCGCTGATTCTCGGCATGCTCGACACGTTGTCGCGTTCCTATCTCGACCTCGTTCTGCAGCTGTTGATGCCGGTGACCTACGCCGAGACCGCGGCGCCGGCGCTTTCGGCGATGCTGATTTATATACTGATGGCCGCGGTGCTCGCGTTCCGGCCGCAGGGGCTGTTTCCGCCGGCGGGTGCCAAGTGATGGCCTGGCTGCCCGGGGCGGTATCGACACGCATTTACGCGGTGCTGTTGCTGGTACTTGGCGTGGCCCCGTTCGTGCTGCAGGCGATGGATCAGCCTTTTTACCTCGATTTGTTGAGCCGAGGGCTGATCTTCGCCATCGCCGTCGTCAGCCTGAACCTGATCCTCGGTTACGGCGGCATGGTCAGCCTCGGTCATGCCGCCTATATCGGTATCGGCGCCTACAGCGTCGGTATCGCTTCGTACTACGACTATTACAACGGCTGGCTGCACCTTGCGCTCGCGCTCGGCACGAGCGCCCTGTTCGCCTTGATCACCGGCGCGATCAGCCTGCGCACCAAAGGCGTCTATTTCATCATGATCACGATGGCCTTCAGCCAGATGGTGTTTTTCATCTTTCTGAGCCTTGAGGAGTACGGCGCCGACGACGGCCTGGTCATTTACGCGCGCAGCGAATTCCCGGAGTGGATCAGCATGGACAGCGCGATCGGCCTTTACTACTGGATCTTCGCGATTCTGCTGCTGGCGCTGTTTTTTATTCACCGGCTGATAAACGCCCGCTTCGGCCGCGTTATCGTCGGTGCCCGCTTCAACGAGCAGCGCATGCAGGCGCTCGGCTTCGACACCTACCGCTACCGCCTGGTCTGCTACGTGCTGTCGGCGATGCTCTGCAGCCTGGCCGGTATGCTGCTCGGCAACTTCGCCGGTTTCATCAGCCCCGACATGATGAGCTGGGCACGCTCCGGGGAGCTGATCTTCATGGTCATCATCGGCGGCGCGGCGACGCTGTTCGGTCCGCTGGTGGGCACCATCGCTTTCGTGCTGCTGGAAGAGTTCCTGTCCGCGATCACGGTCTACTGGCACCTGATATTCGGTGTGTTGCTGGTCGCGCTGGTGCTGTACGGCAAGGGCGGCATCCACGGCTGGCTCAGGCTGCTCGACCGGCGGGAGGGCGAACATGGCGGATAATTTGCTGGTGGTGTCGGGCCTGCGCAAACACTTCGGCGGCGTCGTCGCCACCGACGACGTCAGTCTGGCCGTCGAGCAGGGCCAGGTGCACGCCATCATCGGTCCCAACGGCGCCGGCAAGACGACCCTGATCGCGCAGCTGTGCGGGCAGATCGCGCCCGACAGCGGAGACATCGAGTTCGCCGGCCGCAGCATCATCGGTTACAGCATGGCGCGCCGGGCGCGCGAGGGGCTGGCGCGCTCGTTCCAGATCACCAGCGTGGTCATGCCGATGACGCTGCTGGAGAACGTCATGCTGGCGGTGCAGGGCACCGGCGGTCATTCCTTTCGCTTCTGGGCGCCGGTGAATCGCGATGTCTCGCTGCGCGATGCGGCCATGGCGAGCCTCGCCGAGGTCGGCCTCGACGATCGCGCCGAGCGCATCGCCGCGAACGTTTCGCACGGCGAGCAGCGCCAGCTCGAGGTGGCGATGGCGCTGGCGATGCGCCCGCGCATGCTGCTGCTCGATGAACCGATGGCCGGGATGGGCAAGGAAGAGGGCGCGGCGATGATCGAGATTCTCGATCGCCTGAAGGGCGGCATGACGATACTGCTGGTGGAGCACGACATGGACGCGGTGTTCAGCCTCGCCGACCAGCTTTCGGTGCTGGTTAATGGTCATATCATCGCCACCGACACCGTCGCCAATATCCGCAAGAACCCGGAAGTGCAAAAGGCCTACCTCGGAGACGGCCATGCTTGAACTCGAGGGCGTGGAAACCTGTTACGGCAATATCCAGGCGCTTTTCGGCATGAGCCTGCGCTGCGAGCCCGGCGAGGTCACGACCCTGATCGGGCGCAACGGCATGGGCAAGACGACGACGGTGGGCTCGATCATCGGCACGCTGCAAAGCCGCGCCGGGCACATTTATTTCAACGGCCAGGACATCCGCGGCAAACCCGCTTACGAGATCGCACAGGCCGGCATCGGCCTGGTGCCCGAGGGTCGGCAGATTTTCCCCAACCTGAGCGTGCGCGAGAACCTGATCGCAACCGCGGCCAATTATGCCGACAGCAAGCAGCCCTGGACCCTGGAGCGCGTGCTCGAATTCTTTCCCCGGCTCGGCGAACGCCTCGACAACCAGGGCAGCCAGCTTTCCGGTGGCGAGCAGCAGATGCTGGCGATCGGCCGCGCGCTGATGCTGAACCCGCGCCTGCTGATACTCGACGAGGCCACCGAGGGGCTGGCGCCGCTGATTCGCCAGGAGATTTGGCGCCGCCTCGAGCAGCTGAAACAGTCGGGCCTTTCCATCCTGCTGATCGACAAGAACATCGACGAGTTCGCGCACATCGCCGATCGGCACTTCATTGTCGAAAAGGGCAGGGTCGTCTGGCAGGGCAAGTCCGACGAACTGACCGCGAACGACGAACTCAAGGCGCGCTACCTGGGGATATGAGGCCGCGACGCGAAAGGCTGGCATCTGCCGTCCTGCGACAGCAGCCGCCCGCGGGCAGCGGTTTTCGGCGAGCATGGTGAGACTGGATCGAGTCGAGATCATCGGCGCGGGCCCGGCGGGGCTTTATGCCGCGATCCTGCTGAAATCGCTGATGCCGGATGCGCGGGTCCGGATCACCGAGCAGAACCCGGCGGATGCCACCTTCGGCTTCGGCGTCGTCTTCTCCGATCGCGCGCTCGATTTTCTGCACGCCGACGACCCAGAAACCCACGACCTGATCACGCCGTTGATGGAGCGCTGGCAGGACCTGACGCTGTCCCTGCGCGGCGAGCGCGTGGTTCTGGACGGCATCGGTTTCGCCGCGATCGGCCGCCTGCCGCTGCTGCAGGTTCTGCAGCGCCGCGCCGCCGGCCTTGGCGTCGAGTTGCGTTTCGACGAGCGCGTCGACAACCTGGCGGAGATCGAGCGCGATGCCGACCTGGTCATCGGCGCCGACGGGCTCAACTCGATCCTGCGGCGCAGCAACGAAGCCGCGTTCGCGCCGACGCTCGACTATTTCGACAACCACTTCGCCTGGTTCGGCACGCCGCGGGAATTCGCGACGCTGACGCAAAGCTTCGTCGACGGTCCCGCGGGGCCGTTGAACGCGCATCATTACCGCTACGCGCCGGCGCAGAGCACGTTCATCGTCGAATGCGATCCGGCCAGTTTCGGGGCCTACGGCTTCGCCGACATGGACGAGGCGGAAAGCGCGCGGGTTTGCGGTGACCTGTTCTTTTCCGTGCTCGACGAAGCGCCGCTGCTCACCAACCAGTCGCACTGGCGTCGTTTCCCGCGCCTGTGGTGCGAGAACTGGGTCGCCGGCAAGCGCGTGCTGCTCGGCGACGCCGCGCACACCGCGCATTTTTCGATCGGTTCGGGTACGCGGCTGGCGCTGGAGGACGCAATTGCGCTGGTCGCTGCTTTGCGCGATTACGACCGGCTGGACACCGCGCTGGCGGAGTTCCAGTTCCGCCGTCAGCCGATCGCGCGCAAGATCGTCGACGCCGCCAACACCTCGGCGCGCTGGTACGATAACTTCCGCGAGAAGATGCAGTTGCCGGCGCTGGAATTCGCCTTCAGCTACCTGACGCGCTCGGGCCGGGTCGATGTCGACCGACTGCGCGAGCTGTCGCCGGCTTTCATCGCGCAGTACGAGGCCAGCCGGGGATAGTCGCCAGGGCCTAGATGATGGCGTGGCGAATCTTCGCCGAAACCCACTCGCTGACGATGACGGTAGCGAGGATCACCAGCAGGATCAGCGATACCTGGGTCCAGGCGAGCGTCGAGATCGACGCGTCCAGCTGCAGGCCGATACCGCCGGCGCCGACCAGGCCGAGCACGGTCGATTCGCGGATGTTGATGTCCCAGCGGAATACCGAGATGCCGGCGAAGGCGGGCAGAATTTGCGGCACGATGCCGTAGCTCAATTGCTGGCCGCGCGAAGCGCCGGTGGCGACTATGGCTTCCACCTGGGTCGGGTCGATTTCCTCGATCGCCTCGTACAGCAGCTTGGCGCAGAAACCGACCGAGCGCAGGCCGATGGCGATGACTCCGGCGAGCACGCCGGGCCCGATCAGGGTCACCAGCATCAGCGCCCAGATCAGCGAATTGATCGAGCGCGAGGAAACGATGATGAACAGTGCGACCGGGCGCACGAAGGTCCGACTCGGCGTGGTGTTGCGCGCCGCGCAGAAAGCGACCGGCACCGCGATCACGATGGCGATCATGGTGCCGAGCGTGGCGATGTTGATCGTATCCCACACCGGGCCCCACAGCGTATCCATGTAAGACCACGCCGGCGGCACCATGCGCTCGGCCATGTCGGCTGCCTGCTTGGGCGCGTCGGTGACGAAAAACCAGATCGTCTTCTCGGAAATCAGTTGCCAGCAGTAGACGAAGATAGCGACGCCGATCAGCCAGCCGAACCAGACCGCGAACTGCTTCGCGGTGGTGCGCCGATGCCAGATTTTTTGTCCCGATTTCTCCTGTACCGGCATTATTGCACCCACTTGCGGATATAGCCGGAGCTGTACTCCATCGCCATGACGATGCCGATGATGATCAGCAGGATCGCCGCCGCCGAATCGAACTCGTAGCGGTCGAAAGAAGTCAGCAGGGTGGCGCCGATGCCGCCGCCGCCGACGATGCCGACGACCGCGGATTCGCGAAAATTGATGTCGAGGCGATAGATTCCGAGCCCGATCATGCGCGGCATTACCTGCGGCTGCACCGCGTAGTTCAGCCACTGCAGCCAGCCGGCGCCGACCGACTTGATCGCCTCCGCCTGCACCGGGTCCATGTCCTCGATATCCTCCGCCAGCAGCTTGCCGTAGAAGCCGATGGTGCCGACGCTGAGCGCGAGAAAGCCGGCGAACGGACCGAAGCCGAACAGCTTGACGAAGAAGATCGCGAGAATGATTTCCGGAAAGGTGCGCGACACCGCGAGGATGCCGCGGCAGAACAGGTAGACCGGCCGCCAGGACAGGTTGCGCGCAGCGCCGAGACCTACCGGGATGGACAGCATGATGCCGACCACGGTGGAAGTGATCGTCATCCACAGGCTTTCCAGGATGCCTTCCTCGATCGAATCCCAGCGCGAGGTGAAATCGGGCGGAAAGAAAGACGCCAGGAAGCGCTGCCCGCGCGTCACACCCTCGGCAACGCGGCTCCAGTCGATCTCCATGGTGCCGAAGGCCAGCGCGAGATATACGGCGAGAACCAGCCACAGGCCCCAGCGCAACAGCGGGTTCTGAATAAACGGGGGACGCTTCCAGTGGCGCCTGGCGGCGACCTCGCTCAAGATGCGGGACCTGGCTTGTGGATGACCTTTTCCGCCACCGCGATTACCTCGGCCTCGTCCTCGTCGAGATCTTTCGTCGCCTCGATGGTGGCTTCCCAGTCTTCCTCGCCGTAAATCTGCGTCAATACATCCGAGGTGAGCTGATCCGGCGGGCCGTCGTAGACGATGTTGCCGAGCTGCAGCCCGACGATGCGGCGCGCGAACATTTGCGCCAGCAATACATCGTGAATATTGATAATCGCGGCGAGCTGGCGCTCCTCGCAGAGTTCGCAGATCAGGCGCATGATCTGGCGCGAGGTTTTCGGGTCGAGGCTCGCGGTCGGCTCGTCCACCAGCAGCAGTTCCGGGTTCTGGATCAGCGCGCGGCAGATGCCGACGCGCTGGCGCTGGCCGCCGGATAACTCGTCGGCGCGCTTGTCGGCCATGTGGTCGAGACCGACGCGCTCGAGCAGGTTGAAAGCCTCGTCGATGTCGGATTGCGGAAACTTGCGGAAGTAGCTGCGCCAGAAGCCGACGTAACCGAGCCGCCCGGAGAGCACGTTTTCCATCACGCTGAGGCGCTCCACCAGCGCGTATTCCTGGAAGATCATGCCCATGCGCGTGCGCGCCCGTCTTAGCTGCGACGAGCCGAGGTGGGCGAGCTCGATGTCGCCGAGAAATACCTTGCCGCCGGTCGGCTCGACGAGGCGGTTGACACAGCGGATCAGCGTACTCTTGCCGGCGCCGGACGGACCGATCAGCGCCATGACCTGTCCCTTGGGTACTTCCAGGTTGACCCGGTTGAGCGCAAGGTCTCCGGTCTGGTAGCGTTTTTCCAGGTTTTCGATACGCAGCATGGTCGGCTTCCGGTCGGCGGTCGGTCGATTAGCGGTCGGTCTCAGCGCCTGCGAAGGCGGTCACGGCGGGCCTGCCGCGACCGCCTTCGGCAGCTCTGCCCGGCGCTACTTGCAGTCGTAGGTGACGCCGTTGGCGGCGTCGATCTTGCGAATCACGGCCCAGTCGGACTTGTGATTGATGGCGATGAAGCGGCCTTCCTTCTTGAATTCCTTCTGCAGGTCCGATCCTTCCCACTCGAAGGTAAAAAAGGCCTGCTTGACCTTTGCCGCCAGTTCCGGGTGCAGGTTGTGCGCGTGCCCGTAGCCGGTGGTGGGGAAGGTCGCCGACTTGTAGATGGACTTGATGCTGGCGGGGTCGATGACCTTGCGGTCGAGCATGCGGCCCATGACCGAGTTGGCCACGGCGGCCACTTCGTAGTCCTTGTTGGCGACGCCGAGCACCGAGTTGTCATGCTTGCCGGAGAAGGTGGTCTGGAAGTCCTTGTCTGCCTCCAGTCCGAACTCGGACTTGAGCAGCGCCGAGGGCGCCTTGAAGCCGGAGTTCGAGGTCGGCGAGGTAAAGGCCATCGTGCGTCCCTTGATGTCCGCGGGGGACTTGATGTCGCTGCCGGCGGGCACGATGATTTCCATCTCGTAGCCGAAGGAGCCGTCTTTCGATGCCATCATCGCGAACGGCACCAGGCCGGCGCAGGAAACAGCGACCGGGTTACCGCCGGTGTTGACGCCGGCGATGTGCAGGCGCCCGGAGCGCATCGCCTCGTATTGCGCGGCGTAGGACTGAACCGGGAAGAACACCACCTTCTTGCCGGTCACTTCGGACATGTGCTGGATGAAGCCGTCCCAGACCTTGGCGTAAATCGCGGGATCTTCCACCGGCGTATAGGAGAAAATCAGCGTATCGGGGTTGACCCAGTCTTTCGGATCGAGCGGCAGGTCGGCAACCTGGTCGCGGTCGCGGTCGCAGTATTGTTTGTCCAGCGTGCCGCGGTAGCAGTCTTCGGCGGCGACGGCGACGGAAAAGCCCAGCAAAACGATCAACGTAAGCAGTCGGGCGCGCATTGAATTGAACTTATTCATTATAATTCTCCCCTCTCAGGTTGGATTGACGGCGTTTATAATTGGCTGGATTCGGGATCCGGTTGCCGTAGCAAGGCATTATCGACGCTAACCCGGGGCGTTGCAACCGCGCGTTTTCCGTTAGCAGAGAGCCGGCGTCAGACCGTGTCACCCTGAGTCCCGAGCCTGGAGGAGCAAGCGTTGAACCACCTGTACAAGATCGAGCAACCCGGTAACCGCTACTTCGTGATGCGCCATGGCCATAGCCTCGCCAACCAGCAGGGCATCATCGTCAGCGATCCGCAAAACGGCTGCGCCGGATTCGGCCTCAGCGAGCGCGGCCGCGAGCAGGTACGCACGAGTCTCGAGAGCGACGATCGCCTCGATGCGGCTACGCTGATCGTCAGCTCGGACTTCAAGCGCGCGCTGGAAACCGCGCAGCTGGCGCGCTCGATACTCGGCTGCGAGGCGGCGGTCGAAATTGATATCCGCCTGCGCGAACGCGATTTCGGCGAGCTCGAGCTCGGCTCCGACGACGCCTACGCGCAAGTGTGGCGCCGGGATGAACTCGATGCCGACGGCGAATTCCGCGCGGTCGAGAGTGCCAGCCGGGTCATGGCCCGCGTCACCGCGGTGATCGCCGACCTTGAGCGGCGTTTCCAGAACCGCAGCCTGCTGCTGGTATCGCACGGCGATGCGCTGCAAATCCTGCAAACCGCTTTCGCCTGCCGCGACGCCTCGGCCCACCGCCAACTGCCGCATCTGCAGACCGCCGAAATCAGATTGCTCGCACTGGCCAGATCGGCGGCCGAATAAGCCGGAACCCTGCATTGCGTGGCGATCTCAGGGCCGCTGTAACGCATTCTTAACCGAATCTTCACCGAACCGTAACCGCGGTTTTACGTTGATGAAACATGCGGCGGTTACCTTGCGACCCTCAAATTCAAAAGTCGCAAGAGGACCAGGCAATGAGTCACGATGAAGAAATCAGCAACAATTCCGGCAACCGCAGCTTCGAAAATGTACTGCAGAGCTACCTTTCGCGGCGCACCGTGCTGAAGGGCGGACTCGCCACCGCCGCGGTCACCATGACCGGTTTCGCTCCGGCGGCGCTGGCGAAGAAGAACGAGGACGGCGACTGGTTCGAGCCGAGCGGCAAGGGCGCTAAAAAGAACAGCCGATTGATGGATTTCGAACCGGTGCCGAACGCAGAGGGTAATGGCCCGATGCCGGCGATTTCGCGTGATTACCAGTATCACGTGCTGATCCCGTGGGGCGACCCGCTAGAGCCGAGCGGTCCCGAGTACAAGTGGCCGCCGAGCGCCGCCGACCAGGCGAAGCAAATCGGCATCGGCCACGACGGCATGTGGTTCTTCCCGCTGAAGAAAGGCAAGCACGGCCGCAGCAACAAGGAAGGCATGCTGGCGATCAACCACGAGTTTGGCGGCAACCAGCACGTGCTCGGCAAGCCGGACCCGGAATCTCTGCAGGACGTGCGCGCATCGCAGCACGCGCATGGCGTATCCGTCGTTCAGATCAAGGAGAAGAAGGGCAAGTGGTCGACGGTCGAGAGCGAGCGCGCGCGCCGCATCCACGTCAACACGCCGGTCACCTTCAGCGGTCCGGTCGCCGGCCACGCGCTGCTGCAGACCCCGAACGGCAACATCCCGCTCGGCACGGTGAATAACTGCGCCAACGGCTACACGCCCTGGGGCACCTACCTCACCTGCGAGGAAAACTTCAACGGCTACTTCGGCGCCAGCAACCTCTTCGGCTCCTGGATGTTCGAAACCGCGCCCGACACGCAGCAGCGCTACGGCTTCAGCGAAAACGGCTTCGGTTACGGCTGGCACCTGTTCGATCGCCGCTTCGACCTTTCCGACCCGGATTACCGGAACGAAGAGAACCGCTTCGGCTGGATCGTCGAAATCGACCCGATGGACGCCACGCAGACGCCGGTGAAGCGCACCGCGCTCGGCCGTTTCAAGCACGAGGGCATCGCGCTCGCGATCGGCAAGGGTAACCGCATTGTCGGCTACATGGGCGACGACCAGCGCTTTGACTACATCTACAAGTTCGTCTCCGCCGGCGACTGGAAGCAGATGCGCAAGCAGGGCAAGAGCCCGCTCGACGAGGGCAAGCTCTATGTCGCGCGCTTCAACGACGACGGTAGCGGCGACTGGCTCGAGCTGACCATCGACAATCCCGTGCTGGCGGCCCGCTTTGCCGACCAGGCCGAGGTACTGACCTTCGCCCGCGTCGCCGCCGACCTGCTCGGAGCGACGCCGATGGACCGCCCCGAGTGGACCACGGTAGCGCCGGACGAAACGGTGTACTGCACGCTGACCAACAACAGCCGCCGCACCGTGGCGAACGCCGCCAATCCGCTGGCGCCGAACAACGACGGCCACATCATCCGCTGGAAGGATAGCGACAGGCACACCGGCCTGACCTTCGAGTGGAATATCTTCCTGATCGCGCAGGAGACGCACGGCACCGAGGACAGCTACAGCGACCCTGACGGCCTCTGGGCCGATCCCGACGGCCGCCTGTTCATCCAGACCGACGGCGGTCAGAAGGATGGCCTCAACAACCAGCTGCTGATCGCGGACACGCGTACCGGCGAACTGCGTCGCCTGTTCACCGGCGTCAGCGGCGACGAAATCACCGGCATCGCGCTGACCCCGGACCGCCGCACCCTGTTCATCAACACGCAACATCCCGGTAACGGCGATCCCTCCGTCACCAACTTCCCCGCGCCGCTGGACGGTGTCACCGTGCCGCGCGACTGCACTTTCGTCATTACTCGCAAGGACGGCGGCATCATCGGTTCCTGACCGGCGCCGGCATTAATCGTCTTCCCAAGCTTAACCCTGCCCCGCGGCAGGGTTTTTTTTTGCCCGCGGCGCGACGGCTCGGCTTGTCGGGGCCTCTCGCTCGAACCCGTGTGCCGATTGATGCCTGTAACAGGCTGACAGGGTTGTGTATCATGCCGTGATCGGCAATTCGACACCCTTAATTCTCTGCCACTGCGAGTTCAAGATGACCGACTACCAGCATATCCGCTTCGATAAACAGGGACCGATAGCGCGCATCGAGCTGAACCGGCCGGACGCGGCGCACGGTATCGACAGCCTGCTGGCGAGCGAGCTGAAACAGGCCGCGCACGCCTGCGACAGCGACGCCGAGCTCAAGGTCGTCATCCTCTGCTCGAGCGGGCGTTTTTTTTGCGCCGGCGGCGATCTCAAGGAAATGCTGTCGCATGGCGACGAAATCGGCCCCGCGGCGCAGGCGCTCGCCGACGATTTCCACGCCGCTATCGCGAGCCTGACGCGCATGCAGGCGGCGCTGATCATCGCGGTCAACGGCATCGCCGCCGGCGGCGGTTTCAGCCTGGCGTTGATCGGCGACATCGTCATCGCCGCAGAGTCGGCCAGCTTCACGATGGCCTATACCCGGGCCGGCCTCTGCCCCGACGGCGCTTCGAGTTACTTCCTGCCGCGCCTGGTCGGCCTGCGCAAGGCGCAGCAACTGATGCTGGAAAATCCGACCCTGTCCGCGAGCGAGGCGGCCGAGGCTGGACTGGTCACGCGGGTCGTTGCCGACGCGGAACTGGCCGCGGAGACCGAGCGCGTCGCCGCCGAGCTGGCGGGAGCGGCGCGACTGTCCAGCGCTTACGTCAGGAAACTGCTGCTCGCCGGGGCGACCAACGATCTCGAAGCGCAGATGGCGCTGGAGGCGCAATTACTCTCGACCTGCGCGGCTTCGGCCGACGGCCGCGAAGGCCTCACCGCTTTCGCCGAAAAGCGCAAGCCGCGATTTGAATAACGGGGTGCGCCATGGCTGACCTTTCCCGAGGCATCGCTTTCATCAACGACGAATATATCCCGGTGGCCGATGCCTGCATCCCGGTGCTGGACTGGGGCTTCCTGCATTCGGACGCGACCTACGACGTCGCCCACGTCTGGCACGGGCGCTTTTTCCGTGTCGACGAATACCTCGATCGATTCCACGACAGCATGGGCCGGCTGCGCATGTCGGTGCCCTACAGCCGCGAGCAAATTCGCGAAATCATGTTCGAGCTGGTGCGCCGAAGCGGTTTGCGCGACGCCTACGTCGAAATCGTCTGTACACGCGGCATACCGGCGCCCGGCTCGCGCGACCCGCGCAGCTGC
>Ga0209536_100012015_pt1 | contig 12632 bp, 12 predicted proteins | sample DeeMarSeWOR28_12_FD_187461 | JGI IMG/M metagenome (GOLD analysis project Ga0209536, IMG submission 187461) | Marine sediment microbial communities from White Oak River estuary, North Carolina - WOR-2-8_12 (SPAdes) (version 2) | ecosystem: Environmental > Aquatic > Marine > Intertidal zone >...
TCTACGATCATTTTTGCCAGCAGGGTTGCCTGGGCATTATCGCCATCAATCAGCATTGCCAGATTGCGACGGGTTTTGGAAGTTAGTAGTTCATCAGTCATGAGCTTGATTATACATCTCTTTTCTTTACACAATCTTCACATTCCCTTTTAGGGATGTTTAACTCCAGGGAATACACTATCGCTTAGTAAAGTTGCAGGTACAATAAACCCATAGGTCGGGCTTTAGCGTAGCATCCCCGAAGGGGAGCAGCCCGACAACAAGGATATTTGGCGGGTTGAAAACCTGCCCTACGGATAAGTCTTAAACAGGTGACCCTTATGGCAAACGCAAAAATATTGGTAATCGACGACGAGCCCAGCATCGTCAATCTGGTGACGGCATATTTGAAGCCGGAAGGCTACGAAATTTACACGGCTGCGGATGGCGAAGCCGGACTGAAGGCCGCGCGTGCTTTCAAGCCAGACCTGATCATATTAGATGTGATGCTGCCTGGCATGGACGGTGTCGAATTGCTGACACGCCTGCGGCGCGAGTCAAACGTGTACGTCATCATGCTCACGGCTCGCACAGAAGAGACCGACAAGATCGTGGGCCTGACGGTAGGCGCGGACGATTACGTCACCAAGCCGTTCAGCCCACGTGAGTTGACGGCGCGAGTCAAGGCGGCGCTCAGACGCATCCAGACGGGAGCAGGCGCGGGCGAGGGTGGAGGCGTGCTGAGTTTCCATCATGTGCGCATAGATATTGGAGGGCGTCAGGTCGCAGTGGATGAGAATCCCGTTGATCTGACCACCATCGAATTCGATTTACTGCATGCCCTGGCTGAAAACCGCGGCCGCGTGCTGACGCGCGAGCAGTTGCTGGAGAAGGTGTGGGGCGGAGAATATTATGGCGAGATGCGCGTGGTGGATGTGCACCTGGGGCATGTGCGCCAGAAGCTGGGTCACCCGGATCTGATCGCGACGGTGCGGGGTGTGGGTTATCGTTTTCAGGATGAGCCATTATGATGAAATACATCCGTTCGCACCTGGGAGTCAAACTCTTTCTTTCGTATTTTGCGGTCATCTTGGTTGGAGTAGTTATTCTCGCGGTGACCGTCCCGGCGGTGGTGCCGCAGGCTTTTAACCGTCACCTGGGAGGCATGGGGACGACCGAAGGTATGGGGATGATGGGGGGCAGCGGTTCTGGTCAGGGGCAAGGACAAGGGCAGGGTCAAGGCCAGGGCCAGGGATCACCCGGGTTTTGGGGCGGGCAAGGCTCCGGGATGATGACCGAGCTTTTCGAAGGCTTTCGCGCTGGTGTGTTCGAATCGTTGACCTGGGCTGCGGTCGCGGCCGTCTTTGCAGCCATGTTGATCAGCTTGCTGTTCAGCCGGGGAATCTTGCGCCCGCTGCGCGATATGATGCAGGCCAGTCAGCGCATTGCCGATGGTCACTATAATGAGCGCGTCCAGGCGGGCGGCACCGACGAGTTGGGTCAGCTGGCCGAGCGTTTCAACCAGATGGCGGAGAAACTGCACCAGGTGGAAGCCATGCGCCGGCAGTTGATCGGCGATGTTAGCCACGAACTGCGCACCCCGCTGACCGCCATCAAGGGTTCCATGGAAGGCTTGATGGATGGGATCCTGCCTGCCACAGACGAAACCTACCAGCAAATCCATCAGGAGGCCGACCGCCTGAACCGTCTGGTGGATGACTTGCAAGAACTCAGCCGTGTGGAGGCTGGTGCTTATGAACTGGATTTGCGGCCAACGCAAATTTCTTCAATGGTAGAAACACTTGCCAAACGTTTCCGGGGGCAATTCGAGAACAAGCGCGTCGGACTCGACCTGAACCTGCCAGCCGACCTGCCGCCGGTTCTGGCCGACGAGCATCGCATCCTGCAGGTGCTGACGAATTTAACCGCCAATGCCTTGCAATATACCCCTGAGGGCGGGAACGTGACTATTAGCGCTGCGCGAAAAAATGACATAGTGGAGATCTCAGTCCATGATACGGGTGCAGGCATCGCCCCGGAGCATCTTTCCCATCTCTTTGACCGTTTCTACCGCGTGGACAAATCGCGTTCACGCGCGGCGGGTGGCGGCAGCGGCATTGGCCTGACGATTGCCAAATATTTAGTTGAAGCCCACGGGGGAGAGATCCGCGTGGAAAGCGAAGGGGTAGGAAAAGGCAGCACGCTTTCATTCACGCTGCCGGTTTATTAACAGGTAGCTCTTCCTTTTCTTTAGCTGGTGCCTCTTTATTCCGACTCGCATCCATTGGAGGAACGTGCAGGTGGCATATTGTGTGGAGTGCCAGCGTACATATCCACAGAAAACTGAGCGTTGCGCTGAGTGTGGGGCAGAACTTATTCCCAAAGTCGAACGCGTGGAGGTTGCGGAACGCTGATATTTGGGATGATCATTCCAGCTAGAAATTGAGTTCTCCCTATACTCAATTAATTCCTCCTTCCCCAGGCTATTGTAAAATAGCATGGGGAAGGAGGAAGCATTTAATATCCTTTGTGCTGGTATATTCCTACAATGGGAAAATCAGAGCATATTTCTATTACAATACGTAGCCTTTTCAAATTCGCTGACGCTTATCGCTATGTTTGGCACATTCGGAAACATAGAAGCAAGCCTTTGAACCACCTTTTTAGATAAATCTGCTTTTTGCTCTACACTTCTGCCTTCCATGATATTGGCAAACACACGAATAAAATCCTCTTTCTTGTTGCCAACCAAATATTGTTTATAAATGTTAACGCGAACATTTATATCCCCTTCGTTAAATAACTGAGTTGAATTGGCAACATTATGCACTTGTTGGATGATTTGCTCTTCAGGATGTATTTCTAAAACGCTCTCTGAACAGTCTAGTACGAAGTGTGGCATCCGTTCTCCTTTGCTTCCATTTTTTCTAACGATGTTTAAACAACATAGTGCTCATTCGGATATTCTGTAAAATATCGGTCTCTCCTGTCAACCAAAACGGTGACGACCCTTGAACCCTTCTCCATTTTCTTCGCCAGCTCGATGGCTGCATACACATTTGCACCGGATGATATGCCGCAGAAAAGGCCTTCTTCCCTGCACAGTCTGTCGGCCATGTTTTTGGCATCTTCATTTTTCACTACGATCTCATGATCCATCAGGTTTTTCTCAAGCAGATCCTCGATCAGGAATCTCATCTCCGGCACGCCGAACTTTTCCAGAGCCTTATGGACAGCACGTGAACGCACCCATTCGATCCTGGGATCGTCGGTTGGCAGGACTCCAGCAATAGTCAGGTTCGGGAAGTTTTCTTTCAGGGTTTCGGCCACACCGAGCAATGTCCCGCCCGTGCCTACGGAAGCCACCCACGCATCCACCTTTCCATCCATTTGCTCCAGTATCTCTGTGCCGGTACCTTCGCGATGGGCTTTTGTGTTATTTGGATTCCCCAATTGATTAGCCCACCAAACCATCGAATCGCTTTCTTGCAGCTTGTAGCACTGCGCCATCCGGATGGCAACAAAAGCCGCCGCTTTTGCCACTTCATCCAACTTATCGAGGTTATCAATGTGGTCTTCCAGATCGATGGGTGTTACCTCGCAGCCGAACAAGCGCGCGATCCGAATCCGATCCGCAGGGTTGTATGAGCTGGATAGTTGCGCCGGCAAGAATAATTGGACTTTGTAACCCTTCACACCACCCACAAACGAGAGCGCCGGGCCCGTGTTGCCAGTCGATTGATCAACAACCGTTCCGCCAGGCTTGAGCCGTCCGCTTTTCTCGGCGGCCTCGATCATCTCCAGCGCCATGCGGTCTTTGATGCTGCCACCGGGATTCAGAAACTCACACTTGACGAAAACATCTGCGTCCAGCCCTTCAGTTACTTTTTCCAGTTCTAGTAAAGGTGTATTCCCTATTTGTCCAAGAATATTCATTGTTTGCTTGTCCACTGAATTTCATATACTTGAACGGCATGCTCGAAACCCTTTGGTGTTATTTCGCCTACATCGACAAACGCATCATCCTTCCCTGGAAATTGCTCCCGTATAACCTGAGCTGCCAATATCTGACTGGGTTCGGCATGGGCGCAGAGACGGGCTGCCAGGTTTACCGCGCTCCCGAAGAAGTCGCCGCCTTCCTCGATTGGTTCTCCAGCGCTCAGTCCAATGCGCAGATACAGCGGTTCATCCGGGTTATCCCGGTTATATGTGTCAAATGCCTTTTGAATGGCGATGGCGCACTCCACCGCGTTGGACACAGAAACGAAAGATGCCATGATTCCGTCTCCGGTGTGCTTGACTTCGGTTCCGTTATGCTTTTTTAGCGTATTACGTGTAAGGGCATTGTGGACGTGGATAAGGTGCAGCGCTTTGGTATCCCCGAACAACGTGCTTAGCAGAGTGGAATCTTTTAAATCAGTGAACATGATCGTTCGAAATGCGGAGTCAATGGGAACATCTTTGGAGTTTTCCGGGGGCACAGGGTCTTGCACCCTGCCCAGGAACGCCTGCACGACCTGGGGATCGACCTCGATGATTTCATGCGGCACATCCCCATGCGCCTCGTCATGAGTATGTTGAATGGCATCTTTATTTGGTGCATCAACGAGACAGAAGGTAGTGCAGCGCTCTTCGTCGAACCAATAGGTCAGGAATTGGACTCCATGTTTGTGCTGTATTTTCAGGTCTTTTTTGTGGGCATCGGCTATGGCATGCCGAGTGCCGTCTTCAATGTAGTGTCGATCCATGTAAATGGGCATGTTCTCTTGCACCTAAGGGATCGCTACCGGCGTTAGCAATGAGCCCGGTTTCGGCGCAAATAACCCGATGTCTGTGCAGGATTCCTGTCCGATGCGGGATAGCAGACTATCACCGCTTTTCACTTCAACCTGGATGGGGGTGTTCTGTCTGTAAGTGCTATCCGCTGTCAGCTTGAGTGTCACCTGCTGACCATGCGTCAGGACCGGCACGCAGACCGTTTTGTCCGGATGGATGCGGCCTTCGTCCAGCGCGTAGAGCGTGGTGCATACGTCAGTCAAATCCGCGCCGGTATTGTTTTTCAAAGTAGCATAGGCATTTGTCACCTCGCCCATTCCGTGCGTGATGTCAATGCTGGTGTTGCAGCCCAGCACTTCCACTATGATGTTTGGTGAAGCTGGCGGCAGAGTAGCTGTGTTGGTGGGAGTGGGTGCCTGGGTGAAGGCAGTAGCCGTTTCTGTAGGAATAGGTGTGAAGGTTTCAACGGCTGTCTCAGTTGGACTGGCTGTAGCGGGTGCTAGTGTTATGGTAGCAGTGACGAATACTGGCGTCGGCGTGTGTATAGATGGGGTGATAGTCGGCGGTGGCGCGGGAAAGGTTGGAATTTGATAAACCCAACCGTCGCAGGCTGTTACGGATAGAAGAATAAAAAATGTAAATGGCAGGAGTTTTTTCATTATTAACGCTCCTCAAGTTATTTATTTAGTGCTTATGCAGTTCGTGGAGAAAAGGTATCCCTTTCAACTGCGTACCTCCTGTTATATTGTAAACGCTTTGGAACAGTACTGTGGAGGGATTTGAATTTTATTCTTTTTATGTATAATGAGAATAGTTCTGCTGTTGGGTGCCCCCCTCACCCCGCAGCAGAGCTGCTTTAAGGGGAATGACGAGAATTACAACTCTTCGCTATTGCCCATAGTTTCCAATTGTTTCAAATATTCCGGATTTTCGTAGCGTGATGGTGCCAGAGCAGGTGCATATTCAGGCAGCGATTTACCTGTTACATGGCAGGCTAGCAACTCCCCAACCGCACAGGCAGACATAATCCCATAACCAGAAACAGCACCGATTACGAATGCGCCACCCACAGGTAGTGGCCCAACCAGCGGACGGTTTTCAGGCGTTTTGGTGTAATAGCCGCCATCCAGGTGTGGGCGCGGCATTTTATCAAAATAGCCCTTCATGCCGGGCAGCATGGCGGCCAATCCGCGTAACGCAATTTCTGGATAAACCTCGTCCAATAGCGGTGGCCAGACCGGTTCGCTGACCTTATCCTGATAGTCCCACAGCAATAGGATGGTTTGGCTATCCCCTGATCCCTCCGGGCGCGTGTGTACATTTGCCGGGAAGGGTTCTATTAGCCAGGTGGTTTCCGGGTCTTCAGCCAGGAAGTCGCGTTCATCGTCTTCCCATGGCAACGATTGCGGATCGTTCCAAATCAGCAGTGGTGCGTCTCGTCCCACCACGCCCTGTGTGTCTCGAATGGATGCTTTGAGATGCAGTTCGGTGTATACGGGTATTTCTACTCCAAGCATCCGCCCTACTTCTTTTATATACGGCCCGGCAGCATTGATAAATATAGGGGAATCGATACGTTTTCCTGTGCTCAAACGGACTCCCGTTACCTGATTGTTATCCACGCCTACTTCCGTCACTCGTGCGGATTCAAACCTGAGCCCAGGCCTGCCTGTGCCCGAAAGGGTACCAGCCGATTCCAACAGGTACATACCCAACTGCTGCGCGCTCAGCCAACCTGCTCGACGCGCATGCACCGCAGCCACAGCTTTCTCTGTCAGGTACGGGAAATGTTTCTGGATCAGGGATGTACCTAGCAGCAGGTCGGCGCCATCGGGTTGGTCACGGAATCCTTCGGGCGGGGCAGGTTGGTAGGTCGAGGCTTCGGGTGTGTGGGTTCTTAATTGCCCGGCACCCAAGTTCGAGATGCGTTCGGCGCGGGCTTTTAAATTCGGAACACTGCTTTCGTCTTCGGTTACATACAAATAACCGCGCCGGTTCATTCGGAATACGTTCCCACTCTCATCGGCTAACTCCTCCAACAAGTCAATCGAGTGGTTCATCAGTGCCAGCATAGCCGGGTCAGCCCACCAATTGCGGTAACATTCGGCGGAACGGTCGCTGGTAAATGAAAGCGGCGCGCGTTCATCCACGAGTATGATATCTTGTATACCTGCTTTGGCAAGGAAGTATGCGGCGCTGACACCAGTAATCCCGGCCCCACAGATGACCACGCTGGCTTGATTTAGCATTCAATACTCCTAAAGTGTATTGTGCTCATTATAGAACATAGTTGTATAATCAGCGGCTATGGATATAACAACACTTTTGGTGGGGATGGTTGTGTTTTTAGCAGTGTTTACCCAGAGCCTCTCAGGATTTGGAGTGGCGCTGGTAGCGATGGCATTATTGCCTGCGGTAATTGATCTAAATATTGCCACACCGATTGTGGCAATTGTTGGGCTTGTATTAGAGGGCGTGTTAGTAACCTATTATCGCCAATCCATGGATGTTCGCGCTGTGTGGAAAATCGCTTTGGCTGCTGTGATCGGGACTCCATTTGGAGTGTTTTTTTTGACTCGTGCAAATGAGAGAGTTGCTCTGGGATTATTGGGTGTAGTGATTGTAGGTTATGCTTTATATGCTTTGCTTGGGTTAAAGATGCCACATATTAGAAGCTCCATCTGGGCATATCTTGCTGGTTTGCTTGGGGGGATTTTAGGTGGCGCTTATAACACATCTGGCCCGCCAGTCATAATTTATGCGGATTGCCGCCGCTGGCCGCCGGATGTTTTTAAAGGGAATTTACAGGGTTACTTCATTATTGTAAGTTCTGCAGTTGCAGTTAGTCATGCGCTTAGTGGCAATTTTACACCCCAAGTCTGGAGTATGGCCTTGTGGACCCTGCCATTTCTTGCGGTGGGAATCGTCGCTGGCCTGAGCCTGGACCGTTGGCTCAATCCTGCACTCTTTCGGCGCATTGTATTGGTATTGTTGGTCTTAATGGGAGTAAAGTTGATCTTTTAATAAGTTGACTGTCACTTTTTCGACGCATCCCCAAAGCGAAGCGGAGTGTGGTGAAGTGACAGTCACCTGTTTGCTAAGAAATTTCCTGTTTAGTTCTGGCTGAATTTCTCTTCCAATTCTTCTGTCGATGGTTCTACCATCATCGATCCATCTGGGAAAATGATGGTCGGAACGGAACGGTTGCCGTTGTTAAGTTCTTTGACAAATGTCTCGGCTTTTTTGTCTGCATTGACATCAACTTCCAATATATCAATATTCTTTCGTTTGAAGAAAAATTTTGCACGGCGGCAATCGGGGCACCATTCAACTGAATACATCACAATTTGTGCCGGTTTCAACGAGTAAAGATCGGTAGACATAAGCCCTCCCAGGCAAATTTGGATGTCTGCATTATGGCATATAAATAAGGCTAAGGGTACTGACAAATTGCTATAAAACAAAAGACTTTTGTCTGTTATCCACCAATCTCATTGAGATACTCGCGGATCGCCAATGCAGCGCTGGCGCCTTCACCGGCAGCAGAAGCAGCCTGCTTGGTTGAGTCTGAGCGTACATCCCCGGCAGCGAAGACGCCCTCCATGCTGGTTTGCATGTGCTTGGTCTGGATGAAGCCCCACTTATCCGTGTTTGCCTTATCTTTCAACAGCCCACTGTTAGGTGTCAGGCCGATGAAGACGAATACGCCGTCATAATCCCATTCCTTGATCTCGCCAGTTGCGCGGTCTTCCACCATGACAGCTTCCAGTTTGTGCTTGCCGCGTAATTCTTTCACCTCATGGTTGACAGTGACATTCATATTTTCCATAAAGGCAACCTTTTCGCGCAGGATCTGGCTGGCCTTTACTTCCGGCAGGAACTCGACGATATCCACCTGCTTTGCGAAATTGGTCAAGAACAACCCCTCCTCGAAACCACTGTTCCCACCGCCGATGACCAGCACTTTCTTGTCTTTGTAAAAGGCCCCATCGCAAGTAGCGCAGAAATGCACATTGGTGCCAATCAGATTATCTTCGCCGGGGATTCCCATGCGGCGATAACTCGCGCCAGTTGCCAGCAGCACAGCGCTGCCGCCATACGATTCACCATCGCCCGTCTCCACGCACAGATACTGTCCCTCGCGGCTGATGTTCTTCACTTCCTGTGCTTGCAAGATTTCTACGCCGAACTTGCGCGCCTGCCGTCCCAGGCGTTCGGCAAATTCCGCTCCGGAGATGCCCTCGTCAAAACCGGGAAAATTCTCGATGGTTTGGGTAATACCAGCTTGTCCGCCCAGCCCGCCTTTCTCGATCACCAGAGTCTTTTTACCCTCGCGGGCCAGATAGAGTGCGGCGGTCAGCCCGGCCGGGCCGCTGCCGATCACGATCACGTCATAGTACTTGAACTGCGCCTTGGTGGTCAGACCAAGTTTCTTCGCCAGGTCTGCGTTAGATGGCTCCACCAGGATTTCGCCATCGGGAAAAATGATAGTCGGGACGATGCGCATTCCTTCGTTGATTTTCTCCACGAAAGCCATCGCTTTTTCATCCTGCTCGATGTCTATGTTGGTATACGCTACGCGTTGCTCGCCAAAGAACTGTTTAGCGCGTTTGCAGTCCGGGCACCAGACAGTGCTGTAGACCATGATCCCAGAAGGCTTCAAATTGTTTATATCACTCATCCTCACTCCCTTATCTTGATAATTGAATCTTGCTCGAATATATTGCCGACATCCAAGCCCATTTTACAATATAGCTCTGGCGGAACGCTGATGTCTGCCAGATGCAAACTGCCAACAAATGGGCGTGCAGACTCATTCATCAGCCCGGTCTTTGGCAGCGCCAATGTCATGGTCGCATCTGCCCGGACTGTGAATCTGCTTGCCGTTCCCAAAATCGTATCCAACCCCGAGGGCGCATCCAACGCAAGGACGGGTTTCCCGGCTCCGTTGATCTTTTCGATCCAGACAGCCACTTCTGGGCGCGGTTCTCCTTGCAAGCCGTACCCAATCAACGCATCAAGAATGATGTCCGCTTTGGACAACTCAAAGTAAGGCTCGTTGTGCAACCCCATGTTTTCCAGAATGTGCCACTGTTTGGCCGGTACATCTTTTAGCTCGCCTGCCAATCGGATGATGTGCACGTCTGCGCCGCGGTTGTGCAGGTGCCGGGCGGCGACCATCCCGCCTCCGCCGTTGTTCCCGCGTCCACACAGCACGCAGACAGTTCTTCCAGAGAGCGAAGCGCCGAGCCTCCATGCCGTCAGTTCAGCCAGGTTACGTCCGGCGTTTTCCATCATCTGGATCAGTTCGATGCCATACTCCTCGATCATCAGGCGATCGACTTCAACCATTTGCTCGGTGGTCAAGGCTGGGATTTCCATACCGATATGACGTTTGCAGGTAGTGATGTTCTTACTGCGCTGGCATTTCCTTTCTGGATGCTAAGAAGTTGACCATCTCAGCGCAAGGCGACAGTCTATTCAAAGATGACAATATATTTTAGTTTTGGCTAAAAGCGAACGCCAAAGCTACCGGAATTTCGATCCGGCAACGTCGAACCTTACCAACTGAGCCCATTTTTTGCTTCAAGGCCCTGCAAAAAGTGCAGAAGCAGCCGATTTTCGCTTGTGAGCCAGGATTCCTTTCGGTAAATGACCGGTCGCCGATGCCTTTTTACGAATTTGCCGAGGCAAGGGGTAACTTTGCGGAAATGGCTTGCCCATCAGCATACGGCGGAAGCGGCCAGGAGTACGTTTGGGTTGGCGATCCCAGAAGCCGGTTGGAGCAAGGGGTGCTGTGGCTGCCAGGTAGCTCAAGATCGAGCCAGCCAAGAGAGCTAACTCCGGCAACCGCTGGATGCTTTCATCAGCATGTACGAATTGGCGATGCGCACCGACCATCTGCTTGGCGGCCAGTGGGATTTGTTCAACTGGCCAGCGATCCTGGTACATGGCTTTCACTGTAACTGCCTTCAGTTTTAGAGGCGTTGCCAGCAACCAGGGCGTAGTGTAGGCAGGATCATAAATGGCATACACCCGAAAAGTCTTGGCTTGGGGGCCAGGAATTACTCCTGGCAGAATCAGATCTTCCCAGATCTCGGCTTGCATGGCAACGCCATTTTCTGTCCAAGTCTCTACCCGGTCCGGTGAACTGGCCGCAATCGTCTTGCCGTTGTAGCTTCGTTCCAGCGGGCGGATTTTCTCTCCATAGATAGGTCTGCGACCTTTGCCACGATAAGGCGCAGGCTGGTTACGGTGGGCAGTGAAGTTTGTTGCCAGCCGGAGAAGGTAAGTTTCTAACCCGGCGACATGTATATCAGTCAGTTTTACGCCTGCATCCATCACTGCCACATCGTCAGCAGCCAAATGACGGCGCACCCAGCGTAATAATAGTTGCCACAACCGTCCCTCGCTGGGGTTTTTGGGATGCACTCGCTCAAATGCCAGTGGACAGGCCAGACGTTGTCCACCAATCTGGCCCACCGCCCCGACCACACCAAATATCACTGCAGGCAGAGCACGATTAGCCGCTGGATGATAGTGCTTGCTTGGGCAGTTTTGCAATGCCGGACGCCAAAAGGCAGTCACATCTACAGTAATAGCACGGTAACCTTCATGCCGATGCACTTGCCAATCAGGCAATCCTTCAATCTGTGCTTGCCACAAACGCAGGATGATCGCAGTCTGCCAAGCCCCTTGCCGGAATGCCGCCCAGGCTCGACGGGTTGCAGCTTCTGATAACCCAATAGCTTGCAGTGCGGGAAAGAGCGCACCGCGTTGGGGCAGCAAGGCTCCGCTGACCAGCATCCAGAAAAATTGTAAAAGTGCCAGATTTGTCCCTACGGGTAGGTCTTTGGTCAACATGACCAAAGTGTTCATGGTATGATCGATGGCGGTAATGGGCTCACCTCATGGTTTGATTTTTCACAAAGAAAGCTTACCATGTTTGGGGCCCATTGCCCCTTTTTCCGCTCAATCAGTTAGCGGAAAGTAAAGTTATTAGATCTCTAACAAAAAGTCTCTTCAACTTTTCTGTGGATGAGAGATAAGAACATATTGTTCGTTATTGAAACTTCTATTCTCCCGTCGGCACCCAGATATTCTTGACCTGTGTGGCCTCATGCAAGAACTCGTGGCCTTCGCCCTGCTCGCGGCTCATCCAGTCACGCGGCAGACCGTAGCCGACCCAGGTACGTTTCATATTGACCGCCGACTGATACTCAACGTGATAGCTACCTTCAGCTGAGCCGAAGTACCAGAGCGCATCCACATCTTCATGCTCGACGAGAGTTTTGACTAGATGATCGCGATTCCCGGTAACGATGTTGACCACGCCGCCGGGAACATCGGATGTATCCAATACTTGATAAAAATCGGTGGCGCTGAGCGGGAATTTCTCGCTGGGGATCATCACGACGGTGTTGCCGCGCGCGATAGCAGGTGCCATCAGCGAAACAAATCCCAGAAGCGGGTATTCGTCGGGGGGAGCAATGCCAATCACGCCAACCGGTTCCCGTACTGCGACAGTTATACCGCGCAATGTGGTTTCCTGGATGGTTCCGCCGAATTTATCAGCCCAGGCGGCGTAGGTGAATAAACGCTGAACAGCGGTATCCACTTCAGCTTGTGCATCTTTCTTCGTTCGGCCTGTCATTGCAACAATGCGCTCCACGAATTCAGCGTTGCGGGCATCCAGATTTTCGGCGATGAAGTACAGGATCTGCGAACGGTTGTATCCGTGGCGCATGGCCCAGCCGGGCTTGGCCAGATGCGCGGCATGGGCGGCTTCGACCGCGTTACGGATATCCTTGCGGTTGCCGTCACCGACCTGGCCAACGATTTTCCCTCTCGGATTTAAAACGGTGATCGTGTAATGC
>Ga0209536_100012016_pt1 | contig 12631 bp, 7 predicted proteins | sample DeeMarSeWOR28_12_FD_187461 | JGI IMG/M metagenome (GOLD analysis project Ga0209536, IMG submission 187461) | Marine sediment microbial communities from White Oak River estuary, North Carolina - WOR-2-8_12 (SPAdes) (version 2) | ecosystem: Environmental > Aquatic > Marine > Intertidal zone >...
TCGACGACGCTTCGCACCAGGCTGTAGCCGTTGCTGTGACAGCCGCTCGACGCGAGTCCGATGATCGCGTCGCCCTGGCTGATGCTCGAGCCGTCGATCAGCTTGTCGCGCTCGACGACACCGACGCCGAATCCCACCAGCTCGATGTCGCCCTCGGCGTAGACACCGGGCATGGTGGCCGTCTCACCGCCGAGGAGTGCACAGCCGGCACGCCGACAGCCCTCTGCGATGCCGCGCAGCGCCTGCTTCGCGCGGTCCGGGTCGAGCTTCGCCATGGCGACGTAGTCGAGGAAGACGAGCGGCTCCGCGCCCTGCACCACCAGGTCGTTCACGACCATGGCCACGCAGTCGATTCCGACCGTGTCGAAGCGCCCGAGCTCGGCCGCGAGCCGGAGCTTCGTGCCCACGCCGTCGGCGCCCGCCACGAAGACCGGGTTGTCGTAGCGCTCCGGCGCCTTGAAGAGGCCCGCGAAGCCGCCGATCGACGAGAGGACCTCCGGGCGGAGCGTGCCGCGGGTGATCTCGCGGATCTCGTCGACGAAGCCCTCGTCGTGGTCGAGGTCGACACCGGCCTGCGCGTAGCTGGGCGCACTCGGATCGTCGCTTCTGCGCGTGGGGGCCACGGGCGAGAGATAGGCGAGGCGCCCTCAGAGTGCAACGAGGGTGTTCCGACGGGCCAGGGCGGTCGGGTCCTCGTGCTATGGTCCTCCGGTGAAGATCGCGGTGGTGATCCCGGCGCTGAACGAGGCAGGGCGGATCGAGGAGGCGGTGCGCAGTGCAATCCCGGCCCCCGCCCCGGATCGGCCGGATGCCCTGGAAGTCGAGGTCGTCGTCGTCGATGGCGGGAGCGAGGATGGGACCGCGGAGCGGGCGGCCGCCGCCGGGGCACGCGTCCTGACGTCGCCCCGCGGCCGGGCCCGCCAGCTCGGCGCGGGAGTCCGGGCGAGTCGCGGAGACGTCGTGCTCTTTCTCCACGCCGACACGCGGCTCCCTCGGGGCTACCACCGGGCGGTGGAGGAGGCTCTGGGCGATCCGCGAACGGTGGGGGGCGCCTTCCGCTTCCGCTTCGACCGGCACACACCGGCGCTTCGCGTCATCGAGTGGGGAGCACGTCTGCGCGAGCGGCTCTTCCGGCTGCCCTACGGCGACCAGGCCGTGTTCGTGCGTCGCGCCGTGCTGGAGGCCATCGGCGGGGTGCCGCAGGTGCCGATCATGGAAGATCTGGATCTGGTGCGGGAGATGAAGACCCGCGGTGGCGTGGCGCGGCTCCCACTCCCGGCCGTCACCTCGGCCCGGCGCCACCTGGCGCGCGGACCCGTGCGCACTGCGCTTCGCCACGGACTCGCGGCGGGCGCGTGGGCGATGGGGATCGACCGGAGGCGAATCGCGGCCTGGTACGGGGGATGAGCGCCGAGCCCGCCGCGCCCTCTGGCGTCCGCTCGGCGTTGCGCCGCCTGGCGGGCTACATCGGCCGACACCCGGTCTTCTACGGGGTCTGGCTGGTCACGACCCTCCTCTACGTGGGCGGCTTCGTCGCGATTCCCCGACTGGTGGGGTGGGGCGTCGAGGCGGTCGCGACGGCGCTCCCGGAGGGCGAGATCCTGCGCCGCGTCGGCTGGCTCGTCGCGGCGACGGCTCTCACCGCGGCCGTGCGCTTCTTCTCCCGAACCCTGGTCTTCAATGCGGCGCGCGAGATCGAGTACGAGCTGCGCAACGATATCTACGCCCATCTCCAGCGGCTCCCCCAGTCGTTCTACGCGCGCTGGCGCACCGGGGACGTCATGAGTCGCTGCGTCAACGACATCAACGCCGTCCGCCTGTTGATGGGGGTGGGGCTGCTGAACGTGGTCCAGACCCCCGTCCTCTACGCCGCCGCCATCGGCGCGATGGTGAGCTTGAACCCGAAGCTCGCGCTGCTCGTCCTCGCCCCCTATCCGTTCTTCATCCTCGTCGCCCGGGCTCTCGGCCGCTCGATCCATCACTGGAGCCTGCTCACCCAGGAAGGCCTGGCGGAGACGTCGAACCAGCTCCAGGAGACCATCTCCGGGATCGCGGTCGTGAAGGCCTACGCGATGGAGCCGGTGACGGCGGCGCGCTTCGAGGAGGCGAACGAGGATCTCTACCAAAGGCAGCTCGGGCTCGTGCGGGCGAACGCGGCGATGCCCGCGATCGTCGCCATGCTCCCGGCGCTGGCCATGTGCCTGATCATCGCCGTGGGCGGCGCCGACGTGCAGGCGGGGCGGATGCGGGTCGCGGACTTCTTCACCTTCTCCCTCTACGTCTTCCAGCTCACCTTTCCGACGTTCATCATGGGCTGGGTGGTCGCGCTGGTGCAGCGGGGCGCCGCTTCGATGCAGCGGATCGACGAGCTGCTCTGCGAGGTGCCGTCCATCCGGGAGCCCACCGATCCGGCTCCGGTGGCGGAGATCCGCGGCGAGATCGAGCTGCGCGGCCTCTCCTTCGCCTACACGAGCGAGACCGGACGCGCACCGGCCCTGCGGGGCGTGGACCTGCATGTTCCCGCCGGCACCACCCTCGGCGTCGTCGGACCCGTGGGCTCCGGGAAGACGACGCTCGCCTCCCTGGTGCCGCGGCTCCTCGAGGTGGAGGACGGGCAACTCTTCATCGACGGCGTGGACGTGAACCGGATCCCCCTCGCCACGCTGCGGCGCCACATCGCGGTGGTCCCGCAGGAGTCGTTCCTGTTCTCGGCGACGCTGGCGGAGAACATCGCCTTCGGCGCGCCGGATGCACCCCGGGAGGAGATCGTGGAGGCGGCGTGCCGCGCTCAGCTCGCAAAGGACGTGGACGAGCTCCCGGCCGGGTACGAAACGCTGGTGGGTGAGCGCGGGGTGATGCTCTCGGGTGGACAGCGGCAGCGCGCGGCGTTGGCGCGCGCTCTCATGCTCGATCCGGCGATCCTGATCCTCGACGACACGCTCTCCGCGGTCGATGCCGAGACCGAGGCCGCAATCCAGCGCGAGCTCGAGGCGGTCTTCGCGGGACGGACGGTGATCGTGATCTCGTCCCGGGTGAGCGCCGTGCGGCGTGCGCACCAGATCGTGGTGCTCGACGCGGGCCGGGTGACCGAGCGCGGTACCCATGCGGAGCTCGTCGTCGCCGGAGGGCTCTACGCGCGGCTGGCACGCGAGCAGGAGGAGGCGGACCAGCTGGGCCTGTCCTCCGCGGAGGTCGCGTCGTGAGCGCCCCGGCCGGCGCGGGCGGCCAGAGCGATTCGGCCCGGGAGGCGCTCTTCGAGGAGGAGGCGCTCGGCAAGGCCTACGACACGAGGCTTCTGGCCCGGCTCTGGCCCTTCATCCTTCCCTATCGCTACCAGATCACCGCGACGATCCTCTTCCTCGTTCCCCTCCTGCTGCTCGATCTGGCGCCGGCGCTGGTCGTCAAGGTGGGCCTCGAGCAGCATCTGGTGCCGGCGCTGGGCGGGGTGGTCGCGCCGGCGGAGTCCGCAGCGCAGCCGTGGCTCGCCGACTGGCTCGGTGCGCCCGGGGACATCGACCCGCTGCTCTGGCTGGCCTTCGTCTACCTGCTGCTGAGCGTCGCGAGCTCGGCGCTCCAGTACGCCGACGTCTGGATCATGTCCCACACCGGCCAGTCGGCCATGCGCGACCTGCGCCGGGTGGTCTTCGCCCACATCCAGAGGCTCCACCTCGGCTTCTTCGACACGATGCCGGTGGGCCGTCTCGTGACGCGCGCGACCAACGACGTCGAGAACGTGGCGGAGATGTTCTCCGCCGGAATCGTCGCGCTGGTGCGGGACGTGCTCAAGATGGTGGGGATTGCGGTCGCGCTCTTCGTCATGGACGCCCGGCTCGCCGCCATCACCTTCCTCATCGTCCCCGTGCTCGCCGTGGCAGCGGTGGTCTTCCGCTTCAAGGTTCGCCAGGCGTTTCGGGCCGTGAGGGTCCGCATCGCCCGCATCAACGCGTATCTCCAGGAGAACGTCACGGGGATGAAGGTGGTGCAGCTCTTCACGCGGGAGCAGCGGAGCTTTCGGGACTTCGAAGCCATGAATGCCGACCACCGCGACGCCTGGCTGCAGTCGATCCGCTACGACGCGGCCCTCTTCGCCGTGGTGGAGCTCGCGTCGAACCTCACCATCGCGATCGTGATCTGGCAGAGCTCCGGGCTTGCCGGGCTCGGCGTCGTCTACGTCTTCTTCGACTGGATGCGTCGATTCTTCATGCCCCTTCGCGATCTCTCTGCGAAGTACTCGGTCATGCAGTCGTCCATGGCCAGCTGTGAGCGGATCTTCCAGCTGCTCGATGCGGAGCCCCTGGTGCGCGACGCGGAGGGCGTCGTGGCGCCCGCGGGCACGACCCTCGGGGCGGTGGAGTTCGAGAACGTGTGGTTCTCCTACGCCCCCGGCGAGGGGGCGCCGCCGGGCGATCCGGGCACCGACTGGGTGCTGCGGGACGTCTCCTTCCGGGTGGCCCCAGGAGAGCGAGCGGCGTTCGTGGGCGCCACCGGCGCCGGCAAGACGACGATCATCAAGCTGCTGACGCGACTCTACGACGCGACCCACGGACGCGTCCTGATCGACGGAGTGCCGCTCCACGCCTGGCCCCAGGAGGCACTGCGCCGGCGGGTGGCGATGGTGCTCCAGGACGTGTTCCTGTTCAGCGGGACCATCGCCGAGAACATCGCCCTCGACCGGGACGACGTCTCCCGCGAACGGGTCGCGCAGGTCGCTCGCGCGGTCCAGGCCCATCGCTTCATCGAGGCGCTTCCGCAGAGCTACGACACGCCGGTGCGCGAGCGGGGCGCGAACTTCTCGGCGGGCCAGCGACAGCTTCTCTCCTTCGCTCGGGCGCTCGCCCACGGCGCCGACATCCTGGTTCTCGACGAGGCCACCAGCTCGATCGACACGGAGACCGAGGCCCTGGTCCAGCAGGGGATCCACGCGCTGATGGAGGGGAAGACGGCGCTCGTCATCGCCCACCGGCTATCGACCATCGAGGACGTGGACCGGATCCACGTCCTGCACCGTGGGCGTCTGGTCGAGTCCGGTCGCCACGCGGAGCTGCTCGCGGCCGGCGGGGTCTACCACACCCTCTACCGGCTCCAGTACGCCGCCCAACGACCCGCTGCGGCGGTGGCGGCCGGGTAGGTCGGTGCACCGGGGCCGAGATCCGTCCTGCCGGGTGTCGACGCCGGCCCTTCGCCGCCTCGCTCCGGCCCTCGCCCTCTTCGCGTTCTCCGCCTGCTCGCAGTGCGAGGAGGCGCCGGAGACGGGCGCCGCCGGCAGGCGGGTAGCGTTCGCGGAGCACTTCCTGCTGCTGACGGTGGACACCTGGCGCGCGGACCACCTGGGCCGCGAGGTCGGGGGCGTCCGCCTCACGCCGCGCCTCGACGGCTTCGTCGAGGCCCACTCCGCCGCCGTCTACGCGGACAACACCTCCGTCGCCGCCATGACGTCTCCGGGGGTGGCGGGGATCCTCTCGGGGCTGATGCCACTGCGCACCGGGGTCCTCGAGAACGTCCACGTGCTCCCGACGACCGTTCCCACGCTGCCCGAGAGGCTCGCGACCCGGGGGTTCCGCACGGCCGCATTCGTGGCGAACCCCGTGCTTCGCCGGGGCTACGGCTTCGAACGGGGCTTCGAGACCTACGAGCTGGTCCCCGCCGTGCCTCCGGCCAGGAAGGCGCGCGGGGAGGCCCTGGTGGCCCGCGCGCTGCGGTGGATCGACGAGCGCGAGCCGGGCACGCGCCTGTTGCTGTGGCTCCACTTCATGGAGCCCCACGGCCCCTACGAGCCGCCCCGCGACCTCCTGGATGCGCTACCCGTGACTGCCTTCGGCGCCGCGCCGATTCCGGTCCCACGACTCGCCGCAGGGGACCCAGTCCGGCACGGCGGGGTCCCGCACGACCAGTGGGACTCCGACGTGCAGCCCGGAGGCGGAGATGGTCGCGAGTACCTGCGACGCTACGCGGCCGAGGTCATGGCCCTGGATCGGGTGCTGGGGGCCTTCCTCGGGGCGCTCGAGGTGCGCGGGCTGCTGGAGAGCTCCCTGGTCGTCATCGCCTCCGACCACGGCGAGGCCCTGCTCGGGGAGCACGGCTTCTTCTTCTCCCACGCCAACTACGCGACCGAGGACCAGCTTCGCACGCCCCTGGTGATCGCCCGCCCCGGGGGCCGGGGGGGTGTGCGGCGGACACCCACCTCGAATCTCGACATCGTTCCCACCGCGAAGAGGGTTCTGGGCCTCGCGGCGGATCCCGAGCAGCAGGACGGGGTGGACCTGCTCGAGCCCGTCGGAGACCGGTTCGTCCTCGCCCAGTTCGAGAACCGGCGGATGCTGCGGCGCGGCGCCCTCAAGCTGCGTATCGACGACGTGGGCGGACCGCAGTGGCTGTTCGATCTCGCCGCGGATCCGGGCGAGCGGGCCCCGCTCGAGTCGATCGATCCGCAGCTGCTCCGGGAGTTCCGCGACGAGCTGGAACGCCAGGATCGCCTGCCCCGGCTCGGAAGACCTGCCGATCGCTTCCGCATCGGCGAGGCCGAGCGCCGCGAGCTCGAGGGGCTCGGCTACGCCCGGTAGCGGAGCGCTGCTGCGATCCGCGCGCGGCTCAGCGCGTCCCGGGGGCTCCGGTCGGCGTGGCTGCGTCCAGCATTGCGTCGGCGATGGTCGCGGTGCGCTCCGATGCGGCCCCTTCCCCGAGCCGCTCCCGGACCTTCGCGAAGCCCGCCAGCTGGCGCTCCCGTGCCGGTCCGTCGAGCAGGGAGGCCAATGCGCCGGCCAGCGCCTCGGGCCGGGCCGCCTCCTGGAGGAACTCCGGAACGATCGGCGCGCCGGCGATCACGTTGGGCAGCGCGAAGCACGGCTCGTGGACCATGCGTCGCAGCAGGGCTGCGGTCAGCGGATGGGCGCGTCCGGCCACCACCAGAGGGCGTCCCAACAGGGCCGCCTCCAGGGTGATCGTGCCCGGCTTCGCGAGCACTGCGTCGGCGGCGCAGAGGGCCCGGAGGGTCTCGCCCTCGATCAGATCGATGGGGAGCGGCGGCTCGTCTCGCAGGGCGGCTTCGACGGTCTCCCGACGCATCGTGGGTGCGATGCAGAGGAGGAATCGGACTCCGGGGCGCTCGGCCGCCAGGCACCGGGCCGTCGCGAGGTGGAGCCCGAGCATGTGGCGCAGCTCGTTCTCGCGGCTGCCCGGTGCCAGGGCCACGGCGGCGGTCTGGGGGTCCAGCCCGAGCGCGTCGCGCGCCGAGGCACGGTCACAGCGCTCTGCGAAGCGCTGGACGGGCTCGACCAGGGGGTGTCCGACGTAGTCCACGCGCAGGGAGGTCTTCGCGTAGAAGGGCGGCTCGTAGGGGAAGATCGTCGCGAGGCGATCGACGCTTCGAGCGACGGTATGGACCCTCCGACGGCGCCAGCGCAGCACGTTGGGGCCGATGTAGTAGAGGACCGGGATCCCGGCCCGGCGCAGGCGGCGCGCCAGCGGGAGATGGAAGTCGGGAGCGTCGACCAGGATCGCGAGTCGCGGGCGCCGGGCGCGAGCGACGCGCTCGAGACGGCGCCAGGTGCGGAGCACCCGCGGCACCATTCCCACTACCTCGATCAGCCCGGCCGTGGCGAGCTCGTGCTGCGGGACGTGGATCTCGGTGCCGAGCCGCTGGAGCTGCTGTCCCCCGAGCCCGAAGGTGCGCAGCCCGGGCCGACGTCGCTCCAGCGCGCCCAGTAGCTCCGAGGCATGGGCGTCGCCCGAGGCGTCGACGGCGGAGATGAAGAGCTCCGTTGGACCGCGGTTCGCGCGGGGAAGCTCAGTCTCCCCGAGCGGCATCGCCGAGTGCTCGCGCGATCGCGAGAAGGTGCTCGTAGCGGATGACCCGTTCGAGCTGATTCGAGCGCTGCAGGAACTCCCCGTAGCGCTCGTAGATCGGCGGGCTCTGGGGCGAGTGGTACTCACCGGCGGCCCCGTGGACCGGGCGCAGCCACTCGACGGTGAAGGCCTCCTCGCCGTAGTGCTCGATCGACCATTCCATCTCGCGGGCCAGCTCGAAGTACCCCACGGCGGCCGCGCGCTTCACGCTCTGGTCGGACTCGTCGAGATCGATGCGAACGGTGCCCTCCGCCGCCGCGTCTCGCGGACCAGGGCGTCCGAAGAGGGAGAAGTCGTAGCTGGCGATCTCGGTCCCGCTGGTTCGCCGCGCGATGTCGACGGCGGCATCGACGGTCAGGCGAAAGACGTCGTGGATCGGGTTGTAGCCCTCCGCCGAGTCTCCCACGACGCTCACGACGTCGTCCGCCGTCATCTCCTTGGCCAGCTCGTGGGCGAGGCCGACGAAGAAGGAGGCACCGGCGTCGAGGATCCAGTCGTAGACGGCGGAGTCGGGGTAGCGGCCGTAGAGGGACCCGTGCGATGCGCCCGCAGCCGCGAGCACGGCCGTCGTCCGCTCCAGGCGGGGCACGCCACCTCGTCCGGAGCCGTCCGTGAGGACGAATACGCGTGGACGCGCCCGGCGGAGCCAGGTATGCACCAGCAGCTCGTGACCGGGGTGCGCCACCAGCAGAAGCGATCGGTCGCCCTGCGATTTTCTCACCACCGCTCCGACATTCGCTGCGCAGGATAGACGAAGCTGGGCCCGGGAAGTAGCGACTTCGGGCCCCGGCCGCGCCCGCGGCCGTCGGCCCCCTCTCGCGGCCCGTGGCGGCGTCGGCGGGGGGGCCGGACACCGTCGGTTGCAGGGTCGGCCGTCGGGGTGGTACAAACCCGTTGCCCCTCCTCCGCCACAGTCCCCCAGCGAAAGGCGCCAATCGACGCGACGCCGCGTGATGCGGTGACGTGCCCCTGGCCCACGCCGGAGGTTCTGAGGTCCGGTGCGACTCAAGTCCCTCGAGCTTCACGGCTTCAAATCGTTCGTCGACAAGACCACGGTTCGCTTCCAGCCGGGAATCACCGCCGTGGTGGGTCCCAACGGCTGCGGCAAGTCGAACGTGGTCGATGCGATGCGCTGGGTGATGGGAGAGCAGTCCCCTCGCCGACTGCGCGGCAAGGGCATGGAGGACGTGATCTTCGCCGGTTCGGAGGCCCGCGCCCCCGTGGGCATGGCGGAGGTCGTGCTCTCCTTCGACAACAGCGACGGCAGCGCCCCGCCGGCCTACGCCGCCTTCAGCGAGATCCAGATCTCGCGGCGGCTCTACCGGACCGGCGAGTCCGAGTACCTGCTCAACAAGGCTCCGGCACGGCTGCGAGACGTCCACGACTTCTTCCGCGACACGGGGATCGGGACGAAGGGCTACACGATCGTCGAGCAGGGGCGGATCGCGGAGATCGTGTCGGCGAAGGCGGAAGAGCGCCGCATCCTGATCGAGGAGGCGGCAGGCATCGGCAAGTACAAGGCGCGGCGTCGCGAGGCCGAGAGCAAGATCGGCTCGACCGAGCAGAACCTGCTGCGCGTGACCGACGTCCTCGGGGAGATCCGGCGCCAGATCTCCAGCATCGAGCGCCAGGCCCGCAAGGCGGCCCGCTACAAGCGCCTGCGCGAGACCCTCCGGGTGCTCGAGCTGTCGCTGGCCGCCGACGAGCGCCGCGACCTGATGGCCTCGCTCGAGCGCGCCTCGGACGAGCTCGGGGAGCTGCGCGACCGTCAGACCGCGCTGGAGACCCAGGTCGCCGAGCGCGAGCTGGCGGTGCAGAGCAAGCGCCTCGAGCTGACCGAGTGCGAGCGGGTGCTCACCCAGGGAAGCGAGTCGTTGCTGGCCCTTCGCAGTGAGATCAAGGAGTGCGAGGGGCTGATCGATTACGGGCGTCGCGAGCGCGAGTCGCTGGCGGAGCTGACGGCGGCGCGTCGCTCCGAGCTCGAGCGGCTGCGCGAGCAGCGCGTGACCCAGCAGGGCGAGGAGGCGGAACTCGCCGACGAGCTGGCCCGGGTGGAGCGGGCCGTCGAGTCGGAGCAGGCCGCGCTGACTGCGGCAGAGGCGGCCGCGAGACAGGCCCGCGAGTCGCTCACCTCCCTCGAAGGGGAGCGCGACGCGGCGAACGGTCAGCTCGTCGAGGTGCTCACCGCGATCGCGCGGGCCGAGGATCGCCAGGCCACGGTGGAGGATCGCCGCGCCGAGCTCGACTCGCGGATGCGAAGCGCCGACGAGGGCCTCGAGGTCGGCCAGAGCGAGGCGGCTCGGGTGGATCGGGAGCAGGAGGCCCTGGAAGAGGGGCTGCGCAACCTCCTCGCCGAGCGCGATCGCCTGATGGGCCTGCTGCGCTCGGCCCTCGATGCCCACGCCAAGTCCGTGGAGCGTGAGGGGCAGACCGCCGAGCGGCTGCGCCGCTCGCGGGAGCAGGCCGAGGGGCGCCGCGCGCGCCTGCAGTCGCTCCGCGAGGTCCTGGAGCGGCGGGATGACGTCGCCGAGGGGACCCGCCGCCTGCTGGCGGACGAGGATGAGAGCCGTCGGCGCTTCGGGCTCCGGGGACTGGTCCGGGATGCCCTCGAGGTGGATCGGGAGGTCGAGCTGGCCGTCGCCGCGGTGCTGGCGGAGAGCTCCGAGGCCGTGGTCGTCGAGCGGGCGGAGGGCGCAGTCACCGCGCTGGCGACACTCCGCGACGAGGGCGCGGGCCGAGCGATCTTCGTGGCTCCGCCCCCGCCGGCTGCGGACGATGCCGGATTCGTGCCGCTCGGAGAGCCCCTGGCGCAGCGCGTGAAGCCGCGTCCCGGCTTCGAGGCCCTGGCGCGGGCGCTATTCCACGGCGTAAATCTCGTGGAGGACCTGGCAGAGGTCGTGCGCGTGTACGGCAGTGGCCGGGTGCCCGCCACCTTCGTGACGCCTTCGGGCGACGTCCTGACGCCCGAGGGCGTGATCCGGGGCGGCTCCGGCGGGAGCGGAGGCACGATCGCTCGCGTCCGGGAGGTGAGGGACCTCGAGCAGGAGGTGGCTCGCATCGAGGCGCGCGTGACCGCAGAGCAGTCCGATCACCACGAGGCCCGGGCCCAGCTGGCCCGCGCCTCGGACGAGCTCGAGAACCTGCGCAACCGCCACCACACCGCAGCCCTCGCGGTCGCGAACCACGAGAAGGATCTCGAGCGCACGCGAGAGCGGGTGAAGGCGCTCGGAGAGGCCCACGAGGGTCGGGTGAGCGAGCGGGGCGGCATCCTGGCCGAGCTCGAGTCGCTGGCGTCGGAGCGCGTTCGGCTCGAGGAGAGCCTCGCCACGCTGCGGCACGATCGGGGTGAGGGGCAGCGCTGCCTGGATGCTCTCGGGCTGCGTCTGGGCTCGACCTCCCGCGAGGTGCAGCGGCTCGAGACGGCGGCGACGGAGCTCCGGGTCGAACACGCCGGGCGCTCGGAGCGACGCGACCGGCTCCGCACGGCGCACGAGCGGGCCGGCGAGGCGATCCGCGAGACCAGCGAGTGGATCGAGCGGCGCGAGCAGGAGATCACCGCTGCCGAGGCGCGCCGCGAGGAGCTGGCGGGCAGCATCGAGAAGGCCCGGCAGACCCTCGAGCTGCGTCTGCGAGACGAGGAAGCGGCACGCGCGGGCCACGACGAGAAACGAGAGGCCTTCGAGACGGCGTCCTCCGCCGTGAACGAGCTCGAGGAGGCGCTCCGGGACCATCGATCCCACGTCTCGGACTGCCGGGAGGCGGTCTCACAGCACGAGCTCCGCCTGCGCGAGGTGGAGATGAAGCGGGATCACCTCGACGCCTCGATCCGCGAGAAGTGGGACGTCGAGCTCGAGAGCTGGGAGCCGCCCTCGGTAGACGACGAGCCCGAGGCCGCGGGGGCTGCCCCGGAGGTCGTGGCGACGGAGTCGCAGACGGCGGCGGAGGCCTCGGCGGCGGATGCAGGCGAGGGCGAGGAGGGCGAGGAGGAGCCGGCGCCCGACGCGGCGCGCGAGGCGCGCGCGAATGCTGCCCTGGCGCGACTGCCGGTTCCGGAGCGGCGGGAGCAGCTCGAGGCCGTGCGCAAGAAGCTCCACGGCCTGGGAGACGTCAACCTCGGCGCCATCGAAGAGCACGAGGAGCTGAAGGAGCGCTTCCGCTTCCTCACCGAGCAGAAGGCGGATCTCGAGACGACTCTGGCCTCACTGCGCGACGCCATCGCTCGGATCAATCGCACCAGTCGCAGACGCTTCCGAGAGACCTTCGAGGCCGTGAGCAAGCGCTTCTCCGAGAACTTCCCCCGCCTCTTCCGTGGCGGTCGCGCCAGCCTCGCTTTGACCGAGAGCGAGGACGTGCTCGAGGCGGGCATCGAGATCATGGCCTCACCGCCGGGGAAGCGGCTGCAGAACGTGAACCTGCTCTCCGGCGGCGAGAAGACGTTGACGGCGATCGCCCTGCTCGTGGCGGTCTTCCAGGTGCGTCCGTCGCCCTTCTTCCTGCTCGACGAGGTGGATGCAGCGCTGGACGACGCGAACGTCGGCCGCTTCAACGAGATGGTGACCGAGCTCGCCGGCGATTCGCAGTTCGTCCTCATCACCCACAACAAGCGCACCATCGAGGTGGCGGACGTGCTCTACGGGGTCACCATGGAGCGCAAGGGCGTGAGCAAGCTGGTCGCCGTGGAGATGCGATAGGTCAAGCGCCCGAAGGGCGCGCGGAGCGAGGGCAACGCCCGAGCGGAGTTCGGACGGTCAAGCGCCCGAAGGGCGCGCGGAGCGAGGGCAACGCCCGA
>Ga0209536_100012017_pt1 | contig 12631 bp, 11 predicted proteins | sample DeeMarSeWOR28_12_FD_187461 | JGI IMG/M metagenome (GOLD analysis project Ga0209536, IMG submission 187461) | Marine sediment microbial communities from White Oak River estuary, North Carolina - WOR-2-8_12 (SPAdes) (version 2) | ecosystem: Environmental > Aquatic > Marine > Intertidal zone >...
TGCTCGCCAGACTACTTGCTTTCCCGGTCCTTTTTAGGAGGAGGTTCGATGATGGGGGCCAGTTCGGGCGGCGAAACTTTTTCCACCGCATCGTATTCCGGCGGACAGACCACCATACATTCCCCGCATTTAACACAAAGCTCTTGGTCGATGGCCTTCTTCCTTCCTGTGGTTGTAAAAATAGCTTCCACCGGACAACAGCCCACACAGACGTCACAGCCGCGGGCACACTTGTCAAGATCGATGTAAAAGGCGGTGAGAGCCCGACACTTCATGGCCGGGCATCTCTTTTCCTTGATGTGGGCCTCGTATTCCTCGCGAAAATAATTGAGTGAAGTGAGTACCGGATTGGGAGCGGTTTTCCCCAGGCCACAAAGTGACCCGCCCTTGATGTCCTCACCTAGAGTTTCCAAGAGCTCCAGGTCCTTCTCCGTGCCTTCGCCCTTGGTGATGCGGTCCAGAATAGACAAAAGATGCCGGGTCCCAATTCTGCAAAAGGTACATTTGCCGCAGGATTCCTTTTGGGTGAAGTCGAGAAAATATCGGGCCACGTCCACCATACAGCTGCCTTGGTCCATCACCACCATGCCGCCGGATCCCATCATCGCCCCAGCCTCGATGAGCGAATCGAAATCGATGGGGGTGTCGAGAAAGCTTTCTGGCAAACAACCTCCGGAGGGGCCGCCGATTTGCACTGCCTTGAAGCTCTTTTTGTCGGGAATTCCACCACAGACGTCAAATATGAGGGTCCTGAGGCTTGTTCCCATGGCAATTTCAACCAGCCCCGGGTGTTTGACGTTGCCGACCACGGAGAAAATGGCGGTACCGGGACTTTTTTCGGTACCAATGGTTCTAAACCATTCCGGGCCCTTTTTAATAATGGCGGGAACGGAGGAGAGGGTCTTAACATTATTTACAACAGTGGAGTTTCCCCAAAGGCCTTTATCCACCGGGTAAGGTGGACGATACTGTGGCATTCCCCGTTTTCCTTCGATGGACTGGATAAGTGCGGTTTCTTCGCCGCAGACAAAGGCCCCAGAGCCCTGAAACACAGAAACATCTAGATTGAACGATGTGCCCAGAATGGAGGGTCCAAGGAGAGAAAGCTCTTCGGCGCTATTTATCGCTTGTTTCATGGTTCTGACCGCCAGGGGATATTCTGCTCTGACATAAACAATGGCCTGGTCTGCCCCTACACCGTAGGCACAGATTGCAAGACCTTCCAGCAACTGGTGAGGATTGCTTTCAAGAATGGTGCGGTCCATGTAGGCGCCGGGATCGCCTTCGTCAGCGTTGCAGATAACAATTCTCCCCTCCCTATCGTTAGCTCGAGCGAGTCTCCACTTGCGTCCAGCCGGAAAGCCGGCACCGCCCCTGCCGCGAAGTCCGGAAGTTTCAATTTCAGCAATAATCTTTTCGGGTTCTGAAGCTAGGGCCTTAACTAGTCCTGAATAGCCCCCTTCGGCTATGTACTGATAAATGTCGTCGGGATCTATGCGGCCGCACTGCTCCATCACCAGTCTTTGTTCCAGATTAAAGCGAGGGAAGTCCATGACCGCCGGAATCAGGTCGTTTTCCTCCATGGCGCCCAGGATGTATTCGAAGACCGGATCTCCCTTTTCCAGATAGGATCTGACCAGCAATCCCGCTCTGCCGGTGCTGACCTGGTGATAGCAGATGGGGGGAAACCCCGCGGTGGGATGGTCAATCACCACCAGGGGTTCTGCATAGCAGTGACCTAGACAGCCAACGGGAACGATCCGGGCCTCAATGGATTTAGTGGAGAGAGCTTCTTCAAAGGCCTGTTTGGTCTCGGCCGCTCCGGAGGCCAGGCCGCAAGTGGACATGACAATATAGATAGTAGGAATGGACTCGTTTTTTCTCTCTATGGCCCGGCGCTCTGCCTCCTGCTGGAGGCTGGCAAAATTTTTATTTGCAGCTGCCTTACTCACCGGCTTCCCCTTCCATATTCTCCCTTTCTTGCCGTTCTCGTTCTACCTGAAATTGCACGAATATTCCTTCTACTCTACTCGGCTGCACGTGGGCTTCGACTGCGTCGTCAATTACTGCGACGGGGGCTAGAGCACAGCATCCCACACAGGCTACTCGTTCGACACTGTATTCCCGATCAGGGGTGGTCTGCCCGTCCTTTATGCCCAACTTGCGCTCGAAGTTTTCCAGAATGATGTCTCCGCCGGCTACGTGGCAGGCAGTGCCCAAACAGACCTTGATCTGGTGTCTGCCGGGCGGGTGCAAGCGAAACTGATTGTAGAAAGTGGCCACTCCATAAACTTCGCTGGGAGAGATGGATAGATGGTCTGCAACCATCTCGATGGCGACGGTGGCAAGATAGGAATGGTTCTCCTGGATGGACTGGAGAATGGGAATGAGATTTGCTCTAGTCTTGTTGAATTGGGGCAGTATGGCCGTTATATCTTCGACCATTGCCCCTTCTTCGGCGTCCAATTCAGGAGCTATCATGCACACTCCGTCCTTAGAAGTCACCAGGTGTCGTTTGGATGACGCAACCAGCCTTTAACATCTTGGAGCTGATATTTCAAGTCACACTGTCCAGAGTCATACTCCCACAAATGCTCTCCTGCGAGCGCAATGGCCGGTATAGTTGCATGGGTTCACATCTGGTGGGGGTTAAGAATACACTTTTCGGAGCGGCAATTAAGGAGAGCTGCTCTGATTGTTAATTGAAAGTTCTACCTCAGGCGGCCTACTGTTCGGCCTCAACTTTTTTCAGCTTGAGGACTACTTCTTTTGGTTCCAGCTGGTTTCTTGCCGGGTCTCGCCTGTACTCCTCAACGACTATCCTGTCTTCGTATATCTTTTTGACGATGCCGTCGTTTTGGCCGACGTAGGTCCCCTCCTTCACCACGTAACCTTTGCCGGTGGCGTCTTCCACCAAAGCTTTGTTGCCAAGCTGGCCCCAGACGATGGCTTTAAGGCCGGATTGAATTTCGCTCAAGGGCATCTTTTGCAGGGGCGTGAGTATCCGTTGGCGCTCTCTGGGTCTAGCTTCTTCTTGGACTTTGGCCAGAATGAAAGGCTTAAAGGGATCGGGCTTGCCCATGGGATCATATTTCCAGCCGGTTCCGGTAGTTATGGGCAACGAGGAGCCAGTGGTGGTTGTAGAACCCGATGACGAGGTGGCTCCTGTCGGTTCTTTCTTGCCCGCAACTCTGACTGCTCCACTGGTTGGCCGGGCAGTAAGATGGTAAGCCTGAGCATTGACGTACTTATACTCAATATTTCTATCTTTTGCCTCTTGGATGGTTTTGGGATCGAGGTATTTACCCTTGAGCTCATCCAGGCTTTTGGGTACATTCCCCGTCTCTTTTTTATGGGCCGAGATTGCCTTGTTCACTTTTCTTAACAGTGCTATCTGAGGGTTGCGCTCGGCACTTTGGACCGTACTGGATGGACGTTTTACCACCTCGGTTTTCTTGGTGTACCAGACGAAGTAACCTACCAGCGCCAATAGAATGACGGCAAAAACTATAATTTTCTTGTCTTTCATCCGTCACCCCCCAGTGATATTATAGTCGGCATAATCTCGGAACAATTTGATTTCACAGTGGATAATTGTCTATATCGTATATGCAAGAAATATGCAAGCCGAAATGGCTAGTAGGGAAAAAATGTGTTGTTGGCCTGGCAAGGTTAACTGGAAAACGATCGGCTCAGTGGGAAAATGAAGAACAGGTGAAGGCTGTCTCGGACAGAAAGAAATAGAGATCGCCCCGGATTCTTCCGAGCCTGCTTGGTTTTTCCCACAAGAGATAATGGTGCCTTAATTTGTCTTAGACTCCCAACAAGGTGCGATATCCTTGTGAGTCGTAATCATTCCGGGTATCAAAGGTCGGTACCAATTTATCGGATGGTATAGCTGGATCGGGCGCAGCCGGTGGCTTCAGGTCGTAGGGGCATAAATCGCTGGGAATCCAAAAGTAGAAACCTAGTTTTCCCCCTTCGTGGGCAAGATAAAAGTCCCATCTGTAGTCACGAGCCCCCCCCGGATCGTACCAGATCCATAGGGTCATGTCGGGATTCAAGGTGATCTCCGGATAGTCAGGTATGGGTTGTCCCCCAGATACTATGGTAAGTCCCGGGAACGTGGGCAAGTCAGTTTCAGCTCTGGTAAGCAGGTTTCTCATAAATGCAATGGTTTTAGCGTCGTTGGCCTTCATCCTCTCTTCCTGGACGGTCTTGAGTGCGATGCTGGCGAGCACTCCCAAGATAGCAATAACCATCAACAGCTCGACTAGAGTGAAACCTTTGCTATTCGTGATTGAGAAAAAAGGTTTTTTTCTTCTCATGTCTCTTTCCTCCCGCCGGAACAAGACCATTCAGTTTCGGTATCATGCAGTATACGCCCGACCTATACGGAACCGGGACAAAAGACCTATCGAACGGTCTTTCAGTTCTGGTGAATTAGCAATATAAGTGCCAACAGCGGTAAAAGGTGCCCTAAGAGACTAAAATGGTGGTGACAATGTGTCAAGCGACACAGATAATGTTTGAAATGACACATACTTATAGATGTTTATCTTATTTTTACCAAAAGGCCGGACGCTAAAATTGTGGTTCGGATTGATTGCTGATTTTTGACAGATCTTGTCTCGTTCTGCCATGTTCTGTCAATGGACCAGAAGACCTCCGCCTGCTAAGTAACACAGGATATGTCTAGTCAAGACTGTCCTGCTCATTCCAGCAGCAAGCTAATGGAAGTTGTGGAGATTACGTCTAAAACGGCGAGTTGAACATACCCCGAAAATATCCTTTCCGGGGCTAGGGCATATGACTAGCGCGGCTTGGTACTGCCTTGCATCTTCTTGTATTCTTTAAATTCAGTACAGTTGCGACATGAAAAGCTTACCCAGTACTTTTTGACCGCTTCCTCCAGACAATCCTGATAGTGGGGGCAGTCAAAATAGCGATGGGCGTTGACGTTACCGTATCTGAGCTCTTTCTGTAACTCCTTAGCGGGCGTAGGCATTAATTCCCCCTGCCTCCTAATCTGTATTTTTATAATTTTGGCTGATCTTTATAACATTTTTGACCAAAAATGAAAAGTACTATCTCTACGCATACTTTCGGTTCAACTGTCGCTCCTACTGAACCTGATGACAATTTCACAAAACATCATATCGGCTGCTGGCCTTGCCGACGATGGGCTTGGCAGATCATCATATCTCTTTGGACAGAAGTTCTGAAAGAATGTTCCTCGGCGTGGGTATGCAACGTTAGGGTTAATAAGGGGGACTTAGATCTGGCATCACCGTGGCCATTGTTTCAAACTGCCCCAGTGGGAGTGTCACGTTCAGGTCGCCTCATTGACAAAACCACGGTCGGAGCAGCCAACTCGCGAATTATCCGGGCTAGAAGTGACTGGCTATTGTGCTAATTTTCGTAGTTGCTTCTTGATGCTTTTATCAGCATCAGCTTCGTAAACGAGTACCGTATTCGAGTCCAAGTTGACTTCTTCCCCGGTGTAGTCCAAGAGGATCTCATCAAGCTTGGCCAGATTGAGATCATCGGGATTCATATTGATCACGGCCACGTCACCATGTTCCAATCCCCCAGCTGATTTGGATCTTCCGCCTGGCAAGTAAATTGCCCCCGTGGAGAAATCCACCGCGAAGGCAATTACGCCCGGAATTATGAACAGCAGCAAGCCCAGGCCATCCAGAACGGCTATCCCGACATCAACGCGGCCAGATTGTTGCCCCCGACGTTCAGGATAAATTATAGTTCCGCAGCCCACCACTTGGAGCAAAAATATTGCTGCTATTAATAATGCAAGGTACCTGAGTAGTGGTTTTTTGATTTTCATGGCCAGTATCTCCTTCTGGAACCTAGGGGTTTAGCCGCGACTGGGATATTGGAATGATGGGTCAAGAGTAAGTAAAAGCACAAAAATGATTTTTTCCGGTTTTGCTACCCAATATTCCATGATTCCATCATTTTAAAAGCTACGCAAAAACAAACGTCGGGGAAAAGGCTTTAACCTCAAGAGGTTGTAGAAATTCCGAGACGTTTAATCACTTCCTCAAATTCCTATCTTCAGGTCTAGAGGGTAGGGCTCACCTACCTTCTTCGATTCAAAACGTATTCTGTTAAATTCAGCATATTCCGTGCCAAGGTCGCTAAGAGGACTGAAAAAACGGTTGAGGTTAGATAATGATTTGATTCGTGAAGTGGTACTGAAACGTTAGTTTTGAAGCCTGAGATAGGTATAGAGGGAGGGTGGAGTGATGTCGCAAGCGATGGGAATATAACGAGGTGGTGGGTTCCTCAGCTTGGTCGAGTAAAAATAGTGATGAGGGGATTGACTCCTTGACACCCAAAACGAATTACCATAAGTTGGCAGAAGGAAAGTCCTACTCTAAGATATCGAGCGATGACAATAGCTTAGAATCATGGAAAGAGACATGACGAGGTGCACTCGGTGGCCTTCATGCATCTTCATTTATCTCTGCGGAGAGGTATGCGCAAGGTCCGGGGCGATTTGCTGGATAATGCCGATTCTTGTCTCTACTGGGGCTGAGTAGATAACAAGTCAGAGGAGAACCTGATAAGAAATGTCAAGAATCATTAAAAGGAGCCCAAGGGTTACAGATTTCTTTGGCCATACGGACGAGTCGGGGCAGCCATTCAGAACCGTGCAGCAAACCAAACACAATTCGTAGAATATAGGATTCCGCACTCCCGCGAGCGATCAAGACCGTTATCCGATCATGGGCATCAGTTGGCACTTATCTTGCTGGTGCATAGAAGATTGACAGCGTCCTTCCCGGGCGCAGTTCCACAGGGTTTAGTGGCAAACCTTGAAGAAGGAACCCGAGATCGGAAATCATTCTAGTAGCAGCAAGGAAATTTTTCTCTCATCTGTCAGAGGAAACAATTCCCCTGACTCACTACAGGGGCCATTAATTATTACGCACCTTAGGGGTATTCAGCCAACACTTCAAAGAATATGTCAGAGGGCAAACTTTTCATATGGAGGTTAGTGCTATGCTTAAAGCTAGATACTGCTGCAGGCTAATGCTACTACTGTTGGTTACCTCGATGCTCTATGCTTGTTCAACTGGTGTTTCAAAGAGAGTGGATCTAGACGCTGAGCTCGTGGACGATGCTCAGGCCACATCCGTTCAAGACTACCGCACCGTTGCCGATCAGATGGCACGTTCACTCATACAGCTTCCTATCATTCATAAAGCTGAGTCGCCTCCAACCATAGCCTTCTTAGAGGTCAAGAACCGCACGAATAGGATCATCGATACCGAAGGATTTCAGGAAAAGATCAGAACACTATTAATCAAGAACTGTATGGGCAAAGTTTATTTTTTGGATAGGACTGCCATAAACGAAATACTTGAAGAGAGAAAAATGGAGCAGGTAGGTGTGACTACTGCCGGCAGATCGACGGGGAAGATGTATGGCGCCGATTACTTTCTAGCTGGTTCCATCCATTCTATAAATCGCATTCAAGGAACTCAGAAAACAACATACACCAGGTATTCGTTCAGATTAACTGACGCGGACACTTCATTGATAGTGTGGGAAGATGAATACGAAACCCGTTATTTCAAAGAAAAGGCGTTTTGGGATCAATAAAAAATGCTGATTTCCAGATAGTGAGGTGCGAGATGAGATGCATGCGAATGATGGTTTTGGCTTTCAGTTTACTGGTACTTCTGGCCAGTGGTGCCTTTGCCAATTTTGTCCACAAAGATGTTCCCGATGATAGCAATGCCATTGCCTTTGACCAAAGGTTATTGCTACTTCAAGCTCATGAGGAATACATCTGGCCCGATGCTATTTATTCACAACAGCAGATTAATGCTCAACAATCAAATATGATAAAAGATGGATGGATAGCTCACAACCTGTCATTTACCCTGAAAGCACTCCCACGGGAAGACAATAATTTTGTTCTGCCTTTGCTTAATAGAGGTCTGTTGAACTACTCGACGGGCAATTACGATAAAGCTTATCGTTATTTGTTAAACGCCCAGATGTCTATGGAAGACCTGAAGCAGAAAAGCATGACCCTCGCCGGCGAGAGGGCGAAGATTTTCAAAGGCGAGCATTATGAACGAGCTATGGTGAGTTTTTATCTTGGACTGATGCTCTATGAAAAGGGAGATTACGAAAATGCGAGAGCAATGTTCTCTCGCACCTTAGAGTGTGACCGCGAGACTGTTCCCGACCAAAAACGTCTCGACAAGCTGGCCAAGCAATACGTCCGAAACATAGATGGAGGGAGCGAACAGGAATTTATCAATATATACACGACGCTTGGCAATGATAACCGGTTGGCTTATTATATGCTGGCTCGAACTTACAAGAAATTAGATCAGCACCGGGATTCTGAAATCAGTATGGATCATGCTGATGATTGGCAAGATGTGCCTGCCTTTGTCAAGGAAGAATCTTGCGGCGTTTTCGTCGACAGGGCCGACTCGTTCGACATTCGGCCTCCCTCTGGCAATCCATATGCGGCAAAGGAAAGACTGGAAAAGGATAATCTTGTCGTTCTAATTCAAATGGGCTTTGCCCCGGCAAAGCAGGCATCAGGTTGGGAAGGGCGGAAGGACATTCTGGCCCCGAGGGAGTACCCGGAAAGAAAAGCCGTTTTGTATATTGATGGTGAACGTGTGGGCGAAGCATACCCGCTTTTCAACCTCATGCATCAAGCTGCCCCCACGGTGCGGACCACCAAGGACACGGCGCAAACAGGCAAGGCAGCGGGCAAGTTCGCTGTTGGCATCTTTGCAGCCGTTGTCGATCAATTTATAGGGACTGACCTTCAAGGTGTTGTGCAAGACAAATGGAGCGTAGCAGCAGATACGAGACGGTGGGGGAGTTTACCCAATGAATTTAAGCTTATTTCGGCACAGGTCGAGCCGGGACTGCATACGGTCACTGTTCTTTTCTATGATCAAGATGGAAACCCACTACCTCATTATGAACAAACTCATTATTTCATTCCTGCTAAAAAAGACAAAGAGACATTTCTGGTGCTGCGCTCTTTGAGAGATAAGTGTAATACTGTAAGGGATTTTTATGGATCTAAGATGCAATCTTATAATGCGAAAAAAAATGAGATCGTTTTTAATGCTGGAGACTTAGCCGGCATACAGGTAGGACAAGACTTGGATATCATAGCCTTTGATCTCGGCGATGAAAAATTAAATCAACAATTTATGAAGGAGGGCTATGTGCAACCCGGTTTCACAAAGATAACGTTCTTGAAACAGAGATTTGATCAGCAATACAAGCAATCCACAGTAACCAGGGTGGGGGTTGCCAGAATAAGCAACTTAACAAAAAGTAAGGCCGTTTGTACACTGGTTGAAGGTAATTTGGATCCTAAAAAGACTTATTTTATCACAAACTATAATTTACCAATGCCAGTTATCAAAGACGAAAATAATTACGATACTTTGCAAAAAGGAATATAGTTTTTGATTATACAAACAGGAGAGGTGTTGTCATGGATCGAAGAAAATTTCTCTATGTGCTCGGCGGAACCCTGACATCAACTATTGTTGGTTTTATCTCTGGTTGCGCGAAGAAGTCCACACAGTACTATTTTAATCCTTATGTTGCCAAGAATCTTGATTCTCCCGAATTAGTTCATTGCTTTACCGCTATTGGACACAAGCGAGGGACCAAGCCTTTTATATTGGGGGGAACCTGTGTTTGTACTCCGACAGAAGAGCTATTGAAGGCATATCATGCAGACGGTTTTCTGCGGAACTATAATCTGCGGAGGTTAGTGGCAGAGTATGAAAACAGAGGTATCGTCCTAGCACATGAAAATGGTTGGCAGTGCAACAACCAGTGCAAGCAGGGTCCACATATAGTTTTTGGTGGAAGCTGTATGGTTTCACCAACAATTGGCACCCAAAACTTTGAAAACGTTGCCACTGGCAAAATGCCAAGGGTTTAAGGATTGTGGGGAAATCAAGATGAAATGGTGTCTAATCGTTATCATGGGAATGCTCTTATTTGTGACTTCATGTGCCACTACGGCCAAGGCTCCTGAGGTCGGTTATCAATCTGTCGCCTCACAAGAGAAAATCGTATATCTGAGAGGTGATGGGAAAGGTCCTGATCTGCACAAATATCTGAAAGTGGTAAAGGAGCTCTCAAAATATGATGAAAACGGTTTATTCAAAGTGATTGTGATTTTTAATAACAGTCGTTATAAAAAAGGATCGACTCCATATCTGGTGTGTGATGTCCAATTTGTTTTTCTAGATGACGACGGACTCGAGATTGAAAAAACGAATTGGCAACCAATGATGTTCCAAGCTGGAGTTGATGTAACAGTGAAGCAAGTTTCGCTGAATCCAACTACACGGGATTATAAGCTATACGTTAGGGATGCCAAAAATACTGAGTGGTAATTTTGGCGTTGTCTAAGACCTGCCTATTGAAGAACCTCGAAGAAAGAGCTGCATTGTTTTATTGTTTTAGTGAAGTAGTATCGTAAGCAACGCCAGTTAGTAAAGTTAAGGAAACGCCACCGCCTAAAAGGGGGGTGGCGTTTTCGCTTTTATATGAGTTTGTTTCGGTGCAGTACTTTATAGAGGCATAGAGTTGCGGTTATGAAGACTAGGGCCCGGTTTCCACCGTCCAGGAGGCCTCGTAGAATTCGGTGCTTCCAGAAGTGACATCACCGGCAGGTCGTGCCACCGGCTGGATGCTCCGCACCCGGAAGGCCAGATCATCATTGCTCCCCTGGTATTCCTGCAATCCGGCTCCCAGAGATTTCATGGGGATGTCTCCCATGGGTGTCTCACTGGCATAGACGGTGATGTGTTCCTGCCCGTAAGGTGGTGTCACCTTTAGGCTGAAGCGATCCCCGGCGCCGGGGATCTGGTAGCGCTGGCCACCGCGGAAGTGATTCGTTTGGCGATAACCATTGGGCAGGAGTTGGATGACCTTTCCATTGGAACCTATATTAATAATGCGCGCGTAAAAGTCGCGATTGCCTTCCATGTGGATGGTGATATATTCGCTGTCGCTATAGGTTTTTTTATCTGTCCAGACCTTGACAGTGAGTGGCGCCTCTGGACTCATGAGCACCTTCTTCTGCGAAGGTTCAGTAACCGGTCTCAGGATGTATGTAACTTCAGCCTTGATCCAGATATGGTACCTGCTGTTATTCTCGATGCCGAGGTCTTTCTGCTCCAACACCTTGACCACACCCTCGGCACCGCTCTCGATGAGGTCATATTGGATCTGGTAGTTTTCTACTTTGGTCTGGGATTTGATGTGGGTCTCGGCATTTTCCAAAGCCTGCCGACGGGCATTGGCAAAGGCTTCCTGGCGGACGTCTCGTATGCTTTTTTCTTCAGAGAGTTGGGCGTAGCCATCCACCTCAACAATATTCGAGCGGTTCTCCTGGTCGGGGCTAACCTGGATGGCTCGATCGCTGGCGGCTGGTAGAAAAGAAGGAAGCATTAGCAGAAATGCAATGACTACAACTGCAAACAATGTTCTTAAGACTCTTCTTGTCTTCATGATCGTTCAACTCCTGACGATGAAGCAAATCAGTAAAAGCGATAACCGGGTTGTTGGTTGAATGAGTTGCTGAGTGCTTGAAATGTAATGTTATAGTTAGTCTAAGGATACATGCAAGAGAATTTTGTGGCATCGTCCGTTGTGTAAGAGGCATAGAGCATGGGGCATGGAGCGTAGGGCACTGGAGAATGATGAATATCGAACAAAGAATTTCGCCCGCCTCGCCTTGCTTGCATGGCGGGCGGGAATTATGAACCGGAGGCTATTACTTCTTCATTCAAAATTCCTTGTTCGGAGTTCAATATTCTTGCATAGTCCGGTAGGGCCGGTCACCGTACCGGCCGTAAGAGAGTTACCATGAAGAATTACATGGCGGGTGCGGTGACCCGCCCTACGGCTTGAACTCAGATGCCTAGCGCGTAGTGCATAGTGCAAAGCGAATTGACTGGATCCTTTTGACACGCTGTGCGCTCAGCGCTTAGCACTATGCGGCGAACAGAGTGAGCCACAATGGACAGTCCCTGCTTGTATTGTGCAGCGTTTTACGTTTAAATAAAAAGCTGCATCCAGATCAGTATTCATTTAACCGAAGCAGATAGTTCGATACAGTACGTTCAGGTAAGAGTCGAGACAATCACGAGGTTTTGCAGATGAAAATCGCTTATTTGAGCATGGAAATCGGTCTCAATGAAAGTATTCCCACCTACAGCGGTGGTCTTGGCATTCTTGCCGGTGACCACATCAAGTCTGCGGCGGACCTGGGTCTTCCCCTGGTGGCGGTAAGCTTGCTCTACAAACGGGGTTACTTTATGCAAAATATCAACCCCATGGGCTGGCAAGAAGAGATGTATCCGTACTTTGATCCCCGCGCTTTTATGGAACCCTTGCCCATGAAGGTGACTGTGCCCATGAATGGTCGCGAGGTTCAGGTGGGGGTGTGGAAATATACTTATGAGGGGCTGAGGGGCAAAGTCCCTGTCTATTTCCTGGATGCGGATCTAGAGGACAACACTGCGGATGATCGTCTGATTACCCAACACCTCTACGGTGGCGACAATCACACGCGCATTTGCCAGGAGGC
>Ga0209536_100012018_pt1 | contig 12630 bp, 12 predicted proteins | sample DeeMarSeWOR28_12_FD_187461 | JGI IMG/M metagenome (GOLD analysis project Ga0209536, IMG submission 187461) | Marine sediment microbial communities from White Oak River estuary, North Carolina - WOR-2-8_12 (SPAdes) (version 2) | ecosystem: Environmental > Aquatic > Marine > Intertidal zone >...
CGACGCCGAGGGCTACTTGCGGATCACCGACCGCAAGAAGGACCTCATCGTGACGGCCGGCGGCAAGAAGGTCGCGCCCCAGCCGATCGAGAACATGATCAAGACGAACCGCTTCGTGCTCAACGTCGTGATGGTCGGGGACAAGCGGAAGTACCCCGCCCTCCTCGTCGTGCCCGATCTCGCGGCGGTAGGCGCGTGGGCGACCGAGCGCGGGCTGACCCATGCCGAGGACGCCGCGCTGCTCGCGATGCCGGACGTCGTGGCGAAGCTCGAGCGCGAGGTGATGGGGACCCTGCGGGACCTCGCCAGCTTCGAGATGCCCAAGAAGATGGCGTTCCTGCCCGACGATTTCACGATCGAGAGCGGCGAGCTCACACCGACGATGAAGGTGAAGCGGACGGTCGTCGAAGCCCGCTACCGCGATACGATCGACGCGCTCTACGTGGAGTGATCCCGGCCGGGGCGGCCTCCCCGGCCGCCCCGCTGCCGCTCGGCCCTCACACCCGACGGCCCACCCACATGCCCTGGCCGGACGCCAGACGCTCCAGCCCCCCGACCTCCACCTCCTCCGCGAACACCACCATGCGGAGCCCGCGCAGCAGGACCCGCGCGCCTTCCGCCACCCACGGAGCCACCGCGTGCTCGCTGCCGACGACGACGCCTCGCGCCATCGCGTCTCGGAGCGGCAGCTGCCGGCCCCCGAGCAGGGCACTCGACGTCGCGGGTCTCGCACGCTCCGCCGGTGCGTTCACCAGCACGACGTGCACGCGCTCCAGCAGGGCGGCGAGACCGGCGGCCAGGCGAGCCGCCGAACCGACCAGCACGACGTAGCCACCCGCACCGTCCAGGCCCAGGAGTGCGTGGACGGACGCCGCCGCGGGGGCGTCCTCGACGCCGGCTGGATCGGGCACGCCCGCCGTCTCCTCGGGATGCCGGAGGTCCGCCACCCCACCGACGATCGGGTACTCCCGCCGGCATGCCGGGCAGGCGACGATGCCGGCGATCACGTCGCGCCCGTCCATGCGCTCCGGCACCAGCACCACGTGCGACTTCCCCTCGTGCCGCAGCGGGCAGCGCAGGAATTCCGTCAGTTCGATGAACACGCGCGAGCAGGGTCTGGGGGACGGGCGGTGCCGGTCACCCGGTGGGCATGATGCGGAGCCACTCGACGGCAACGTGCGGCGGTCGGGTGACCGCGAACACCACCGCGTCCGCCACGTCCGTCGGGGCCAGCATGCTCGCCCGCGTGGGCAGGTCGTCCCGGTGATCCGGATCGAGCGGATCCCACAGGCGGGTGTCGGTCGGACCGGGCGACACGAGGGTCGCGCGCAGGCCCGAACCGCGAATCTCCTCCGCGAGGACCTCGTGGAGGCCGCGCACGCCGTACTTCGAGGCACCGTAGGCCGCGTTGCCCGCGTAGGGACGATGATCCACGACGGAGCCGATCGTCACGAGGTCACCGCTGCCGCGGGCACGCATCGGCGGCAGCAATTCGCGCAGCACCAGGAACGGCGCCAGGGCGTTCACGGCCCACTGTGCGCCGAACTCCGCTTCGGACGTGTCCGGCAACGGCTTGAGCAGGAACGACCCGGCGTTGTTGACCACGATGTCCGGCACCCCGAATGCGGCGATCGCCCGCGCGACGGCATCGCGGACCTCGCCGGCGGCGGTGACGTCGCAGCGAATATCCATCCGGCGCTCGGTCTTCGCGTCGTCGAGGCTGCGCGCCAGTGCCGTAACACGGGCGCCCTCGCCTTCCAGGAACGCCGCCACGACGCGGCCGATGCCACGGCTCGCCCCGGTCACCAGCGCGGACTTCCCTTCGAGCCGGCGCATCCCTACCAGTCGCCGCCGTGGGCGAGCCGGAGGAACTCGTCGCGGGTCGACCCGTCGAGGAACGCCCCCCGCAGGGCGGAGGTGATGGTCTTCGAATTCTGCTTCTCGACCCCGCGCATCATCATGCACAAATGGTAGGCTTCGATCACCACGCCGACGCCGTGCGGCTCGAGCACGGCCGTGAGCGCGTCGGCGACCTGATCCGTCAGGCGCTCCTGGACCTGCAGGCGGCGCGCGAAGACGTCGATGACACGGGGGATCTTCGACAGGCCGATGATCTTGCCCTTCGGGAGATAGGCCACGTGGGCCCGTCCGAAGAAGGGCAGCAGGTGATGCTCGCAGAGCGAGTAGATCTCCACGTCCCGCACGAGGATCATGCTCTCGTGCGGCTCCTCGAAGATCGCGCCGCGCACAAGGTCGTCGACCGACTCGTGGTAGCCCCGGGTGAGCCATCGCAGGGACGACTCGACCCGCGCCGGCGTCTGCAACAACCCCTCGCGGTCCGGGTCCTCCCCGACCAACTCGAGGAGCCGGTGTACGACGCGCCGAAACTCGCTCGCGGCGCTGCCTTGCCCGATCTCGACGACCTTGGGGTCGGCGCGGCCGGCAGGCGTTGGACCCTCCTTGCCGCCACTCACGTTCACTCCCGTGCTAACCCGAAACGAGCGACATGCCACCCGGCACGCCACCGACGCAATGTATCACGGAGAGGCGGCCGCCGGGACACCAGGTCGGTCACATCGGCGGGAGCGCGGAGCGGCGGCCCTCCGCAGGAGAGAAAAACGAACGCGGGAACGAAGAGCATTATTGAAGCCCTAACCGAAGGAACCGTGCCCTACCGGCGGCTCTTGGCTTCCCCCTCGGGGCGTGCCATCGGCGGCCCAAAACGGGCACGTGGTCGAGCTTGTTGGCTCAATAATGCGGCTCTTCGCTCCCGCTACTGCTATAATAGACGCGACGCCGTACACGCGTCAAGCAACCTCGAATGGTGAGGGAATCGGCTATGAACGTTTTCGTTGCCCTGGCGCTCGTCTGCCTGGCGGTCTGGGGGATCCTGGTCTTCGGGCTCACGGTTCCCAGCGGATGGATCCACGTACCGCTCGCGGTCGGGTGTGTGCTCCTCGCACGGGGCTTGATCGTGACCCGCAGACGGTGAGTCAGATCTCCCAGTTGGAGAACAGCACTTCCCCCGCAGGCACGTGCGTTTCGGGCCGGCCGTGCAGCGTCATGCGCAGGTCGGTCCATCGCACGTCGTAGCCCCGATCGATCAGCGCGCGGTAGGCCTGGCGCTGCCCCGTCTGACAGCGGATCGCCACGCGCGAGAGCATGGCATCGTCGGCGATCGTCTCCACGCACCCCATCAACGAGAGAAACGCGTCCTGCGACGCGGCGAACAGCTTCAGCACCCTCAGCTCTTCCGCGCCGCGACCGGACGCCAGCGCCGCGGTGTGGCAGACGGCAAAGGCTTCGACGGTCGAGCCACGGTGCACCACGACGGTGTCGCCCAGATTCATCTCGGCCGTGAGCGCCATCTCACGCCCATAGTCGTAGCCCGCGGCCGATCGGTCGAGCCGCTCCCGGCACGCGTCGATGAGATCCGCGCGGGTCCCGGCCGTGACGGCGGAGAGTCGCACGGCGTCGGCCGCCGGCTCCAGACGGCCTGCCTCGCCGGTCAGCGTGATCGTCAGGTGATGCGGGTGAAAGCCCAGCCGGCTGTAAAAGCCGATGTTGTCGACGGTGCGCGGCATCGTCTCCAGACCGATCACCGTCGCCCCGGCGGCGCTCAGCCACTCGATCGCCGTCGTGACGATCGTGCGTCCGAGCCCGCGCTCCTGCCGCTCCGTGCGCACCGCCAGCGGTCCCATCCAGCCCTCGACGCCGGACCGGTGCGCCAGGTTGAAGGCGACGAGCTCGCCCTCCTCGTCGTACCACAGCATCGCCCCATCGCCAGCATCGCGCAGGGAGTACCGCCACACGTCGGGATTCAGCGGTGGCACCCGGACGCCTACGAGGCCGTCGCGGTGGTAGCGTTCGGTGAAGGCGTCGGAGAACAGACGATTGAGCGGCACCACGTCCTCCGGCGTCGCCCGCTTCGGCCCGACCAGCGCCGGTTCAGGCCGCCGCATCCGCATCTCCCGGCATCGGCTCGTCCTCCCGCACCAGCGCCGCGCCCCGACGGGCGTCCAATTCCACGCGGATCACGCGATCCACGGTATCCTTGACCGAATCGATGTGGGTGATCAGCACGACCTGCGGGAATCGATCGGCGAGCCCCCGCAGCAGCTCGACCACGCCGATGCGCCGCCGCTCATCCAGGCTGCCGAAGATCTCGTCCAGCACGAGCAGGGAGAGCGGCTGGCCGGCGCGCTCCGCCACCATCTGGCTGATCGCCAGCCGGAGCACCAAGTGCAGGATGTCCTCCTCGCCTCCGGAGATCACGGGCTTCGCCTGGCCGTCCTCCACCAACAGCAGCCGGTAGTCCTCGTCCAGCTCGATCTCGTTGTAGCGGCCGTCCGTGAGGCTCGCCAGGAACTCCGAGGCGCGCTCCGCGAGCTCCGGCCGCATCGCGGCGTTCAGCTCCAGCCGCAGATCGCGCAGCGCGCGATCGAGCTCGTCGTGCAGCGTCAGCGCAGCCTTCGCCACGGCGATGCGCGCGACGCGTTCCGCTCGCTCCGCCAGGCGCCGCTCCGCACTCGACAGGGCGGCCTCGGCGGCGCGCACGTCGCCGCGGACCGACACCACCCGCAACTCGACGTCCCGTACCAGCGCCTCGGCCGCCTCGTAGAGCGTCCGCGCCTCGGCGTACGCCTCCTCGCTGTAACCGAGGCGCTGCAGCGACGCTTCGAGCTCCCGCAGGCGATTCTCGCGCTCCGACGCGGTGCGCTCAGCCGCTTCCGCTTCCGCGACCAACGTCGCGGCGCGGGCGGCCTTGCCGCGCAGCTCCGCCGCCAGCGTGATGGTCGGCTCGAGCTCGCGCAGCCGCTGTCGCACGGCATCGTGCCGGTCGGCATCGTACGAGTCGGGCAGGGCGGCGATCCGTTCCGTCAGTTCCCGCCGCCGCTGGATCAGGCGCTCGACCTCCCGCGCGATCTCGGCGTGCTCCCGCACCCGATCCTCACAGCGCCCCACCGCGCGGACCGCCTCCTCCGTCGCCGTTCGGGCGTCGCGCACGCGCTCTTCCGCCCGTTGCAGATCCGGCGGCGAATCCTGAAGCTGCTCGACCCGCCGCTTGAAGAACTTCCCCTTGACCTCGATCTCCTCGAGCTGCCGGTCCAGGGTGTCGACCACCTCCTGGTACACCACCCCGAGCGGCCGTTTGCAGACCGGGCACTCCCCGTCCGGGCCGGCCTGCTCCACGCTCTCCCGGTGCTTCTGATGCTCGAGGTACTGCTCGCGCAGACTCTGCCGCTTCGTCTCGGCGTCCTGCCGGTCGCGCACCCAGCCGGTATGGGCGCGCTCCTCGTCAGCCTCGGCTTCCCGCAGCGCGACCCGCGTCCCTTCCAGCGCCTGCCGCGCCGCCTCGAGCAGCACCTGCACGTCCCCCAGGCGCGTCCCCCGCTCCTCTTCACGCTCCCGCCGCTCGTCCAACTCGTGCAGCTGCCCCGTCAGCGCCCGGTGCTCCCCCGCCCTGCGCGCCTCCTGTTCCAGCCGCTCCAGCTCGGCCCGCAGCGGTTCCACCTCCGCCAGCGACCCCGCGTGCTCGGCGAGCTGCGCCTGGGCGGCGAGCGCCTCCGCGAGCTCCTTGTCGAGCCGCTCGAACTCGCGGCGCGCCTCGCGCACATCCCGGTCGGCGATGCGGACCTCTCCGTCCAGCTGGAGCACCGCTTCCCGCAACTCCGCCATCCGGGTCCACTCCGGTCCCAGCCGATCGAGCTCCGCGCGTGTGGCCACATGCTCGCGTTCGGCGGCTGCGAGGGTGTCCCGCACGACTCCCAACTGGGCCAGGGCCTGCTCCCGCTCGCCCTCGAGCTGCGCGGGATCGGCCAGCCCCTGCTCCAGCCCCGCCAACTCGCCGCGCAACGCCGACCGCACCTCCCGGAGGCGATCCTGGGCCAACCGCAGCTTTTCGTACCCGAGCACGCGGGAGAGGAACTGCGCCCGCTCCGACGGCGCCAGGGCAGCCATCACCGCCAGTTCCTTCTGACCGGTGAAGTACGTGTTGAAGAACTCGTCACGGCTCATGCCGAGCAGGCGCTCGATCCGCGTCGAGACCTCCTGATGGCCAACCACCGAGGGGCTGTCGAACCGATCCTGAAACAGCTCCGCGTTGTACAGTCCGCGCACCACCATGAACTCGTGCGCGCCAAGCGCGAACTCCACCTCGACCCGGACGGAGGCCCGGGCCGGCGCACGGTTCCATCGGATCGAATCGCGGTTGCCCCGCGCCGCGGGCGTGCCGTAGAACGCCCACGCCACCGCCTCCAGCAGCGTGGTCTTGCCGGCACCGTTCGGCCCGATGATCGCCGTGATCCCGGGACCGAAGGCGATCTCCGTCTCGGCGTGTTGCCGGAAGTTCAGCAGCTTCAGGCGGTGCAGGTGCATCTATGCCTCACGCAGCGCGCGCTCCACGTCTTCCATGCACCGCCGGCCCAGGGAGACGAGCTCCTCCCGATCCACCTCGGCATCGAGCGGCCGGCGACGCAGGTAGTCCGCCACCAGATCCAGGAGCGTCTGGCGGGCCCCGGGGGAACCCACGCCGACGGCACGGTGCGGCTGCGGTCGCCGCAGGTCGAGCTGGAAGTGGAGCGCACTCGCCTTGTGGTCCCGGACCGAGGCGTAGTCGAGATCGCGCGCGATCGGGCGGGGGATGTCGTACACCACCTGCCGCACGATCTGATCGGCGATTCCCCCGCGGACCGCGGCGACGTGCTTCCGGATCTGCTCGCTGATCTTGCCGGCACCGAGCCCGGCGGCGTGGATCGGCGGCAGGTCGATCAGACGGCGCGCCAGCGCGACCGGCCGGACCTCGACCCGGAGCCGGTCGCCGAGTTCGACGAGCAGCCACCCCTTCTGCCCCTCTCTCCCTTCCCTCGCCTCGTCGGTCAGCTCCCCCCACGGATTGGGGCTCACGTAGTCCAGGCTGCCGCAGTACCACGCGTTGTCGTGGACCTGGTGGGCGACGTGGTAATGGCCGAGCGCGACGTAGTCCCACCGGTCCGCGTGCAGCTCGCCGGGCTCGAACACCGCGCCGCCGTGCTCCAGCGTCGCTTCCCGGCGCAGCACACCGGTCACCTCGCCGTGCGTGACCAGCACCTTCCGTCCCGACCCCTTCGGCGGGGCCAACGACGGCCGGGGACCACCGACCCACGCCGCGTGCGGCACGCACGTCAGGGTGAGATCCAGGCCCTCGAGCCGGAGATCGGTCATCCGGTCGGTGACGACGTGGATGCCACCGACGGCCTCGAACAGCTTGAGGATCGTCCCGGTTTCGAGCGAGCGGGGCGCATCGTGATTGCCGGCGACGATCACGATCGCCGCCTCCGGAAGCTGCTCCCGAAGCTGCCGCAGCTGGCCGAACGAGTGGAGAATGGCCGGGTTGCTCGGCCGCACCGAGTGGAACAGATCGCCCGCGATGACGACCACGTCGGGTTCGCACCGCACGACGTCCTCCAGGGCCCGGCGGAACGCATGCGCGACGTCGGCCTCCCGCTGATTGATCCCGTGCGCGGTCATCCGGTGGTACTGCCGGAATCCGAGATGGACGTCCGCGAGGTGCGCGAGCTTCACGGCGACGGCACCACGGCCTGTCGGAGGGTGGTCTCGACCGTGAAGCCGGTGGAGACGTCGGGCCCTTGGACGGCCGCGCGCAGCGAGGTCCGCGTCGCGGCGGACACGAACGTGTTCCATCCCGACGACCAGACCAGCGAACCCGCGACCTCGCCCTGATAGGTCGTGACGACCCCGTCGGCGGTGCGCTGACGCGTCACGGGGATCGACCCGTGCACCGTCAGGTATGCCAGCGTGTCTTCGGCACGGGCCACGAGGCTGTCGACCAGGATGTCGAGGTGGACCGTGAGGACCGCGGTGGCGGGGCTCGGTGTCGCGCCGCCGGTGATCTCGGCAGCCGTCAGCTCGCGCGCCAGCTCCCAGTGCATCGACCGGCGGATGGGACGCTCGGGCAGCACCAGGCCCGGGAATCCCGTGACGAGGTGCTGCAGCAGTGCGCCCTCGGCGGCGGCGGCAGGGCCGATCCGGCGGTGCACCGCGAGCCGCTCGTCGAGGGCGATCTGCAGCCACAGACCGTCCACCGAGTCGACCCGGATCTCCTCCCAGGCACCCGCGCCGTCGCGCTGCCTGACGAGCAACGAGTCGAACGTCACGTGCAGCACCTGCTCCGTCGGAGGCGCGACCACCGCCTGCTCCCGCACGGCGCCGAGCCTGGCCGTCTCCCTGACCCGCACGGCGCCGTCGTCGGAACGGGCCTCGATCCGTGTGTGCACCTGGAACAGCCGCTGCACGCGCTGCCCCGGCGTGACGGAGAACCGCAGTGTGAGTTCCTGCTGCCCGCGCGCGGGGCTCGGGGCGGACAGGCACAGCATCATCACACCGGCCAGCACGAGGCGCGTCACGGGCGCCCCCGGCATCGGCTCGCGGTTTCGTCGGGCATGGCGAACGATACCTCCTCTGCCGGCGCCAGGGGCGGCGGCGATCGCAGTGGGGCGGGCGGCGCTACGGCGCATACGGGTCGTCGACCGAGCGCAGCGGGCTCGACGACGCGGCCGGGGCCGCGAGCCGCTCCCGGGCAATCGCCGGTCCCAGCGCGGCGAGGAAATATGCGAGGGTGTCCTCCGGCCGGCTGCGCCGAGTGGCCAGCAGCGCCCGCCGGACGTCGTCCTCACGCCGTCCCGCGATGGCATCCGTCACGCGCGCGGCAGGGATCCGCCGGTCCAGCGCCCTGAGCTGCCGCAGGACCGCGGCCTCGAACGGCACGTCCACCGCCGGCGGGAACCGCTTCACCCCCTCGGCACCGCTCAGCACCGGCGGTCGGGGGAACCGCACGAAGACCGGCTGGGTGAAGTGCGGGTGGCGCACCATCAGCTCCCCCTTGGGCAGCGTCGCGAGCTTGATCTTGGTGGCGGGCGAGAGCACCTGGTACCCGGGCGTGGCCAGCTCGTCCATGTCCATCCGGCCGAACACCTGGGTGCCGGCGTTGCCCACGACCCGCCGCTGCACCTGCGACCGGAACTGTTGGGCGGCGAACAGCACGAGCCCGAGATAGCGGCCCCGCTCGGAGATGTCGAGCAGCATCTTGCGCACGTAGGTCTCCGGACCGTCGGCCGGCGCGTACTTGTTCAGCTCGTCGACGAACACCACCACGTGCTCCACACCGAGCTCCCGTCGCTCGAGGTGCTCCCGCAGCATGGAGACGATCCGCGTGAAGGCCAGGTCCTGCGCGACCTGATCCATGCCCGCCACGTCGACGACATACACCGCACGATCCTCGAACGCTCCGAACGGCAGGTCGCTCACGGAACCGTCGTCCGTCACGAGCCCCTTGCATCGCGTCGAGATGTTGAGCAACCGGTTGCGGACCTTGCGGATGGTCGCGATGTGATGCGTGCGCCAGATGTCCGCCCGGCCCGCCTGCTCCAGCCCGTCGAAGATCGCACGAAAGAGCCGCTCGAGATCGGCGAAGCTCTGGACCCGGTGGACGCCGCCCCACTCGTCCCGGAACTCCCTGTCGAGCACGCGATCGTCGAGAAAGTCCAGGAACGCATCGGCCTTCGCGTCGAGGTCGTCGCGGTTGAGGAGCACCTCGTGATACCCGAGCACTTCGCGCAGCCCCCACACGAGCGGCTGCACGGTACCCACGAGGTCGGGATGGGAGCGCAGGGTGTTCAGGTTCACCCCGTCCGGCTTGAAGGGCGCGAAGTAGCGGACCCGGTCGAACGGCCGCGGATCGATGCGCAGCACGCGATACAGCTCGCGGTCGGCCTCCGTCAGCTCGCCCGGCTGATCCAGGAATCCCAGGTCGGGGCCCTTCACGTTGAAGCAGACCGCGGCGACGGTGCCCTGGCGCTCCGGCAGATGCTGGAAGATGCTCGCCAGCAGGAATTCGACGGCGCTGGTCTTGGTCGCGAGCCCCGAGACCCCGCTGATGTTGAGATGCGCCGACTCCGGTCCGAGCAGAAAATCGGCATCGAGCGACACGGCCGCGGCAAGCCCGCCGGACCGGTACACGCCGATCGGAATCCCGCGCGCGCCGTCACCGGCGAGGTACGTGTCCATCCGGAGCGCGACGGCGACATCGTCCCGGGTCGCGAGGCGCACCGCGGCGAGCGGGACGGGCTGCACGGGCTCGTCGGGCTGGTGGCGCAGCACGGCCGCCTTCCAGAGCCGCACCTCCACCCGACGGGTGGGGCCGCGCTCGCTCGCCGGATCGCCTTCGGAGGCCACCACCTCGTGGAGCGGCGTCTGCAGATCCGAGTACGCCCGGCCGTCCACGACGACCGCGTAGACCGCGCGTGGCTCGTCCCCACCGACCCGCACGATCGCCCCGATCCCGATCGGCGTCTCGAGCGCGGTCCAGAAGTGGAATTCGTGCGGCCCGGCCGGCAGCGCTTCGGTCGCCACGACCCGTCCGATGATCGCTCCGCCGTCGTGCGACGTCACCACCAGCCTCCTGCCTGTGCCCGGAGAAAGGTCTCGACCTGCTGCACGGGGTAGAGCAGTCGGTCCCAGCGGGCATCTCGGGCCGCGAGCGGCGCACGCTCCGCCAGCAGCCAGCGGGAGACGCTCGTCGCCTCGCGCACCGTTTCGGGGAGGGCCGGACGCTCGACCCGCACGAGTCCGTGGAGCAGTTCGTGATCCTCCCACGGCCACAGCCGAAGATACCACGTGTAGACCGGCGCCCGCTGCCCGGTCGATCGGGAAAAGACGCTCGTCCGGTGCCCGACGGGAAGCGTGAGCGCGATCTCGAGATCCGCCCCGTCGAGAAACTGCGTCTCGTGGCTCTTGATGAGTCCGAGCACCCGCGGCCCGTCCCCCAGCAGGGTGCCGAGATCGGCGATGGACCCGTCCACGACGAGCCACCCGTCGGGCCGGGCGCGCACGTAGCGGTCCGCCAGCGCCGCCTCGACCTCGGCCCGACGCCGCTCGACCACCTTGGCCGCGAGCTGCACGTCGAGAATGGGATGCGCGCGTTCCGACGCGGCACAGTCGACGAGCGGCAAGCCGGCGTCCGTCAGGGCACGCCGTTGCGCGGAATCGAGCCGGGCCAGCGGCACGACCACGAACTCCTCCGCCACGACGCCTTCCGGTCGAAGGCCGCCGGCACCGCGTTCCAGGACCGCCGCCGCGACGTAGCCGCGGACGACGGGGACGAGGCCGATCCGCCCTTCCACCGCGTACCGCTGAATGCCGTCCAGGAACGCCACCGGCGCGGGCGGAACACCCGCGCCGCCGAGATCGATCGCGACGACGCGCTCCTCCTCGACATAGCTGGCGGCGGCGAACGGCGCGGGTATCGGAGGAGCGGCGTGCGTGAGTGGCGCGCCGGCACCGACGGTGCCGCCGGCACGTCTCAGCGCATCGGCCAGGCGGGCCCGGGTGGAGGCGGACAGGCGACCTCCCTCAGGGGCGCCGCTGCCTCGAGCGTGGCGCGCCGGTCACCCCAACTCCCGCTCCGTCGGGAACTTGGGTACGTCCAGCAGCCACAGACCCGCGATCTCGCTCTTGGCGTCGAGGTCCAGCAGGAGATTCTCGGCCAGGGCGACCGTCCTCGCGGGGCGGCCGGAGCCGACCCGGAGGTGAATCACCGACTCGTCCGCGCTGCTCTCGGCGGCGAGCGGGACGTCGATCTCGACGACGGCGACTCCCTGGTCGGAGAGCGTGGGAACCACGAGGTGCCCGCCCGACACCGGTCGCGGGGCCGTCAGCGTTTCCTTGGTCTTCACGGGGGGCCAGACCACGACCTCGACTCCGCGCATGAGGCCGCCTTCGAAGTCGAGTGTGACGACGGCCCCGCGAGCGTCCTCCAGCTCGATCGATCCGGTGAGCCCCTCCCGGCCCTCGACGTCGGCATGCCCCGAGAGGATCTCCGTTTCGGCGTCCCAGTGGTAGGTCATGCAGGGGAGATCCCCGTCGTGGGATTGGACCTCGCCGCCCAGCCGTTCCAGGATGGTCATCGCTCAACTCCCCCGTTCGCGCGCGTGCATGAACTCCGCGAGGCGCTCGAGCCCCCGCTGCAAATCTCGCTCAGGCACGGCGTACGTGAGCCGCACCCACCGGTCGTCCCCGAACACCCCTCCCGGTACCAGCCCCACACCGTGACCGTCGAGCAGACCGCGGCAAAACCGATCGGCCTGGGCCGGTTCATCCGCGATCGCCGCCTCGATCCTGAAGAAAAGGTACAGCCCGCCGAGGGGCTCGATGAACTCCACCCCCGGCAGGCAGGCATCCGGCGGTGCCTCCACTGCCCGGCGCGCCGGTGACTACGTGCCCTGCCATCAAGCTGCCTCAAGATCTGGAAAGGCCGCCAGATGGATGAACTCTCGATCGAGCAGGAGCCGGAACCCGGCACATTGGGTGGACTGAAACCTCTCTTCCATTCCCGCCCCGACGGCCGGAGAGGCCTTGCGGTCGAGCGAATCGATGTGGTCAAGAAGCTCCATCGTGTAGAAAAAGGCTTCATGCTCGCTCACCGGTTTCTGCGACGTCCCGGGAGCGACGAGGTTTGCAGCAGAGCCCCGCAGCAGGTGTTGAAAGTAGTCCGCGAAGACGTCCCTCCGATTGCCGGAGGGCCTTATCGGCACGCATGCGGGCGGTGACGTCGACGACCGCCCCCTCGACCGT
>Ga0209536_100012019_pt1 | contig 12629 bp, 10 predicted proteins | sample DeeMarSeWOR28_12_FD_187461 | JGI IMG/M metagenome (GOLD analysis project Ga0209536, IMG submission 187461) | Marine sediment microbial communities from White Oak River estuary, North Carolina - WOR-2-8_12 (SPAdes) (version 2) | ecosystem: Environmental > Aquatic > Marine > Intertidal zone >...
GCCGCCCATGGCATAGTGTGCGGTGGGCTGGACGGGCATCGGCTGTGCGACCGGATCGACCCCCAAGTAAGTGCGGCAGAAATCGACGATATCCGGCAGCTTGCCGAGGATTTCATCCGCCGTAACCACATACGGGCTGCCATCCGGCTGCTTACGCCCGTCCAGGGCGGCATATTTGTTGACTGTATCGGGACGGACGTCGAGCAGCAGGTAGCGCTTGCCGTTGATGCCTCGTCCATCGCGCATTTCCAGGTACATCGCCCGGCTGATGACATCCCGTGATGCGAGGTCTTTCACCGTTGGGGCATAAGTCTCCATAAAGCGCTCGCCTTCCGAGTTCAGCAGCACACCGCCCTCGCCGCGCACCCCTTCGGTGATCAAGATGCCGAGCTTGTATATCCCGGTCGGGTGGAACTGGAAGAATTCCATATCCTCAGCTGGGATGCCTCGCCTGAGCGTGATCGATACTCCATCACCGGTGTAGGCGTAAGCATTGGAGGTGATCTCCCAGATGCGTCCGTGTCCGCCGGTGGCGAAGATCACCGATTTGGCGTGGAAGGTGTGCAGCTCTCCGGTGGAAAGTTGCAAGGCAACCACCCCGGCTGCCCTCCCATCAGACAGGATCAAATCGACCACATGGAACTCATCGTAAAAATTGACCCGGTTCTTGATGCACTGCTGGTAGAGAGTCTGCAGGATCATATGACCGGTTCGGTCGGCTGCGTAACAGGCACGCCGTACCGGTTTGCCGGTCTTATTGTTGGTGTGCCCGCCGAACGGTCGTTGGGCGATCCTGCCCTCCGGCGTGCGGGAGAACGGCAGACCGATATGCTCCAGCTCGTACACCGCGGGGACAGCCTCGCTGCACATGAACTCGATTGCATCCTGGTCTCCCAGGTAGTCGCTGCCTTTGACTGTATCGTAGGTGTGCCACTCAGGATGGTCTTCTTCGACGCTGCCAAGAGCCGCTCCCACGCCCCCCTGGGCGGCACCGGTGTGTGAGCGAGTCGGATAAAGTTTGCTGAGCACGGCTGTGTTGGCAGTACGCGAGGCATGCAGGGCAGCCATCAATCCGGCCCCGCCTGCTCCGACCACAATGACATCAAACTGGTGCGAATTCATTCACAGCTCCTGTAAGACGCTTTAATTAATTCACCGTCGTTTACGAAGCATCGTGTACGACGCCGTCGTTCATGACGCCGTCATTCATGACGCAAGGATAACATACACGGCGATGATCAACATGAACAACCAGAGCAGGAAGATCAGGCCGCGTACGTATGGACGCCACATGGATTGACCGGTGTAATCCTCGATGACCACACGCAGACCATTGAACCCGTGGGTAACTCCCAGGATGACGAGCAGCATCTGCATTACTTGCCAGAACGCGGTTGCCCATCCCAGGGCGACATCGGGGATCTCGCTGTTGATCACATGGTTGGGGTTGGGAAAGAACGTCCAACGCACCAAGGTCCCCAGGTCCATCTGGGTGCGGGCGCCCATAATGAAAGCTCCCGTCATACCGATTAGGCCGAGCAGGATCATACCCAGCCCGGAAAGCCGGGTGAAGATCCACATGCTGTATTCTAATGAAAAACCGGGTTGGATCGCACGGTCGCGCATAAATCCCTCACTTTCAGTTGCTGCAGTCTATCCGCCGCTCAGGCCGCGCTGGACCAGGAAGAAAACCGTCAGCCCATACACAGGCGCAAAAACCAGCCACTGCAGCCAGAGTGCTTCCCGCTGGTACATTTGCGTTTTAGGCCACAGGTCCTGAACCGCGACCCGAAAGCCGTTCATCGCGTGGAACAGCACCAGAAAGGCGATCACGATCTGGAAAGCCCATGACTCATAGATGATGTTGATATTGGTTGCCAGATCGCTGCCTGTCTGCTGCATGAAAAATGAGGCCAGAACGTGAAAACCTACCAGCACCAGGATGCCAAGCCCGCTGATGCGGTGAAGTATCCAGGCGATCATTGGACTTCCACCTTGATACCTTAGCCCCTGTATCAGGCCGACTCTTCGATTAAGGCCCATGGCGCCTCCTATGGGGGTGAATATGTAGGTAATGCTACCTCAATTCGGGATGAGTGGGGGGGTGTTGGTATTTCGGGCGGCGAAGCTGCCCGAATCACGAACAAAACCACGTCTCCTTTTCCCGGAATCATGTTAGTACTATTATTTCATTGAAAATTGTCAGCCGAGAAGTGACAATAATCACGCTTTATTAGTTTCAGATATCCTTATGACTGCAGAGAATTTCATTCTACAATTATTACTAAATTGTACCCTTTTTTGTACAGTCTCAGGGAATCAGGTAGAGACTGATATTGTCGGTCTCTATTGTGTATTTATTTCCTGTTAAGATTTTTCAGGTAAAATTTAGGCTATGTGTCTGGAGGTACTGACGTGGCCGAACCAAATAGATTAGAAAGACGCGATTTTGTCAAAGTAGTTGTGGCTGCTCTTGGGACGATCATGGGTGCATGCATTACCTTGCCTGCCATTGGATACCTGCTGTCACCTGCCCTGGCAGTCCAAAAAAAGGAGGACTGGATCCCTTTGGGACCGCTAGACAGCTACACCATCGGGGTTCCAACTCTGTTCTCCTTTACCCGTACCACGATCAACGGTTGGGAGAGAACGGTCAACAGCTATGGCGTCTATATAACCCGGTTCGACGATGTCACTCACAAGGTATTCTCCAACAAGTGCACCCACTTGAGCTGCCGGGTAACCTGGCAGGAAGACCTGGCTGAATACCTCTGCCCGTGTCATGATGGATTTTTCGATATCGATGGCGAGGTGATCTCCGGCCCGCCCCCCGCGCCTCTCACCGAATATGAGACCAAGGTAGAGGAAGGCGTCCTGTATATATTCTTCGTGGAAGGATAAGTATGGCTGTAAAGATGTTTACATGGATCGATGAGCGTCTGGGTCTATCGACGATCTATAACGTGGTGCTGGATCGCAACGTGCCGAAGGTGAACTGGTGGTACACCCTGGGCAGCGCTTCGCTTTTCCTGTTTGCGTTGCAGGTTGTCACCGGCATTTTTCTTACCGTCTATTATGTCCCTTCTCCGGATCATGCTTACGACAGCGTCCAGTACATTATGAATGAAGTCTCGTTTGGCTGGCTGATCCGCGGCGTCCACCATTGGGGCGCAACCCTGATGGTGATCTTTGTTTTCATCCACATGCTGCGCACATTCTATTTTGCAGCCTATAAATATCCCAGGGAGATCACCTGGCTGACGGGTGTCTTCCTGCTCCTGGCCACCCTCGGTATGGGCTTTACCGGCTATCTGCTGCCCTGGAATCAGCGTGCCTATTGGGCTACCACGGTAGGGACTGAGATCCCCGGCACAGCGCCTTTCATTGGGGATTTCATCATCCGCATCCTGCGCGGCGGCTCAGATTTGAGTGCTGTCACCCTGGCGCGTTTTTTCTCGGTGCATATCTGGTTCCTGCCCGCCATTATCGTGCTGCTGATCAGCGTCCATATGTACCTGGTCATACGGATTGGAATCTCCTCCGTCCCCAAAAAAGAAGAATAGTACTTACACACAGTTGATCGGAACGCCAATATACCCCAAACTGCGTGAATTCTAATCATTAGGAACCAAGGAAGGGTTAAGTGAACGAGGAGCAGAAAAAAGAGTATCTGGAAGAATATAAAAAAGAAAAAGCCAAGGGCGTAAAATTCTATCCAGATATCATCTACAAAGATCTTCTGGTTTCTTTTGCTCTCTTCCTGCTGCTGATCGGTATCGCGGCGTTCATTGGCGTCGCCAACGAACCGCCGGCTGACCCAAACGATACCAATTACATCCCCAGACCAGAATGGTACTTCCTGTTCCTGTTCGAACTGCTGAAATACTTTCCTGGACAGATCGAGTGGATAGGGACGGTCATCGTGCCGACGATCGCCGTCCTGGCGCTGCTTCTGCTGCCGTTCTATGATCGCAGCCCATTCCGCTACTGGAGAAAACGTAAACTGGCGGTCTCGATTATGACGGTGGTCGTGATCGGAATGGTAGCGCTGACTATCATCGCCGCGGTCACAACCCCTCCCCAGGAAGAAAGTGAAGTAGCGACCACATTGCCGGAAAAGATCTTGCTGGGGGAGGAGCTCTACGCAGTCCAGTGTGTCGAGTGTCATGGTTCCGATGGTGAAGGCGGTGAGATTACCGGGGTCGAAGGGCTGGAGGGAGTTGTGGTCAAGCCCATCAACAGCCAGGACGAAATGTACACTCGCAGCGATGCCACTCTCTTCCAGATCATCGATTATGGGCAGCCGAACCTGGGTATGCAGCCGTTCGGCAAGGGATTTGGCGGCGAGCTCTCGCGCGGGGATATCGATGCAATTGTCACCTTCATGCGATATACCTGGGATGACCGCAGTGAAATCCCCGAAGAAGTGGTCCAGGCGGGTGCAGTCCCTGCATTGGGACCAGATGAAGTGCCCTCTTATGAGATCCATATAGCCCCGATTGTGAAACGCTATTGTGTTTCCTGCCACCGCCCGGGGAAGAAGAATAACAATTACCTGATGCGTGATTACGATGAAACCATGCAGTCCGGAGATAACGCCCCTAACGTCATCCCGGGTGATCTGGGCAGCAACTTAATCCGCATGATACATCGCGAGGAGATCGATGCCGGTGGACCGATGCCGCCTACCAAAGCACTCAAGCCGGAATTGGTCGAAATCTTCGAACGTTGGGTAGTCGGTGGTGCTCCGAACACCGCTGCAGAAGCGCAGAGCCTATCACCATCCCCAACCGCGCCCGAGGCTACGCCAGAGGGCACAGGATCGGCAACTCCCGAGGAGACTGTCCAGGCAACACCCTAGCCGCACCGCTGCCTGCATTGACGCGTCGTCACTGATATCACTGAACCGACATTGCTACACGTCTGGATACAACTTCGGATTGCACTGGAAACCTTCCGCACGCGGAAGGTTTTCCTTTATCTGCGTGTTCTCATTTATACGCTCAATTCAGGCGGCATTCGATCCCATCGCCGGCAAAATTCATAGCTCACAGGAAAGAAATTGTGGTTTAATATGGACAACATTTACCCAAATTTCTTTAGAAACTGCACAGATCAGGGAATAATTGAAACTTCTGGAGGGAATTCATGATTCAGTTTGATGTGATCGTTATCGGTGGCGGCCCCGCCGGGACCACTGCAGCAATGCGGGCCAGAGAATTAGGTGCTCGAGTGGCCTTGGTCGAACGCGACCGGATGGGCGGCACCTGTACCAATGATGGCTGTGTGCCCACCCGGGTATTGGCACATGCTGCTCGCCTGGCACGCGACTCCCGTCAGTATTCTGATTACGGGCTGGTAGGCGCGGCTCCGAGAGTTGATTTCTCGGCTGTCATCACTCGCACCCAGCATATGGTCTACCGAATACACGAAAAGAAGCAGTTGGTTGGAAACTTACAGCAGGTGGGTGTGGAAGTGATCGCTGGCAATGGAAGCGCTCGGTTCGTAGATGAGCACACATTGGTGCTGCCGGCTGGCGAGACTTATCAGGCGAAAAAATTCATCCTTGCCGCGGGAGGCCATGCCCGGCGCTTCCCCTTCCCAGGGAGTGATTTCGCCCTTACACACAGCGATATCTGGTCCTTGAAGGAGCTGCCTGCATCGGTGGCGGTGATCGGCGGCGCGGCAACCGGCTGCCAGCTGGCTTCTATCTTTGCAGATTTTGGCACTCAGGTCTGGCTTCTGGAGAGGAGCGATGATATTCTCGCCATCGAAGACAGCGCTGTCACGCGGGTAATGGAGACTGCTTTCTGCGAACGGGGCATTGAAGTGATCACAGGCATCGATGGCGTCGACCGTATCGAGCGGAAAGGGAAAGGGCTGGAACTTCGCTACAGCCGCCAGGGAGAGATGCATGACATTCAGGTAGAGGCAATCGTGCTGGCTGTGGGTTGGGTTGGTAATATCGAAGAGCTTAACCTGGAAGCTGCGGGTGTGCAGACCGAGCGCAGCTATATCGTTGTGGATGACTACCTGCGGACGACTACCCCGCACATCTTTGCTGCGGGAGATATCACCGGGCGAATGATGCTGGTCCAGAGCGGCAGCTATGAAGGGCGTGTTGCCGCGGAGAATGCCGTCATGGGGGTCGGGCAGTCTTACGAGCATCTTATCGTTCCGCACGGAGGATTCACCGATCCGGAATACGGCAGTGTCGGTCTGACCGAGGCGCAGGCACGCGAAGCCGGTCTGGATATTCTCACTGCAGAAGTGCCGTACGAAGACCTCGACCGGGCGGTTATCGACGGGCACACCGCGGGAATGTGCAAGCTGATCGTCTCTCAAGAAACGCATCGCATATTAGGCGCCCATATCGTAGGCGAACAGGCCCTGGAATCGATCCAAATGATCGCAGCTGGGATGGCAGCAGATATGTGGGTGGAGCAGCTGGCAGAGCTTGAGCTGGCGTATCCCACCTACACGGCAGCAGTCGGTCTGGCGGCACGCCAGATTGTGCTGAATCTGGGTGTCCTCCCGCTCGCGCCCCAGTGGCGGGCTTTGAAAAGACCTCACGCAGAATGGGAAAGGAACCATTTAGCGAGCTGAGATGAGCCAGGACGATATTTGCCAGACGGGTATCCCCCGTCTGGGGGGAATGGCTTTCTTATCCAATATTCAGAATATTTTTTCAAACAAGGGATATACTTATCGGTGAGCCTGCCCAACTTGATACAGATGGGCTGGGGCTGTTGGATTGAATTATTTAGATACTGCGCAGCATGGAGGGATGATAGCCCCTACCAACTGCAATAGTCTTGTTAGTATCATAAGATCCTATCCTGAAAATGGGACCTCCCCAATAACTTTCTGATAGGTTCCAAGGAGATAGTTATACGATGCATAATCAAGTGACCCGGAGAATTCCCCGCTACATCTTGATATTTTTACTGCCGGTATTGGCATTGGCCTGCCGGCTGTCCATCCCGGGTAATGCACCAGCGGAGCCGGTGGAAGTGATAAAAACGGTGGTTGTTACATTGGAAGTGGCTTCTGCGGTCGGTGATGTGCAGGTTCAGCCCGCTGCGCCACTGACTGTGATCGAGGGAAGCGAGCCTCTGGTTGAGCTGTACGCGTTAGCCAACCCAGCTGTGGTCAATATCACCATCTTCAGCGAGCAGAATAACGAGGTCGTCCCGGCTTCGCAGGGATCAGGATTCGTCTATGACACCCTAGGCAATATTGTCACCAACGCCCACGTCGTTCACGGCGCGCAGGATGTGGAAGTCACCTTTTCCGACGGCACCGGGCGAAGTGCCGAGATCGTGGGATTGGACCTCAACAGCGACCTGGCGGTGGTGCGGGTGGATGACCTTCCCGAAGGCGTTGGACCGCTGTCATTAGGAAACATGGCGGACCTTGCTGTAGGACAGACGGTGGTCGCGATCGGCAACCCATTCGGTCTGGAGGGCACCTTAACCAGGGGAGTTATCAGCTCACTAGGCCGGACCATCCCGGCATTGACGGTGTTCTCGATCCCGCAGTCCATCCAGACCGACGCTGCCATCAATCCAGGCAATTCCGGCGGACCGCTGCTGAATATGCAGGGGCAGGTGATCGGCGTAAACGCCCAGATCGAGACCGATGGTCTTACCCGCAGCAATCTCGGCGTCGGTTTCGCCATTCCAGTGAGCATCGTCCGGCATGTCGTTCCTGACCTGATCGAGTCCGGCAAGCATAACTGGCCCTGGTTGGGTGTGCAGGGCGGGGATGTGACGCCGCTGCTGGTGGAGGCGATGCAGCTCCCGGTCGACAATGGAGCCTATATCTCTAATGTGCTCTCAGACGGACCTTCCGCCAGCTCTGGGCTGCAGGGAGCAGAGCAAACGGTCACCATTCGCGGCCGCCGGCAGGATGTAGGTGGTGATGTGATCGTCGCCATCAACGACCAGCCGGTCACCTCATTCGATGACCTACTGGTATACATCGCCCTTCAGAGCGCTCCGGGGGACGAGGTCAGATTAAGGGTCTTGCGCCAGGGAGATTATGTCGATCTGGTTGTCAAGCTGGAAGAACGACCGGCATCGCTGAACGTCTTCCCTCAGCCGTAGGTGCTTTCGAGCAGCCCCGGCAGTTCTCCTATTCTGCCAATAGAGGCATCCGGGTGTATGGTGTCGGCATGGGCTCGGTTAGCAGGGGTATCAGCGTATCGGGTAACCAGTACACTGAACAGACCTGCATTCTGTGCCCCCAGAATATCCGCGCCCAACGTATCACCAACCATGGCTGCCTTAGATGGATGAGTCTCGATATGGTTGAGAGCCGTCCAGAAAATCTTCGGGTTGGGCTTGCGTATGCCCTCTGCGGCTGAGGTCAGGATGGCTTCGAAATACGGTCGCAGCCTTGCCTGATCCAGCAGCTGCTGGACATCGGCGTCATCACCGGCATTCGAGATCAACCCCAGCTGGTACCCTTTTTCCTTCAGAGCTTCCAGGGTTGAGTGCGCCTCCGGGTCGGGCTTCCAATAAGACTGGGTGACCGTATACATCGCCGCTAGTACGTCTCGAACCACTCCATCGGGTACGGAGAGGTAGCCGTATTCAGCCAGCACCTGGCGCAGGATATAAGCAGTGGTGTATTCGATGAACTCGGTCTCCCGCTCGACATAATAATCTTGAAGCTGGGTTCGGAACCGGATCGGGAAAGTCTTTTCGTCGACCGACATTCCGGCCGCTTGCACCGCCTGCATCAGCCGGAGATCACCCTGCAGCACTACATCCCCCCAATCACCATCGAAGAACATCAAAGTGCCACCAAGATCGAAAATAACGGCCTCGAGCTTCGCTTTTCTATCGCGAACAGCGCGCTGCAGTGAAGCCATGCTAATAACCTCGTTCCAGGTCAATCAGGTTGAAAAGCGGTAGATGGTTGATATAGCGCCCCAGGTTCTCCGCGAACAGCTCCATGGCGCGTTCGTCATAGTGCAGCGTATTCCCAGAAATATGCGGTGAGAGCACGACCTCAGACAGCTTCCACAGAGGGCTGTCATTGGGCAGCGGCTCTTCAGGGTAGACATCCAGGGCCGCGCCAGCGATTTGGCGCTCTTTCATGGCCGAGATCAGGGCTTTGTGGTCGACAATACCGCCCCGGGATACATCAATCAGGAAAGCGGTCGGTTTGAGAGCTGCGATCTCCTCCGCGCCGATCATATTGATCGTGTCAGGTGTCTTGGGGGTTGTTACCACCAGGAAATCGCATTCCTTGATCATCGAGCACAGCGCCTCCGGGGGATACAGGCGATGTACCAGGTCGCCATTCGGGTCGCCCATGCCGTCCGGGATATACCCGATATCTTTTGGGTTCATGGCATCCTTCTTTGTCGCAAGGATATGGATGCCAAAGGGCTGCAGCAGCCTGGCTACCTGCCTCCCGATGCTGCCATACCCGACGATACCAACGGTGCTGTCGCGCAGCTCGAGCGGTGAAAAGCGCTCCCACCGGTCGCGTGGCCAGTCGGCGCGCTTCTGGTGCGCTATCATATCCGGCAGTCTGTGTCCTAGCGCCAGCATCATCGTTACTACATACTCTGCCATCTGCGAGGCAGCCGCCCCGCTCAAGCTGGTCGCAAGCAGGCTGGGTTTTCGCAGCAGCGGCTCATCCAGGGCATGTTCGATGCCTGCCCAGTGAAATTGGATCCAGCGCAGGCTGGGTGCCTGTACGGGCGTTGGGATGACGCGGTTGGTGTACAGCACTTCGCTGCGCTCCCATACGTCATTGGGGATGTCCTCAATCTTGCTGGCTGGTATCACTGTAAAGGTCAGGCGGGGTGAGATTTCTCTCAGCTTGGCGACCAGTTCTTCGGGGATCGCCATCGTGATCAGCACTTCTGTTTTGTGGGGTATTCGAATAGGGTCGGGCTGCATGGAGGATGGCTGCGGGTTGGGTGTGAAATCATCAGTGAGCATGTTCAATCCTAACACAGTATTGTGCTCTGCGACGCTGTGGGAGGCTACTTTTTGCGATAATGGACCTCGCTCATCGCTCGCAGCCGTTCTGCGGCTGACTCAGGAGTCAGGTCGCGCTGGGGCATCCCCAGCATCTCATAACCGACCATAAACTTCCTGACCGTAGCAGAGCGCAGCAGCGGCGGATAGTAGTGAGCGTGCAGGTGGCACTGGGGGTATATCTGCCCATCGGCAGGTGACTGGTGAAAGCCCATCGAATAGGGGAACGAGACTTCGAACAGGTTGTCATACCGGGTGGTGAGGCGGATCATGATATCCGCCAGGGCGGCATTCTCTTCGGCAGATAGTTCCACCAGCGAGGCTATATGGCGGTGTGATATCAGCAGGATCTCGAACGGCCAGAAAGCCCAATACGGCACCACTGCGCTGAAATTGGCGTTGCTGGCGACCAGGCGCTCGCCGCTGTTCTGTTCAGCTGCCAGGTAGTCGCACAACAGGCAGGTCCCCTGGCGGTCGAGATATTCAGTCTGGGCATCGATCTCCTTCACCGGCTCGTTGGGGATGCGGCTGGTGGCCCAGATCTGGCTGTGTGGGTGCGGGTTGGAGCAGCCCATCATCGCCCCTTTATTCTCGAAGACCTGTACATATGAGATGGTATCCAGCTCGCCCAGTTCCTGGGTCTGCTGCGACCAGGTGCGCAGCACCTCCACGACGCCCTCCAGGGGCATCTCGGGCAGGGTCAGGTCGTGGCGTGGGTCGAAGCACACCACCCGGCAGATGCCCGATTCTGGCTGGGCTCTGAAGAATGGGGATCCAGGTCCTGGTGCCGTTGTATGAGCTTCCCCTCCCTCGGAGCGCAGCAATGCGGGGAAGTCGTTATCGAAGACGAAAGTCTGCCGGTAGTGCGGATTGTGTTTTCCGCCGGCGCGCTCGTTGCCCGGGCAAAGGTAGCAGCCCGGGTCGTAGGGCGGCAGGTTCTCCGGCGGTACTTTCTCCACCTGCCCCAGCCATGGTCGTCGCGCCCGGTGGGGAGAGACGAGCACCCATTCACGGGTCAGCGGGTTGTAGCGGCGGTGCGGTACCTCGAGAATAGAGGGATGTGACATGCTTTACCTCAAATATCGAGCATCATAAACGATTGTATCTTATCCGATTTGGACGCTGGACCCTTTCGACTCTCTCTTGAATTTTTTGCTGGTTGCCAGCTCAACACATTTATAAGCACCGTCGTAAATTCCGATGTGCTTATTCTTCACTATGCAGTCGCAGTACATTTCCAGGAGATCATTTTCCTCAGTCAGGATATTGATAGCCTGTATTGTCTGGGGGATAGATCGTGTCTCAACAGTACCGTCACCCACTTCCGCACCCCGGATAGCGCCCCACATCTCGTGCCCACCAACCCGTTCATTGAAAATCTTCGGCACCGGGTAAAATGCCAGCTCACTAGGTTTTGTGATCATCACATCCACAACACGCATCAAGTAGTTGGTGGCATAGACCGCATGGAAAGTGTTATCGTGCAGGAAAACATGCAGACCTCTGGCTGGCTCAGTTCGGATACTGTCAGTAAATGATTTCGTATCCTGCCAGCTAAAATGGGTGTTGATCATCTCCTGATGCTCTGCCAGTTCAGATTTCAGCCAGTCCCAATTGCCCCTATGGTCTCCAAGATTGACAAGTAATGCCAGTTTATCTTTTTGAATTAATGGTATACAGTGCTGAATAATGGCTTTGAACAGCTCCCTTTGCGCGCCGGCGCCGCCCATGGTAAGCAGGAATCTGCGCGGCTCGTTGTTTTTCATACGGGAGATGCGCCAATCGCAGTCCATCTCAATGTTCTCTACCAGCTCGTGGTCAACATGGTGACCCGTATAATATAAGGCGTCAGCGGGCATGGGGTTAAGGGTAGCATTGTTCTCATCGAAGCCTCTCATCACTCGAAAACCATAATATCCGGATGGTGACTGCACGCCGTGTTTGGCACCTTCGGTCATCTGGAAGGCCATCGGCCAGTTATCGAACATCATATCCACAACGTTTGTCATCCCTCCGGCAACTGCTCCCATACAGATCCACATGTGTGAGGTCAGGATCGGCAAATCCGCCGGTAGAGCCTGGAACAGATTCCTGAACAGCTCGCTCATTTTATAGTCTTTGACGTTTGTTTTCAAGAACCGCCAGGGCCAGCCAGGGATCCAGGTGTTTAGGAAGGTGGACAAACCTGGCAGAGTCGGCTCGCCTGTGGTGACCGCCTCCCATACATACTTATTGAATAGTTTGCTGCGCTGGGACATGCGCGACCAGTAGCTGTAATTTGTGTTGCAACGGTTGATCACATCAGTCGTAATTCCCGGGATGGCGAGTAAATCCAGCCAGTATGGAGTAAATCCCATCGCTTTTGCACAGGAAACGCCCGCCATGGCAATACGGTAATGTCCAAATCCCATCCGGATCGTGCTGCATATGACTGCATTTTCCGGTTCAATTTTATCTCCCTGATCGCCGCGCACGATATCTCTTAATCCGAAGATCGGACCCAGGTATTCATTCTCTACCAGGCTTAATGAATATTGCTCCTCGGGATCGTAATTGAACTTTTTGGCGAACATGTTTTGCCATTTGACTGCTTTTTTCGATTGCGACTCGCTTATTTTATTCCCATAC
>Ga0209536_100012020_pt1 | contig 12628 bp, 5 predicted proteins | sample DeeMarSeWOR28_12_FD_187461 | JGI IMG/M metagenome (GOLD analysis project Ga0209536, IMG submission 187461) | Marine sediment microbial communities from White Oak River estuary, North Carolina - WOR-2-8_12 (SPAdes) (version 2) | ecosystem: Environmental > Aquatic > Marine > Intertidal zone >...
TTTTCATAGCTGATCATGCTCAACCCTCCACCCAATCGCTCTCAAGCTGATCAGCCTATAGTTTATCATCGTAGGTTCCTATTGTGCAACAACTCTATTTGACATCGGCGTCCGAGTAGTCTTTGGGAGCAACCTATTGACCAACAGGCTGTTCTCGGTATGATGCCAGATACGGGGCGGTGATGATTTCAACAATGCGGATAGGAGGGGAAGCGGGCTCCAGATGTCGGTCATCCAATACCATGTTATAATGAATCGAGAGTCGTGTCAATGGCTCCGCACAAGTGGCCAGGGCCTGTGCAAAGTCCAGAGAAATAGCATCCTGAGTAGCCAGAGCGCAGCGCAGGCGTATCGAAGGGTGCAGCTCAAACGTCGAAACCTTAGCAAACCCGTATCTTTCGACTGGCTCAAGATGCTAGCCTCGGCGTTGTCAAGCGACTTTGCACGAGCCCTGCGGGGCGTGGGAGGACGATGAGATTGACAGGCAGTGTGGCTTCACATAAAATGGGCAAATCGTATTTGATATGGGCAGCGTGGGCCGTCTGACCGCTGTGCCGGCCCATACTAAAAGCCGTGGACCGCGTTTCTTATGAGAGTTGCTTACCTGGCTGCCATTGGGGCCACGATGCTGTGGGGAGCTAGCTTCCTGTTGACCAAGATTGTCCTCACCCAACTGGGTCCGATGGCGACGGCCGCCTTGCGCTGGGGTGTGGCGGCCATTGCGTTGATCGCCCTCAGTATGGCCACCGGACGCGGCCGACAGGTGCTGCGCCGTGCCTTGAGTCAGGATGGGTGGGCCTTTCTTGGTCTGGGACTGGTAGGGGTGAGTCTATTCTACACTCTGCAGAATCTGGCCCTGGTTTACACCACCAGCGTAGACGTGGGCTTGATCATGAATGGTTTTCCGACCCTCACGGCCGTGCTGGGCGTGTGGCTGTTAGGCGAACGGTTGACTCGGCGTGCGCTGGTCGGGGTGGTTGCGGCGTTGGTTGGGGTCACGCTTATCACGCTGGGCGGGCTGGCTGGGGCTGAAGTCACTGCACGCGCCAGATTGGTGGGAGATTTGCTGGCCGTCGCGGCGACCCTGTTCGGTGCGCTATACATTGTGGGTGGCAAGCGGGCTGTGTCGTCCTACGACCCACTGACCGTCACCGCCCTGGCGGGCCTGTTTGGCGCATTGATGCTGATGCCAATGGCTGCCTGGGAGGGTTTCACCCTGCGCCTGTCGCTTGGCGTGTGGGTGGCGCTGTTTGGTCTGGCACTAGGCAGCGGTGCAGCCGCCAATTGGCTCTGGTGGTCCGCTGCATGCCGGCTGCCTATTTCTCGAGCTGGTGCCTTCCTCTACATTACTCCGGTGGTTTCCACCATTTTGGGAGTCTTGGTGCTGGCTGAGCCACTGACCATCGCTACCGCCGCTGGCGCCGGGTTCGTAATTGGCGGTGTGGTGCTCGTCCAGACGTAGCCCAACATTGGACCATTCCCCAGAGAGCCAATTCCTCCGGTGGGAGGCGCTTCGAATGTTTTTCAAATGCAATTGCCATAGCTTAGGATATATTTCCTCTGGTCAAATACCTACAATACTGATATAATGATACTGTCAAGCACGGCGATGTGCGAGACCTGGGTCAAGCTGGAAGAGCGTTGAGGGTCTGCGCTGTGTGTCCAAGAATTCGGACGCACCCCAGCGTTGAGTGGTATTAGGAAAGCGATGGATCAGACTGCACTGCCAGGACGTACCCCGGGCTGGCGTCGTTCCTTAACCAGGCTGACGACGAGCATCGGGACCAAGATTATCTTGCCCTACCTGCTGCTGACGTTGGTCGTTGCAGGTGTTGGCGCTTACATACTTACCAATCTAGTGACCAGCTCCATGTACGAGCGATTCAACAATCAACTTCTTGATGCGGGGCGAGTTGTCGCGGAAAGCATGGTTCGCTACGAGGGGGATCGGCTGGCAGTGCTGCGCACCGTGGCTGGAACCCAGGGAGTGCCCGAGAGCCTGGCAGTGGGAGATCGAGAGGCATTGGCTGGCCTGGTGCCACAAATCCTCGCCAATAGCAAGGCCGATGCCGTCGAGTTGCTGGATGACAAGGGCATGGAGGTCTATGGCTGGCAACGCCCACCGGGCCAGGAGGGTGGGGACGCCGAAGAACGGTCTGGTGCTGACTTCTCCCAACTGGAAGACGTGCGTTTGGTGTTGGATGGCTACGTAGATGATCAGGGTGAGAAGCGTGTGCTGTTGAGCCAAACACCCTATGGGTTGATGGTTTTTAGCGTAGGCCCCGTCTATCGTCAGGGGGAGCAGGTAGGAGCCGCCGTGGTAGGCACCTACGTGAGCGAAATGTTGGCCGAGCTCACCGAAAGCGCCGTGGCCAAAGTGACCTTCTACGATCGACAGGGCACCGTGGTCGACACCTCGATCGGTGGTGGACAGGACTCTGTCGCCTGGGCTCTGCGTGAGTCGCCAGAACAATACGACATGGTGATGGAGCTTTTGGCCGAGTCACCGCATCGTTACCAGGCGGTAGTGGCCGAGGTGGAAGATCAGGTCCCGCTCAGGCAGTTGGATATATTGGGTCAGGAATATGGGCTGGCCTTTGGTGACTGGCGGCTGCGAGATCAGTCGTTTGGGCTGTTTAGCGTGGCCCTGCCCAGCAACTTCATCGTGAGTACGGCGGTGACTAGCCGCCGGACATTGAGCTTGGTCTTCTCAGTCGCGACCGTGGCGGTCATCGCCGTTGGCTTTTTGGTCGCGCGACGTATCATTCGTCCTCTCAACCGGCTGGTTGAGACTTCTGTTGCTGTCGCAGCCGGCGACCTGGGGCAACGTACTGGTATTCAGCGCAAAGACGAGATCGGCAGTCTGGCCAGTTCCTTTGATGTGATGACGGAGAGATTGTCGGAGCGCAACCGCCAGTTGGTCGAGCAGGCCAGTGAATTGGAGGCTATTCTCAACAGTATTGCCGATGGCGTGATCGTGTTGGATATGGAGGGTCAGATCATCACCTCGAACCCGGCTGCCCAACAAGTCTTGACGGATATGGCGAGCGACTTCCGCACAGGCCCTTTGCGTGAGTTGCCGCCAGCTCTCTATGAAGACATAAACGAAGTGCCAGAGCTGGATCAGTTGTCGGCGCCGGGCGTGCTCCAGAAACCCCAACGTTACCGGGTCGGCAGTCGCGTGTTGAGTGCGTTGGCCGCACCGGTGGTGACACCTGACGGCGATGAACTAGGTACAGTTGTCGTCTTGCGCGATATCACCCGCGAGGTTGAGGCGGACCAACTTAAGGACGAATTCATCACCAATATCTCACACGAATTGCGCACGCCATTGACCGCCATCAAAGGTTACACCGACCTGCTGGTCATGACTGCCGACGGTAGCCTGGATGCCCGTCGCATGGAGTTTGTCCAGACAATCAGCGACAATACCGATCAACTGTTAGGCCACATCAACACACTGATTGATATATCTCAGATCCAAGCCGGGAGTCTCGGGCTTGAGAAAGACCGTTTGCGCTTCTCAGAACTGGTAGGAGAGGTGGTTGAAGCATGGCGAGAGCCGCTGGAGACCAAGGGCTTGGCGTTGCGTGCCAGGTTGTCGGGGGGCAGCCTGTGGGTTCACGGTGATCGCGATCGGCTGATGTGGGCCATTGACAATCTTTTGAGCAATGCTTACAACTATACGTTGCCGGGGGGGCGAGTTGAAGTACGGGTGTTCAAAGAGGACAACCGGGCGCGTGTGGATGTAAGTGATACAGGGGTGGGTGTCGCTGCCGTTGATTTGCCTTTTTTGTTCACGCGCTTCTTTCGCGCTCAGAACGAGCTTACCTTTAGTGTCCGAGGTGTGGGACTGGGACTGTTCATCACTCGTTCCATCATTGAGCTACACGACGGCCGTGTTTGGGTTGAAAGTGAGTTGGGGGTGGGAAGCACCTTCAGCCTTGCTTTGCCGCTCATGCATGACGGAAGCAGCTCTTAAGGCCTGTTAATAATAGTTTCTCGCTTTTCAGGCGGACTTCCAGATGGAAATGGAAAGCAATAAAGCCGACCAACCTCACCGCCGATCTTGGGAGTTAGTACTGCTTCTCCTGGCGCTCCTGATGAGCCTGGCTTGTGTCTTCCTTTCGACCTGGGTTGCGCTTCGCGTCCGGCCCAACGTATTGGTTTCAGCCAACATGTTGCCCAAGAGTACGGCTGATTACGGACGGCTTCCCAGTGAGTTAACTCCCTTCGCTCCACTTGATCCTGCCGTTGGCGCAGAGGCCGCAACTGATGTTGCCCGATTGGCTCGCACACCTGATGCTAGCCGTACACCCGTTGGGATAGTAATGTTGCCTCCCACGCCTACCATTACCCCGACACCGACCGCGACAGCAACCCCGACGGACACACCAGTTGCCACGAGTGCTCAGGCGCCCACAGCCGGTCCGACAGCTACTGCTCTGCCCACGCCGACCAGCCCACTGCCCACCGCCACGCCGACCGTGCCCCCGACTTCCACCGCTACAGCCACCAGCGTGCCCACGGCTACGTCGGCGCCTACCAATACCTCCGTGCCGACTTCGACGCCAGTGCCGACGGATACCAGTGTGCCGACGTCGACTCCCACGGATACGCCTGCGCCGACACCTACGCTGATGCCTACGGATACACCGGCTCCGACGCCTACACCAACCGTAGTGCGTCCCATCGTCCAGGCTATTGTGCCCAGCACGCAGGTCAACACGGACACGATAACCGTGACGATTACCGGGCTGAACTTCCAGACGGGTTGTTCAGCTAACCTGGGGAGCGTAGCGCTGATTGCCGCCAATTGCACGCCTACGACTACGGTTCAGGCGTCGGTGCCGGCGGACATTCGTGCCGGTTACTACGACGCGACGGTCACTAACCCCGACAGTCAGTCGGGCACGTTGGCCCAAGCTTACACGGCGACCAATCCTATCCCCTTGCCCATAGTCATCACGCCCGCAGTTTCAGTGATCACCACCGATCTGACAGTTGAGATTTATGGTGATTACTTTCGCAACACCGGCGCTCCGGGGCGTTTGCGTGCCAGACTTGGCGATAGGCCCCTGGCTGATGTCACGTACGTCGATCCGACGCTACTGACGGCCACAGTGCCCACGAGTCCATCCATTATGGCTTTAGGAGCATATACTTTGACGGCGACCAATCCCGGCCCGACCGACCCCACCGGGGGGTTGGTCAATGCTTTCACGGTGTATACCTATACCACGACCTGTGATCCTGACGGCACCTGTGACCCCGCAGTAGGTGACCCAGACGGTGTGGCGGCTGACCTCAGGCCCGGGGATGTGATTACCATTGACTTTGGGTTGAATGGTATTACGGATGGTCCGGGTTACGACATGATCTATTACGAGTGGGCCAACCCGAACATTGGCGGAGGCCAACGGGGTATCTACCTTGACTACGTCACCATTATGCTCTCGACGGATGCCATCAGCTGGTATACTGTGTTTGAGTGGAACGGTGATGACCCGGGTGATGTGGCCGGGACCAACATTGACAGTTATGCCACCGACGGTGAGCCGTATCCTGGTGAGTTCGAGAATGAGCCCATCCCTTGGTATGACCTTTATCCAGGTCCTGCATCCGTGCCACACAACAGCGGTATCGCCATCGATATCGGCGTAGCAGCACAAGCGGTGCAGCCGCCTCAGGGACCGTTACCGACCGGCCCGTTTCGCTGGGTGCGCGTTGCTATTCCACTAGAAGCTGCCGACACCGCCGATGATGATGTTGCTGATTCTATCGTGCGTCTAAATTAGTCCCTGCCTTGTTGTTTCCTCCAATACCCCCCCCAATTTGATGTTCGGGCTAAGTCTGGGCTTGGCACGCCAGGCCGCCAGCGTACCTCGGACCCGTCTGTGTTTGTTTCGAGCTCTTGCGAGGCTTTGTTAAGTTTGATTTCCGGTGGGTATTCCCCACGTTAGCTACTTGTCTTGGTTGGAGGTGTGAAGGGCACAGGTGTGTTGGTCGGTGGTGGCGATGTCGGCGTAGGCGTATACGTCGGGGTGGATGTGGGTGGAACTGGCGTCGGTGTTAGCGTGGAGGTAGGCGGCGGCGTAGCTGTGGGCACGCTGGTGACCGTAGCGGTGGAGGTCGGCGGCACGGTCGTCGGCGAGGAGGTGGGAGTAGGAGTGGGCGCCACACTGGTGGCAGTAGCCGTGGGCGTCTGAGTGGGCGGCGCACTGGTGGCAGTGGCCGTGGGCGTATCAACCGCCGTCGTTGGCGACGGAGTGGGGGTAGGCGTATCGACTCCAGTCGTCGGCGATAGAGTGGGCGTCGGGGTGTCGACCCCAGTTGTCGGCGAGGGGGTGGGCGTGATACTAGCCGTGGCGGTCGATGTGCCTGTCGCCGTCGGTGGTTTGGTTGGCGTAAATGTAGCCGTGGGCAATGGCGGCGGTATAAATGGCAGGTACAGCTTCTGACCTACGTATATGGTGAAGCTGGTCAGACAGTTGGCGTGCATAATCTGATAGATCGTGGTATGAGTGCGTACTGCCAAGGAATAGAGCGTGTCCCCGGGCTGTGCGGTGTATATCACCCAGTTGGGAGGTGGGCCACACGGCGGGCGGGTCGGGGTGGGGAGCGGGGGTGGCACAAAAATTACCTGTCCTGGATAGACGGCGGGGTACTGCAGGCAATTGGCCTGCACTAAGTGCGGAACAGTTGTGTTGTGGTGATAGGCTATCAGCACCAGAGTGTCGCCAGGGCGCACTCTGTAGGGTATCCAACCGGGGGGTGGCGGACAGACTGTGGGCGGAGGGGGCCGGTGCGTTGGCGTCGGCGTTGGATAGACGGTTACTACAAAAATCGTAGGAGTGTGACTCGGCGTCGGGGCCGGCAACCTGGTGAAAATTGGCGAAGGTGTTGGCAAAGGTATGGGTGTGGCTGCGGGCTGGATGGGCGGTGCGACAGTTGGACTAGTTGTCGGCGATGGCGAGGAAGTCGGACTGTCTGTGGCTGTTTGGGGTGTGAGTTGCACCGCGACAGGGGTTGGGCGTGGCGGCTGAATGTCGACTGGTAGATCACCTAATGCCAATACAAAAGCCGCGATGACGGTTAGCACCACAACGCCAACGGCCACGAGACTGGTCAGGAGTGGCCGCCCGTGTGGTGGCTCTGCTTGTGAGCCTTCGCTGCGTTGAGTGCCGCTCGAGCCGTTGCCCATGATCCGGTTGCCCCTAATCCTCGTCGGGTCGATCGGAACTCAGATCCAAAGGGGGGACGTCCACTTCCAGCCAGGGGTCGTTATAGCCTTGGCTGATGGGCAACAGGAAGCTGAACGTGGAGCCAACGCCTATTTCGCTCTCGACCCAAACTCGCCCACCATGAGCTTCGATCAGTGATTTGACGATGGCTAACCCGACGCCGGTCTCACCCAGACCGTTGATCAGGGCGCTGTCGGCCCTGTAGAACCGATCGAAGACTCGCTCTTGATCTTCAGGCGCAATGCCACCCCCAGAATCCTGGATTGAGATTTTTAGGTAGGTGATCTCCTCGGGATTACCGGCTTCTTCGTCGTAGAGCTGGGCAGACACCCCAATGGTAGATCCCACCGGCGAACACTTGGTCGCGTTGCCCAGCAGATTGGTCATAACCTGATGGACGCAGTCGGTGTCTGCCTCCACGGGTGGCATCTGTTCGGGCAAGTTAAGCTCTAGGGTGATTTCCTTTTCCTCCAGTTGCGCACGGGCGCCAATGATGCTGTCTTCGATGATCTCACCCATATCCACCGTGGTGGGCCGAATCTCCAGTTGACCGGCGTCGATCGCTGTGACGCCGATCAGGTCGTTGAGCATGCTATTCATGCGCTCGATGTTGGCCTTGATGCGCTGCAAGAATTTGCGCTGCATCTCACCGATGAGGCCCACTGATTCACCCAGCAGCAGATCGGTGTAGCCGGTGATGGAGGTCATCGGGGTGCGCAGTTCTTGCGAGAGGGAGGCCACAAATTCATCACGGGCCTGTTGGCTCATAGCCTCGGCGGTGATGTCGTAGAAAATGGCCACGCTGCCTTCTTGGCGCTCGCCGCTGGAGGTGGCTGCCATGGGGCTGATTGTGGCGCGCAGCACCCGGTCACTCACCTCGAGTGTGGTCATGACCATGCTATTGGACTGCGTGCCAAGTTCGGCAATGGCCTTTTGCCAGCGTTCATCCTGGGCCGCCTGGTTCAGTGGCTGGTCGACGAGCGTTTCGGGCGGACTTCCGAGCATTTCAGCAGCAGCCGTGTTTACGCGACTTATCTTGCCGCTGGGGTCCCCGATGATGACGCCACATGTCAGGTCTTCAAGTAACGTCTGAGAGCCGGTGGGTCCGGCTATGGCCTGGGCTTGCGTACCCAAAGGGCTGCGCTGGGCACGCCGCACAGCGCGCGCCAGTCTGCGGGTGCGCTCGCGGGTTTGAGTCAGCGCGATGGCCAGCCGCTCAGCTTCGGCCGCTTCGAGTTCCAGGACCTGAACTTTTTCCCTCAGAGTATCCCGCTCGGCTTCCAAGTGCTTCAACTCGGAGGCGCGCGCCTGGGCCTCGGCCGAGAGAGTCTGGATCTTCGTGTCTTTTTCCTGGGATAGTTGTTGAAGGGCCACTCTGCTCTTCTTAACAGCTTCCTCCAGGATTGCCAGTCGCGCGCGTGCCTCCTCCAGTGCCTTCTTGTTGCTCGCTGCGGCCGTCTCTTGCTCGTACAGTCTTTGAGCAAAAAGGGCAACCTCTTCGCGGCTCTTTTTTAATTCGGCCTCCATGGCGGCTCGCTGCTTGCTCACTTCCATTTCCTGGTTGCGGAGGGTCCAGGCAAGTTGCTGGGCCTTGGTTTCCAGGATGCGATGCTCGCGAGCATTCTCGATGGCAATCGTTATCTGGTCGGCCAGGGTCCGGCAGAGCTGGGCCTGGCTGGCGGAAAAAGGACGCCTGCTGGTTCCATTGCCAACGATCAACACGCCCAGGGGGGTATCGTGGTGGACCAGCGGCTGAATGATCACCGGTCCCGTCCGGGTCGACCCCATCAGGGAGAATAGGAGGCTCAGTTGCGGGTTATCGTCCTGTTCGGCGATTTGCACTTGACGCACGCGACGCAGCGAGTGCTTGATGGCTTGCTGTTCATTGAGGGGAAAGGTGACCCCTTCGCCCCGTCCCTGGCGAGCCGGATTGTAGATGGCGGCCAGGCGGAGTTGGGTAGCCTGTCCGTCTTCCAGCAGAGCGATGGCGCTCTGGTCGGCGTTGAGGGCCTGGGCGACACCTTGTGCCGAACCTTCCAGCACCTCTGGCAAGTCAAGCGAGTGGCTGATTTTCCGCGAAGCCTCAAACAGACTGACGAGTCCCTTGATCTGCTCCATAGATGTCTGGCTGAGACCACGGAGTTCCTCGCTCTTGCTGCTGAGGGTGGCAATCGTGCCCTGATAGATGGCGAGCACGAACAAGGGGTAGGCGATGAGTTGCCCCAGGCGTGTCCAGGTAGGTACGTTGGGTACCGGATAAGGTGAAAGAAGACCGATCAGCACCAGGGAGTGAAGTACATACCCGATAAGCAAGGCAGCAAAGGCAACGAGCGATAGAGTCTCCTCTGTGCGGCGGGGGGTTTCCTCCGGCAGATCTCTTGCCAGGGCAATGATGGCTGCTACGCTTATTCCAATCCCCCAGATAACCCATACCCACGCCTGGCCTGACTGATTATAGTCAGGTGGAACGATTCCTCGAGTGACCCTGCTGTTCCACACGGCGGTGAGAATGATGTAGAAGATACCGACGGCCACCGTGTTCATCACCAACAGGCCAAAGCCGAGGGTGACACGGCCACGCAGAGCAGGAACGAAGGCCCAGGCCAGCAAGCCCAAGCTGATCACGTCGATCGCGCGCTCCAGAGGCGGGACCCAGATTACCGCTGTCTCGGGTGAACCCCTGGCGATAAGAGCTACAACGGCCAACAATCCACGTAGCCCGAGGATTCCCGTCAGGGCGATCACCTGGGTGCGGGCCTGAATGTTTTCTGCATCCGGGTACGCATCCTTGGTTCGTCTCCACTGCCCCCAGGCGATCACCAACCCTGCATCCAGGACAAGCAGCACGATCAAGTGATAGATGAAACTGCCTGCCTGAGTGCTCAAGATTGTCAATATGCTAGACAGCATCGATTCTGACCCCAGAGGTGGTTCGTTCCATGCCCGAAAACAGGTCCTTCATCTCATTATAGCACAAAGGTTCAGCTTTGAGCAATAAGATTTTGGAACTAAAGGCAATTCTCTTTTTGGATGATGCATGATGGGGGGATCGTCTCAGGGCTTGCCCGCGTATAACCGGCGGTAGTGAGCGTAGTTTTCGTAAACGTTCCGAACGTAGCGGCGGGGCTCAGCGAAAGGCATAGTCTCCACAAGTAGGTCGATGTCCGGTGCGTCTTCCAGCCATCTATGTATACGGCCCGGCCCGGCGTTATAGGCAGCCAGGGCGGGTATGGGCCCTTCCTCGAAGGTAGCCAGCTGGACGCTGAGGTAAAATGCACCAAAATATATATTGACATAAGGCAGATAAAGGTCATCGGCACCAAACTCTCCCCAACCCAGCCGCCCGGCAATCCACTCGCCAGTGGGCGGGATGATCTGTGCCAGCCCTCGCGCGTCGGCCGGGGAGTCGATGGACGGCTCAAATAGGCTCTCTTGGCGGATGAGAGCAGAGAGAAGCAGCGGGTCGATCCCCTGGTCCTGGGCTCCAGACAGGATGAGTTCCTGGTAAGGGAGGGGGAAAGAGAGTTGTTGGATGAAGTCTGGAACTTCAGCCCGGCTGTTAACTGGTGAGAGCCAGGTGAGTCGTTCGGCGGTGATGATCGACAGGCGATATAAACCACGTTCACGGAACGCGAGTGCCAGTTGGTACATGGCCAGCGGATCGTCCCACCACGTCTCTCTCACAGTATCGAACTCGTCCAGAGCGTCAGCGCGCCGGCCGACGGCCAGCAACGCTTCACCGCGCTGGAAGGCAGGGCTTTGGGCGATAGTCGGGTCCAGAGGGGCGAGAGTAAGTGTATTGGTGACAGGGAGCCAGCTGGTCAGCCACGCTTCTGCTTCATCTTGGTCGCCCTCTAGGCTGGCAAGTGAGGGGGCGACAGCAGGCGAGCCTGTGTCCGGATCCTCGCCCAGTAGCTCGGCGGCTCGCAGGCCATAGTAGGAGGTTGGTGCCCACTCGGAGGTCGCCTGGAATGCGTCTTCTGCCTCTTCGGGTGTCTCCAAGGCCAGCCAAGCTTTGCCCAACCAGAAGCGCGCGGCCAGGCTGGCCCGGGATTCTGGGTAGTCTTCAACAAGTGCCTCCCAGCCGTCTCGGGCAGCTTCAAACTCGCCGAGGCGGTAGTCCAGTAAGGCCGCTTTGAATAAGGCCTCGGGTGCGCCTTCATCATCGGGGTAGCGGGCCATCAGCTCTCGAAAACCAGCAGCGGCTTGCTCCAGATTATCCCGGGTCATCTCCAGCTCAGCTGCTTCCCACAGGGCGATCACCGCCTGCGGCGTGTGGGGATTCTCTTCGGCGAAAGTTTGATAGGTATCGATGGCCTGGTCGATGTCATCGCGCAAGGTGTAGGCTTCGGCCATCTCCAGCCAGGCCTGGGCCGTATGCTCGTTGTCCGGATAGCTTTCAATGAATTCCTCAAAGCCCTGGATGGCCTGGGAGAGGTTGCCGTTGGCTTTGAGCGAGAGGGCCAGGTACCAGCGGGCATCCGCTCCATTATTAGCCTGGGAATCCGCTTCCAGGTAGCGGGTGAAGGCCTCGATGGCTGGCTGATAAGCTCCGGCGTGGTAGTCCACCAGCCCGCGTTGGTAGTCGTCTACCGGCACTTCTGCCTTAACCAGCTCGACGAGGGCCAGATAGCTGTCGTATGCCTCCGGGTAACGGTTTACAGCTTCCAGGAAGCGATCCTGGGCGGCTTGGGCGTCGCCGGCTTGCATAAAAGCCTGCCCTGCCAGATACAGGATTCTGGCACGATAGGCGCGAATACGGGCGATGTTCAGGATGGCGTCGTATTGCTCGACCGCCTTTTCCGGGTTGTCGCGAGCGAGTTCCGCCTGGGCGATCCCTTCCCTCGTTTGAACCACCCAGCCATTATCGGGTGCCACACGCAGCCCATCGCTGTAGGCTTGTGCTGCGCGATCATAATCGAGGGCCAGCATGGCTGCGTCGCCGATGTCTCGGTAGGCGTACACGGCTAGGGTGTCGTCTCCGACCTCCAGATATGCCTGGTAAGCGGCAATGGCGCCCGGCCAGTCTTGGAGCCCTTCGTAGGCGCGTGCCGCCATGAGGTGGACGGATGGCAGTTGAGGATCGTCTGGATAGGTTTCAACGAAGTCCTTGAAAAGCTCCAGAGCCGCTTCGTAATCCCCCGCCTCCAAGGCGCTGCGGCCCACCCAGTAGGCGGCTAGTTGAGTTTCTCCCTCATCGGCGCCGGGGTCCGCCAGCAAGGCAGCGAATTCAGCCTGGGCGCGAGGGTAGTCGCCCCAGGTGAAGGCCTGTTGCGCTGTCGCCAGCCGGGCGCTGGGGATGGGCGTGGGTGTCGGCGTAGGTGTTGTGGTGGGGGTAGCCGTGGGCGTCCCGGTGGGTGTGGCAGTGGGAGTCGACGTGGGAG
>Ga0209536_100012021_pt1 | contig 12627 bp, 10 predicted proteins | sample DeeMarSeWOR28_12_FD_187461 | JGI IMG/M metagenome (GOLD analysis project Ga0209536, IMG submission 187461) | Marine sediment microbial communities from White Oak River estuary, North Carolina - WOR-2-8_12 (SPAdes) (version 2) | ecosystem: Environmental > Aquatic > Marine > Intertidal zone >...
GAGAGGCGGGTTGCGCTTGCCCCAGTAGTCCTGCCATGCCTGGTGCCGGAAATCGAGGTCGAGGAAGAACAGCTTGAAGTAGATCCCCTCGGCGGCCCAGTAGGTCTCGTCGACGTGGAACGTGACGGTCTTGAAAGCGTGGACCGACGAGAACACGAAGATAACCAGGCACAACGTCAGCAGCGCGTAGAAGACGAGTCGGCCGGTGCCGTTGGCCTCCGGCCGGTGCGTGGCTTGTGACAAGGTACTCACCCGTCAGAGATAGCCGAGCGCGCGCAGCCTCTCTCTTTCCGCAGGCTTGAGCGAGCGCTTGTCGTCGGTCGGGTCGTCGGCTGCCAGGCCGTGCATCTCGCAGTAGACGCGATAGGAGTCCAGCTCGTTTCGCATCTCCCGGAGCTTGTCCGGATCGACACCCGCGAGGTCGTCATGCTCCCCCGGGTCTTCCGCCAGGTTGTACAGCTCTTCCCGGACCACGGGCCCCCACGGCAGCATCGGGCGATCATACCCCTGGTCGCGGAGGTCCTGCTCGATCCTCGCCGCCTCGGGGCGCTGCTCGGGCGCCAGCCACCGGTAGCTGGCGATGTACTTCCAATCTCCCTTGATCGCCGTCCTCTGCATGGTGCGCTCGCGAATCATGAGCTCGGCGACGAAGGGCCCTTCCCCCGGTGGGGGTGGTTTGAATCTGCCGGCGGAGTCGAGGACCGGGATCCCGTCGAGCTGAAGACCGTCGCCAGGAACTCCCGTCAGATCGAGGAGCGTGGGGAGGAGGTCGACTCCGCTCGTCAGCTCGGTGATCCGCCGCGGCGCCAGCTTGCCCGGAGCCCACAAGATCAGCGGGATACGGAGGGACTCCTGATAGAGCGTCCAGGCATGCTCCAGAAACTCGTGCTCCAGAAACTCCTCGCCGTGATCGGCGGTGATCACGACGAGCGAGCGGTCGTTCAGACCGAGCCGCTCCAGGGTCGAGAACAACGCCTCGATCGCCTGGTCCGTGTGCAGGATCTCGGCGTCGTAACGCGTCACCAAGTCGTCGAAGCGCACGTCGCCCGGACCGAAGCCTTCCGGAAGAAGCTCCTCGAGGGCTCCGCGCAGCCCACTGTAGACGCGGAGCGGGTCGGGATAGATCGACGGCGCGAGCGTGAGGTAGTTCGCTTCCGGCGGTTCGTACGGTCCGTGGGGATCGAGGTAGTGAAGGTAGAGCAGGAATCGCTCCCCGGCGTGCCGTTCCAGAAACTCCGACGCGCGGGCGCTGAGCTCGGGACCCATCCCGCTCATGCCCCAGCGCTCGGGAAGGTGCTGAACCTCCTCGAAGCCTCGCGTGAATCTCGGGCCGGCCAGCATGACGGTGTTGCTGAAGAAGCCGGTGCGGTAGCCCGCTCCCTGGAAGAGCTGACCGAGCGTCGGTTGCGCCGAAGAAGGCGCCGCGCCCCAGCCGAGACTCCCGCCGCTGGTGGGGAGCCGGCCCGTCAAAAGCGTGGCCACCGACTCCCGGGTGAACGACGAGTTCGAAAGCGCTCGCTCGAAAACGACACCTTCGGCCGCCAGACGATCGATGAAGGGTGAGCTATTCCGGGGGTATCCGTAACACCCGAGATGATCGGCCCTCAGACTGTCTATGTTGACGATGATGACGTTGTAGCCGGCGAGCAGCGGCGTATCTTCACGCGCGACGTCTTCAGCGGTCGAGTTGCACGCCGGGAGACTCACCACCAGGAGAGAAGTGAAAACGACAACCATGGCCGGGCGGGGAATCCGAGTCGAGCTTCGCGCGGTTGGCATGCTTGAGAATAGTCCTGGCCCGCGCGAAGCGTCAAGAGGACGCGTACCGCTGAGAGGTCAGCAAACCACTTGCCGTCGGGCACGACCGACTGGCTATCGGGACGCGAGCCCCACGGGGGTCTCAGGGATGGGCACGGATCAGCGCGGCCTCCGCGGACTTCGACTCCTCGGCGAAACCGCCCGAGAAGACGTCGTCCTTCGGCAGGATGGTGACCGAATAGGTCTCATGCAGCGAGGCGATGTCGTCCTCGGTCGGCTCGCCGTAGATGGCGATGGTCAGGTTCTCGGGCGCGAGGTACTTCGCGGCCACCCGCTGGACGTCCGCGATCGTGGCTTTCTGGACCGCGGCGAGCTCGGCCGCTCCAGCACGAAGATCCTCAGGCCGTTGTCGAGTCGGATCTCCTTGACGTCGACCGGCGGGAGCTCGGCCACATTCTTCGCCTCCGCCGGCGCCGGGGACTGCGCCACGACAGGGGTCGGAAGCGAAGCGCCGAGAACCGTGAGAAGCGCGACGAGGGCGAGGACCAGAATCCGACGGGACATGGCGATTCCTCCGAAGGCCGAGCGGACCAACGACGAGGGGTGTCGAGCATCATGAGCGAGGCACAGCGTCTGCTTGCGGTGATGGTCCACCGGAAAGCTCATTGTTGCGGCCGCAGGATCGATCCGGGGAGCCGGACCGACACCAGCCTGTACGTCGTGGACCACGTCCGGGTTGCGGTGCAGGCGTGGCGAGTGGGCGATCGCTCAGTCGACGGTGGCGATGACCTTCAGCTCGACGGCGATGGGGGTCGGCAGGGCGCCGACCTCGACGGTGGTGCGGGTCGGCTGGTTGTCGGCGAAGTACTCGGCGTAGATGCGGTTGAAAGTCGGAAAATCCCTCTTCATGTCGATCAGGAAGACCGTGACGTCCACGATACGGTCCCAGCTCGACCCGGCGTCCTCGAGCACCGTGCGAACGTTCTCGAAGACCGAGCGGCACTGGGCCTCGATATCGTAGTCGACCACCTCACGGTCGGGACCGAACGTGACCCCTGGAATCTCCTTCGTGCCCCGCTTGCGTGGTCCCATGCCCGAGAGGAACAGCAGGCTCCCGACGCGCGTGGCGTGCGGGAAGGCGCCGACCGCCTCGGGCGCCCGCTTGCTGACCACCGTTTCTCGCTTGGGTTCGTCGCTCATGATCGTCAGGAGTCCTTCGAATAGCGGATGCAGACGTTTTTCGGCTCGGTGAAGAAGCGCAGCGCTTCCTCCCCTCCCTCGCGACCCACGCCGCTGTGCTTCGTCCCGCCGAACGGAACGCGGAGATCGCGGAGCAGCCAGCAGTTGATCCAGACTGTGCCCGACTCGAGGGCATCGGCGACCCGATGGGCCCGGGAGAGGTCCCGGGTCCACACCGAGGCCGAGAGCCCGTACGGCGTGCTGTTGGCCGACGACACCACCTCGTCCTCGTCGCGGAACGGGATGACCGTGGCGAAAGGGCCGAAGACCTCCTCCTGGTTGACGCGGCAGGCGGCATCGAGACCGGCGGCCACGGTGGGCTCGACGAAGTAGCCATCGCGACAGCGGTCGGCAATCGTCTTCGGCGGGCCGCCTCCGGTCAGGATCTCGCCGCCTTCCTCGCGAGCAAGGGCGATGTAGGAGATCACCTTCTCGAGGTGGCCCTTCGACACCAGCGCGCCCTGGTCGGTTCCGGCGTCGAGCGGGTCGCCGACCCGAAGTCGTTTGACCCCGGTGACAAAGCGGTCCACGAACTCGGCGAGGACGCGCTTCTCCACGAAGATCCGCGAGCCGCACAGGCAAACCTGCCCCTGGTTCGCGAACGCCGCCCGGACGCTTCCCGGAATCGCACGCTCCATGTCGGCGTCGGCGAAGACGATGGTCGGGTTCTTGCCGCCGAGCTCGAGGGCCATCTTCTTGAACATCGGCCCCGCCGTGCGGGCGATCTCGGCGCCGGTGACGGTGCCGCCGGTGAAGGTGATCGTGCCGACGTCCGGGTGGGCGACGATCGCGGCCCCGGCCTTGGGGCCGAGCCCGTGGACGATGTTGAGCACACCGGGCGGAAGGCCGGCCTCACCACACAGGGTCCCGAGCAGGTGGGCCGTCATCGGCGTCAGCTCCGAGGGCTTGGCCACGGCGGTGTTTCCGGCGGCAATGGCGGGGGCGACCTTCCAGCTCAGGAGGTAGAGCGGGAGGTTCCAGGGGGAGATGCATCCGACGACGCCGCGTGGGCGGCGAAGGGTGTAGTTGATCGCCTCACGATCGGTGGCGTGGGATTCGCTGTGGAAGTGGACGATGGCGGTGGCGAAGAACCGGAAGTTCTTGACCGCTCTCGGAATGTCCACGCGGCGCGCGACCGAGAGAGGCTTGCCGGTGTCGATGCTCTCGGCGCGGGCCAGGTCGTCGAGGTTGGCCTCGATCAGCTCGGCGACCCGAAGGAGGATCCGCGAGCGGTCCTCGACCGGCGTGGACGACCAGGCCGGCAATGCGGTCTTGGCCGATTCGACGGCTCGGTCGACGTCGCGTTCGTCACTGTCGGGAAGCTCGGAGTAGACCTTTCCCGTGGCCGGCTCGACGCTGTCGATGAACGCGCCGGTCAAGGAGTCCACGGACTCACCGCCGATGAAGTTCTTGATTCGTTTCATCTCTGGTGGTGGCCAGCATAGGGAGCGGCTGCGCGGCCTGTCAACCGTGAGGGACGCACGCTCCGCGGGAGATCGTCCGGTCGCCCGGGCTGGCCCCCCGATGCTATACTCGTCGGTCGAGGGGATCGTGAGCCACCAGGGATGGTAACCGTCGACGAAGTCCGTCGCCGTATCGAAGCGGCTCTGCCCGGCGCGCGCGTCGAGGTCGGAACCTTTCAGGGGCTCGACCACTTCGATGCCGTCGTCGAGGCGCCGCAGTTTGTGGGCAAGAGCCGGGTCGAGCAGCACCAGATGGTCTACGCCGCCGTCTCGGACCTGCTCGGAGGAGCGATGCACGCGCTGTCGCTCAAGACCCGCCTTCCGGAGTCGACCTCGGGTTAACTCCGGATGAAGGGAGAGATCATGACCGTCAGCTCCATGGAGCAGTGGGCCGAGCAGATCAACAAGGACATCACCGACAACACGGTCTTCGTGTATGCCAAGGGTGAGAAGAACATGGCCGCGTGCGGCTTCTCTCATCGCGTGATGGAGATCCTCAACCGGCTGGGCGTCGATTACCAGGTCCGTAACGTCCTGGTCGACCCGATCATCCGGCAGGCGGTGTCGGCTCGCACCCAGTGGCCTACCATCCCGCAGGTCTTCATCGGAGGCAAATTCGTCGGCGGGTGTGACATCGTCACCGAGATGTACGAGTCCGGCGAGCTGCAGCAGACCATCGACCAGGCCAGGCAGGAAACGACGAAAGCCTGACTGGCCCCCTCCCCCGCCAAGCCTATATTCGGCTGAGGGTCGTCGCATGACCCCGGGCGGGGGTTTGCATGATCCTGCCGATCGGCCACGAGGAAAGCAGCGTCCGCCGGCTCCCGTGGGTCAGCTTCGCCGTGATGGCGCTGTGCATTCTGGCGTTCCTCGTCACCAAGCCCTCGTCGTCCGCCATGGACGACGGGGTCGATGAGCTGTGGGCCGCGCTCGAGTACTACTTCGAGCATCCCTACCTCGAGCTCGACCCGACCCTCGAGGATGCGATCGGCGCATCCGGCCCGGAAGGCGACGTGTTTTTCGCGGCGGCTCGCGAGTCGATCCCGCCACCGTTGGACCCGTCGGCCGTCGAGGCGGAGCAAGCGCGGCTCGACGAGCTGACCGAGGAGGCTCTTGCCGGCCTCGGCGTCGAGTCCTACAAGCGTTGGGGCCTGGTACCCTCCGACCCCGCGGTGCACGCCTTCGTTACCCACGTCTTCATGCACGGCGGCTGGCTGCATCTCATCGGTAACCTCTTCATTTTCTACCTTGCCGCTCCGTTCATCGAGGATGTCTGGGGCCGCCCGGCCTTCGCCGGTTTCTTTCTGCTCGGAGGTCTTTTCGCGGCCTTCGCCCACATCCTGCGGTACCCGGATTCGGCCGTCCCGATGATCGGCGCGTCGGGCGCGGTGGCGGCGGTGATGGGCGCCTTCCTGGTTCGGTACTGGCAGACCAAGATCCGGTTTTTCTACATGTTCGGGCTCATCATCCGTGGCACCTTCGACGCTCCGGCGTGGACGATGCTCCCGCTGTGGTTCGTGCAACAGGTCTTCTTCGCCACGTTGACCGACTCTCTCGGCTCCGGAGCCGGCGGAGGTGTGGCGTACTGGGCGCACGTCGGCGGCTTCCTGTTCGGCGTCGGTGTCGCCTGGGGCATGAAGCACTTCAAGGTCGAGGAGCGGTTCCTGGACTCGGCGATCGAAACCAAGGTGAGCCACACTCACGTCGACAACCCGGAGATCGAGAGGGCCCTCGAGGCCCACGCTCGTGGTGCGTCCGACGAGGCCCTCGGGGCGCTCGGCGCGGCGGTAGAGCAGGATCCGTCCAATGAGGACGCCGTCCTGGCCTACTGGACGTTGTGCTGCGAGCTGGGGCGGCCGGAAGAGGCGGCACCGGCCATGGTCCGGATCGTCGAGTCGGAGCTGCGAGGTGGACGGACCGAGATCGCCCTCGCACGCTGGACCGAGGTCAACGTCCGCGTAGCAAGCGCTCCCGCAGCGCCGGAGCTGCTGGTTCGCCTCTGTCAGCTGCTCGCGCGAGACGGCCGGCGTGACGAGGCCGCGGTCGCACTGCGGCGAGCGATGCTCGAGGCCGGCAGCGGCATGACCGGCAACCTCGCCATGAGGATCGCGCGCGCCGCGAGAGAGCTGGATCCGCAGGTCGCCCAGGGCGCGGCGCGCTTGATGCTCGCCCGATCCGAGCTCGATCCGTCGGAGCGCGCGTACGCCCAGAAGCTGCTGGAAGAGATCTCGAGGTCGAAGGCTCCGCATTTCGAGCCGCGGTGAGACAAAGATGATCCTGGTAGGGCGCAGGCGGGGATCAGTAGAACCACACGAACGGACTCGGCAACCGCTCGACTCGCACCTTGCCCTCGGTCTCGATGAGTGCGCGTCCGAGCGCGCCCATCTCTCGAACCGTTGCGTCGATGCCGACCGCGGATGCCACGGCGACTCCGAGACCGGCAAGGTTGCCTTCCGATAGCAGCGACGCGGGCAGATCGAGTCGCACCGGGCCTCCGAGAGAGTAGACCGCGAGGAGCTTTCCCTTCATCCGGGGATCGCGGGAGAGCTCCCGGAGGCGCGTTCCGAGAAGGGCCGGCGATTCGCCGCTGACCACAACGACGAGCGGGCCGGGCTTCGGCGGCAGCGTCGAGCTCACCTCCCCCGCGTCCCACGCGTTCGCGAGCGCGTCACGCAGCCCGGATCTCGGGGGCGGGAAGCCGCCATCCGGCAGGATCAGCGAGGTCTTCTTGCCGGGCAGCGGCGAGCTCGAAAGCCGGGCGGGCGAAAGCCCGGCATCGGTCCCCACCGCCACGGCGACCTCGCGCATCTTCGCGTCGGCGCTCCACCACTGGCGAAGAGCTCCGGCAAGGCGCGTGGCGTCCTCCTCGCCGGGAATCGGCGCGCGGCCTTCCGCCCACGGCGGGCGGGTGCGCTCGGGGCGCTGGAGCACCAAAGCCGCGCGAACCTCTCCCAGGGCGTCGGGTAGCGGCGACAGACCCGGAAGCGGTCGTCGCGGTGTGAGGTCGACCCGACGACCCATGACGAGACGCTGGAGCGTGATTCGCGGGATCTCGGCAACGAGCGGTGTGTCTGAATCCGAGCGCAACACAAGGGTCAGCTTGGCGCTCGATCCCGCTCGTGCCGTGCCGGCCGCCGGATCCGCGACCTCCAGCGTCAACAGACCCGGCGCCGGGCTCGGGACCGGGCGTTCCACGGCCGCGGGGGCTGCAGGAGCTGCGGGAATCGCGCTGAGCCGCTTGCCGTCGGCCGCGAATCGGTAGCGGAGCCAGTGTCCCTCGTCGAGTCGCTCGGTGGCGCTCACCTTGCCGTCACCTTCGAGAATGAGCCGGCGGGTCGTCGGCTGAGGGCTGTCCGCCGCCATCACCGAGAGGAGCCAACCCGCGGGGGTCGAGTCGGCCTTCGTGGCTCCCCGCTCGAGACGGTACCCATCGCGCTCGCACGACGTCACCTCCGCGCCGCACGCGCCCAGACCGTGGTCGGGGAGGACGGTCGGCGGTAGCGACGTCGGGTCCTTCCGCCACGCCTCGCGACCCTGCGCGATCGGCGGAGCCGCGGTCCGTGTGGGGGGTGCCGCGGTGCGGGGCGCTGCCGAGCCCGGGACTGCCGTGGCACGAGGAACCGCGGGGCGGCGGGGTGCGGCGATTCCCGGCGGCGGCGAGGTCTCGGACCGACGCTCGGGCCCCGGGGCGGCGTGCTCGGACGTGCCATCCCACGAAACGCCCCTGCGCTGTGCGGAAGCGCGAGCCAGCGCCTGTCCCATTCCGAGATCCAGCCCCCCGATGCCGACGCTGAAGACGCGTAGCGACTCGCCTGCACTCTGCCTTGCCATCAACGGCTTCGCGGACTCTTCGGGGAGCGTTCCCAGAACGAGCTGGTGCATGCGAAGCCGATCGGCGCGATAGGCGAGAAGGTCGAGATCGTCGTCGCCGAGGGTCGCGGGATCGAGTGACGCCATATCGTTCGCCAGCGACGCCTGATCGGGCCGGGCGCGATCGAGACTTGCCAGGGCGCGATCGAATCGCTGCCGCGCGCGCAGCGGGAGACCCGATGGAGGCCGGAGCCGGTCGAGCGCCTGCGCCACCCCGGATCGTTCGATGACCTCGACCGGCCCTTGGCCGCCGGGCGGCGGGAGGGCGATGAACGTGAGGAGCTGGTGGAAGGTCCGATCCGTGGGTTGCGCGGGAAGCTCGACGGCCATCAACGTGTCGAGATCGGGCACGGGCTGCCCGTCGTCGCGCGCGAACCGAAGCCAGGTGAACAGCGACAGCAGACGAACGACCTGATCGAGATCGGCGAGCTCGGGGAAAAGGGGCACAAGATCCTCGTAGCGCCGGTTGATGGCCGCGACGGTCGCCAGCGTCCAGGGCGGGTCCTCGCTGCGCGCGGACTGCCAGGTTCGCTCTTCCAGGCGCTCCGAGGCGGCGGTCATCCTCGGGCTGCGAACGATCAGGATGTCGCCCTGGGGGGAAAGGGTCAGGTCGACGTCGTCGGGATAGAACCACAGCCGCGTCTGCTGTCCCGACACCTGCAACGAGCGGGGATCGGAGGAGAATCGCTCGAGGTGGGTCCGGAACTCGTCGAGGTGCTCGCGGATCCGGTGCCGGATGTCGGCGGCCTCGAAGACGTCGATCCCGAGGCTGAACGTCTTGAACCGGATGTCGCACAGCAGGCTGACGAGCCCGATCCGAGTGTCCCGCAACCGGCCGCCGTAGTTCACGATCGAGTCCTGGGGCCACCGCGAGCGGTCGAGGCTCATGTACGGCTCACCCAGGCCGCCGTGAAAGACGGCGCGGTAGGCCACGGCAAGGTCCGACAGCTCGACGGGTCCCCCGAGAAGCCGCGGCGGGGAGGAGGTTTCGCTTCCCAGGAACCGCAGGGTGCCGTCGTCGTCCAGGCGAGCCCCTTCCAGCCGGAGCCCGCCGTCGAGAAACCTCTGCCACGCTTCGAGGTCGAGCGGCGGGCGCCGACCGTCGCTGCGGGTGTCGTCGACCCGCACGCGGTGCGGGCGCGTGCCGAGCAGGAACTCGGTTCGAGCCATGCGGTGAACGTAGGGGTGCACCTCGACGTCGACGGCCGGAGGCGGATCCTCCGGTCCGGCATCGTGGGCCAACCTGCGGCGCTCGGCCTCGAGGATGTGACGCATCACCGGCCACGCCTCTTCCCACGCCTGCCGTCCCGCATCCTCGCTGCCGCTCGACGGTGGGCCCGCGGCGCCCTCGCTCCACGGGAGGCAGACACGAAGCCGACCCGCGCCGTCGCTCTCCACGATCCACCGCCTCGAGCGCAGCAGCTCGGCCCACGCGGGCTGACGCGACCCCGGGGCGTAGAGGTACCCGACCTCCACCCTCGGGGAATCGGGGGCGGGACCCAGGGAGTCGAGCGCGTCGCTCAGAACGAAGGCGTAAGGCTCCAACAGAGGGTCCAGCAGCCGGTAGGCCAGCGCGTCGGCCGGCCGCTCGCCGGGTGGCGGGAACGGGCGGCCGCCGAGGCTCTCGATGAGACTCGCGACGGACTCCCCGGAGTGTGACAGCCGGCGGCCGTCGACGATCGCGCCGTAGTCGACCTCGACCCACTCCTGTGCCGCCGCGAACGGCGACAGCAGCGCGATGCCTACCGAGACCGCAACGATCCGGACGTTCACGTGATCTCCAGGGCCGGTCCAGCCGGGGGCTCGATCTCGAATGCGGCCGAGGCCGTCAAGGGCCCCGGTTCGAGGCGATCTCGGCCTCGGGCGAGCCGGGGAACAGCCGGGCGAGCTCGGCGTAGGTCTCCTCGGCCTTGTCGTCCTTGCCCGAATCGGCGTAGGCCCGCGCCAGCTCGAGGTAGTACCGCGACGTCTCGGTCCCGGACGGGTCCGCGTCGATCAGCTTTTGGAGCATCTTGATGGCCTGGCGGTAGTTCTCGTCGGCCACGGCTGCCTTGCACAGCAGGAACTGGATGCGGGCCTCGTCGGCAGGCGCCAGGTTCTTCGCCTTCGCGGCAGCCTTGAGGTGCACGGATGCCTTGTCGGCGAGCCCGAGGTCGAGGAAGATCTCGCCCACGGCGACCCGGGCGGCGAAGTTCTTCGGCTCGTCCTCGAGGGTCGCCATCTGCTCGGAAAGCTCCATGCCTCGCTCGTGGACCGCCTGCATGACGGTCACGAACGCATCCGCCTCGCGGAAGCCGCTGATCTTCACGATCTCGGCGCCCGAGGGGGTCGCGAAGACGACCGTCGGGTACCCGGGCGGCTCGTACCGGGCCGCCGCCGCCTTCTGAACGTCCGCGTCGATCCGGGCGCAGACGAACTCCTTCGCCAGCTCCACCACCCTTGGGTCGCCCAGCGTCTGCTTCTCGAGCTTCCCGCAGTACAGGCACCACGAGGTCCAGAACTCCACCATGACAGGGCGGTTCACCTCGCCGGCCTGCTCGAGCGCGGCCTTGTAGTCGTCCAGCCAGGCGATCCCGTCTTCGCCCCCGCCGGCCGCGTTCGCCGGCAACGGCGGCAGCGAGGCCAGAGCGAAGCAGACGAGAGTCATGCGGATCATGTTGTGGCTCATGCCGATCTTCCCACCGCGGCCCGTCGCGAGGCGATCATCACAGGTCAAAAGAGATGCCGGCGTAGAAGTACCGGCCTCTCAGCGGTCCCCAGTTGTACTCGTATCTCGGGTCGTCCAGCCACAGCTGGATCGCGTTGCCGATGTTGTCGACGCCGCCGAACAGCGACAGGTAGCGATGGATCCTCCCCTGGATCCTGAAGTTGTAGACCCAGAACTCCGGCGTCTCGGCCCAGCTGTCCCTGATGCTGCTGGAGTTGCGGTTCAAGAACTGGACGTACATCGACCCCGTGTACTGAGCCTGCACGGAAACCGTAAACCCGCGCCTCGAATCGTCCCATCCGAAGAACACCGACCCCTGGTGGGACGGATGGAACGGAATCTGGTCGATCGTCAGCTGGTACCACTCTTCCCGGTACCTCTTGACCCAGATCGGCTCGTCGCTGCGGGTGCGAAGGTAGGTGTACTCGAAGCCGTAGGACAGACGCTCGAAGTGACGGAACTCCAACCCGGCCGTGGCTCCCTCGAGCGCGAATTCGCTGTAGTTGATTGCGGTGAAAGTCGGAATGTACTCGGGTGCCGTGCCGATCGCCATCTTCTGGAGGAAGTTCTCGAACTCGTTGCGGAACAGGGAAGCCCGGAACCTCAGCCAGCGGTAGGGCACGTAGTCGGCGTCCAGAAGGTAGTTCTTGGATTCTTCCGCGAGGGAGTAGGCGCTGCTCGTCACCGCCGCGCCGCAGCACACGCGCTCGAACACCGGCCTGGGTGCCGCGAAGCCGTAGCCTGCGGACAAGCCCAGCGAGAGCTCGTCGGTGGCCCGCCACGCCAGACGGAGCCGGGGCGAGTACCGCGCTTCCACCGTGCTCCCCGTTATCGGGAATCTCAACGTCGATTCCGGGCCGGGAGTCCAGTCGTACTCGTCCCATCTGAGCCCGGCGGTCAGGTTGATGCGATGGGGCAGGGACAGCTCGGCCTCGGCGAACGCGCCCTTGTGACGGATGAAGTCGTGGAGACGCTGACCGTCCGGAAAGGCCACGGTCACCTTGCGGATGACACCGTCGACCTCGAGATTGCTGTAGGCGAGGCCCACGGTGAACAGGTGGCGTTGCGCCAGGAATCTCTCGTAGCGGAGCTCCGCGACCTTCGTGGTCTCGTCGACCAGCATGTAGGGCTGTACTTGTTCCGGAAAGTCGTCGCTGGTGTCCTGGTCTCGTTTCGCGTAACGCGCCCCGAGACTGAGCCGGGAGCTGTCCTCGAACCGGTAGTCCCACCCGAGGGCGTATTCCCGGCGCTGGATGTCGATGTCTTCCCGATAGAATTTCCCCAGCTCGACGTCCGCCGAGCCGGCATAGGCCCCTTTGCTGTCCCGTTGCTCCTCGTTGTAATACAGCGCGTCGAGTCGGATGCGGGAGCTTTCGGTCGCGTCGATCGAAACCGTGCCCCCGAAGGTCTCCCTGTCGAACGCTCCGATGTCGAAATTCCCGTCGCCGTTGGCGTCGCTGCCGTCGGACCTGGCGTGGGTGAGGACGAGCCCACCCCCCCAGCGGCCCAGGCGGCCGGAGGCCAGAAGCTCCTGGCGTCTCCAGTGGAGGCTTCCGAAATCGACGGCAGCGTGGAGCGCCGGATCCTCCT
>Ga0209536_100012023_pt1 | contig 12626 bp, 9 predicted proteins | sample DeeMarSeWOR28_12_FD_187461 | JGI IMG/M metagenome (GOLD analysis project Ga0209536, IMG submission 187461) | Marine sediment microbial communities from White Oak River estuary, North Carolina - WOR-2-8_12 (SPAdes) (version 2) | ecosystem: Environmental > Aquatic > Marine > Intertidal zone >...
ATACCTGCTCCTTTCCCGATTTTATCTTTCAGGTCCACGATAATCCGCTGGGCGGATTTGGCTCCGATCCCCTTGATACCCTGCAGCACAGACACATTTCCGGCCAGGATGGCCTGGGAGACTTCTCCCGGGGTCAACGATGAAAGTATCAGCCTTGCAGTATTGGCCCCCACACCCGAAACCGTGATCAGTGACCTGAACAATTCCCTCTCTTCACGTGAGCTGAATCCATACAACAGTTGTGCGTCTTCCCTAACTACAAAATGAAGATAAACACGGCCGCCTGAAAGTTGGCTCAGCTGGCTGTATGTGTAGACTGAAATATGGATATAGTAGGCAAGATGGTCGGTCCTGATGACCAGGTGGGCAGGCGATTTCTCAACGAATTCCCCTTCGATAAACTCGTACATACCAGTTACATTTGGTATGCTAATATAGCAATAGTATGCTGGAAGTGGCTACCCGGATATGTTATTTCACCGAATCGGTAAAAGCCCTGGAGGCCACGCGGCCGACTAAAGGGTTTTTTTCATTTCGGTCTCGTCGTAGGCCTCGACCATGTCGCCCACCTTGATATCGTTGAAGTTCTCGATGTTGAGACCGCATTCGAGTCCGGATACCACCTCCCTGGCATCGTCCTTGAATCGTTTGAGCGATCCGAGATCACCGCTGTAGATGACAATCCCATCCCTGATGAGGCGGACCTTGGAATTTCGCCTGATCTTGCCTTCACGCACGATACAGCCCGCAATGGTCCCCACTTTAGTGATCTTGAAGGTCTCAAGGATCTCAAGGGTACCCACGATCTCCTCCTTGATTTCCGGGGTGAGCATCCCTTCCATGGCCGATTTCACCTCTTCGATGGCATCATAAATGATAGAGTAGAGCCTGATATCAATCTGCTCTTTCTCAGCCAGTTTCCTGGCACTCAGGGAGGGTCTTACCTGGAAACCGATCACAATGGCATTGGATGCCGCCGCCAGCAGGATATCAGATTCTGAAATCTGACCCACTGCCTTGTGCTTGATGTTCACCTGTATCTCCTCTGTACTAAGTTTGATCAGTGAATCGGACAATGCTTCGATGGATCCGTCCACATCCCCTTTGACGATCACATTCAATTCCTGGAAATTACCAATGGCAATCCTTCTGCCGATCTCATCCAGGGTAATATGCTTGGTGGTACGTAGTTCCTGCTCACGTTGAAGCTGTTCCCTCTTGTTGGCAATCTCTTTGGCCTCTTTATCAGTATCCATGACCATGAAGCTCTCCCCTGCCTGGGGTGCACCGTTCAATCCAAGGATCAGTGCAGGTGTGGACGGACCCGACTGGGAGATTTTTTTCCCACGTTCATTGAACATGGCTTTCACATGTCCGTAATAATGGCCTGCTAGCACCACATCCCCGATTTTGAGCGTTCCCGACTCCACGAGCACCGTGGCTATATTTCCACGTCCCTTGTCCAGCGTTGATTCAATGACAGTGCCCCTGGCCGCCTTGTCAGGATTGGCTTTCAGCTCCAGCAATTCAGCTTCAAGCAATACCTTTTCGAGCAATTCCTCGATATTCAGGTTCCCTTTGGCGGAGATCTCCTGCGACTGGTATTTGCCACCCCAATCTTCGACCATGTAGTTCATATTGGCCAGTTCCTCTTTTATCTTTTCAGGATTGGCCGTCTGAAGGTCAATCTTGTTGATGGCAAAAACAATCGGAACCCCTGCTGCTGCCGCATGGTTGATGGCCTCCACGGTCTGCGGTTTTACGCCATCATCGGCTGCTACCACAATGATGGCCACATCGGTAATCTGGGCTCCACGGGCCCTCATGGCTGTAAATGCCTCATGGCCCGGTGTATCCAGGAAAGTGATCTTCCGTCCGTCATCCAGGGTGACACTGTAGGCCCCGATGTGCTGTGTGATTCCTCCGGCTTCTCCAGCCACCACATCTGCATGCCGGACCACATCCAGCAATTTTGTTTTTCCATGGTCCACATGACCCATCACCGTAACTATGGGGGGCCTCGGTACCAGGCTTTCCGGGTCGTCTTCTTCGTCCTTGATCGATTCCACCAGATCCACGCTCACAAATTCCACAGTGTAGTCGAATTCATCCGCCACAAGTGCCATGGTTTCGGCATCCAGCCGCTGATTGATCGAAACAAGCAGTCCCAGGTTCATACAGGTCTGTATCACTTCATTGGCAGGGACACTCATCATGCTTGCCAGCTCGTTCACCGATACAAACTCAGTAACCTTCAGTACATTTTTCTGCTGTTCAAGCTGCTCGCTCTCTTCCTGCAACCTGGCCTGCACCGCATCCCGCTTCTCGCGTCTGTATTTGGATGCTTTTGATTTGGTGCCTTTGCTGGTAAGTTTGGCCAACGTATCCTTGATCTGCTTCTGAACATCTTCCTCGTTCACCTCCGGTCTCACTGAACGCTTCCTCTTCTTTCCCGCTTTTTCTTTGCGCGCGGGTTGCTGCTGATCCAGATCCACCCTGCCGGAATCCCGCTTGATGCGTTTTCTTTTTCTTTTCTGATCCAGGTGAAGTTCATTGTCCTTACTGGAGGCAACCGGTTTCTTCTTGGGCTGTTTCTTCTCGGGAAGGTCTATCTTCCCAACCACTGTGGGACCGCTCAGTTTCTCAACCTTTGTAGGAATCAGATCCTTATCCTCCTTTTCTTTGGTTTCAGGTTCCTGCTGTTCTTTCTCCTCAACAGCAGTATCAGCTGTCACAACTTCCTCCTCCTTCAACTCCTCCTCAACCACCTCTGCCTTTTCTGCTTCGACGGCCCCTTCTTCTGCCTTCTCCTCCTTCTTCTCCTCTTTTACCTTTTCCCCTTTACCTTTTCCCTTCTTCGTGGGACGGGTTTTCTGGTTCATCGCCTCCAGATCGATCTTTCCGACCACTTTTGGCCCTCCATCACCGGACTCCTCCACCAATTCTGCTTCCGGCTCTTCGGCAACAACTTCCCCGGCTGCAGCTTTGCTTTTTTCAGGCTCCTTTTTTTCAGGCTCCTTGTATACCTTTTGCTCTTCAACCTCCTGTTTCAGCGTTTCTGCAGATCCGGCAGTCTTGTCTGTGATGAGCAATTCCTCCGATTCTTCCTGATCGCTCTTGGAGGGAAGGTCATCCAGGGTAAGGGATTCCTGTCTCTCCCTGAGGGTCCTCAGGGTCAGCTTCTCCGACTCCTTTTTCACATTCTGATCCAGGCTATACTCCTCCAGCAGCAGATCATACAGATCAGGATCCACTTTGGTATTCGGATTGGAGTCAATCTCATGCCCCTTTTTCCCGAGGAATTCCACAATGGTGGAAATACCCACATTCAATTCCCGTGCAGCCTTACTAAGTCTCGTTGCCTTTCTTTCAGCCATATGATTCTATTCAAATTCTGCTTTAAGCACATTGACCAGCTCCTTGATGGTCTCCTCTTCCAGATCCGTTCTCTTCACCAGGTCTTCCAGGCTCAGGTTGAGCACAGATTTTGCTGTATCGCAACCGATGGCTTTCAGTTCATCCAGGATCCAGCCTTCAATCTCATCTGCGAATTCTTCCAGGTTCACATCCTCGTCGTCTTCATCCGATTCGCGGTACACATCAATTTCGTATCCGGTCAACTGACTGGCCAGTTTGATATTCAAACCACCTTTACCAATGGCCAGAGACACCTCCTTGGGCTGCAGATAGACCTCCGCCCTGCTCTCTTCCTCATTCAGTTTGATGGAGGAGATCTTGGCCGGACTGAGTGCCCTGGTGATGAACAACTGGATATTGGTAGTAAAGTTGATCACATCGATGTTTTCATTCTTCAGTTCCCTGACGATTCCATGGATGCGGGAACCTTTCATCCCCACACAGGCGCCCACAGGATCGATCCTTTCATCATAAGATTCTACAGCTACTTTTGCCCTTTCCCCGGGAACCCGTACAATCTTCTTAATGGTAATCAGGCCATCAAAGATTTCCGGAACCTCCAGCTCGAAAAGCCTTTCCAGGAATACCGGAGAGGTTCTGGAGAGAATGATCAGCGGATTGGCATTGCGCATGTCCACCTTGACCACCACCGCCCGGATGGTATCCCCCTTGCGGAAATAATCTGACGGGATCTGCTCCGTTTTGGGAAGGATCAGCTCATTCCCCTCGTCATCGAGGATCAGGATCTCTCTTTTCCATACCTGGTAAACCTCACCGGTCACCACATCGCCAATGCGGTCCTTATATTTGTTGTAAAGGTGGTTCTTCTCCAGCTCCATGATCCTGGCTGACAGATTCTGCCTGAGCGCCAGGATGGCTCGTCTGCCAAAATCCCCGAGCTTCACTTCATCGGTAACCTCTTCACCTACCTCATAATCCTCGTCAATCTCTTTCGCTTTGGAAAGTGTAATCTGCAGATTGGGCTCCTCCAGTTCATTGTCTTCCACAACTTCCCGGTTTCTCCAGATCTCGAAATCACCTTTATCGATGTTGATGATGATATCGAAGTTTTCGTCCGTTCCGTATTTTTTCAGAAGCATCCCCCGGAATACATCCTCCAGAACGCTCATCATGGTTACCCGGTCGATGTTCTTCAACTCCTTGAACTCAGAAAAGGTCTCAATCAGGTTAATGTTTTCCATTATTCCAATATATGTATCAACTAAATGTTATTATTTCCCTGGCACTTTTTATCTCATCAAAACGGAAGGTCATCTCCCCTGTGCTGCCAGTCATGGTAAATCCGTCATCGGTCACTGTTTCCAGTGTTCCTTCCAAGCGGGTTCCGTCAGGCAGCATCACTTCGATCACATGACCTCTATTTTTTTCATACTGTTGCTTCACCTTGAAGGGCACCCCGATTCCCGGAGAGGAAACTTCCAGGGAATAATCCTCCTCATCCCGGTTCAGATGCTGATTCAGGAACCTGCTAATCTCTGCGCATTGTTCAATGGAGATTCCACCGGGCCGGTCCACGTGAACCCGAATGGTATTTCCAGGTTTTACCTTCACCTCGACCAGGAAAATCCCGGTTCCCTGGATGCACTGTTCCACAAGGCTGATTAAAGGTTTTTCAACTATCATTTTTCACTGCAATAAAATAGGGGACTTTGAGCCCCCTAGAAACTATCCCTCCTAACGACAGCGCAAAATTACAAATAATCGCATAATTAGCAAAAAACAGGTCGTTTTTTCGCTGATACAAACGCCATTATGGCAATAAATACATAATTTTGTGGCCACAAACCTGCTTTATGGGGAAATTTCCCTCCACAAACAAGCTGAAAATCATCAATGATCCCGTTTACGGCTTTATCAAAATCCCGTTCGGTATCATATTTAACCTGATTGAACACCCATGGTTTCAGCGTCTGCGCCGGATCAGGCAACTTGGCCTCACCCATTTTGTCTATCCCGGTGCCAACCACACCAGGTTTCAACATGCCATCGGTGCCATGCACCTGATGGGACAGGCCATCCAGGTGATCCGTTCCAAAGGACAGGAAATCACGGAGGAGGAGGCAAGGGCGGTGACCATCGCCATCCTGCTACATGACATAGGACATGGTCCCTTTTCACATTCTCTGGAGCAAAGCCTGATCAGGCATACGTCGCATGAAACCCTGAGCGGGATGTTCATGGAGCAGCTCAACCTGGAATTCAACGGCCGGCTGGAACTTGCCATTCAGATCTTCAGGAACCTGTATCCCAAGAAATTCCTCCACCAGCTTGTTTCCAGTCAACTGGACATGGACAGGCTTGATTATCTGAAGCGCGACAGTTTCTTTACAGGGGTTACAGAAGGGGTGATCGGATCGGACAGGATCATTAAAATGTTGAATGTCTGGAATGACCAGCTGGTGGTGGACGAAAAAGGGATCTATTCCATCGAGAAATTCCTGATCGCAAGGCGGCTCATGTACTGGCAGGTTTACCTGCACAGAACGGTGGTGAGCTCCGAACAGGTGTTGATCATGATGCTGAAGAGGGCAGAGGAGCTCCAGGCAAGAGGTACAACCATGTTCGCTACCCCGGCCCTCCAGTTCTTCCTGGAAAGGGCTCCCGGCAACTTCGATCCTCCGGACACTGCCGCACTCCTGCATCAATTCGCCATGCTGGATGATTATGATATCCTTGTCTCAGCCAAGGTCTGGTGCGGACACTCCGATCCCGTACTTTCCTTTCTGGCAAAGGGACTGATCAACCGGGAACTGTTGTCGGTGGAGCTGGATAACCAACCCTTCCCTGAGGCACAGGTGGAAAGCCTGCGCGAGCGGATCGCAGCTCACCTGGAAATCTCAAAGAAAGAAGCCAGCTACCTGGTGACCTCGAACAGCATCAGTAATTTTGCCTACAGCGATATGGATGACAGGATTTCCATCCTCGATAAGCAAGGAAACGTGCGCGATATTGCTGAGGCGTCCGACATGCTGAATATTGCCGTGCTCTCCAAAACCGTCAGGAAATATTTTCTGTGCTATCCGAGGTTTATGAAAGAATTAGTTTAGTTTTGAACCCCCAAAAGCAACCATATGGATTTCTCAGCCACCTTAATCGCTGAATTTCTGAAGGGGACCGTCGAAGGAGATCCTTCCGTCAGCGTGCATGACGTTTCGAAAATTGAGGAAGGAAAGAGCGGGACGCTCTCATTTCTGGCCAATCCCAAATACGAAAAATACATTTACGATACCCAATCCTCCATCGTTATAGTGAATGAGGATTTCAAACCGCAGCAGCCGGTACCGGCCACCCTGATCAGGGTAAAAAATGCCTATGAATCATTTGCCGCACTGCTCAGGCTGTATGAAGAGCAGAAGCCCAAGAAGAAAGGGATCAGTCCGATGGCAAGTATCTCTGAAACGGCCAGTATCGGAGAGGATGTCTACATAGGTGATTTCGCCGTTATCTCCGAAGGTGTGAACATTGGGAACCATGTTCAACTCTATCCCCAGGTTTACATCGGTGAAGGGGTATCCATTGGTGAGGGAACCATCCTCCATCCCGGGGTCAAAGTTTATAACGGCACCGAAATAGGAGCTCATTGCATCATCCATGCTGGAGCTGTAATCGGGGGAGATGGCTTCGGATTTGCCCCCGGCAGGGAAAACAACTACGAAAAGATACCCCAGGTGGGTAAAGTGATCCTGGAGGATCATGTGGAGGTAGGAGCCAATACCACGGTGGACCGGGCCACCATGGGGGCCACCGTCCTGAGAAAAGGGGTCAAGCTTGATAACCTGATTATGATTGCCCACAATGTGGAGGTGGGTGAAAACACGGTCATGGCTGCACAGTCAGGGATTTCAGGATCCACAAAGGTAGGCAGGAACTGCATGTTGGGTGGCCAGGTGGGTTTGATCGGGCACATTACCATTGCCGACGGGGTTAAAATTGCTGCCCAGTCGGGAGTAACCAAAAATGTTAATGAGCAGAATATTGTGATCCAGGGATCACCACCCCTCGATTTTACTCATTACCAGCGCTGCTATGTGGTATTTAAAAACCTGCCAGATTTACGAAATCAGGTCATAGAGCTAGAAAAAAAGGTAGCTTCTCTCACCCGCTGAAACCAGGCATGTTCATCTTTTTTTGTATATTTCGGCGGTTTTTTCAGCAACCTGATTATTAACGATATAGAAGAATGGCGGAAAAACAGCGAACCCTGAAAGCACCCATCACTTTCAGTGGCAAAGGGCTGCACTCAGGAGTTCAGGTCCACATGACCCTGAAGCCTGCTCCCGACAGCCATGGTTACATCTTCAAACGCACCGATCTTCCCGACCAGCCCATCATCAATGCCCTGGCAGAAAATGTGGTGGAAACCTCGAGGGGAACCACCCTGGAAGAGAATGGGGCCCGCATCTCCACCATAGAGCATGTGCTGGCCTCGTTTGTGGGTATGGGAATCGATAATGTGCTGATTGAAGTGGACGGACCGGAAGCTCCCATCCTGGACGGCAGTGCCAGGGAGATTGTGGAAGCCATCGAAAAAACCGGAACTGTTGAACAGACAACTGACAGGAAATACTTTATCCTGAAGGAAAAACTGGAGTATTACGACGAAGAGCACGGGATCCATATCATCGCTTACCCGGATAAAATCCAGAGCATCAATGTACTGATCGACTACAACTCCAAGGTACTCGGGAACCAGTATGCCTCACTCGAGGAGCTGACCAGTTTTAAGGATGAGATTGCCCCGAGCCGGACGTTTGTCTTTCTTCACGAGCTGGAATACCTTGCGAAAAACAACCTCATCAAGGGAGGTGATGTGGACAATGCCATTGTGATTGTGGACAGGAAAGTGGAGCAGGAGGAACTGGACCGATTGGCAGAGCTGTTCAACAAACCCAAAGTGAAGGTGCAGCCCGAAGGGATCCTGAACAATGTGAAACTCAGGTTTCCCAATGAACCTGCCAGGCATAAACTGCTCGACCTGATGGGCGACCTGGCTTTGGTGGGGAGGTGGTTCAAGGCGAAAATAATAGCCACCCGGCCGGGTCACCAGAGCAACAATGAGTTTGCAAGGGCGCTGAGGCAGGTCATGAAAAAAGCTTCCCTCCAGAAAAAGGTTCCGGTATACAACCCCAACCAGGAGCCTTTGATGGATGTCAATGAAATTAAGAAGAGATTGCCTCACAGGTACCCTTTCCTGCTGGTGGACAAGGTGATCCACCTGGATGAGAAATCCGTGGTATGCATCAAGAACGTGACCGTGAATGAACCTTTTTTTACAGGTCATTTTCCGGGTGAACCGATCATGCCGGGTGTGTTGCAGATTGAGGCCGCCGCACAGGCAGGAGGAATGCTGGTACTTGGAACGGTGTCCGATCCCGAGAATTACTCAACCTATTTCCTCAAAATCGACAAGGTTAAATTCAAGAGAAAGGTGGTCCCGGGGGATACACTGGTATTAAAGATGGATCTGCTGGAACCCATCCGCAGGGGGATCGCACTGATGTATGCAGAGATTTTTGTGGGAACCAAACTGGTCATGGAAGGTGAATTGATGGCGCAGATTGTAAAAGAAACGAATTGATGATTAGCAAACTATCCAATGTTCATCAAGGAGCAACCATTGCAGACGATGTGGTGGTGGAACCTTTTTCTACCATCGGTGAGGATGTGGTGATCGGCAACGGCTGCTGGATCGGACCCAATGTGGTGATCATGAACGGAGCCCGCATCGGCAACAATGTGAAAATTTTTCCTGGAGCCATCATCTCCGGCGATCCACAGGACCTGAAGTACCAGGGAGAGTACACCACGGCTGAGATCGGGGACAATACCGTGATCAGAGAATATGTGACCATGAACAAAGGGACCAAAGCCAACAACAAAACGGTGGTGGGCAAAGATTGCCTGATCCAGTCCTACGCCCATATTGCGCACGACTGCCTGTTGCACGACCGGGTGATCCTGGGAAGTTATGCCGGACTGGCTGGCGAGGTGGAGGTGGATAACTGGGCCATCATCAGTCCGGCCTGCCTGGTTCACCAGTTTGTGCGTATCGGAGTACATGTGATGATCCAGGGAGGGTGCAAAGTGGGTAAGGATGTGCCTCCGTTCTCAATGGCCGGGAGGGAACCGGTGACCTTTACAGGAATCAACTCCATCGGTTTGCGCAGAAGGGGATTTGACAATGAAACCATCTATGCTGTTCAGGAGGTTTACCGGATCATCTATCAGCGGGGATTGAATATATCCGATGCACTTGCTTTTGTGGAAGCCAATCTTCCCGCTTCTAAGGAGCGGGATGAGATTGTCCTCTTTATCCGGGAGTCCAAGCGGGGTATTATCCGGGGCTATTTTGATGAAAAGTAGACCCTTTCACTCTTCTTCTGCAGTCGGACCATACGCATTCCAGCCCTGCGCCTGAAGCGGGATCCCTGTACCATCGTCTCCAACCAGCACTGCTTTTCCCTTTTGATCGGTGATGTTCCCGATCACGCTGATCCCTGAAATGGCAGATACTTTATCAAATTCTGATAAGGAAACAGTAAATAATAATTCATAGTCCTCCCCACCATGCAGGGCGGCAACCAGGGGTTCCAACTGAAATTCTCCCGCAGCACGTTTGGTCTCATCAGCAATGGGAATGCGGTCGCTATATACCTGCACCCCGCATCCCGAAGAGTGGCAGATGTGCAGTAATTCGGATGAAAGACCGTCAGAAATATCGATCATGGCCCCCGGGGTAATCCCCGCGTCCTTGAGTTCCATCAAAACCTCAACCCTGGGTTCGGGTTTGAGGTAGCGTTCCAAAATGTAATCGTAGCCTTCCAGCGAGGGCTGGAATTCCGGATCCTCCGCATGAAGTTTTTTCTCCCGCTCAAGTATCTTGAGTCCCATGTAGGCTGCCCCAAGGTCCCCTGTGACACACACCAGGCTGTGATCCCTGGCCCCGCTGCGGAGGGCCAGTTCCTCCTTTAAGGCGGTTCCGATGGCAGTTACCGAGATAACCAGTCCGGTGACCGAAGCTGAGGTATCCCCGCCCACCAGATCTATCCCGAATCGCTCACAGGCAAGTCGGACACCGTGGTAAAACTCCTCCAGGGCTTCCACAGAAAATTTTCCTGAAATTCCCAGCGAAACAGTTATCTGCCGGGGTGCGGCGTTCATGGCATATACATCCGAGAGGTTCACCACCACCGCTTTGTATCCCAGGTGCTTCAAGGGGGTATATACCAGATCGAAATGGATCCCTTCCAGGAGCAGGTCAGTGGTCACCACCTGGTAGTAGCTTCCATGATCGATGACAGCTGCATCATCCCCGATACCCTCCCTGGTGCTCTGCTGTTTGTTTTTGAATCCGCCGGTGAGGTGATCGATCAGCCCGAATTCACCCAATTCTTCAATGGTTCTGACTTTCTTTGTACCCATAAGCAGGATGGTTAAAGGATGAACAAATCAACGATGCTGGTGTAATACAAATGTAAGCACAAGTTTTTGTATATTTGAACTCTATTTTAAATTAATCTAATTCCCAATTAACCGACTGGATGAATTGAGATAAATCGATTTGAAAGGTGTCTGAACAGGATAAGATATTAAGTGAGGTAACAGGAAGCGATTACAAATTCGGATTTCATACCGAGATCGATACCGAAACTATTCCCAAGGGACTCAGCGAGGAGGTAATCCGGATCATCTCCTCCAAGAAAGAGGAACCCGAGTGGCTGACCGAATTCAGGCTGAAGGCTTACAGGCACTGGCAAACTATGAAAATGCCACAGTGGGCCCACCTGAAGATCCCTGAAATCAATTACCAGGACATCATATATTATGCTGCGCCCAGGAGAAAAGCCAAATATGAGAGTCTGGACGAGGTAGATCCGGAGTTGCTGGACACATTCAACAGGCTGGGGATCCCACTGGAAGAACAGAAACAGCTGGCAGGGGTGGCCGTGGATGCGGTGATGGACAGTGTCTCGGTCAAGACCACCTTCCAGGATACCCTGGCGGAATTGGGGATCATCTTCTGTTCATTCAGCGAAGCGGTGAAAAACCATCCGGACCTGGTCAAAAAATATCTCGGTTCGGTGGTCCCTTACACCGATAATTATTTTGCAGCCCTCAACTCGGCAGTATTCAGCGATGGTTCCTTCAGTTTCATTCCAAAAGGAGTGCGTTGTCCCATGGAACTTTCCACCTATTTCAGAATCAATGCGGCCAACACAGGGCAATTTGAACGCACCCTCATCGTGGCTGAAGATGATGCGTATGTGAGCTACCTGGAAGGATGCACAGCTCCCATGAGGGACGAGAACCAGCTTCATGCAGCCATCGTGGAGATCGTGGCCCTGGAAAATGCGGAGGTGAAATACTCCACGGTGCAGAACTGGTACCCGGGAGACAAACAGGGAAGAGGAGGGATCTACAACTTCGTGACCAAACGGGGCATTTGCAAAGGGGACAATTCAAAGATATCGTGGACCCAGGTGGAGACAGGTTCGGCCATTACCTGGAAATACCCCAGTTGTATCCTGAGAGGACACAATTCGGTGGGTGAGTTCTACTCCGTGGCGGTTACCAATAATTTCCAGCAGGCCGATACAGGAACCAAGATGACCCACATCGGGAAAAACACCAGGTCGACCATCATTTCCAAAGGGATCAGTGCCGGACGGAGCGAGAATTCCTATCGTGGACTGGTGAAAATACTCAAAGGTGCAGAGAATGCGAGGAACTTCTCCCAGTGCGACAGCCTGTTGCTGGGTGACAAATGCGGGGCGCATACCTTTCCTTACCTGGAAGTGGACAACAAGTCTGCCATTGTGGAACATGAGGCAACCACCTCCAAAATTGGTGAGGACCAGATCTTTTACTGTAACCAGCGGGGGATCGATACAGAGGATGCCATCAGCCTGATTGTGAACGGATATGCCAAGGAAGTACTGAACAAGCTTCCCATGGAATTTGCCGTGGAAGCCCAAAAACTGCTCGCAATCACGCTGGAAGGGAGTGTAGGATAACACACCCTTCCAGCGCGCTTGCTAAGGTCCAGGGCAAAAGGGGAAAGAAGGTCCAAGTTAAAAGGGAGAAAGAAGGTCCAGGTTAAAAGGGGAAAAGGAGAAAGAGAAAGTTAGTTAGTAGTTAGTAGATAGAAGTTAGTAGGTGAGATAGTCAACTAACTACTAACCAATAAC
>Ga0209536_100012024_pt1 | contig 12626 bp, 15 predicted proteins | sample DeeMarSeWOR28_12_FD_187461 | JGI IMG/M metagenome (GOLD analysis project Ga0209536, IMG submission 187461) | Marine sediment microbial communities from White Oak River estuary, North Carolina - WOR-2-8_12 (SPAdes) (version 2) | ecosystem: Environmental > Aquatic > Marine > Intertidal zone >...
AATCATGTTATTAAGATTGGGGGGATTAGAGTTTGTTGATATGTACGTCTCTAATGAAGACGTCGTTCGCAACAAACCATTTCCAGAGATGTATTGGAAGTGTATGACTGCATTGGGTGCTCTACCTAATGATACTGTAATCATCGAGGACAGTCATATTGGTAGGCAGGGTGCTCTGGATAGTAAGTGCCATTTAATTCCTGTAGAGAATCGCAAAGATCTTAATCAGGGTAAGATTGATCGTATCAAGAAGATTCTGAATGGCACAAAGAAAAAAGTTGCATGGGAGAGTAAGACGATGAACGTATTGATTCCAATGGCAGGACGTGGAAGTCGTTTTGCATCTCAAGGATATAGTTTTCCAAAACCTCTGATTGAAGTACGTGGTAAACCTATGATTCAGGTTGTGGTTGATAATCTGAACATTAAAGCAAACTATACTTTCATCGTTCAGAAAGAGCACTATGAACAATACAATCTAAACTACTTGTTGCCATTGATTGCACCAGGGTGTAATATTGTTCAGGTTGATGGTATTACTGAAGGTGCTGCTTGTACGACTCTTCTTGCAAAAGAGTTTATCAATAATGATGAACCACTGATTATGGCAAACTCCGATCAGTTTGTTGAGTGGGATAGTAATGAAACTCTCTATGCTTTTCAGAACGATGGTATTGATGGTGGAATCATTACGTTCCCTGCAACTCACCCTAAGTGGTCTTATGCCAAACTTGGTGAAGATGGGTATGTTGCCGAAGTGGCAGAAAAGAAACCCATTTCCGAGCACGCAACTGTGGGTATCTACTACTGGAAGCGTGGATCTGATTATGTGAAGTATGCAGAGCAGATGATCGAAAAAGATATTCGTGTCAATAACGAATACTATGTCTGCCCCGTATTCAATGAAGCAATCGGTGATGGTAAGAAGATCCGAATCAAAGAGATTGATAAGGATGGTATGTGGGGTATCGGAACTCCTGAAGATCTTAACTACTTCCTTGAACATTATAGTGGAGAAGTTTGATGAAACTTATTGCTCACAGGGCAAATATAGAGGGACCAAATCCCTCTACAGAGAATAAACCAGAGCAGATTATTTCTTGTATTGAACAAGGATATGATGTTGAGATCGATGTTCGTTATGATCCATATACAAACAAGTTGTGGTTGGGACACGATGAACCACAGTATATGATCACTTGGTATTGGTTAGCGGGCAATCAGGATCGCCTTTGGATTCACTGTAAAGATATTACGACTCTTCACGAATTCTCTGCCAAGACCAGTGGATATAACTACTTCTGGCATCAAGAGGACGATTACACTCTAACCAGTAAACAAAAAATCTGGGCATATCCTGGTAAAACATATACAGAAAATACTGTTATTGTTATGCCAGAGTGGAATAAAATGAATTGGGATAATTTAAGAGTTACAAACTGCTATGGTGTCTGTAGTGATTACGTTGGGAAACTAAAATGAAAAAAGAATTAAGATTGTGGTTTACTAATTTTTGGGGCAGATTTGATTACTATGATAATTTGTTTACCTATGCATTGTCTCAGAAATATAATGTTATAGTAACTCCTGATAATCCTGAGTTGGTTATCAGTAATCATTTTTTTGAGAGATACCAGAATGCAAAGATGGTTTACTTTGCAAGTGAACCTTTTTATGATATTGGTGTTTTGGATTATGGAACATCTCAACTATATGTTGATGATTCTAGATTCATAGCAAGACTTCCATTATACTTATTGTATGCATATGAATACTATAAGGTTGGATTTACAAAATCTTATGGTGAAGTTTTCTTTAACCCTCCACAAATTAAAGAGAAAACTAATTTCTGTGCATATCTTGCTGGTGCTCCTTGCCCAACAAGTATCCGAGAAAGATTCTTTTATAATCTAAGTGAATATAAAAAAGTTGATGCTGCTGGTAGGCACTTGAGAAATACTCCTGGTCCTGGTGGAGAAGTTGGAACAATAGAAGGATCTATTGAAAAGATCAAATTTATTTCTTCTTATAAGTTTACTCTAGCACTTGAAAATAAAGAAGAATATAAGGGTTGTATTGGTTGGACTTCTGAAAAGATTATTGAACCTAGACTTGCTGGATCTATTCCTATTCATTGGGGAAATCCTAGAATTGATGAAGATTTTAATGATGATGCCATCATCAATTGGTATAAATATGGCAGTGATGAAAAGACAATAGAAAGAATCATAGAGATTGATAATGATGACGATCTCTATATCGATTACTTAAAGCAACCTTTCATCAATCTAAAAAATAAAAGTCTATTTGAGATTGATTACGTTCTAAACATTTTTGATGGTATTATTCAACAATGAAGTTTCTAAATGAAGTATTTGATCATATTTTTGTAATGACTGTTCCAACATTTGTGGACAGAATTGAAAATATGAAAACACGCCTTGAAGGTGTGGACTATGAATTCTTTTACGGAGTTTATGGTGGTGATATTGATGTTCAAAAGTATAGGGATCTTGGATCAAAGTTGACTCGTGGACAAATGTCTTGTTCCTTGAGTCACGTTCGTCTTTATCAGAAAATTGTTGATGAAAATCTGGATAATGTTTTAATCCTGGAAGACGATTGTGCTTTCAATGATAACATTAATAATGTTTCTAATTGCTACTCTCAACTTCCAAAAGACTTTGATATTTTTTATCTTGGATATGATTGCCCATCTTTGAATCCATTTAGTGAGAATCTTTATACTGCAACAACACACATTGGACACACTCATAGTATTTGTGTAAGTAATAAGTGTGCTGTAAAGATGGCAGAACTTAATAAAAATCTTTTTTGGACTGCTGATGGTGCTTTTGTAGAACTTTTAAAAAATAACGACGTTCCAGCATATCTTGCAAATCCTAAAATGACCTATCAAGATAATAATGGATCTGATGCAAAATGTGTACAAGTAGATAAAGATCACGGGATGGGATTCTGATGAATTTTACATTTGGTATTGTTACTTCTGGACTCGATGAACGTGTTCAGATTGTAATCGATAGTATCGAAAAATTAAATATTCCAGAGTACGAGGTCATCATCGTTGGCAACAGTAATGTTCAAAGAGATCGAACAACTGTTATTCCTTTTAATGAGAATGAGAGACCTGCCTGGATTACTAAAAAGAAAAACTTAATCACCCAACACGCAAAGTATGAAAATGTAGTTTATGCACACGACTACATTTACTACAAAGAAGATTGGTACAAAGGATGGTTAGAATATGGTGATGACTATAAAGTCTGTATGAATCGTATTCTAAATGGGGATGGAACCCGTTATAGAGATTGGTGTATTTGGCCCCATAATGGAAACTACGTAGATGGACTCTGCACCCGACAGAGGGGTTGTTTGCTTCCTTATGATATGACACACCTCTCAAAGTATCTTTACTTCTCTGGTGCTTACTGGGTGGGTAAGAAGGATGTAATGACTGAGTTCCCACTTAATGAGAGTTTGCTGTGGGGGCAAAGTGAAGATGTGGAATGGTCAATGAGAATCAGACAGAAGTATGATTTCTCTATGAACAAGCACTCTTCCGTGCAACTAATGATGCAGAAAGATCGTGCTTTCGATGAATCTGATGAACTAATGATCCAACAACTTATGGAGATTCCAGGATGAATAATGTAGCAGTATTTGTACACGTTGCATCAGTAAATAATTACCAACAAATTTTTGAAGAACTGTTTGGTGAAATCATTGACAGTGGTCTTCTAGAAGATTCAAAAGACGTTAGAGTCTGTGTAGTTGGTAATGGTGGAGATCTGATGATTCCAGAAGGGGATAATATCACTGTTGATTTTGATCCTGTTGCATCAAATAATCCATCACACTCTTTTAACTATGGTGAATTTTATACACTAACAAAAATAAAGGAATATGTGAATCAAGTAGAAGAGAATACGAAGATCCTCTATTGCCATCTCCGTGGAGTTACAAGTCCAACCAATGATTGTATTCCAACTTGGAGAAAGTATTTGATTCATCACAACATCACCAATTACAAGAAGTGTTTGGAAACTCTGGATGAGTATGATGCCTGTGGTGTAGATTTAATTAGTAAAGAGCGTTGGCCATTTGCAGATCACTTCTCTGGAAACTTCTGGTGGGCAAACTCTGACCATCTTAAAAAACTCCCAGAGATTTCGGAGATTGATAATCCTTCTTCTCCACAAAAAGCAACTTTGAGACACAATGCAGAGTTTTGGATTGGTATGGTCGAAGGTAAATTCAAGAGTCTTTTTGATGTAGATGTAGATATTTGTTCACGCCACCTTGAAAAATGCCCTGAGGAATATTACCAATGAGTAGAACTTGTTTTATAATCTTCGCACACTCTACAGATCACACGGTTGAAGATCTGGAAGATATGATGGAGAATATTCGTTACTTCCACGATGACTGTGACTTCATTGTCAACCACCCAACAATTCAACACCCTAAAGTAAGAGTCAATCATATGCCTGGAGTTTTGAATCACTCCAGTTTTATTTTCGGTGCATATGAAAAGATTCTGAAGGAACTATCAGTTGAAGAGATTAAAACTTTTGATCACTTCTGTTTAGTTTCTGCAAATCAATATTTCATTGATAAGGTTAAATTTGAAAAGGGTGTCAATTACGTTCAGTTCTATAATACAGAAAATTGGGACGATCTTTACATTGGTAAGGATATGGATAAAACTGTAATTGGTTTTCCACTTCAACAACCATATGGACGTTGGGATCCAAAAGATCTATACAAACAATATGGAATTGAAACTCCAATGCCATCAAACTGGGAATGTTTGACTCTTACTAAAGAGGCAATGCTTCTTGCAAAGGAGAACGTTGACTCCTGTGTGGAAACATATTATAATCAGGATATGATTAGTATCTTCCCTGGTTATATGGCACTTATGTCTGGACAACCTTGGGAGTTTCCTGCTCACTTCGGAACTTATGATCCATCTAATCGTGCATTAAGAAATCAGATTACTTTTCCTCAACAAGTAGAAGAGAAGAGAACATCTGGATATTTTAGTGTTAAAAGATTTAATTATAGTAGGCACTGTCCTGTTAAACAATTTGTTAGAGAAACTTACATGAAATGACAATGACCAACAAAGATAAAGTAATTAAGTATTTTCAAAATTTTTCCAACAAAGACATTGATGCTCTTTCAGAAATGTTTTCTGAAGATGTCCGTTTGACTGATTGGGATATTGCAGAAGCAACTAAAGAAAAAGTAATCGCCGCGAATCAAAAGATCTTTGATTCTGTTGAAAGTATTGTTGTTAAACCACTTTACTTCTATTATGATAATGAAGACTCATTTGCCGTTGAAATCCTAATCGTTGTAAATGAAACTGAGTTTCTTGAAGTTGTGGATGTAATTCGTTTCAATGACGAAGGTCTTATTGATTCTATTAAAGCATATAAAAAATGAAGACAAAGTTTAATCTCAAGAGTGATACTTTTACTCACCTCACGGGTGGTAATAAAGGTTACTCAGTTCACGGCAAAGAATCTAAGTATATTGAGTGGGTCAAAGATGATTCGCTTGAGAATAGTTTCTATGTTGATGATACAATTCCATATGCATTTAATGATGGTGTAAGTGGTAAGAAGTATGCCTGGTTGCTTGAATCCAAGTACATCAAACCACAGATTGTAAATACGGTTGTATCTAATCCACAACCTTTTCTGGATACGTTTGAGGCAATCTTTACTCACAACCAGGAACTGCTTGCACTTGATCCCAAGTTCAAGTGGTGTCCCGCACAAGGGTTCTGGATTCAAGAACCAAAGATCTATGAGAAATCAAAGATGATCTCAATGATCGCATCAAATAAAGCAATGACCGCAGGACAAAGAACCCGCCTTCAGTGGGTTGAAATGCTTGAGGATCAGATTGATGTTTATGGACGTGGAATCAATGAGATCGCTTTGAAAGAAGAAGGTCTCTGTGATTATATGTTCTCGGTTGTGATTGAGAATGGTTTCTATGAATCTTACTTCACCGAAAAGATTCTTGATTGCTTTGCAAGTGGAACGATTCCCGTTTATATGGGTTCCCCTGACATTGGTAAATACTTCAACAAGGATGGGATTATTGATCTGACTGAAGAGTTTGATGTCTCCGAAGAGATCTACTTCAGCAAGATGGATGCTATCAAGGAAAACCTTGAAAAGGCAAAAGAGTACGAAGTTCTTGAAGATTTCATTTATCTTAATTATTTCAAGGAGACTGAATGACGATTAGTTATAACCGCCTAGGATCGAATGGGCGACTGGGAAATCAAATGTTCCAGTATGCTGGACTGAGGGGTATTGCTGCCAATCGTGGATATGATTGGGTAATCCCTCGTCCAGACAGTTATGGGGATTCCAACTATGGACTCTTCGACTGTTTTGAAATGGGATCTGTAGAAGAAAAAAACTTCGGACAGTTAAACGTTCAGAGTATTGCTACTGGTCAGTTTCATTTCAGTCAAGAGTTTTTTGATGGTTGCCCAGATAATATCAACCTTCACGATTATTTTACAACTGAAAAGTATTTTGCAAATATAAAGGATGTAATCAGAAAGGACTTTACCTTCAAGAAAGATATTCTTGAACCCTGTAAAGAAGTCGTTGGTGAACTTAAGAATCCAATCTTTATGCACCTTCGTCGTGGTGATTACGCAGTTAATCCTAGTGCTCACCCAATCTGTCCTCTTTCTTATTATGAAGAAGCACTAAAACTCTTCAAAGAAGATTCACCAGTTCTTGTTTTCTCTGATGATATTGATTGGTGTTCAGAGCAAGAGTTCTTTAAAGATGATCGCTTTATGCTTTCAGAATATAAGGAACTATATCCACAAACTGCCGATACACTGTTTGGAAAACAAAATACCTTGATTCCTTACTATGATTTGTGTATGATGTCCTTGTGTACTGGTGGTATTATTGCCAACAGCACAATGAGTTGGTGGGGTGCCTGGTTGATGGAAAATCCAACACAACCAATCGTTGCACCTAATCCGTGGTTTGGTACACAGTATAATGATTATAATATGAATGATCTTCTCCCTAACGAATGGACGGTGGTAGCATATGAATAATATCACTTACATTGTACCGACTCGTATTGACTCGAATGATCGCCTTCGCAATATTGTTACTTCCGTAACTTTTCTTTTGTCTCAATTTCCAGAGGCAAAGGTAATTGTAAAGGAGGTTGATAAGCAATCTGTTTTCCAAGAGCACGCTTTACCAGCGATTGAAAACTTTGTAAACACAAAAAATCTTCGACATATCTTTGAGCAGAGTAATGATGATCTGTTTCACAAGACTCGGATTCTGAATGATTTGATTCTGGAAGCAGATACTGACGTTGTTGCTAGTCACGATGTTGATGTTGTTTATCCAGCATCAAGTCATCAGGCAGCATATAATTCAATCATCAACGATCAATCTGATGTCGTTTATCCTTATGGATGTGGTGTTTGGCAGTATCAGGTTAATTATCCTGTAGAAGTATTTGAAAGTTTTCTGCAGAGTGGATTTGATATCCAAAAGATTATGCCACATTGCAGAACCGAAGCATCTACGATTGGGTGGACTCAGTTCTACAATCGCAAGAAAGTGATTGAAGGATATATGTGGAACGAAGTATTCCTTTCTTGGGGTGCCGAAGATTGTGAATTCTTCTTTAGATTCAATTCTCTTGGTTACAGAGTTGGTAGAATAGATGGACCACTCTGGCACTTTGAACACGCTAGAACTCATAATTCCCACTACCACAATCCTAAGTTTACAGAGAACCATAATCTCTGGCAGTGGTTAAGAGAACAGGATGCAGAAATGCTTCACGAATACTATAAAAATCAACCCTATATGAAGAGGAGACTATCTGATGCTCGCGTTTAATCACATTGGAAAACTTGGTAGACTGGGCAATCAGATGTTCCAGTATGCTTCTTTGAGAGGTATTGCTGCCAATCGTGGATATGATTTTGGTATTGCTCCATCAAACTTTAATGATGTTTGGAACGATCACCAATTGTTTGAAGTCTTTGAACTTCCACATCTACCACAAAATAATATCAAACTTCTTGACCGTGGATTTGCTCCGATTGCAAAAGAACGTTCCTTTGCATTTGACGAACTTCTGTACAATCAATGCCCTAATGAAATTAGTATCTTGGGTTATTTTCAATCCGAGAAATATTTTCAAAAAATTGCTGGATCAATCCGTGAAGACTTTACGTTCAGATCTCATATCTTAGATCCTTGTAAAGAGATGATGTCTGGTGTAGATAATCCAATCTCTCTTCATATTCGTAGAACTGATTACCTGACCGATAATAATCACACTACTCTTGGTCTTGATTATTATGAAAAAGCATTGGGTGAGTTTGAAGATGATCGACCAGTAATTGTTTTCTCCGATGATACTGCCTGGTGTCAAGAACAGGAGATCTTCTCTGGTGATCGCTTTATGATTTCTGAAAGCGATGATAATGCAATTGATATGTGTCTTATGAGTCTTTGTTCAGGACACATTGTTGCCAACTCTTCTTTCTCCTGGTGGGGTGCTTGGTTAGCAAACAGTAAGAAAGTGATTGCACCATCTAAATGGTTTGGACCAGGAAATGCTGATAAATCGACTAAAGATCTTATTCCTGAGCGTTGGGAGGTAATCTGATGACAAGATCTTTAGTTACTGGAGGTGCAGGATTCATTGGATCGAACCTTGTAGATAAACTATTGGAATTGGGGCACGAGGTCGTTGTTATTGATAACGAATACTCTGATGTCCACACTCAGTTTTATTGGAATGATAAAGCACTGAATTATAAATTTGATATTCGTGATTATGAAAATACAAGATCACTTTATGATGGAGTTGATTATGTGTTTCATATTGCAGCAGAAGCAAGAATTCAACCTGCAATTTTAAATCCAATTGAGGCAGTTAGTATTAACTCCGTTGGAACTTGCACTGTTCTTCAATGTGCAAGAGAAGCAGGAGTCAAAAAAGTCATTTACTCTTCAACATCTTCTGCATATGGAATGAACTCTGCTCCAAATGTAGAGACTCAATTAGATGATTGTTTGAATCCATATTCGGTTTCAAAGGTGAATGGAGAAAAACTCTGTTCAATGTATACTAAACTCTTTGGTCTTAAAACAATTATTTTCCGTTACTTCAATGTTTATGGAAATCGTCACCCACTAAGGGGGCAATATGCACCAGTTGTTGGAATATTCTTACGCCAAAAATCAAATGGGGAAGATCTTACAATCGTTGGTGATGGTGAACAAAGGAGAGATTTTACAAACGTTCTAGATGTGGTTGATGCTAATGTGAGAGCAGCAACTATTGATGTTGATGAAGAATACTATGGACAAGTTTACAATATTGGAACGGGGACAAATCACTCTATCAATGAGGTTGCCGATTTAATTTCCGATCGTCAAGTTCATATTCCAGAAAGAATTGGAGAATCTAGAGTTACTCTCGCAAGCAATAATAAAATTAAAGAAGTGTTTGGGTGGGATCCTAAAATTAAATTAGAAGACTGGATTGCAGAACAAAGATGATTCACACAATATATGGTTCAACAGGATTCATTGGAAGCAGATATTGCAATCTTTTTTCCAATGAAGTAATTTCTCAAGAAAGAGAAGAAAGAAATCCTAAAGAGGATAATATTATCTACTTTATTTCGACTGTTGACAATTATAATATTTTCAATAACATTACTTTAGATGTTGAAACTAATCTAAAAGTTCTCTGTGAAGTTCTAGAACATTGTAAAGAGAGAAACATTACCTTTAACTTTATTAGTTCTTGGTTTGTTTATGGTGAAACAGAACTACCCGCAAGGGAAGATTACCACTGCAATCCAACTGGATTTTATTCAATCACCAAGAAAGCAGCAGAAGATCTTTTGATTTCTTTCTGTAAAACTTTTAAAGTTAATTATAGAATTATAAGACTTTGTAATGTTTTGGGAAAGGGTGACGGAAAAGCATCTGCAAAGAAAAATGCATTGACATATATGGTAGAATGTCTAAAGGACAACGAGGACGTTTTCCTTTATGATGATGGTACTCCTAAGCGTGATGTAATGCACGTTGATGATGTTTGTAGAGCAATTCACCTGATCTGCAATTCTGGAGAACTGAATCAAATTTATAATGTTGGAAGTGGCACACCAACCCAGATCTCTGCTATTATAAATCTAGCAAAGGAACATTTGGGTTCCACTTCTAAGATAGGAACTAAAGAAGCACCAGAGTTTCACCAGATTGTTCAGACAAAAGATTTTTGGATGGACACTACTAAGTTGAAAAATCTTGGATTTAATCAAACTATTTCACTTGAAGAAATTATCAAAGAATTATGTCAGTAGATCAGCAGATCAGTGATCTCATCACGAATCTTTCCGAAAGTGGTGAGGTACTTTTTCCTTATATTCATAACAATAATTATGTAAAGGGTGAGAGTAACATCTATTACTCTGGTCCTTACTGGGACAACCGAGAAGTAGAAGCAGCAATCAAGACTCTTCTGACTGGAAAATGGTTACCTTCTGGTGGTGAAGTGAATAAGTTTGAGAAAGCATTCTCCAAGAAGTTTGGGTTTGAGTATTCTATTATGGTGAACTCTGGTTCATCCGCAAACCTTGTGATGATTGCTGCACTCAAGCAATACTTTGGTTGGCAGGATGATGATGAGATTATTGTTTGTGTGTGTGGTTTCCCGACGACAATCAATCCAATCATTCAGAACAATCTGAAACCAGTATTTGTTGATATTGATTACTCTGATCTGAACTGGGATCTAGATCAGATCGAGGCAAAGATTACTCCTAAGACTAAGGCAGTATTCTCTTCCCCTGTTCTTGGCAATCCTTACGATTATGATCGTCTTCTTGAGATCTGCGAGAAGAATGATATTAAACTGATTGCCGACAACTGCGATAGTCTTGGTAGTAAATGGAAAGGTGAATACCTTACCAAGCACGCTGTTGCTGCTTCCTGCTCTTTCTATCCCGCACATCACATCTCCACGATTGAAGGCGGTATGGTTTCTTCTAACATCAAAGAGATTGTGGACATTGCCCGCAGTTTTGCTTGGTGGGGACGTGATTGCTATTGCGTTGGACCACAGAATCTTCTGGAGTGTGGTGTTTGTGGTAAGCGTTTTGATAATTGGTTAGAGGGATATGATAAGATCGTTGATCACAAGTACGTGTTTGGACAGATTGGTTATAATCTGAAACCAGCAGATCTTCAGGGATCTATTGGTATGGTTCAACTTGATAAGTACGAAGATGTTCATCGTATTCGTAGGGAAAATAAAGAACGTCTCCAAACAATCTTTGAAAGGATTCCTGGTGTTCGTGTAATCAACGAACGTGATGATGCCGAGACCAGTTGGTTTGGTGTTCCAATTGTTTGTGAAGATGGACCTGTATCCACTGATAAAACTTCTCTTGTGAAGCATCTGGAATCTAATAAGGTTCAAACTCGCAACTACTTTGCTGGTAATGTTCTGATGCACCCTGCATATCGTCATCTTGAAGATTATTCAAACTATCCGAATGCTTGTAAAGTTCTTGATAACGTTTTCTTCGTTGGTTGTTCGCCAGTTATTACAAATGAAATGATTGATTATATTGAAGAAGTCGTAGAAAAATATTGTCAAACTCATCTTTTTCATCACCCAGTTTAATTATGGATAAGAATAAGGCAGCATATAAACTCAAAGGTCTTCCTGAAATCTATTATATCAATCTGGATGCACAACCAGAGAGAGCAAAGTATATGGAAGACCAGTTCAAATACTGGGAGATTGAAAGGTATACTCGTATCTCTGCTTATGATGGTAGGGAAGGTAGAGATCTTGGTGAAATTTTAAAGGGAAGATATCCCGATAATATGTCTTCTGGTGAAGTTGGTTGTACAACTTCTCACCTAAAGGCAATGAAGCACTGGTTAGAAAATAGTGAAGAGAATCATCTTCTTATAATGGAAGATGATTGTGATCTTGATGTTGTAAAGCACTGGCCATTTACCTGGAAAGATTTTTACTCAAAAGTTCCATATGACTTTGATGTAGTACAACTTGCGATCATCAATCCTGCACAAGTTCATTTGCAGATGCACCGTCGTTTTGTAAATGATTTCTCTACTGCCTGCTATATGATTACTCGTCACCACGCACAAAAGTTGGTGGATCTACATTGCCGTGGTGATAAGTATAAACTGGATCAGGGATCTAAACCACGTGCAGTTGCCGATGATTTGATCTATAACTCTGGGAATACTTTCTCAATTCCACTGTTCCTCTATAAGATTGAACTGGGTTCTTCAATTCACGATATTCATATTGATGTGTTTCATCGCAGCAGTTATGAAGGTCTCTGGAATTTCTGGAGAAATCAAGCATCTGATATGGAAGATTGGAACAGGATATTTGATTATGATCCGTTCTTTGGTAGACTTCCTCCTGGGTGGGAAGGAAAGTAAAGTTAGGATATCCGTACACAGAGGGGCTTGACCCCTCTTTATATTTGCTATATAATATTGTAACAGTTCTTC
>Ga0209536_100012025_pt1 | contig 12626 bp, 8 predicted proteins | sample DeeMarSeWOR28_12_FD_187461 | JGI IMG/M metagenome (GOLD analysis project Ga0209536, IMG submission 187461) | Marine sediment microbial communities from White Oak River estuary, North Carolina - WOR-2-8_12 (SPAdes) (version 2) | ecosystem: Environmental > Aquatic > Marine > Intertidal zone >...
AACAGTAATGCTTCCTTTGGTAACTATGGTCTGTGGGCAAATGGTACAACTCCATTGCAGTATGTTGGTATTGTCACTGTAACTCCAACTGGAGATAACATTGATAGTCTTGTTCTTAATGTTGGTGCAGGTGCAACTCAAGCATATGATGATGCAGTTGATCTTCTCAGAGCAAATGCAGACTTCCTTGCCAATGAAGTTGTAGGATTTGTAACTAGCACTGATGGTCCATATGGTGTTCTAGGAACAACATTTGATTATGGTGGTGTTGTGGGTGGCAGAGATAAGTGTAAGAGAGATACTAAGATTATTGTAGAAACATTTGCACTGGATCTTATTCAGCAGAGTAATATCAATGCTATTGATACTGCTCTTGCATATAGAGATGCTGTAGATTACTCAGTTACCTACTTAGGTGATAGTGATCCAATTCCAACTGGATTTACAACAGGATATGTTGCAGATGGTGAGATTTCCTCTATTAATTATCTTGCTGGAATTTCAACTTATGTTATCCAAAATCTAAATCTTCCACAATCATATCAAAGTGGCATTAATAGCATTCCACAGGTTAAGGATACTGACAAGAATGGTTATAGTCCTGACATTGTTGGAATCATTACAGCAAGTGCAGGAATTATCACCAGTGTAATTGGTGTTGGAACTGGATCAATTCCAGATAAACAGTTACCAAGAGGACAAAGACCTTATGATGGTCAGGTATCATTTATTGATACTCAATACTTTACTGTAAACTCAATTAGAATTGATAATGCAGGATTTGGTTATGAAGTTGGTGCACCAGTAGAAGTTTCTATTGGTCTTCCTGAACTTGGTGATGATGCAATTGCTGCAGAAGTAACTGTATTTGAAGATGGAGTAAATCCAGATGGAACTATTGGTGAAGTAACTATTCTTGTTTCAGGAACAGGATATCTTGCAGCACCAACAGTAACAATTGCTCCACCACCATCAGTTGGTCCAGGAATTGGAACAACTGCAACTGCAACAGCAGTTATGGAGAACTTGTTCTTCAATGTTGTTTCTGCAACACCAGTTGATCCAACTGGAATCACTACAGTAACCTTTGACCAATTTATTACTTATCCAGTATCTGCAGGTGCTTCAGTCAACTTCTTCCAAGCAAGTAAGATTATTGCATCTGGCATTACATTTGAATATATAGGAACAGGAACAGACATTGTTAATGCTATTCCTTCTAAGGCTGCAGTACCAATTGATGACAATCAAATTGTAGCTACAAATGGTGGAAGAGTACCTTTCACTAGTACAGATCAGGGAGGAAACTTCAGAATCAGTGAAGGTATTACTATCAACCAAAATACAGGTACTATCAGTGGTACCGCATTCAGTAAGAGTCTTCAAGCTGAAACAACTCCACTCATCATTGCCCTAGGAGGAGGTTAAAAACTAGATGGCACAACAACCACTAAATACATACAAAACAGTAACTGGCATTGTCAGCACTACTGAAAATACTGAAATTTATACTACAAGAACAGGTTATACAAGTATTGTACTTTATGCCCAAGTTGCAAATACTGGAACTGGCATTGGAACAGTCACTTTCTCCCATAAGAGAACAAATAGATCTCAATCTGGGGTTACTACAGACTTCAATGAACTTATTCAAGGTGGTTTAGTCCCACCAAATGATGCTTTAGTTCTTCTTGAGGGAAGACTTGTTCTTGAAAGAACTGCACTGAAAACAGATGCAATTTCCATTAGTGGAATTTCTACATCTGATCCAAACCACATGAAATATACAGTAAGCATCCTGGAGACTCTTAATCAATAATGGCAAAGTATCTTAGTCGCAGGGTAATTAAGTCCCCCCAAGATAGATTAACAGCTGATAGATACCAATATCTTGGATTAAATCAGGCTGAACCCAATTTGGGGGATCCCCCTGGTGATAATCCACCTATTGGACAACAATATATCCTTGTTGCTGTAGATACTGATCCTGGAAGAAGATATTGGCAGCAACTTCCTCCAGGTGTTATTGATAGAGGAATTACTGTTAGAGATGAAGGAAATATTGTAGGTTTAGCTGGATCTGTCACCCAGTTAAATTTTGTTGGTTCTGGTGTAACCGTAACACCAATTGAGCCAGGTGGCGTAGGTGTTGCAACAATTACCATCACAGCATCTATTTCTGCAGATGAACCTGCAGATTTAAATCCATATTATCTTGGATTTACAGATCAAAGAGCTCCAGGTGTTGTAACTGCATTTGACATTGCACCAACACATTTAGTTTTCATTCCAGGATCATCAAGACTTGGAATTGGTAGCACTGATCCAACTGTTGGAGTTGATATTGGTGTAACTACAGTAAGAGTTAGTGGAGATATTGCAAACTATGCTGGAGATGTAGGAACATTTCCAAAGGTATTAACATCATTAGGACCAGGAGCAGGATTTACTTGGACTAATGTTGCTGGTGGATTAGGTCCACAGGGACCACAAGGTTTCCAAGGTCCACAAGGATTCATTGGACCTCAAGGTTTCCAAGGTTATCAAGGTCCACAGGGACCAATTGGACCACAAGGACCTCAAGGTTTCCAAGGACCTCAAGGAAGTCAAGGACCACAAGGCACACAAGGTTTCCAAGGTCCACAAGGATTCATTGGACCACAAGGATATGGTCCTCAAGGATTCCAAGGTCCACAAGGATTCATTGGACCACAGGGAACAGGACCACAAGGTGCACAAGGACCTCAAGGTATTCAAGGTCCTCAAGGATTCCAAGGTCCTCAAGGTGCACAAGGAAATCTTGGTCCTCAAGGTGTACAGGGACCTCAAGGTGAAAGAGGTCCACAAGGTGTACAAGGACCTCAAGGTTTCCAAGGACCTCAAGGTTTCCAGGGTCCTCAAGGATTTATTGGACCTCAAGGTTTCCAAGGTCCACAAGGAAATATTGGTCCACAAGGATTAAGAGGACCTCAAGGTGTTCAAGGTCCACAAGGATTCCAAGGACCCCAAGGATCTCAAGGTCTTCCAGGTGAAGTTGGTCAAAAAGGACCTCAAGGTGTTCAAGGACCTCAAGGTGTTCAGGGAAGACTTGGACCACAAGGTCCACAAGGTACTCAAGGACCCCAAGGTGTTCAAGGTCCACAAGGACCAGTTGGACCTCAAGGTGCTCAAGGTTTCCAAGGACCACAGGGATCACAAGGTCCACAAGGTGTTCAAGGATACCAGGGTGTACAAGGTGCTCAAGGTTTCCAAGGTCCACAAGGATTCATAGGACCTCAAGGTATCCAAGGTCCACAAGGATTTGGTCCACAAGGTCCACAAGGATTAAGAGGACCTCAAGGGGTTCAAGGACCTCAAGGTTTCCAAGGTCCTCAAGGTGCACCAGGAACTGCAATTAACATTTTAGGTGCAGTAGCTACAGTGGGAGATTTGCCAGCTTGTACTGGTGGAACTCAAGGTGATGCTTACATTGTAAATGCAGATGGGCATTTATATGTTTGTAATGGAGTTTCTTATGTTGATGCTGGATATGTAACTGGTCCACAAGGTGCACAAGGACCTCAAGGTTTTATTGGACCTCAAGGTGTTCAGGGACCTCAAGGTGTTCAGGGACCTCAAGGATTTAGAGGTCCCCAAGGTGCCCAAGGTCCTCAAGGTGTTGATGGTCCTCAAGGTGTTCAGGGTCCACAAGGATTCCAAGGTCCTCAAGGAAATATTGGTCCACAAGGTGCTCAAGGATATCAAGGAATACAAGGTGCCATTGGACCTCAAGGAACTGGACCACAGGGATCTGCAGGACCTCAGGGTGCCCAAGGACGTCAAGGTCCTCAAGGTCCATATGGTCCTCAAGGAAATATTGGACCTCAAGGTGTTCAAGGACCTCAAGGATTCCAAGGACCACAGGGACCAATTGGACCACAAGGTGCTAGAGGACCTCAGGGTGCTCTTGGTGGACTAGGACCTCAAGGTTCAGTTGGACCTCAAGGTTCTCAGGGATCACCAGGACTTGATGGTGGTGCTGGAACTCCTGGTCCAATTGGACCACAGGGACCAAGAGGACCTCAGGGGTCACAAGGATACCAAGGTTATCAAGGTAGACAAGGTGCTCAAGGATACCAGGGTATAAGTGGAATTCAGGGGACTGATGGTATTAATGGACCTCAGGGACCACAAGGTTTCCAAGGTTTCCAAGGTGCTCCAGGACCATCTAATGTTGTTAATGCAACAAACACCACTTCAAATGGAACATACTATCCAGTATTTGTAAATTCTGCTGGAGTTAATGCTACTCCAAGAGTAAGATCTTCTTCTGCAGCATTCTCATTTAACCCAGGTACAGGAGAACTTTCACTTGCTGGAGGATTGACACTAGTGACAAAACCATTCTTCAGAAATGGAACAACTATTGCAAATGATTATACAGTATCAGCAACATATAATGAAATGAGTATTGGTCCCATAACAATTAATAGTGGAGTCACTGTTTCTGTTGATAGTGGTGCCACTTGGACAATCATCTAAATAGTTAGTAAATACAAGATAAAATGGCAGTATCTGCAGTAAATTTAACAATTGACAAAGGTGCTGATTTTTCAACTGCACTAAAGATAAAAACTGATGGTGCAGTTGTAAATTTGACTGGATATGCATTTTCTTGTGTAATGAGAAAACATAATGATTCTCCTATTGGTTATGGATTTAGCACAATAGTATTGCCACCAGAATCTCAAGGAATTGTTAAAATTGAATTACACAACAGTGTGACTACTGAACTTCCAGTTGGAAGACACATTTATGATTTCTTTACTATAACTTCTGAGGGAATAAAAACAAAAGTTCTGGAGGGAAATGTTTTAGTAAAGGGATCTGCATCTAATGATAGAGGTTAATTTAAGCTCAACTACAGAAGTAGAGGTATTAGCTAACGTGGCAAATAGACTAACAGATCTGGTTGATGTTAATTCTTCTGGAATAACATCAACTTCATTTAATTATGTTCTTGCCTATGATACAGCATCCCAAAAATTTGCATTTATTGATCCAGATGATGTTTTAGTTTCAGCAGCATCTACTGTCCAATCCGCAACATCTGCTGGTGATGGTCTCCCTGGAGAATTCATAGAACAATTAGATACTAATCCTCTCAGAGAAGAGAATATAGATCTAGATGGCGGATCCTTTTAATAAATAGTAAAAACTAGGGATAACTATGGCTTCTGCTGTATTACAATTCAAGAGAGGCCCTGCTGCTAATGTTGGACTGGTAACTTTCAAAGCAGGGGAGCCAGGATTTACCACAGATAGTTATGATTTTTACATTGGCACTGGCACTACCATAACTCTTGGTATCAATACCATTACCAGTGAACTTATTACTGCACCAAATAATAAGTTTTTTGGTTCTTCTAGGTATTGGTCAAAAGAAACTTCATCTACAGGTGGTGGAGTTAATCTTCTAGAAGCATCAGACAATGGGGAAAATTATGTAACTTTGGCAGCACCAAATGGGTTGGATGCAAACGTACAATATACTTTCCCACCTGCTCCTATTGATGATACCTTCCTGAAGACTGATGGAACTGGATCATTAAGTTGGTCTAATCAATTTACAAATTTAGAAGTTGATAACTTAACTGTAGGATTCTTAACTGCTACCCAGTTAGTAGAGTTCCAGGATGTAACAGATTCTACAGATAAGGATACTGGTGCACTTGTAGTAGAAGGTGGTATTGGTGTAGAAAAGAGTGTTAATATTGGAGGAAATTTAGAAGTTGCTGGAGTTTCAACCTTTGTTGGAGAAGTAACATTCAAAGGTGGAACAATTAACATTGGTGATAATGATACTGATGATATTATTGTTGGTGGTGAATTTGCATCTAATGTAGGTCCATCTACAACAAATTCATATGATTTAGGTGCCACAGATAAACAGTGGAGAAATTTATATGTTCAAGATCTTATAGTTGGGGCTGGTGCAAGCATAGGATCTGATCTAGATGTTAATGGAAGTGTAGATATTGCTAATGCATTAGTATCAAATGATCTAAAAGTAACTGGAGTTTCAACATTCCAAGATGGTGTTATTATTGATAACCCAGCTTTGGGAGATAGATATGCTCTTGATGTTGGTGGAGAAGTAAGATTCCAATCAAATCTTGCAGTTACTGGAGTATCCACATTTACTGGAAACATAAGTGCAACTAATGACCTAACTGTTAATGGTGATCTTTATGTATTAGGCACCACTGTAGAAGTGAATGCTGAAAGCATGAAGGTTGAAGATAGTCTGATTGAGGTTGGACTTATCAATAGTGGTGGTCTTCTTGATGTTCCAGCATCAGATTTAAATATTGATGTTGGTCTATTGATGCACTGGTATGATGGAAGTGCAAAGAAAGCTGCTGCATTCTGGGATGACAGTGCTCAAAGAATTGTATTAGCAAAAGATGTAACAGAATCTAGTAGTGTGTTGACAATTAACACATATGCTGCTATAGAGATTGAATCTATCTGGGTCAATGATTGTGCTGGACAATCTCAATTAGTTTCTTGCACAGGATCAGAAAGATTCCTAGAAAATATTACTGTTGATGCTGGAACATTCTAATGGTTGATATAGATTATAATGCACTACTTGCTTCCTATCAAAAGAAAGTAACAGAATTAATTAACCAAAACATTGTATATGAGGCAAAAATAAATGCTTTATCTACAGTAGTTTCTGAATTGAATGAAAGAATTAAATCTCTTGAAAAAGAAATAGAGCAACAAATTGAAACTGAGTCAGAATCTTTTGAATAAATAAAAGAAATCCTGATACATATCAGGGGTACGGTATATACCACTATAATATATGGCAGATCCTAAGATCAGGATAAGAAGGTCTTCTGTTCCTGCAAAGAAACCCACTATAGATCAACTCCAGGCAGGAGAATTAGCCATCAACTTGTATGATGGTAAACTTTTTCTTAAACAGGATCAAGGTGCTGTAGGTGTAGGCACAAGAGTTATTGAAGTTGGTGCTGGATCATCAGTAGGAAAAACAATATTTGTCAATACTAATGGAGATGATGATAATACAGGATTAAACCAAGGAGATGCAAAAGCAACCATTAAGGCTGCAGCAGCAATAGCACTTCCTGGTGATACTATCAAGATCTATCCTGGTTATTATGCAGAAAATAATCCAGTAGTTATTCCTAGAAATGTATCTGTTGAGGGAACTGAACTAAGAAACTGTCAAGTAACTCCACAGAATACAACTCAAGATCTGTTTCATGTGAACAATGGTGTTCATGTTACAGATTTAAGTTTTGTTGGACCAGGAATGTCTAATGGAGCATCAGTTATTGCATTCCAACCATTAGTTGGAGTTTCATCATTCAGATATTTTGATGCTGCAAGAATGATCAGGATGAATCTTGATTTTATTGCAAAAGAAACAGTAGGATATTTAACTAGCACTGACTATAATGGTGGTGCATTCTCAATGGGAATTGGAACTGCCAGAGAGTGTGCAGAAGATATTAAATCAGTATTCAAAGCAGTCTGTTATGACATAACAAGAGGTGGAAACTCTAAGTGTGTTGGAGCAGGAAAATCATATTACACACAAGCAGGAGCACTTCAGCACATTGTTGGAGTTAAGACTGAAACAATTGATGCAATGTATTATGCAGCAGGCATTGCAAAATCATGTATCAATAATGTAGTCTGGGATGGAAATTATCAAAATGAGTATTTCCAAGTAAGAGATCTAAGTATTCAACCAGATGGTGCATATGGAAATCAAAGTGTTGATGGATGTGCCAATGTAGTATCTGCCATCTATTCTTGTGTTGGTGTTGTAACTGCAATTATTGATCAAGGATTAGGAGTTCTTGGAGTAGGATTCAATACAACTTATCCAGGAAATTCTGGATTAGGAACCTCAGTTGAAAATGATCCTTCATTCTCCCCAGGTGTAGGTCCAATCACTCAGGGTCCATACATTAGAAACTGCACTAACTTTATTCCAGATAGTATTGGAATGAAAGTTGATGGTTTCCATGCAGAACCAGGAGATCAAGATGACATTGGTGTTACTGGCACAATGTCAGTTGATTCTTATACCCAATATAACCAAGGTGGCATTGGTGTTACCATCACAAATGGTGCATATGCACAGTTAGTTTCTATCTTTACTATTTGTGATGATATTGCAATTTACACAGGAAATGGTGGTCAGTGTGATATTACAAACTCAAACTCATCATTTGGAAATGAAGGTCTAGTCTCAATTGGTGTTGGTGGTACAGATTCTGGATCAATTTATAGAATGACTGGGGAAGTTTCAACTGCTGCAGCAGAAGATACTGATACAGTCGCAATTTCTGGAATTGGTTCTTACAGACCTTATGATGGACTAGCAGTTTACTTTGGTAAATTATACTACACAGTAGATTCTCTTATTGTAGATAATCCTGGATCTGGATATGATACAAACAATCCACCAACAGTTACTATTGATGCACCAACTGGTCCATCTGGAATTAGGGCAGAGGCAGCTGCTGATGTCTCATTAGATGGAACAATTACTGGATTTACAGTTATCTCCACTGGTTCACAATATGAAATAGAAAATCTTCCAAATGTTTCTATTGGGGGAACTGGTGGAGCATCTGCAACAGTTGTGCTACAACCAACATATTATTCCATTGAGAGTGCATCACTACCAATTGCTGGTGTTAGCACTGTTGTTCTCAAGACTGTTCTTGATTTTGATGTTGGCACTGGAACTACTGTATATTTTGCCAGACAGAGTTTACAAATTGCTTCATCACACTCATTTGAATATGTTGGATCTGGAACTAACATCTTTACAGCAAAACCTGCTCTTGGTGGAGTAACAATTCAAGATAATGAAGTTGTTTTTAGAGATGGTGGATTGGTAGTCTATACCAGCACAGATCAGGCAGGTAACTTTAGAATTGGTGATGGTGTTTCTGTGAACCAATTTACAGGAACAATCAGTGGTAGGGACTTCGATCAGAGTCTTCTAAATACAGTAACACCCCTAATTATTGCCCTGGATCAGTTAGGATAATATGGCACAAATAGCACTTAATAAATTTTTGACCATCAGGCATAATGTCACTACTTCTAATGTAGGGATTTATACTGCTCCAACTGGAGTTGCCTCTATTATTTTGCTTGCTCAGGTCAGTAATGTAGGTACAGGAACCTCAACACAAACAGTTACTGCATCACATTCTAGAAGTAGTGTTGATGCAAGGTTAGTAAAGGATACACCAGTTCCAGCAAATGACTCTACTTCACTATTGTCTGGAAGATTAATTTTGGAAACAGGTGACATTTTTAAAGTTCAGGGAAGTGAAGATGGAACCCTGGAGATTGTTCTTAGTGTTCTAGAAAGTGCCAAGAGGTAAGTAAATGTCAGATTTTTTATCAGGAAGACAACGAGATATTAAGGTTGGACTATCTGGTTACAATGATACAGATACTGTATTAGAGGTAACTGGTAAGGTTGGCATTGGCACAACTCTTGCAACAGAAAGTTTACATGTTGAGGGGAATGAGTTTGTATCTGGAACTATAGAAGCAGATACAGTAACTGCAACTAATGGAAATATAGACGATATAAGTGGATCCACTTTAAGTTATGGAGACGCTGATATTGTTATTTTGGATGGTACAACTGTCACTTATGCTGAAGGTAATTTTACCAATGGTTATATTAACACTGGAGTTGTAACATCTTTAAGTGGAACCTCTTTAGATTATGATACTGGGGATATTGATGTTCTTTCAGGAACTTCTGCCAAGTTTCTTGGCATTAGTACCCTACAAACTCTTGATGGTGGTACTTTAAGTTATGCAAATGCTTATGTAGGAACAGCAGATATTGGAGTTGGTGTTGTAACTTCCCTTTCTGGTGTTGATATTAGTTATTCTGGTATTGGAACTATTGATTTTGTTACTGGTACTGATGCTAATTTTTCTGGAGTAGTAACTGCTAGCAATTTTGTTGGCAACTTAACTGGAAATGCAGATACTGCTACCACTGCAACTAATGCTGGATTTGCTGATACTGCCACATATGCAATCTATGCTGCATCTTCTGGGGTATCCACCACTGCAGATGTAGCTACTTATGCAACATATGCAAATAGTGCTGGAGTATCCACAAATTCTGATTATGCAACTTATGCAGCATCAGCAGGAATTGCCACCAATGCTACAAACGCAGATTATGCAACTTATGCTGCTTCTGCTGGTATTGCTACTAATGCATCCTATGCCACATATGCAGGAACTGCTGGCATTGCTACAAATGCAACTAATGCAACTAATGCTGATGTAGCTACTTATGCAGATTATGCTGCTAATGCTGGGATTGCTACTAATGCAACTTATGCAACCTATGCTGCAACTGCTGGTATTGCCACTGATGCCACCAATGCTACAAACGCAACTAGAGCAGATTATGCTGATGTAGCAGGAATTTCAACGTATTCCAACTATGCAGCAACTGCTGGAATAGCAACTGATGCTACCAATGCCAATTATGCCATATATGCTGGAACTGCTGGTATTGCCACTAATGCTACAACTGCTGCTAATGCTGACGTGGCAACTTATGCTGTTTATGCTGCAAATGCAGGCATAGCTACTAATTCAGACATAGCAACTTTTGCTTCATATGCTGCTAATGCTGGACTATCTACAGATGCAGACTTTGCTACTTATGCTGCAAATGCTGGAGTTGCAACTTATACTCCTTATGCTGCTAATGCTGGTATTGCTACCAATGCAGATGCAGCTACCTATGCAACTTATGCAGCAACAGCAGGAATTGCTACTGATGCTAACAATGCCACTAGATCAGACTATGCTGATGTTGCTGGAATTTCAACGTATTCTACCTATGCAGCAACTGCTGGAATAGCAACTAATGCTGATATTGCTACTTTCACAACTTATGCTGCTAATGCAGGATTAGCAACAGATGCCACAAATGCAGTCAATGCTGATGTAGCTACTTATGCAGTCTATGCTGCTTCAGCAGGAGTTTCTACAAATGCAGATATAGCAACTTATGCTGTATATGCTGCTAATGCTGGAGTTTCTACTAATGCAGATAATGCCACTAGAGCAGATTATGCTGATGTAGCAGGAATTGCTACTTATGCAACTTATGCCGCAAATGCTGGTATCGCCACAAATGCAGATATAGCAACTTATGCTGTGTATGCTGCTGATGCTGGAATTAGCACATTCTCATATTATGCTGCAGTTGCTGGTATTTCTACAGAGTCTACTTATGCAGTCTCAGCAGGTATTGCAACATATGCCATCAGTGCTGGAATAGCAACTTATGCAGTTAATGCTGGAATAGCAACTAATGCAGATGCTGCTACTTATGCAACTTATGCTGCTTCTGCAGGTATTGCCACTAATGCTGATGCTGCAACTTATGCAACTTATGCTGCTAATGCAGGAATATCCACTAATGCAGATATAGCAACCTATGCAACTTATGCTGCAAATGCTGGTGTTGCTACCTATACTCCTTATGCTGCTAATGCTGGAGTTTCCACTAATGCTGATATAGCAACTTTTGCTTCATATGCTGCTAATGCTGGTATTGCAACTAATGCAGATATAGCAACTTATGCAACCTATGCTGCTTCTTCTGGAGTTTCTACATACTCAACTTATGCTGCTTCTGCTGGAGTTTCTACCAATGCAGATGCTGCTACTTTTGCAACTTATGCTGCCAATGCTGGATTTGCTACAGATTCAACTAATGCCACTAGAGCAGATTATGCTGATGTAGCAGGAATTGCTACCTATGCAACTTATGCTGCTTCTGCTGGAATAGCAACTAATGCAGACATAGCAACTTATGCTGTGTATGCTGCTAATGCAGGATTAGCAACAGATGCAACAAAATTAGAAACAGCAAGAACTTTCCAAATTACTGGAGATATACTTGCTTCTCCCATTAGCTTTGATGGCACAGGTAATGTATCTTTTGCAGCAACTATTCAACCAAACTCAGTAGAACTTGGAACTGATACTACTGGAGATTATGTTGAATCAGTTTCTGGAACTACAAATGAAATTGAAGTTACTGGTACTGGTGAAGGTGCTGCAGTAACTATTGGACTTCCAAACGATGTAATTATCACAAATAACTTCAGAGTTTCTGGAGTAACCACTACACCAACACTACATGTTCCTACAGAGGCAAGAATTGTTTCTGGTATTATAACCACACTTACATCAACAACAGGAACAGTAACCACCCTCCATGTACCAACAGAAGCAAGAATTGTTTCTGGTATTGTAACAGATTTAAGTGGAACAAATCTCAGTTACAGTGGTGTAAGTACAGTTGCTGATGCAAGAATTACATCACTGAATGTATCTGGTGTTTCTACATTCCAAGGTAATGTAAATCTTGGTGATAATGATAAGGCAATATTTGGTGATGGTGGAGATTTGGAGATTTACCATGGTGACGGAAATTCTATTATACAAGATCTTGGAACTGGTGGATTGCTACTTCGTGGAAACACTGATGTAAAAATACAAAATTCCACTGGTAGTGAGACGAAGGC
>Ga0209536_100012027_pt1 | contig 12625 bp, 13 predicted proteins | sample DeeMarSeWOR28_12_FD_187461 | JGI IMG/M metagenome (GOLD analysis project Ga0209536, IMG submission 187461) | Marine sediment microbial communities from White Oak River estuary, North Carolina - WOR-2-8_12 (SPAdes) (version 2) | ecosystem: Environmental > Aquatic > Marine > Intertidal zone >...
CAATCCCCAGCCAGGCAGGTTCATGTCCGACGGTTGAGTCGCCACATTGAGAGCCGCCAGCTGCCGCGCCAACCGCGGCGCATGGGTGGCCTGGACGCCGGCCTTGCTGCCGGTCCTGAAGAATTTCTCGACACCTTTGTGGCGAAACGACCGGATCACAGGCAAATTGTAGCGCGTGGCGTCACACGCCACAAAGTCGACGCGGGGTCCCGAGTCGTGCCGCATGGGTCAGGCCGGGTCTGGTACGGGCGGTGCGGTAGGTCTGTTCGGCCCCGGTTCGGTCCGAAGTGCGGTCGGTTGGGCTCGGAATCGGCTCGATCGGGGAGGGCGGTTCGGTCGGCCTCCGGAAAACCCCTTCCCGTTCTTCCACTTCCCCGCGCCGGGCGAGCCTCTCCCCTGTCTTGAAAATCCGCGTGTCGACAGTTCGATTGTGCCCCTGGCCACCGCTTCTAAATTGTAGGATCCAAGGACTTCGCTGACACGCCGGCGGCGTGCCCGTCGATCGGCCGGGATGCAACTGTTCGCTGCGGCGCTCGCTGAAGCATCCAGCCGGCGCAAGACGATACCGTCGCCGCTACGGCCCGAACTGCCAGACGTCGTTCTCGAGCAGGAACGCGTTGACCTCCTCCGGCAGTCCGAACCGTTCGCGATCGCCGCCGAAGGTCATGATCGATGGCGGCAGGCCGGCCCGGCCCCCCGAGAACACCAGCGCATCGAAGTCGTAACGCATGTCCGCGGGCGAGGCGCCGTTCCAGGGCGGCGAGGCGGGGGAGGCGAGCTCGGTCCAGGTGCGGCCGTCACGACTCGTCCAGATGTCCGTCGGGTTCGCCGGGACCGGCGGCGCGCCGGGGACCTCGCCGTAGCCGCCGAAGCAGACGATCTGGTTCACCAGCACGACGCACTGATGGCCGGGCCGGGGTGACCAGCCTGCGGCGGCGGTCACCCGCTCCCAGCGCGCGCCATCGCGGGAGCGCCACACGTCGTTGAAATAGAGCGTGGCCGTCGCAGGCTGGCACGGGCTCGTCGGATCGAAGCCGCAGGAGAAGCCCCGCTCGCCGCCCAGCAGGTAGATGTAGCCGTTCTTCGAAACGACAGCGGCGCCTGCGCGCGGCGACCAGCGTGGTCCCTTGCCGACGACCTCCGTCCACGTGCGTCCGTCGCGCGACATCCACACGTCGTTGAACAGAACCCGTCCGGTGCCACCCGTCGACTCGTCGTCGCCCTGGCTGCCGCCGAGCACGTAGATCGCGCCCTTGTGCACGACCGCGGACAGGCCGGCGCGGCCTTCCCAGGGCGCGTCCAGCGTTTCCGCTTTCCAGTCCTTGCCGTCCCGGCTGCTCCAGACCTCGTCGAAGAAAGTCGAGTCGGGCAGGAACGGCAGGCACGGTACGCCGGGCGGCAGGACCGCGCACCCATCCGGGTAGAGAGGATTGGGTTGGGTCTGGAAGTTCTGCCCGCCGATGACGAACATGCGGCCGCGATGCGTGACGGCGCCGAAGTAGGCCCGCGGTGACCACATGCCGGAAGCCCGCTGCCCAGGCTGCCATTGGGCGACGCGCTGCCACGTGGCGCCGACGTCGGTGCTCTTCCAGACGTCGCCGTAGAGCACCGTTTCGGTCGCGAACGAGAACGGCCCGCGGCCGCCCATCACGTACAGGTCGTTACGCAACTCGAGCGCCTGCAGGCCGGCGCGCGGTGCCCACATCGTCGGATCGAACGGCACCGTCGGCCGCACGTTGATCCAGCGGTACGAGCCGATATCCGTCGACCCTTCTCCCGCCATCGCCAGGCCCGGGGTGACGACGGCGAGCCCGAGGACGACGACGCACCTGGCAATCTGCTGCAACGACTTCATCAGGATCCCCTCCCTGGTGTGCAGTCCCGACCGGCCTTCTGCAGTCACGGCCCGGGTCCTTGTTTTCCGGATGCTAGGCGCCGCGTGTCGGCAGGGTCAACTGCGCAAGAGCGCCAGCCCGCGTTCTGTCAAATCCAGGAAGTGATGTGTCGACCTGAGGCCAGGCGTCTTCACATGGCTCTCGGACCATTGGTCCGCGGACGAGTCAGCCGCCGGCTACCTGGGCAGCGTAGTCCTCGGCGTCGTACCAGCCACGCGACGACCTGACCTTGAGGTCCGCGTCGACGTCCCACTCTTCCCAGCCCCGTACCTTCACTGCGTTGCCGGTCTTCGCGTCGTGGCCAGCAAAAGTCCAGACGTACAACGCGTGCGATCCGGCGCAGAGAATCTCGTCGCACGTCAGCGACATGTCCGGGACATCGGCGAAGAAGCCGGCAGCCATCTCGGCGATTCGCTCCCGACCGATCCAAGGCTCGCCTCGGTTGATGACGATCGTGCCGTCCTCGGCGAAGAATGACGCCACGGCGCTCGGCGACTTCGAGTTCCATGCCGCGGTGTAGTCGTGAGCCAGCTTGGCGATGTTCTTCGGGTCGGGTCGCACGTTCGCGTTCCTCCGGGTGTCCGACTCTGTGAAGTCCAAGGACTGAGCTGACATTCTGGCTCCCTTCTCAACCGAGGAGTAGAGCCCATGACCAAGTCAGAACAGAACCGGATGGTGGCCTGGCGGTTGAGGCTGCTGCGCCAGGCCGATGACATGCCCAGGAGTATTTCCCAGACCTGTCGGCATTTCGGCCTTTCTCGCCAGACTTTCTACAAGTGGAAAGCCAGGTACAAGAGTCATGGTGAGGCCGGCCTGTGCGACCGACCACGAACCCCGCACCACTCCCCGAGGTCCACTTCCCGGACAGTAATCTCCAAGATCCTGTACCTGCGGGAACGCTATCGCTTCGGTCCCGGCCGGATTGCCAACTACTTGCAGCGCTTCCACCAGGTGGCCATTGCCGGCTCTACGGTACACCGCATTCTGGTCGACCATGGAATGCGCCGGCTGCCAGCCAACCAGAAGCGTCGGCCGACGGGCCGCCCCTGGCACCGATATGAGAAGCCTCAGCCCGGACATCGGCTGCAGCTAGATGTGAAGTTCCTGGAGCGGATCGCAGGTACCCGCAAGCGCCTGTATCAGTTCACGGCCATCGACGACTGCACACGCATCCGGGTGCTCAAAATCTACGATAGCTGCAACCAGACCTCCGCCATCCGCTTCGTGGACGAGGTCATCCGGCGTCTCCCCTTCCGGGTGCTGGCCATTCAGACAGACAATGGCGCCGAGTTCCAGTCTCGCTTCCGCTGGCACCTCGAAGAGCATGACATCCGCCACGTCTATGTCCGGCCCCGGTCACCACACCTGAACGGTAAGGTCGAGCGCTCACACCGGGTGGATGATCAGGAGTTCTACCAGCTGCTGGACAAGGACGGCATTGCCGACGACATCCACCTGTTCAACGACAAACTCCGCGAATGGGAAGACCATTACAATTTCCACCGGCCACACGGAGCTCTCGATGGGCAGACCCCATACGAGCGCCTACTGGCCAAAAAGGACGCCGCCAGCGTGTCAGCGAAGTCCTGAGACCTTACACCCCCTGATTCTCATGCCGATTCCCCCCGCGGCGGGGCGGCCGTCGGGCGCCGATGGGGGGCACCATCGGACTGTCCGGAATCGGGTCGGTGGGGCATTGCTATCGGAGCTGAGCTTGACAGCCATAGGGCTGTGCGGCTCCCATTCGGGCATGAAGTCGAAACTGGCAGACCAGGCACGGAAGAGCCTGAACGAAGACCTCCGTCGCATGACGCCGGAGGAGAGCCTGGCTGCCTATGTCCGGCATTGCCAGCTCATGGCGCAGCTTCGCCTCGCCGGTCAGGACAGCCTGCGGGCGACCGTTAAGCGGCCCGTGTCTGATGCGCACTGACGCCGCAGGTCAGTCGCCGCTGCTGATGATCGACGTGGCCGAGCTTCTTTCGGCGCGCGGCATTCCTTATGCGGTGATCGGGGCCATGGCGGCGGCCGTGCATGGCGTAGTCCGGGCCAGTCTCGATGCCGATGCAGTGATCAGCGCCCATCCTGCAACCGGGCGGGAACTGCAGCGGGAATTCAAAGAGAAGGGCTACGGTGCGACGCTGCGCATCGGCGGTGCCGATGATCCGATTCCCGCCTTGCTGGAAGTAACGGATCCATTTGCCAACCGAGTGGACCTGCTGATTGGCCTGCGCGGCATGGATCCGGCAGCAATGGAGCGAGCGAGTGAAGTCACCCTGTCCGGTTTCACGCTAAAAGTCATCGGGCGTGAGGACTTCGTTGCCATGAAGGCGCATGCGGCGTCCCTATACTGCGGAAACACGGGAGGATGCACCTTGTGAAGCCAGGTGAGGAGCCCGGGTCCACCAGTCCGGACGAAACCCGTCCGTTCGCGAGGCGCCTGGCGCTGACGCTCTTCTTCGCCTGGCTCGTCGTGCTGCTGGCCGGCGCCGATCACCCGCCGCCGCCTGGTTTCCTCCTGATCGTACTGCTCGACGCCATCGCGGCAGCCGGCATTCTGTACCGCATTCCGCACTACCTTCGGTGGCAGACCGCAAAGCGACCACACCGGCTAGTGCGTGTCCTGGGCGATGGCCTGGCAGTCGGCATGGCCTTTGCGCTGCTGCCGGTGCTGCTCGTCTCGGGCGAGCCCTCGGTGGTCCCGACCGTAGCCGACCGGCTCATCTGGTTCGCGGTCCTTGCCACCATCGGCATCTTGAACGCGATGCTTGTCTACGCCTGCGTTGCGATGCATCGCCGGGGAGCGGGTCAGGGGAGGGAGGCTCGGTCGGCTCGCCGGAATCCCCTTTCCGGTCTTTGACTTCCTGGCGCCCCCAGCGGCTCTCTAGTGTACTGAAGGTCCGCGTGTCGGCAGTTCGATTCTGCCCCTGGCCACATAATAATCTTGTCCGTTCTGGACACATGGGTGACCCGGCTTCAACGGGTCGTGCAAACACCCGTGTCGAGAATATCGGCTGGAGTACTGCAGTTAAGGGTCTGCCGTGGCTGGCCCCTTTGTCGCCAACGGGTCACTTGCGTGGGGAGAACTTGATCACACGGTCGTAGACGACCTCCGGCATGGCAGCCCCCACGCTCGTCGCCGGCTCCAGGTACACGCGGAAAATCACGCCCAGCACGGTTTCCGCATCGACTGTCAAGCACGTGGCGTCCTCGCTGTTGTAGTCGTCGGCGGACAAGGTCAGGCAGTTGCTTTCACCCCCCGCAGTTCCTCGAGATTTTGTAGGCGTACAGCAGGTCCGTCTCATCACCGCCGCCCGGCAGATTCGGCCACACGGTTCCTCCGAGTGCGTCGTCGAAGACCTGGCCGATCGACAGCTTTGCCGTCTCGCTGGCATACACATTGACGCTCATGTATGTCGCCTTGCCGGTAGCAACATGGTTGGCGCCATCGGCCATCAGGAATTCGTCATCTGCAAGCGTGAACCTGTCGAGCGAGCCATACTCAGGCAGGTAGCCGGAGCTGACGAAGAACGCGTCGCGCGAGTCGGCTCCAGGATTGACGCCGCGCTGGATGTAGTCGTAGCCCTCGTACCAGTTCGGCCTCGAAGGGATGTCCGTGGCGTGCAGTCCTGGATGCGCGTCTGAGCCGCTATGACCGAATCGGACCAAGTTGATGTTTAGATTTTCGGCAAACTGAACCCCGTCGGGCGAGGAGTTTGTCGTGAAGAGGAAGCGATTTTCGGTTGAGCAGATTGTCGCGACGCTGAAGCAGATCGAGCTTGGGATGACGGTGGCCGAGGCCTCCCGTCAGCTAGGGGTCTCGGAACAGGCGATCCACCGCTGGAAGAAGTTCTACGGGGGTCTGCAGTCGGACCAGGTCCGGGCAGCTCGTGCTGCAGCGTGGAGTGTGGCAGGGGCGGCAGGTCGTGCCCGTGGCCTGGTTGGACGAGGCAACGTCCAGGCTCGTCTCCGTGGCTCACGCAGGCTGCAAGGGTTTCGAGTCCTACGGGCTGCACTGGTGGTCGAAGGCCTTTCGTGTCGTCGTGACGAGCGGCAACTGCAATCGACCTGAGCTCGAGCATGCGCTGTTGGTGGACTTTGTGCTGCCGGCCGTCATCAGCTGGACGTGTGGCGTCCCCACGATCGGCCCTGAGAGGCCGGCCGTCCGGGAGTTCCGCGGGAATCACTCCTGCACCGCCGTGCATCGTGGGGCACTTCATGCACGGGCACCGCGGTAGCCGACAGATAGGGAAAGCGTCAGCCAACTGGGCCGGGGGATGACGATGCGCGTGCCGCTGGTTCGCCTGCTGACACCGGTCCAGGCATTCAGCTATCGTTCAGCAGGGCAACGCCAGGATACCGGCGCGCTGCAGGCTGCGCCCGGTTCGTGGCGGGCTGTGCTGATCGCCTGACGTTGGAGGAATGCATGAAGCAGCTCGTTCTCTGGTCGATGGTGCTGTTTGCCGGGAGTGCATTGGCGGTGGGGCCGGACACGCATCCGCTCGGGCTGACCCGCCTGAAGAACTCCGCTTACGGGGGGCTCGAGGGCGTTGACGGAGTGGTCCAGCTCCAGGCGGGGCACTGGGAAGGCGAACCGCCGGAGCCGGGCGCCGCCAGCGTACCGCGGGTCGACTTCGTAGGGGACCTCGTAGCGCGCGGCGACCTGGACGGCGATGGCCAGGATGAGGCAGCGGTGATGCTCGTGAGCAGCTTCGGCGGCACCGGCGTCTTTCATTACGTGGCGGTCGTCCGACAGCAGGGAGAAGAGAGCCGCAATGTCGCGACGATCGCAGCCGGCGACCGCATCCAGGTCAGAGACCTGCGCATCGAGGAGGGCCACGTGCTGTTGGATCTCGTTCGCGCTGGCCCCAGCGACGCGGCCTGCTGCCCGACCGAGGTGTCCACCCTGTCCTATGGATTCGAAAATGGGAGGCTGACCGATCCGGTACGGATCGGGGAGAGCACGACGCTCACGCCAGAGGTCCTCGCGGGCCAGCGCTGGCGCCTCGCGGCCTGGAACTTCGGCGAGCCGGCCCAGGGGCGGGTGACGCTCGGCTATGCCGACGGCCGGTTCCTGGGCAACGCGGGGTGCAACCAGTACTCGGCGCCGGTCAAAGCGGCCAACGACTACGGCTCGATCGAGGTCGGGCAGGCGCTGTCGACGCGAAAGCAATGCGGCCCGGACGTGATGTCCGGCGAGCAGCGATTCCTCGGGCTGTTGCCCAGGGTCAACCGCTTCTGGTTTCTCGCAGGCCAGCTGGCGCTGGACTACGGCGGCGGCGACGATTACGGAGTGATGTACCTGGAGCGCGAGGAATGAGGGACCCCATCGCGGGCCGTGGCCGATGCGATGGAACAGGACATGCGTGCGACACTCGCGACCAGGCAGCATCTGCAGCTCGTCCGTCAGGAGGCCGAGAACCGCTGATCGCTCGATCCCCGCGAGATCGCATACCCTCGTAGGTAGCGACGTAGGCAAGGACCCTGCAAGTTTGGGGTTGTCCATTGCAGGGCGCCTCGGCTAGCCGCTGATGATCGGTGTCGCTCTCCGGGCATCAGCCGTCAGGCCGGGATAAGATGCTACATTCAGGATCGACTTACGCCTCGTGATCTGACGGGCGCAAGCGCCATCGGCCTCCGGCACCAAGAGGGTCGGGAGGTCCCCGGTACCGTGTGACGGAACCTGTCGAGGAGAGCTTGGAATGAGCGCTACCGGAAACGTGTCCAGCCTCACCGCGATGATTGCGGTCGCGGCACTGGCATCCATGTCGTCGGCGGCTCAGGCGCGTTCGTTCCCCCCGGCGATCTCCGTGGCCGACGAGGGCGGGCCCGAAGTCGTCACGGGGCAATGGAACTACTCCGGCGCCGTCATTCGTGAGCACTTCGTCGAACCGGTCGCGGCGCTGGCGAACGTCTCGCGCTACGTGGCAGGCGACTACTCCGACTGGGTACCGGCGGATGAGCAGATCCTGGGAAGGCTCGACGGCACCAGCATGACGCCGCCCATCCCCTACGCGGTGCGGATTCCGATCCGGCCCAAGGGGGCGAGCGTGGACGTCGACAACGACGGGGAAGTCGATGCCGGCATCCAGGTGTACGCGTTCCTGGTCGGCAGCAACCTGACGGGGGATTCCTACCTGGAGCAGCTCGATCAGGTGTCATACCGCTCCTACCTCGCAGACCCGAAGACCGGCCGGTTCCGCGAAGGGACGCTGTTGGTGTTCGCGCCTGATGGGGAGCAGGGATTCCCGTCCGGCGCCGGCCAGGACGGCGTCTTCTTCACGACCGACGATCCGGTGGCCGGCCTGCCGGCCGGGTACACGCTCGTGACGCTCGGTCGCGACGGTACCGTCACCTTCGACCGCTCGCGCACCGTGACGATGAACACCCTCGAGGAGGCCTTCCAGGCCTCGCCCGACTTCTCGAAGCAGGGGATCCTGCAGAGCTTCAACTCGCTGATCGACTTGCTGAAGGTCCGCTACGCCTACACGGAGCTGAGGAAGCTCGACTGGGAACGCATCCGCAAGGAGTACCTGCCGCGCGTCACGGCTGCCGACCGGACTCGGGACTTTGCCGACTACTACCTGGCGCTGACCGAGCTCGCCATCTCGATCCGCGACGCACACGTCCAGACGGACACCTCCGACGGGGCGCTCAAGGGATCCTATACCCTGATGCTCGGCAAGCGGTTCGCCGCGGACCTCGGCGCGCAGGGCGCGGAGCTGAGCGACGGCCGCTACGTCATTACCTACGTCGTGCCGGAAGGGCCGGCCGATTCGGCCGGGTGGAAGCTCGGTACCGAGATCGTGAGCATCGACGGCGAGCCGATGGCGGAGCGGATCGGTCGGCTGCCGTTGTCGGGACCCGTGGGCACGCCGGAAGCAGCGCGCCTGCAGCAGTTGGGCCTGGCACTGACATTTCCTTCCGGAGCGCAGGTCACCGTCGGGTACCGGCAGCCCGGTGAATCGACGCTGCGGACCGCGACACTGGCCGCGGTCGAGGGACTGTCCTATCCCCAGACCGTCGCCGAGAGGGAGCCTATCGCCTTCAGGGAACTGGAGGGCGGGTACGGCTATGTCACGTGGTTCCTGTTCCGCGACCCGCAATACATGATCGCGGCCTGGGAACGCTTCCTCCGCGAATTCCAGGGCGCGCCAGGCATGGTCATCGACCTGCGCGGCAACGGCGGCGGCAATGCCGAGTTGTTCTACACGATGGCGTCCTACTTCTTTTCGAAGGACAAGCCGGCCCGCTACGACTGGATCGACAGCTACGTCTTCGACGATGCGGCCGGGGACCTGGTGAAGGAGTTCTCGGTGGGCGCGCCGCTGTATGCGCCCAAGCCTTCGCTGCGCTACGACGGTGCGGTCGTCGTACTGGTCGACCAGCACAGCGCCAGCGCCGGGGAGTACTTCCCGCAGTTCCTGCAATACCATCACCGCGCCCTGGTCGTGGGCGAGCACACGACCGAAGGCGCCGGCGGCTACCTGGAGCAGATCGCCATGCCCGGCAATATCCGCTTCACCTACACCAAGGGCCGCACGAACTTCTCCGGCACCGACGAGGCCAACGTCGAGGCGAAGGGTGTGTCCCTGGACGTGAGGGTGCCGGTCACCGAGGAGAACGAGCGCGCCAAGCTGGAAGGCCGGGATCCGGTCCTGGAGACGGCGATCGAGGTGCTGGCCGGGGAGGCGATCGAGATCAGGCGATCCCGGCTGGCGGGCACGACCTGGACGCTGCAGCGGATCCTGGCGGCGCCGGGTTCTGCGGCGCAGCCCGACACGCCGGCGGGATACACCCTCGCGCTTGCCGGCGACGGCACGATGGACATCGTGACCGACTGCAACCGGAGCAAGGCGACCTACGAGCTGGGCGAGGGCAGCGCATTGAAGATCACGCCGACGATCTCGACCCTGGCGGCTTGCCCGGGCGATTCGCTCGGGGACGAGTTCCTGGCATGGCTCGGCGCTGCGCAGACCCTCATGGTCAGTGCCGAGGGGCTGCTGGTGCTGACGGACCCCAAGTCAGGGGTCCTGGGGCTGATGTTCGCACCGGCGCCGTAATGTGCCGGCCACTTTCTGGCGAGCCTGGTCCGGGCCCGGACCACGACTCCCCGTGTGGGTTCGAGATTCGACGAGGGCGCGACCGCTCGCTATCCGGATAAAGAACTTTTCTGGCAGCGCGGTTTGAGTAACATCGGACCGGCCCACATCGAGCCGTCATGGCCGGGAGATACCGACACGATGATCATTCGCGCAGCCCTCGGCGCTCTCGTTCTCGCGTCGCTCGTGCTCGCGGGGTGTCGATCCGTGACTCAATCGGAAGCCGCACCCGGCGCACTGTCCCTGCAAGACACGGACTGGGTGCTCATCGAATACAAGTCGGGCAGGGCAGGGGAAGACGCCGTCGAGGTCGCCCCTTACACGTACACGCTGCGGCTGGATGCTTCCGGAAGCGCGCAGTTCAAGCTGGACTGCAATCGCGGGACCTCGACCTGGCAGGCTTCCCCGATGCGGGACGGCGGTGGCTCCCTGACGTTCGGCCGCATTGCCGCGACGATGGCAGCGTGCGCAACGGACGCCCGGAACGAGGTGGTCCTGCGCGACATGGAGCGGGTGACCGGGTACTCCGTCTACGACGGTCGGTTGACCATGAGCCTCGGCAGTTCCGGCGAGTCATACGTCTGGGATCGTATTGACTGAAGAACGGGGTCGCCGGGACGCCGTGATGGCGATTCCGGGCTCGAGGCGACGCAGGACGCTCCACGCTGCATGGGTGTTCCCGCTTCAAAGGCCCGCAGACGGCGACTCGGGCTCCACGCCAGCAAGAACGGTGATCTTCACGTAACCCAACCAGGGGGATGAGCGCCATGAGATACCGGAGACCGTCGCGTACCGTGGTCGAACCAGAGGGCGTCGTGACCGCAAGCGGGCGGGTCGGGGTCTGCGTCGGGATGGCTGCAGCGTTGCTTGCCCCGGCGTTTGCCTTCGCGGACGGCCCTCCGTCGGAATCGCCGCTGGCGGACACACAGTGGCGGCTCGTGGAATTCCAGTCCATGGACGACGCGCAGGGGACGACACGTCCGGACGATCCATCGCTCTACACGATGCGCCTGCACGGCGACGGGACCGTCACGATGCGGTTGAACTGCAATCGGGCCACGGGAACCTGGTCGGCCACGCCCAGCAGCGATCCCGACAACGGCCAGTTCAGCTTCGGTCCGCTGGCCATGACGCGGGCGCTATGCCCGCCACCGAGCATGGACGAAAGCATCGCCGTTCAGTCCAGCTACATTCGCGGCTACCTCCTCAAGGGCGGCCGCCTGTATCTGAGCCTGATGGCGGACGGGGGCATCTATGCGTGGGAGCCGGACACCACGAGCCCCTCTTCTTCCCGTGTGCCTGCCTCGCCAGAGGACGGTGGTCCGCGTGACTGGGCGGTCACAAGCCCGCTCAATCTGCGGGAAAGACCGTCGACGAACTCGAGGGTCGTCACGACCTTCGCCCCGGGCACGATTCTCTACAACCTCGGCTGCCAGGACGCCGAGGGACGGGTCTGGTGCGACGTGCAGAGGTTCGGCGGCGGGCCCCGCGGCTACGTGGCGGCGGAATACCTGAAGCCCGCGATCTCGCCGGACGGAAAGCCCGCCATGGGTCCCGACGATTCGGCGCTGCGAGCGGGCCGGGGCGAGTTCGATGCAACCGGCCAACTGCCCTGCGCGCGCCAGGCAAGCCAGCCGATGGCACAGTGCGAGTTCGGCGTCGCGCGCGCGGGCGGCGGTTACGCCACGGTCGTCGTCAAGCACGCCGACGGCCGCAGCCGCGCCATCTACTTCCGGATGGGCCGCCCGATCGGTGCGGACACGAGCCAGGCCGACGGCTACAAGGAGTTCCGTGCCTCCAGGGAGAAGGACCTGAACCTCGTCCGTGTCGGCGAGGAACGTTACGAGATTGCGGACGCAGTCGTGCTGGGCGGCTGATTCCTCTGAGGGTGGTAGACGTCCGGATCCTCGTGATCGATCGCATGGGCGAGGCATGGAGCGATGAGCAATGAGAATGCATCCTCCATGAAGTCGCGGAACGGGCTGGTGTCGTTGGGGTCCGGAGCCGCTGGATCCAGCGACCGTGGAGACTTGCCCGGCCGGGCACCGGGACCGGTTCGGCGCGTCTGGCAGGCGCGGGATTCTGGCTCAGGTCATCGCGACGTTTCCGCCGAAACGTTTTCCGCGCTGCCCGCTGCCTGCGCGCGCCGTCCGAACAGCACTTCGACGGCGAGGCCGTAGTCCATGCGTTCGCCGCGCCAGCGGCAGGTGGCCGTGTCGGCCGTGGGCATTGACAAGTTAACGGCATCGGGCGAAGCAAGGCTTGCCCCGTAACCTCACGCCGCAACGGCTTCGTTCCAACGCTTGAAGGCGCGCGCCCGGCGAAGCCGATAGAACGCCGCCGACGAGAGATGGCGCTGCAGGTTGAACAGGTTGTACACGACGGCGTGGGCGCTCAGGAACCGCTGCGCCTGCCGGGGCGAGCTGAAGCGGCGCATGCCACGCTCCCGGGCCCGGGTCGGCTGGTGGGATAGTTCCGCCCGGTTGTTCGCGTAGCGATCGTTGCTGTGGATCGTCTCGGGCATCAGTGCCCGGCGGGCGACGCCGTAACTGCCCAGCTTGTCGGTCACGATCTTCCGGGGGCTGGTGCCGTGAGACCGGAGCAGCCGTCGGAAGAATCGCTTGGCCGCCT
>Ga0209536_100012028_pt1 | contig 12625 bp, 12 predicted proteins | sample DeeMarSeWOR28_12_FD_187461 | JGI IMG/M metagenome (GOLD analysis project Ga0209536, IMG submission 187461) | Marine sediment microbial communities from White Oak River estuary, North Carolina - WOR-2-8_12 (SPAdes) (version 2) | ecosystem: Environmental > Aquatic > Marine > Intertidal zone >...
AGTGCCGAGACACAGAATCGAACTGTGGACACCGCGATTTTCAGTCGCGTGCTCTACCAACTGAGCTATCTCGGCCAGCTATTTGGTTGTTAAGCGTCCCGGATTTTACTCGTAGACAGAGGGATTGTCAAGCAACCATCATTATTATAACGCAAAATGCGCACCATCCCTTGACCTGTACCTGCTTCCGAACTACAATGCCCCAGCTTGCTGAAAGGGAATCATGTTCGAAAATCTCACCGGACGACTCAACCAGGTATTCGACCAACTCCGCCGCCGTGGCAAACTCTCCGAAGCAGATGTGGACGCTGCCATGCGCGAAGTCCGTTTGGCGTTGCTCGAGGCGGATGTACATTACAGCGTAGTTAAGGATTTCATTGCGCGTGTGCGCGAACGCGCTGTTGGAGCAGAAGTCTCGAAGGCGCTCAACCCTGGTCAACAGGTTATCAAGATCGTCAACGAAGAATTGATCGGTACGCTGGGCGAACCAGCGCCATTGAATTTCTCCGGCCCCAAGCCGCGCGTGCTCATGCTGGTCGGCTTGCAGGGTTCTGGTAAGACCACCGCTGCCGGTAAATTAGCGCGCCTGCTGCGTTCGAAGGGTGAGCGCGTGATGCTCGTTGCAGGTGACCCATACCGCCCGGCAGCTATCCAGCAGTTACAACAATTAGGTCAGCGGTTGGATATTCCAGTGGAGGCTGCTGCGGATGTGAAGCCTCCTGACTTGGCAGCTCGCGCCTTCGACAAAGCCCAGAAGGGCGGTTTCAGCGTCATGATCGTGGACACAGCCGGTAGATCCCAGCTTGATTCGGAGCTGATGGATGAGTTGACATCAATTGCTGTGCGCGTCAATCCTGTGGAAACCTTGCTGGTCGTGGACGCCATGATCGGTCAGGAGGCGCTCAATGTAGCCCAGGGCTTCCGGGATTCAGTTTCGCTCACAGGGCTGATCCTATCAAAAATGGATGGCGATGCCCGTGGTGGCGCGGCTATTTCCATCCGCTCGGTGACGGGTGTTCCCATCAAATTCTTGGGGACGGGCGAGAAGTTGGATGCGCTCGAAACTTATGATCCGAGTCGGCTTTCATCTCGCATTCTGGGTATGGGTGATGTGATTGGCCTGATCGAGAAGGCGGAAGAGGCCTTCGATGCCCAGACTGCCCAGAAGCAGGCCGAGCGCCTGATGAAGGGACAGTTCACCTTCGAAGATTGGCTCGATCAAATGAAGCAGATGAAGAAGATGGGCCCGCTCGGCCAGATGATGGATATGATGCCCGGGCAACTGGGGCAGGCCGCTCGCCAGGCTGACCCGAAAATGATCGAAACTCAGTTAAAGCGCAGCGAAGCCATCATCAATTCGATGACCATCCAGGAGCGCCGTAATCCAGATGTTCTGAACGCTTCCCGCCGCCGCCGCATTGCAGCCGGTTCTGGCACAGAGGTGCAGGATGTCAACCGGCTGGTAAAGCAGTTCCGCCAATTGCAGAAGGTCATGAAAAAAATCAAGAAAACCGGCGGGCGTGATTTGAGCCGCTTGTTTGGGTAGTCCTTTGCCCTTTTCCTATTTTATTTCTCTGGTAAAATAGTGCCCGCGGGATTCAGACTAGTGAGCGCGTCCTTTCACGCATCCCCTCTCTCCCTTGTCAAACCTGCACCAATATTATGATTTATGCAGTTGAATACGAAAGCCCGGAAAATGGGGGGCGGGCTGAACAGCCCGCCCCCCATTTTCCGGTGTCTTTTCGTGAGCTGCTTAAATCTGGAAAAAGACAACTACATTTGAAGGAGAAAGTTTTCAATGGTACGTATTCGATTTCGCCGCATCGGTTTGAAGGGACAGCCCTCCTACCGCATTGTTGCCGCGGACAAGGAAAGCCCGCGTGATGGACGCTTTCTTGAAATTCTTGGCTTTTACAACCCCCGCACTGAGCCAGCCACGATAACCGTGAAAGAAGACCGCGTATTCCACTGGATGAAAAACGGCGCCAAGCCGACCGACTCTGTGGAGCAAGTTTTCAAGACCGCCGGCACGTTGGATCGCTGGGAGCGCTTCAAGAAGGGTGAAGATGTTGAAGCCCTGATGAAAGAAGCTGCCGAGGCAGAAGCCAGCCGTAACACTACGGACAAGACTCGCCGCGATTAGTCAACCAAAAGGCGCAGGGCGGTTATCATGGCCTGCGCCTTTTGGTTGAATGGAGATGCCATGAAGGCTCTCATTGAATATATTGCAAAATCCCTGGTAGAAAACCCGGAACAGGTTGAAGTGCGTGAAACCCGAAACGGGAATCGCGTACGCCTGGAGCTAAGCGTAGCTAAAGAGGACATGGGCCGCGTGATTGGCAAGAATGGGCGCGTGGCCAATTCCATCCGTACGTTGTTGCGGGTGGCTGCCGAGCGGGATGGTGTGCAAGCCACGCTCGACGTGATGGAGCCTTAGTGGTCTCAAAAAACAAGACAGCCACGGCTGCAACAGGCTCGCCGCCCCCTGGCGAGCCTGAATATTTGGTGGTCGGGTTTGTGCGCCGCCCGCATGGCGTCAAGGGCGAAATGCTAATGGATGTCCACACTGATTTCCCTGAGCGCTTGAAGACAGGCACTACAGCCTTTGTTGGCGAAGATTACCAGCCCGTAGTACTTGCCAGCCGCCGTCCTCATGCGAAAGGTTTGCTGATCCGTTTCCGTGGCATCAAAACCCCCGAAGAGGCCGGATTGTATCGCAACACCTGGGTTTACGTTCCCACAGCAAACCGGCCTCCGTTGCCTGAAGGTGAATATTATCACCATCAGTTAATTGGCTTGAACGTAGTGACGGACGAAAACCTTGAACTGGGTGCATTGATAGATATTATTGAGACGGGCGCGAACGATGTCTACTTGATACGGGATGTGAATGGGAAGGAGACCCTTCTCCCGGCTATTCCTCCGGTCATTCTGGACATCAATCTTGCTGACCGTCAAATCCGCGTTCACTTGCTGGACGGTTTGATCTAGGGGTTCTCTTGGGGGCCTCTTCTTTTGTTTATGGACGATAAGCGTTATTGGATCGGGTTCACCCTTGTAAAAGGCATAGGCGCGGTGCGTTTCCAGCGCTTGCTGGATCGTTTTGGGGATGCTGAAACAGCCTGGGGCGCGAATCCTGTTGCGTTAGCGGAAGCAGGCTTAAGCGCCAAATTGATCGAGCGTGTTATCGCCCTCCGCCAGAAAGTTGATCTGTCCCAGATATGGGATCAAACCCTGTCCAAAGGCATCCAGGTTCTGACCTGGATGGACGAAGCCTATCCTCAGCGTTTGAAGGAAATCGAGCAACCGCCGCCGGTGCTGTACTTGCGCGGTGAATTTCTCCCTGAAGATGCCTGGTCGGTTGCTATTGTGGGCACGCGGCGGGTGACGCCGTATGGCCGCCAGGTGACCGAAGAGATCGCCTCGTTTTTGGCCGCTAATGGTATAACGGTGGTCAGCGGCTTGGCGCGCGGGGTGGATGCGCTGGCGCACAACGCGGCACTCAAGGCAGGCGGTCGCACATTGGCAGTTCTAGGCTCCGGGGTGGACCGAATCTACCCACCCGAAAACCGCGCGCTTGCCGAGCAGATGCTTACACAAGGCGCAGTGATCAGCGATTATGCGCCGGGTACGCCGCCGGAATCTTCTAACTTCCCGCCGCGCAACCGTATCATCTCAGGCCTTTCGATGGGAGTGGTTGTGGTCGAGGCCGGGAAGACCAGCGGCGCACTGATTACGGCAGAATTTGCCGCCGAGCAGGGGCGCGAGATTTTTGCCGTGCCGGGCAATATCCTTGCGCCGCAGAGCAAGGGCACGAACAAATTGATTCAAGATGGCGCGCATCCGCTTTTAAGCGCGGACGATATTATGCAAGCCCTAAACCTTACACGTATCGGTCAACACAAGGCGGCTCGAAAGGTCTTGCCCGCCGATAATGTTGAAGCCAAACTACTGGAGGCAATGGGTGAAGAGCCATTGCATATAGATGAGATTCGCAATCAGACGAACCTGCCAGTTGAAAAAGTTTCCGCTACGCTGGTGATGATGGAACTTAAGGGTATGGTGCGTCAGGTGGGTAATATGCAATATGTAGCTGTGCGTGAGGTACAATCTGGCTATTCGGTGGCCAATGAGTAATATAGATCACACTTACGCAGTTATTATGGCTGGCGGTGGTGGTACACGCTTGTGGCCAGTTTCGCGGCGCAGTCATCCTAAACAAATCATCTCGCTTATTGAAGAGAATTCTCTTTTCCAAAGTACCGTTGAACGCCTGAAGGGACTTTTTCCCCCAGAGCGTATATTGGTTGTTACCGTTGCAGAACAAGCTGCCGAGTTGCGTATACAAGCGCCAGAGTTGCCGGCCGAGAATTTTATTCTTGAGCCAGCGCCGCGTGGTACAGCCTCTGTGGTTGGGTTGGCTGCGGTTGTCTTGCAGAAACGCGATCCGCAGTCTGTGATGGTGGTACTGCCCTCCGATCACTACATTCGCAATCGCGACCTGTTCTATCTGTTGCTGCGTGTTGCTGTGGATGTGGCCGAGAAAGAATATCTTGTTACGCTCGGGATCACACCGACTTACCCGGCAACCGTTTATGGGTACATTCAGCGCGGCGAGCCGTTGCCCGAAAAATTTGCCTATCCAGCCTATCAGGTACTGCGCTTTAAAGAAAAGCCGGATGATACTCAGGCCCGCCAGATGCTGGCAACACGCGATCATTCCTGGAACTCAGGCATGTTTCTCTGGCGGACAGATATAATCTTGGACGAAATGGCCCGCCAGATGCCAGATTTACATGCGGTTCTGACTCAAATTGGGGCTGCGTGGGGCTCTGACGCGCAGGATTCCTTGCTGACACATTTGTGGCCGGGACTGCGCAACGAAACAATTGATTATGGAATCATGGAAAATGCCGAAAAGGTGGCCGTGCTACCGGCAGGCGGTTTGGAGTGGAGTGATATTGGCAACTGGAACTCACTCTTCGATGTTTTGTTGCCAGACAAAGATGGCAATGTTGTTTTTAGCGGGCAACATATCCCGATTGAAACAACCAGGTCGCTGGTTTATGGTAATAATGATGACCGTTTAGTCGTCACCATTGGCGTAGATAATTTAATCATCGTGGACACAGGCGATGTGTTGCTTGTATGTCGTAAAGACCAAGCCGCCAAGGTGCGGCAGGTAGTTGATAATCTAAAGAACTCAGACAGAGAACATTATACGTAGGAGGATTGATTTGGAAGCCTACTGCATGAAATGCAAGACCAAACGAGAAGTGCAAAGCCCAGAAGCAACTTTTAATGCGAAAGCATCCCCTGTAACCACCGGTACATGCGGTGTTTGCGGAACGAAACTTTATCGTATGGGCAGAACGCCTGCGCACGAAAGCCTTATACCTCCTGAACCGATCAAGCCAAAGAGTAAACGTAAGGGCAAGTTGGTAATCGTCGAATCGCCTGCCAAAGCAAAAACGGTGGGGCGCTTTTTAGGAAAGGGATTCATAGTCAAGGCCTCGGTGGGACACGTGCGTGACTTGCTGCGTTCGCAATTATCGGTAGATGTCGAAAATAATTTCACACCAAAGTATCGTGTTCCAAATGAGAAAAGTAAAACCGTAAAAGAACTTAAGCAACTGGCGAAGAAAGCCGAAGAAGTTTATCTGGCTACTGACCTGGACCGTGAAGGTGAAGCCATTGCCTGGCACCTCATGGAAGCAGCTGAAATTGAGCCAAAGTTGACCAAGCGCGTAGTGTTTCACGAGATCACTGAGCCAGCGATCAATGAGGCTTTTTCCCATCCGCGTGCGATCAATATGGATTTGGTCAATGCGCAGCAGGCGCGTCGTATCCTGGATCGTCTCGTCGGGTACAGCATCAGCCCTATTTTGTGGGAGAAGGTGCGTAGCCGCCTTTCGGCTGGACGCGTTCAATCTGTGGCTCTCCGGCTGATCGTCGAGAGAGAACGCGAAATCGATGATTTTATTCCAGTCGAATATTGGACGATTGGTGCAGAGTTGAAGCCGGAAGGATTAAAGTCCGCATTTGTTGCGAAGCTGGCGAGAATTGATGGGGAGAAACCCGAGTTGCCTAGCGAAGAGGTAGTCAAACCAATTCTGATTGACATGGAGACAGCGGCTTATTCAATTACGAAGGTGAAGCGTGGTGAACGTAAGCGCCGACCGGCTGCTCCGTTTACAACATCTACGTTGCAACAAGATGCTGCGCGCAAGTTGGGATTTACAGCTAAACGCACCATGGGCCTAGCACAGGGATTATACGAAGGTCGGGATGTGGGTAATGGTGGCACTACTGGTTTGATCACCTATATGCGTACCGATTCAACGCACGTTTCTGGTGTGGCGCAAAAAGAAGCGCGCGCTTATGTGACAGAAAAATATGGTGCGGACTTTTTGCCGTCCACGCCTCCAAAATATAAGACCAGATCCAAAGGGGCGCAGGAGGCTCACGAAGCCATTCGTCCCACATCTGCAATGCGTGACCCGGATAAGGTTAAGCCGTTTCTTGAGCCAGCCATGTTCAAGCTGTATCGCTTGATCTGGCAACGATTTGTTGCATCACAGATGGCTGCAGCGATATACGATACCCTGAACGTAGAAATAACGGGCAAAACAAATGACCATGAATATTCTTTGCGTGCTTCCGGGTCATCAGTTAAATTTCCTGGCTTCCTTGCAGTGTACGAGGAATCACAGAGTGAAGTTTCAAAACGAGGCGAAGAAGAGAATGTTAATATTCCGGTGGGCATTGTGGAAGGACAAAAACAAGAGTTGATTCGTCTTATTCCGGAGCAACACTTTACCCAGCCCCCACCACGTTATTCGGAGGCATCCCTCGTACAAGCCCTTGAGGAGAACGGAATTGGCCGCCCATCCACATATGCGCCAACGCTTTCAACCATTCAGGCGCGTGGGTATGTTGTCCGTGTGGATAAGCGCCTAGAGCCGACTGAAACCGGCACCCTGGTCAATGAATTGATGGAGCAATATTTTTCTGAAATAGTTGACTATAACTTCACTGCCCGTATGGAAGAAGACCTTGATAAAATTTCTACCGGCGAAGCGGAATGGGTCAAGGTTATGGATGAATTCTATGGGCCGTTTGCGAAGAAGCTCGAAAAGGCACAAGAAGATATGCCGGTTGTAAAATCTGGGCCGGAACCGATCGGGCGTGATTGCCCCGAATGTGGCAGAGAATTGGTCATCCGCTATGGACGTTATGGCAAGTTCATTTCATGCAGCGGTTTCCCAAAATGCCGTTACACAGAACCCTGGTTGGAGAAAATTGGCGTTACCTGCCCACAAGATGGCGGCGATCTCGTGCAGCGTAAAACCCGAAAAGGTCGTACTTTTTTTGGGTGTCAGAACTACCCTGAATGTGATTTTACTTCATGGAAGCGACCGATTGAGCAACCCTGTCCCAATTGCCAGGGCTTGCTGGTGATTGCCAATAAACGTGAAGTGCAATGTGTCAAATGTGAAGAGACTTTCTTTCAAGATAACGTTATTCCCGAAGAAGCTAGATAGGAGTAAAAATGTTTTTCTTGTCCAATGCGTTGTTATCAGGTCTTGGAAATGAACTCGCCTATCTTGACCCTGGTTCCGGCAGCTTTTTAATTCAGTTGCTGATCGCAGCATTGCTGGGGGTTGGTGTTGCTCTACGTGCATCATGGAGCAAAATCAAGGGGTTGTTTGGAATCAAATCTGAGACGGATGAGGATGCCGAAGACGAAGAAGCCATCGAGTAGCATAAAGCTCGGCGCATCTTTCCGCGACCCAAGCGGGTTCCTGTTTACTGATGAGGGGATTCTTTACCGAAAGGTGAACCATAACTACGCTGAGAATTATGATTGTTTAATGGAATCCGGTCTTTATGCCAAGCTGGTAAAGGCCGGATTGCTGATTTCGCACCAGGAAGTGAAACAAGCTTGGGCGAAGGGTGATACGGCCTATAAAGTTCTGCGGCCAGAACTTGTCCCGTTTATTTCGTATCCGTACGAATGGGCATTCAGTCAATATAAAGATGCTGCTTTGGCTACACTGTCCATTCAAAAACGAGCGCTCAAAGAGGGGATGTCGCTAAAAGATGCGAGCGCATATAACATCCAGTTTGTGGATGGCCGGCCAGCGTTAATCGATACGCTCTCGTTTGAGATCTATCAGGAAGGTCAACCCTGGGTAGCATATAAGCAGTTTTGTCAGCATTTTTTAGCGCCGCTGGCATTGATGGCGTTCAAAGATGTGCGCTTGAGCCAGTTGATGCGGATTTATATTGATGGCATTCCACTAGACCTGGCGAGTCAGATACTGCCAGGTTCTACGCGCCTAAAATTTGGCTTGTTGACCCATATCCACGTGCATGCAGGTGCACAGAAGCGCTATGCCGATGCGGAGGAGGAACGGGCCGGTATGCGTGGTGGTATGAGCAAACAAGCTTTGACAAACTTAATCGAGAACTTGCAAGCAACGGTGAGAAAACTGGATTGGGATGCTGGCGGGACCGAATGGGGTAATTACTACGATATCACGAACTATTCGGATGTTGCTTTTGTGCACAAGAAAGAAGTGATTGCTGGCTGGGTTGAGCGCGTGAAGCCCGGCCTGGTTTTGGATTTGGGCGCGAACAACGGCGAGTTCAGCCGCATTGCCAGCGATCGCGAGATTTACACGGTTTCGTCAGATTTCGATCCAACCGCAGTAGAACAAAATTACCGCCGCATGCGAAAGGGAAAGGAGAAGCACCTTTTGCCTTTGCTGGTAGATTTGATCAATCCCAGCCCTGCATTGGGATGGGCTAATCGAGAACGAGATTCGTTTGGTCAGCGTGGTCCAGCAGATATGGTTTTTGCGCTGGCGCTAATCCATCATTTAGCAATTTCTAACAACGTTCCTTTGTCGCTGCTAGCAGAGTATTTTGCCAGTTTGGGTCAATGGTTGATTATTGAGTTTGTTCCTAAATCAGATTCGCAGGTGCAAAAGTTACTCAAGAGCCGTGAGGACGTTTTTAACGAATATACGCGAGAAAGTTTTGAGCAGGCCTTTGAAGCCTATTATGTAATCAATGAGGTAATATTGATTGAAGAAACGAAGCGGACATTGTACTTGCTGCAAAATCGAGAATAACCATTTTGGGCGGTACGTTTACCGGTTGTTTGGTATATAATTATAGACACGTCATATACCGAAGGGAAATGCTATGGCCTCGATACTCCAAGTAATATCTTTGTTAATTAAGAAACCGGCGGTTGCTGCCGTTTTGGGTGCAATTGCTGGATTGACACTCGGCCTGATTGTTGGTTGGGGTATCTGGCCGGTGAAATGGACAGATGCCACACCTGAAGCCTTGCATGTGGAACTGCAGAAAGATCACCTGCGTATGGCAATAGATTCGTTTAGTGTTAATGGTGACCAGGTTTTGGCAATACAACGCTATAAATCTTTAGGTTCGAGCGCGCCACAACTATTTTTGAGTATTAAGCAAGAATCGGGGAATCTGGATCCTAATGCTGTCTTGGCCTTTGAGCAATTGATGCAGGCTGCGGGAGAGCCAACTGATGTGGTTGCGCAGCCTGCTGAGGAAGGAGGAACATCTTCCTTCAACACCATATTGATTGTTGCTGCGGTCATACTCATTCTTGGAGTTCTTATCTTTGGCGCGCTTTATTTTATTCGTAAAATATTTCGACCTCGCTCTGGTGCTGTCTCGGCGGCTATGGAAGCTGCGGAAGTGACTCGGCAGACAAAAAAGACAGACTTTCAATCAATGGGGCTGGCGCCTCCTGTTACACAAACCATGACCACCTATGTATTTGGCGATGATTTGTATGATGAATCATTTAGTATTGACACGCAAGGTGGCGACTTTCTAGGCGAATATGGTGTAGGTGTTTCAGAAACAATTGGTGTCGGTGACCCCAAAAAGGTTACTGCTTTGGAAATCTGGCTCTTTGACAAGAATGATATAAAGACTGCTACCAAAGTGCTCATGAGTGCGCATGCCTTTGACGATATGAATTTGCGAGCGCGGTTAGAAGCAAAAGGCGAACTGGTTTTGCTGGAACCGCAAGCACAAATCATTCTGGAAACAGCCACGCTCCAGTTGTTAGTAACGGTGAGTGACTTGGAATATGGCGAAGGCGCTTTACCGCCAAATAGTTTTTTCGAGCGGGTGATATTGGAATTGGCAATTTGGCCAAAAGAAGGATAAGACGACAAAAGCTGGGTTCAACACCCAGCTTTTTTTCAGCGCTTCTTTCCCGTACTTTATTCTATCTTCAAAATCTTGAGCTCGATCACACCTCCCGGTGTTTCCGCTTCGACAGTTTCACCAACTTTGCGATCGATGAGCGCCTGGCCGATAGGGGACTCATGAGAAATCTTTCCCCTGGTCGGGTCTGCTTCGGTTGCTCCGACCAGGTGATAGGTTTCCTCCGGGAAGCCTTTCTCCTGTATGGTGACGTGTGATCCGATAGCCACCACGTCTCTGTGATTGTTCTCTTCGATAATAGTTGCGTTTCCAAGAATGTATTCCAGCTCCTGGATGCGGCCTTCGAGGAAACCCTGATCCTCTTTGGCTTTGTGGTAATCTGCGTTTTCAGAAAGGTCACCCATCTGAATGGCCGAGCGTAATCGCGCAGCCAGTTCTATGCGTTTTGGGCCGGTTAGCTCTTCGAGTTCGGCTTTTAACCGAGCAGCGCCTTCACTTGTGAGATAGGTTTGTTCTGTCATGATTGTTCCTTTGCGATCTAGGTTTCTGGCTGTCTAAAAATTGAAGCCCGGTTATTTATTACCGGGCCTTATAAATATTGAATAAATTGACCCGTTTATGGTTTCTCTAGGGGGTTAAAGAGCTTTTGGTGTTCTTCGATGGCATAACGATCTGTCATGCCGGCAATGTAATCGCAGATCGTGCGTTCGAGGCCACGTTGATCGATGAAAGCTTGGAATTCTGCGGGTAGTGTAGCTGGCTCTTCGCGATAGGCATCAAATATGTTTTCAAGAAGTTGTTCAGCTTTGACTTGCATGCGCACTACTCTGTAATGCCGGTACAATTTGCTATATAGAAAATCTTTCAATTCACGGTTGCGACGGCTCATTTCCTCACTGAAGCCAATCACATTATAGGATAATTCTTGGATACCCAACGGGGATTTGGCGCCACTTTCTTTAAGCTTGGCATCGGTAGTAGTGACCAAGTCGGTGACCTCCATGCCGATTAAATGGCGGATCAACTTGTGCCGGGCGATATCTTCCAGATCAGGGCCGCGCCATTTGATATTATCGGTCAGTATTTCCCAAAGGGCAATTCCTTCCAGCATGCGCGGCGTTAGCATGCCTGAGCGTAGACCATCATCCAGGTCGTGGGCAGTGTAGGCCAGTTCATCTGCTATGTTAGCAACTTGGGTCTCTAAGTTGCCTCGCAGATCGGGGTTGTAGTCCGATGCGTCGGAAATGTCATATTCCGATTCGTGCTTGACCATGCCTTCGCGCACCTCCCAGGTCAGATTCAGGCCAGGATATTCAGGATAGCGTTGCTCCAACTCAGTGACAATTCGCAATGATTGCTTGTTGTGATCAAAGCCACCATGATCTTTCATCAGGCGGGCCAGGACGGTTTCTCCAGCGTGACCGAAGGGCGAATGACCCAGGTCATGTGCCAGACAGATGGCTTCGATCAGGTCTTCATTTCCGCCCAATGCGCGTGCAATTGTTCGGCCAATCTGTGCCACTTCAAGTGTGTGGGTGAGACGCGTGCGATAATAGTCGCCTTCGTAGTTGATGAAAACCTGGGTTTTGTATTCCAGTCGGCGAAAGGCGGTGGTGTGGATGATGCGGTCGCGGTCACGCTGGAAGGATGTGCGATATTCCGGCTCGTTATCGAGATAGGCGCGGCCTTTGCTATCCTTGCTGCGCATCCCATACGGAGCGAGACTCTTGTCCTCGATATCTTCCAACTGTTGGCGGGTGAAGAACATGAATTCCTTATCTGATCACAAAGCTATTCCCCGCCACACCATCCTGCGTTCGGACGTCCGCCCCGCAAGGGCGTTGGCCCGCCGTTCGTCGCGAGCGACGAAGATGCTACGCGAAGACGGGGTGCAGGAAAAAGCGGCGGGGTTGTGAATGGGGCGAGTGGGGGTCGAACCCACATGGTGTTACCACCGATGGATTTTAAGTCCATTGCGTCTGCCGATTCCGCCATCGCCCCAGGGGTGGTGTTATGACGTCGTTTTTGTGGTATTCTCCCCCATATATGGGGAGTATGGATTTTTGAGAGTCCTGTGGTTTTTTCAGAACTCAACGTCACCCCTAGTATCCTCAAAAATCTGAAATTCGTCAAGCCTGATCAATGTTTTGAAGACCGATTCTTTTTGGGGGTAAGAAGCCATTTTGATATTAGTGTTACATATATAACCATTTCCACACAAAGGTGTCTAATGTATTTATTTGGTTCGAACCCGGTTCCCAAATTGACCAAAGAAACGCTAAGCTGGAATGTCTAAAATACCCCTATTCTATTTCGTGCCTTGGATTGTGCCCGTCAATAGGCTTTGAATAAGAAATGATAAAATTTTCAAATATTGGTATTGAAAGGAACTGATCATGAA
>Ga0209536_100012029_pt1 | contig 12624 bp, 11 predicted proteins | sample DeeMarSeWOR28_12_FD_187461 | JGI IMG/M metagenome (GOLD analysis project Ga0209536, IMG submission 187461) | Marine sediment microbial communities from White Oak River estuary, North Carolina - WOR-2-8_12 (SPAdes) (version 2) | ecosystem: Environmental > Aquatic > Marine > Intertidal zone >...
ACCGCGTTTCGTAGTGCCGATAGCCTGGCCCCCCCGAGCCGTCTCCTCCAGGCCGTCGAGCTGGCGGTGATAGGGCAATATGAGGTGCGCCCGGTCTGAAACGAAGAGGGTCTCGAGCGAAACGCCCGCCGCGCGCAGGTCCTCCATCTCGGCGATCAACGTCTCGGGGTTGACCACACAACCGGTCCCGACGACGCATCGGGTACCCGGGTTGAAGATGCCCGACGGCACCAGGTGCAACTTAAACTCGCCGTACTGGTTGACGACAGTGTGACCGGCGTTGTCACCCCCCTGGTAGCGGATGACCATATCCACCGGCCCGCCGAGTCCTCCTGGCGAAGAGGCCAGGTAGTCCACCACCCGGCCTTTACCCTCATCACCCCACTGGGCGCCCACAACGGCGGTCACAGCCATGGCACGACCTCCCTTGTCCACACAAGCTCCCCCGCCAGAACTCGGCCTGACGGGGGAGGAAGCTTGTTGGCTAGTGCCGGCCAGCCAAGGCCAGCGTGGACATTATAACACTATTGGTCTAAGGAGTAAACCGCGCCTTCAGGGTGATAGTCAGCCCAGCCGAACCAGAAGGCATAGGTAACGGGGATTTGTGTCAGTTGCGCCCCTTCTAGGGAGCCGCTGAGGGCCACACCGGTGAATATATCCCACTCGCTGTGGGTCTCGGTGTCAATGGCTACCTCTAGAGTGTCGCCTGCTTCGAAGATCAGCAGTGTACCGTCGTCTAGCTCACGGCTGAACACCGCACCCGAAGCAGACCCTTTGTCAAAGAAAACCACCAGCGGGACATCCCCGATTGTGTCGTTGACGACAGGCTGCTGGTTTAGAACGCTAAAGGGATAGGCCTTGACCTCGCCCCCCAGCCGCACGCCGACGACGAACTCCTTAGGGTTGATATCTACGTCAGGCCGGGTGGCACGCCCCAGCACGCCCGCATCCGGGCGCAGATAATATCCCTCGTAGCCATCGCGGCCAAAGAAATCTGGGTTGATCACTAGGGTGTCGGGATGCCGTTCTTTCCAGGATGCCCAGTCGGTTTGCAGGGCAGCGATTAGTTCAAGCTGCGTCCCGTCAAAATCCCCGGCGATCGCCTGGCCCATAATATGGCTCCACAAGCTCTGGGTCTGGTGGTCATACATGATCAGGCCATTGCGATACAGCATGCCGGAAACGCCAAAGGTAAGTGTCTGATCGTCTGTGATTTGCCGGTCATACACGATGCCGGTGTAACACAGCGGTCACCAGGTGACGGCAATGTGCCGTCCACCCACCGTGTCATTCACAATCTCGTGAGCGCTCAAGTAAGGGATAGGGTAAGCCCGACTCTCGCCGCTGATTTCCACCCCGATTACATGAACACTTTGATCTATGCTCGCGCCATCTGCCTCGGCGGCCGAGACCATGATGTCTTGGGCCCTTTGGGGAAGCACGGCTGGGATAGCATCAGGAGGCAGCAACGTCACCACCTCATTCAAGTCGACGCTGATCTGCCCGAGCTGCGGTTGAAAGTTCCGGGCGCTGGGTGTGAGGTCCTCACTCAAGGTTTTGGATGTTGCGGTCGCTGTGGGTTCTTGCACCTCAGTGGTAGCAGTAGGTGCCTGTGTTTCTGTTGGAACCGGTGGAGGGACAGTGGATGCTGGGGTTTCTGTCGGCTGGACAGTTGCTGCAACTGGCGCACAACTGGCAACCACAAAAGCCAGACCGACCATTATGACGGGTAGTTTCTTCATAATCACCTTCCTTACTATGCCCTATGCCTTTCCGTACTATTTGAGACAACTAAGAGGCAAGACATCTTACTTCTCGCAGTGGACTTATAGCAGCAAGTCAGGTATACTATGGGGCGTTTCGGAGGACTACTACCCCATCAAACAGTTTATGCCTGCAAGGTCCCTAGGAGGGGCAGGTCCCTGTGAGGGGATATGAAGAGGATCGTGCCCGTGAGGGCCGCATGCAGCTTATCGAAGTCACTGTGACAGGGCACTTGGTGGATTTTTCGGGTTCGATCTTATCAGGAGGTTTGTATTGACAGGTAACGATGTTGTTGAGTTCGGGCTAGACAATGGCCTCAAAGTGCTGCTCAAGCCGGTGCACAGCGCGCCGATAGCCACTAATTGGATCTGGTACCGGGTCGGGTCGCGCAACGAGCTGCCCGGCAAGACCGGCATCTCCCATTGGGTCGAGCACATGATGTTCAAGGGAACGCCCACCTTCCCCAAGGGCAGCATCATGCGCCAGGTGAACAAAAACGGCGGCACGTTAAATGGCTTCACCTCGTATGACTATACTGCCTATTTTGAGACCCTGCCCGCCGACCGCCTGGATCTTGGCTTGCGCATCGAAGCAGATCGTATGGCCAGTTCAGTCTTCGATCCCGAGGAAGTCGGTGCCGAGCGGACCGTGATCATCTCCGAGCGGGAGGGCAGCGAAAACTCGCCCAACTTCTTACTGCGCGAGGAACTGATGGCGCTTGCGTTTCGCGCCCATCCCTACGGGCACCAAGTTATCGGTTGGAAAGAAGACTTGCGCCAGATCACCAGGGACGATCTGTTGAGTCACTACCGGACCTATTATGGACCGCACAACGCGGTCCTGGTCATCGTCGGTGACATCGATGTGACTACGCTGCGCGGTCGCATCCAGGAGTTGTTCGGCCCCATCCCCGCTGGCCCATTGCCGCCGCCGGTGGCGGCTACTGAGCCGGCGCAGACCGGCGAGCGGCGTGTCGTAGTGCGCCAGCAGGGGACGGCGCAGTACTTCCAGTCGGCGTTCCATGTCCCACAAGCCAGCCACCCCGACAACTTTGCGCTGATGGTGCTCGACGCAGTATTGGCGGGTGCCAGCCCCATGACCTTTGGGGGCGGTTCCACGCCCACGCATCGCAGCGCACGGCTTTACAGGGCGCTGGTTGAAACTGAGTTGGCCAGCCGGGCCGGCTGCGGTTACAGTCCCAGTATCGATCCCGGCCTCTTTCACTTCTACGCCACGGCCCGCGAAGGACGCTCCCTGGAAGAGATAGAAGCAGCGATGTGGGCGGAGGTCAAGCGTATCCAGGACGAATTGGTCAGCGAAGAGGAATTGCTCAAGGCGCAGAAGCAGGCCAAAGCACAATTCGCCTACGCGCTGGAGAGTGTCACCAACCAGGCGCTTTGGATGGGCTTGATGGATATCGTGGTCAGCTATGAGCGCTTCTACACCTTCCTGGACGATCTGGTCACGGTCTCCGCTGCCGACGTGCAGCGTGTGGCTCAGACGTACTTGGTCGAGACCAACCGCAGCGTCGGCTGGTTTGTGCCTACTGAAAACACTGAGCAAGCAGTACGCAGTACGGAGAACACGACGGATGACTAATCAGATTTCAAGTGCGCCCCTTGGACCACAAACCCTTCGGCGTTTTTCTCTATCGAACGGTATCAAGTTGATAGTGCACGAGAATCACGTCAGCCCCAGCGTTGTTGTGCGCGGTCACCTGTGGGCCGGTTCAGTCAACGACTCACTTGACAAGATGGGGCTGGCCCACTTCACGGCGTACGCTACCAGACGCGGCACCGCCACCCGCACCTACCAGGAGATCAATGAGCTTACCGAGTCGGTGGGTGCCAACGTTTTCATCAGCGGGGGGCGACACCTGACCAGCTTTGGCGGTAAGTCACTGGCTGAGGATTTTGGCCTGCTGGTGAACGTGTTGTCGGACGTGATCCTCCACCCCAGCTTTCCACAAAACGAGGTGGATAAGGTGCGGGGTCAGATCATCACCGGTCTTAAGGAATTGGAGAACGACACTCGTGGCCTGGCTAACCGTGAGTTCCGACAGTTGCTGTATACGCAGGAGCACCCCTACGGCCGACCAGGCGATGGCACGCTGGAGAGTGTGCCTGGCATTCGCCGCGAAGACCTGGAGGACTTCTACCACACCTACTATCGCCCGGAGGGTGCGGCTATGGTTGTGGTAGGCGATGTGGTGGCTGAAACAGTGTATGATATGCTGGAGCGTGCCCTGGGTGGCTGGCAGCCTCCTGGAGATGCGCCCGCCTTTGAAGTCCCCGAGCCCCAGCCACTGGCCGAGCGGCGGCGTTACGTGCGCACTATGACCAACAAAACACAGACCGATATCGTGCTGGGCAGCGTCGGTCCGGATCGCGCTGCAGAGGAATACTACGCGGCACGCCTGGGTGATACGATTCTGGGACATTTGGGCTTGATGGGGCGATTGGGCGAGACTGTGCGCGATCAACAGGGCTTGGCCTACTACGCCTATTCTGGGCTGCAAGCCGGACTGGGGCGGGGACCGTGGAGTGTTCGTGCTGGCGTCAACCCGGTCAACGTCGAGCAGGCAATTGAGAGTATCCTGGCTGAAATTACCCGTCTGCGCGATGAGCCGGTGAGCGACCAGGAACTGGGAGACGGACAGGACTACCTGACGGGCAGCCTCCCCCTGCGTCTGGAGACGAACGAAGGCATAGCTGGCACCCTACTCGATATGGACTTGTACCAATTGGGTGATGATTACATCATCCGCTTCCCAGATCTGATGCGTGCCGTCACCAGGGAGCAGATCCAGGCGGCCGCCCAAGAGTATCTAGATCCAGAGCATTATGCCCTGGCAATCGTGGGACCTTACCAAGATAAGTGATCAGGAAATCAGAGACTCAGGGACCAGGCAATCAGAAGTCTAAGTAGCGCTCCTTTATTCCTCGGCCTTGTATCCTGATCATCTGACTGCTGGCTCCGAGGAAGCCATGAAACTTGAACAACTGGCGCGTGTTGCGTTGGCAGACCTGCCGACACCTATTGACGACTTGCCCCGCCTCAGCCAGGAACTGGGTGGTCCGCGTCTCCTGGTGAAACGAGATGACCAGACGGGCCTGGCTACGGGCGGCAACAAGACCCGCAAGCTGGAATTCCTCATTGCCGAGGCGCTCGCGCAAGGTGCTGATATGGTCGTCACGGCCGGCGCCGCTCAGAGCAACCACTGCCGACAGACGGCGGCTGCTGCGGCTAGGGTGGGACTGACGTGCGCGTTGGTATTGGGTGGCGAGCCATCCGCAAGCCCCACGGGCAACCTGCTACTAGATGGACTGCTGGGCGCCGAAATCCACTGGACCGGCCTTCACCGGCGGGGCGAGCGATTGGAGGAGATCGCCCATCAGGCGCGCGCGGCCGGTCGCCGGCCTTACGTGGTTCCCTACGGCGGCTCCAACGCGGTTGGCGCGGCAGGCTATGTGCTGGCAATGCAGGAATTGAGCCAGCAATTGCAGGGACTCCACGTGCATCGTATCGTCTTCGCATCCAGTTCGGGGGGCACTCAGGCCGGGCTGGTGGTCGGTGCCAGAGCGACCGGTTTTGACGGCAAGATTATCGGCATCAGAATAGACAAAGGCGAAGCCGGCGATGATCCATACCCTGTGCATCTGACCAGGCTGGCAAATGACACCGCCGCCCACGTGGGCCTGGATGCCGAGTTCGCCCCTGATGATTTCCTGGTCAACTACGACTACTTGGGTGCTGGCTACGGTGTGGTGGGCGAACTGGAGCGCGAGGCCATCCGTTTGGCTGGCCGCCTTGAGGGGCTGATTCTCGACCCCGTGTACACTGGGCGCGCCATGGGTGGCCTGATAGATATGATTCGGCGTGGCGTCATCGGCCCAGACGAGACCGTTCTTTTCTGGCATACCGGGGGCATGCCCGCTCTCTTCGCTTACGTCAATGCGTTGGCTTAGTCACCCCTCTTCGAACTTGATACTGATCTGCACCATAGTCCTTTACCTCCTTATCGGCGGGCTTTACGCGGTATATACCCCGTCCTGGCAAGCTCCTGACGAACCAGCCCATTATAACTACGTGCGATACCTGGCCGAGAACGGCCGTTTTCCAGTGCTGCACTACGGTGACTATCCGCATGCCTACCTGGAGCAAATCAAGGCGGCGCGCTTCCCCCCGCACATGTCCATAGAGCCCATCCGCTACGAGTTCTGGCAGCCCCCACTATACTACCTGCTGGCGACACCTGTCTATAAGCTGTTCAACGGCGCGTTGGTGCCCATGCGACTGCTGTCAGTTGTATTAGGAGCGGGCGTGGTGGCCATGGCCCACACCATCACCCTGGCTGTTCGACCCGGCCATAGGACGCTGGCCCTGGGAGTAGCCGCTTTCGTCGCCTTTGTCCCTATGCACCTGACCATGATGGCGTCGGTCAATAACGATGCACTGGCAGAGTTGCTATTGGCCATCGTCATGCTTCTATTGATACGCATGGCACGCGACTCGATCGAAGAGGGCGAGATGACGCCTCGCCTCTCCGACCTGGTTGTTATCGGCCTGCTGCTGGGATTGGGCTTGGTGACCAAGGCCACCGTCTACGTAGCGATTCCACTGGCATTGATCGCTCTTTTGCTGGCTGAGCGCCGCCCAGTGCCTCTCGCCCAGCGGGCGCTGGCCCTCTTCGTACCAGCCCTCGTTTTGGCGATTCCCTGGTACATCCGTAACGTCGCCGTATATGGCTGGCCTGACCTGCTGGGCACCATCAATCACAATGATGTCGTCGTCGGTCAACTCCGCACTGCCGATTATGTGTCTAGAGTCGGCTGGGCGGCATATTTGAGGGACTTCGCCACCACCACGTTTCATAGCTTCTGGGGGCAATTTGGGTGGATGGCCGTGCCCATGGGCCGGCACATTTACCTGGCGTTGGGCCTGCTCTCAGCGCTGATGGCTGTCGGTTATTTGCTATTGGTGTGGCAGGGGAAGGGCAGGAAAAGGGATGCATTGTTCCCAGCCAGTGTGATCCTGCTGGCATCGTGGCTGATGCTCACCAGCCTGGTATATCTTTACTACAACATCTCACTGGTTCAGTTCCAGGGGCGGTATCTCTTTCCGATGTTGATACCTTTGGGTGTACTGGGAATACTGGGACTGGGTAAAATACTGTCCAGGCAATGGGCCTGGGTGGCTGCCAGCGTATGTGGCGTCGCTGCAATTGGCCTCGTGGTTAACGGTGCTCTGGGCGGGGATCTGGACAAGTGGGGACTACTCATTGCAGGTGGCGCAACTTTGGCTCTGATCGTTCGTCGCTGGCTGCCCGCCGGCTGTGACGGCTGGGTACTGGCCGTCCCGCTGGCTGGGCTGGCAGGCCTGTCGATCTACAGCCTATTTGCTTTTATCGTGCCTTTTTTGAGACCGTGAGGAGGTGTGAGGATGGGCTTTCTGGATTCATTCAAATCGCTGCTCAGCGGAGGCGAAGAGGAAGACAGGACGGGTTACTACGTCTATGTGCGCTGCCATCGCTGCGGTGAGGCGATAAGAACACGTATTGACATGCGCAATGACTTGAGCCGCCTGGAAGAGGGTGGCTTCATAGTCAACAAGACGCTGGTCGGCAGCCAGCGCTGCTTCGAGCGCGTTGAGGTGACACTCAATTTTGATAAGGATCGCAAGCTGGTCGATCGCGAGATCGTGCGCGGCGAATTTATCACCCCTGAGGAGTTCGCAGAGGCCGGTAATAGCTGAAGCGGCGCCGCATCTCGCGGAAGATATCCAGGTCCAAGTCTACGACCCACATGTCCTCTTCGTCACCCATAGCCAAGATGCGCTCCACGTGCCCGGGCACGTCCCCGGCCGTCAAGGTTGGCTGCACCACGGTGCTGCCTCCAATATACTCCCGTCCAAAGAAGCGTCCTAACTGGCCCACGGCTAAGACGGGCACCAGGTTCTCTAAGGAGCGCGCGCTGATCACGGCCCGCAATGTCTCCAGATAATCGGGGCTGTCGGCTGCAAACTGGGCGATGAGAAGTTGGGCGCCTTCTCGCATAGCAGCACGCACCAGGTCGGCGCGCATCAGGTCGAAGCCGGCCGATATCCCCACCCTGATCTCCCCTTCCAAGTCCGCCCAAAGCTGACCGCGCCCGGACCGGTACCAAAGCTGTTCGGCAGGATACAGGCACGTTTTATCAACACTGGCCACGATGTGCCCGGAGCGGTTGATAACGAAGCTGGTAAGATAACTACCGTCGCCGTGACGCAGGTCACGCACGATCCCGCACACCACGTTCACACTAGCCAGCCGGGCCACCTCTTGAATGGAAAGTAGGGCAGGACTGGGCATTGGCTCGGGCGGAAGCTTGCCCAGGAAATACTCGGGAAAGCAAATCACATCCACCTCGTCGGCGGCACGTATGATAGCCTCCAGGACGCCTTCGAGGTGTTGGGAATCCTCATCGACTCGAAGCTGCGAGACGGCAACTCTCATGCTATTCGACGCCTAAACTCATTTGCTGCGCGACTGTGTGCCCTTCAAGAGCCTGGTCACCCGCTGACGGCGCGTGTATTCGGCGTTTAGTTCGCCGCAGAAGAGCACAATACAGCCGCTCAGGTAGGCCCATATCAAAAAGGCGGCAATGGCAGCCACCGATCCATAGATCACATTAAACAACGATAAATGCGACAGATATGACGTGAAGCCAAATTTCGCCGCTTCCCACAACACCGCAGCCAGGATTGCGCCTGGAAGCATCTCGCGCCACCTGAGCTGAGCCGAGGGCAGGCTCCAATAGATCAGGCTGAAGAACAGCGTGTTGAGCGATAGGATGATCACCAGCGATATGATCCGCGTGGCCCAGCCGATTCCGTTCAGAAACTCAAGGCGGTTGAGCACATTCCACGTCGTTGACATAGCCAGCGATAGGGCGATGAGGACGAGCGCAACAACGGCCAAGGGCAAAGCCAGCAATCGACGCCGGATCCACAATCCTCCTCTTTGCTTGATGTGCCAGGCCCGGTCTAACAAGCGTCCGGTGACGGCAAATATACCGGAGCCGGACCAGATGAGGACCAGGAGCGCGACGATGCGCAAGAGGGTCAGTTGTCCTTGTAACGGTGCGTAGTTGATCTGCAAAAAGTTAGTGACGCCCGGCAGATAATGGTCCAAGAAGGCGCGATACTGTGTCATTGCCTCAGCCGGCTGTAGGAGGCGCCGAGCCAGAGCCAGGAGCAGAATCGAGAAGGGAAACAAAGAGAGGAACGCATAATAAGCGATAGCGGCAGCCGACATGAATCCTTCGTGGTCGGCAAACCCAACGGCCGCCCGGTAGAGGGTATGTGGCCACTGCTCAGTTCTTTCATTGGCCTGTTTCCAGAAGCGCTTAGTGAGTCGAGTCCACTGTTTAGAGGCAGGCGCTTTGGGCATGGTTCTTACTCAATCACCTACTTGCAGTTGGCCTATAGAGAAACCAATCAGACTTCGTGAATCACCCTCGTTCCTCGCGCATGTAGGGCAAACCCAACGCCGCTGGCGCGCCGACCCGCTTTCCGAAGCCTTCCCACAAGCTGATCAACACCAACACAAGGATGGTGAATATGTAAGGGAGCATGTTCAGAAAAGCAGGAGGTATGGTGGTACCGGCCGCCTGCAGACGAAACTGGACCGCGTTCACGCCGCCGAAGAGCAGCGCACCCACTACGGCGCGCCCTGGGTCCCAGGTAGCAAAGATGACCAGGGCAATGGCGATCCAGCCTCGCCCTCCGGTGAGGTTCTCGGTCCAGCCCGGCGTATAGGCCAGCGACAGGTGCGCCCCGCCTAACCCCACCAGCATGCCGCCAACCATGGTGTACAGATAACGCAGGCCTAACACGTTCACCCCCATTGCGTCGGCCGTCTGTGGACTCTCACCCGTGGAGCGCAGATGCAGACCGGGGCGAGTCTTGTACAGGTAATACGAAGCTAATGGCACGAAGATATACATCAGGTAGGTCAGCGCATCCTGGTTGAAGAGGGCTGGACCGACGAGCGGCAGCTCGCTCAGTCCGGGAACAGGCACTCTCTGGAAGCGCGGGCCCACTTGTCCTACCAATGGCATGCCGCCGGGACCCAGGCGCTGCCCCAAGAAGCTGGCCAGCCCCGTACCAAAGATGGTCAGCGCCAGACCGGAGACTGTCTGGTCGGCACGCAAGGTGCTGGTCAGGAAGGCATGGATCAGCGCCAGGGCCCCGCCGACCAGCATGGCCGTCGCCACACCGGCCCACGCGCTCCCTGTATGAAAGGCGGCCGCGAAAGCGGTCACGGCACCCATGATCATCATGCCTTCCACGCCCAAGTTGAGGATGCCGGATCGCTCTGTGTAGATCTCGCCGATGGTGGCATACACCAGCGAAGTGCCAGCTCGAATTGCAATAGTCAAGATGGAAACAAAAAGAGCTACGTCCATAGTCCACCTGCTGTCTGAAAGAGCCTCGTAACGCGGCCACCTGCTACCTGTTACCTGCTACTTGCTAGCCCCCACCTGCGACGGCTGGCGACCGACAGCTGGCCGTCTTAGGATCCTGAGCCGGTATCGAGTAAATATGTCGCCGCCAAGCATGAAGAATAGGATGGCCCCCTGCAGTACGAGTGCCATGGAGGCGGGCAACCCCATAACGATTTGTATCTGGTCCCCGCCCACCAGCAACCCCGCCAATAGGATCGATACCAGGATAACGCCCCAGGGATTGAGTTTGGCCAGCCAGGCCACAATAATCGCGGTGAAACCATAACCCACGGCCAGCCCTTGCTGTAGCCGGTGGGAGATACCTGCCACTTCAGTCATTCCAGCCAGACCGGCCAAGCCACCCGACAGAAGCATCACCAGTATGATGTTGCGGGTGATACTGATACCGGCATACCGGGCTGCTACCTGGTTCTCACCGATCAGCCGGATTTCGTAGCCCCATCGAGTGCGGTCTAGCACCAACCAGATGCAGGCCGCGGCGACCACGGCGAAGATCAAGCCGAAATGTAGGCGTCCTGTCAAACGGGGCAACCAGGCATATTCGGGGAACTGGGCGGTTCCCGGAAAGCCGTAGCCCTGGGGATCCTTCCAGGGGCCGTAATATAGGTGCTGGAGCCAGAGGATGGCGATGTAGTTGAGCATCAAGGTGGTGATGATCTCGTTCACCCTCAGGTAAGCCTTGAGCATAGCCGGGATCAACCCCCAAAGCGCTCCGCCCAGCATACCGGCGACGACCATCAACGGCAGATAGGCCCAGGGAGGAATGAATGGAAACAGCGTTGGGGCCCAAATGGCAACTGCTCCGGCTGCGAAGCCCCCCATGACCAACTGACCCTCGGCGCCAATGTTCCAGAAGAGCATGCGGAAAGCGATGGAAACCCCCAGGCCGGTCAACATGAGGGGGGTGGCTTTGACCAAGGTCTCGGTCAGGCTGTAGAACTCGCCCTCGCGCCATTGGGCTGGTGTGCCGAAGGCCCCCTCAAGCATGGCCCGATACGTCTGCCAGGGATCCGCCCCGGCCAGCGCCAGGAGGATAGCCCCAAAGAGCAAAGCCAGCACAAAGGATGCCACTGGCACCAGATAAGACATCCCCTTGGAAGGTTCCAGTCGTTTCTCAAGTTTCAAAGAAAAAGGCATGGCCCACTCCTAAACCAGCATCTTCTCGCCGGGATTAGGCGATTGGGGAAAAGACCTGACATGAAAACTCCTTATACCCTTATCCCGGTAGAGAGGTGGGTATCGTATTAGTCACTGCCTTTCGCCGGCCATCATGAGGCCCAGGTGTTCCACGTCGGCATCAGCGGCATCTACGACCTCCATGATCTCCCCCTCGTACATCACGGCAATTCGATCGCTGATGCTCAGCAACTCGTCCAGATCCTCGGAGATCAACAAGATTGCCGTCCCCTGAGCGCGCTGCCCCAGCAAGGTGCGTTGCACCGACTCGGTGGCGCCCACGTCCAGACCGCGCGTGGGGTGTACCGCAACCAGCAGGGCTGCCCGTCCTCGCGAGAGTTCGTCGCCAGCGGTGATTTCGCGCGCCAGAATCGTTTTTTGTAGATTGCCGCCCGAAAGCGAACGCACCGGTGTGCTTGGACTGGGGGTGGTAATCTGAAAGACTCGGATGAGCCGCATGGTGAACTCGGCGACGGCGCTTCGCACCAGAAATGGACCGGATGCAAGCGGCGCACGCCGGTAGCCTTTCATGATCAGGTTGTCGCTGACGGGCAAGCTGCCGGCCAGCCCCATACCCAGACGATCGCCAGGGACGTGGCTGACGCCGGCCCGTATGAAACGCAGCGGCGACCGGTTGGTAAGGTCTTGTCCGCGTATCAGCACCTGACCGCCGGTCGCGGGACGCAAACCGGTGATGACCTCGGCCAATTCCCGCTGGCCGTTGCCGGCCACCCCGGCAATCCCCAAGATCTCGCCACCTCGCACCTCCAACGACAGGCGGCGCAGGCAAGGCAGTTCCTTGTCACTAAGAGCCTCCACCTCTCGTAGCGTGAGGACCGCCTGGCCTGGCTCAGTTTCATCCTTATCCAGGCGGAAGAGCACTTCGCGCCCCACCATCAGCCGGGCCAGCTCGGCCTTGCTGCTATCGGCGGTTTTCAGGGTGGCGACGTTTTTGCCGTCCCGCAGCACTGTCACCCGGTCGGCGAAGGCGGTCACCTCGTCCAGCTTGTGCGTGATGAATATGACTGCTTTGCCTTCACTGGCCATGTGGCGCAGGGTATGCCCTAATTCGTCCGATTCCTGAGGGGTGAGCACCGCTGTCGGCTCGTCCAGGATGAGCACATCGGCACCCCGGTAGAGCAGCTTAAGAATCTCCACCCGCTGCTGCTCGCCCACG
>Ga0209536_100012031_pt1 | contig 12623 bp, 8 predicted proteins | sample DeeMarSeWOR28_12_FD_187461 | JGI IMG/M metagenome (GOLD analysis project Ga0209536, IMG submission 187461) | Marine sediment microbial communities from White Oak River estuary, North Carolina - WOR-2-8_12 (SPAdes) (version 2) | ecosystem: Environmental > Aquatic > Marine > Intertidal zone >...
TCGAATGCCGCAAAAACGTTGGCTGCGCTTAAAGATTTTGGTTATGATGTCAGTGATATTGCGATTGATGAGCTGTTGACAAAGAAAATTTTGATTCGCCAGTATCTGGTTGAGACAGATATCCATCCCTTTGTTAAAGGTGTCTCATTTGATGAAGTTTGGCGAAATAGAGTTAAGGCAAAATTTGGCGACACCTTCGCATGGTTTGCATCTTTAAACGACCTGATTAAAATGAAAAGAGCCGCCGGACGACCGAAAGACCTGGAAGATCTGAAATACCTTCTGAAACTGAAGAAATAGACGCCATTAAACATCAAATCGTGCTGATAAGTTAAACCGAAAACGCTATTAATTAATGTCTGAGCGGATTTTTGCTGAACAATGTGGCTTTTTATGGGCTTTAAAATAAATAATTTCGCTGTTTTTAGCCTGATGACCTTACTGTGTTTCGGATCTTTAAATGATGCTGCACGGGCCCAGAGCAGTAAGAGTTTAGAGCTTGATCCTGCGAGAATTTTTTGGACCGATCTTTCATTCCACGCTAAAAATTTTTGGGTAGAAGTTTCAACTGACATTCAATTGCGGTCACTGGCAGCATCCGAGCTGGATAAGGTTCTGCCGGCATCTCCCAGGGGCAACCCGGTCAAATCGACAACGCCGGAGGCGGCCGAGATGAGCATCCATACGACTATCGCCCCCCGTTTTCGCTCAGGGGTAAGCATCAATAACCGCATCTGGTTTAACCCAACAGATGCATCGGCTCTCGGGCGCATCCGATTCCGGCGCGGGGAAGATGACTTTAAAAAAATTTATCGGTTTACGGATCGAGGTGTTTTTCGACATCAGCTGGAGCCTAAGGACAAACAGGAGGTTGTGCTTGATCCCGAAAAATGGACGAACATCAAGGACTCATTTTATCCGTATGATGCGGATCGACTGGGATGCTTCGGCGTTACCGAGCGTTCACTTCTCATTTACATTCTTGTGGCGACCGACATCTCCGTGATCGACCGCCCGAGATCGGTGTGTGTCTTTGGAAAAAGGCAGCTGCATCATGTGCAGCTACGGGTGGAAGGAAAACACCGCTTGAAGGTTGACTATCTTAAAAAATCACCTGGCAAAACTGTACAGATCGCAAAGGAAATTGAGGCTCTTAAAATTTCGCTCTCTGCCGAACCCATGGAATCCGATTTAAACGAAGTTGAAAATTTTTCATTCCTCGGACTTCACAAGGACATTGCGATTTATCTCGACCCTGCTGCATTCGTCCCGATTCGTGTAACCGGAATCATTTCCGGGGTCGGCAAAGTGGAATTAAATTTGCGTGAAAGCCGTTTGAAAAATTGAAAGCTTGGCCAAAAATCATGTTTAGGTAATTGGAAGTTATAAAGTCGTGAAATCATTCGATCCAACATGGCGGCGCGGGATGCATTGGATCGGATTGCTCCGCCAGAAAGAAAAGGTGGACAGACTTGTTAAGAGGCGGTGCAAAATTAACGGGAATAAAACCGTTGCGAAAGGTTGTCAAGAAAGCGCATGATAAGGTTTTTTTTAGCCTTGTGCGGTAGGCTCTGCATATACCGGGAAGAGAACTCAGGTTCGATTATAGGTTTCGGGCTCAAATTCCAGTCATTGCAATCGTAGCCAACTGCGTCCATATAGGACACATAGGCCGATTTGAACAGGGCAACATCATCTTCTGTATACCAGTGTCGCCAGTCCCCATAGGCTTTTTTGCGTACCACTTTGTCCTTGCCGATCCCGCTAGGCACTTCAGCATCAGCGTTCGTCTCAAAACCCAAGTATTCATTCAAGGCATCGACTTTTTTATCCACCATGTCTTCATATCGGTACATAAACCACTCATTTCCCAGTCCCGTGACGAACTCCCGCATTTGCTGGTATCGAACTCTTTCTTCCTCAAGAACTTCTTCTTTAGTTCGAGGCCAGCCGTCATGACCCGTATATCGGCAAATCTCATAAAAGGGCACTGACATCGGATCCTGTTCTTTCTTTAAAACCAGGTTTAAATGGGCCTCGTATTGTTTTCGTTTCCCAAAATATCCGCGATGCCAGCGATAAAGCATGCGGCTGACGGCAGCATCTCGAGGATCCCGGGCCATCCATATTATGCGGTCATAATTTTCCTTGCTCAGGTGCTCACGGTAAAGCTTAAAGCTTTTACCTTTACGCTCCTCATAGGTATGCTTGTAAACCGCATTTTCGTAGTTACCCAAATATTTGCCAGGTTTGCCTCCAGAAAACGCCTGACAATTTGGCAACCCCCCGGCCACCTTATAAAGTAAGGCCGTGGTTCCTGATTTTCCTATTCCTAGAATAAAAACCCTCATTGTTTTTCTCCACTATTCATTTTTTTGCGGAGGCGACTATAGGATGATGGCGGTGGCGCTGTCAAGAGACACCATACAAACTTTTCAACATTAACCGCTTATCCGAAAAAACTGGCCTAAAAATGGTTCCACTTTAAGCGCATCACTGGAACCCAACAATTGCTGAAATCGAGATATCCGCTCTTTCATATCAATTAGCGAAATTTCAGGGTATCTGTGGCTCTGAAATTCCGGCCGGTTATGCGAGCCGGGCCGAGCATCCTTATATCTTTTGATCATAGTGCGCAAAGCAAACATAAACCATCCCAAAATACGATCGCTAATTCCCACTTTAAATGATTGCCTTTGATCTTCGACGATCTTTGCAAGGACATCAACTATACGCTCACAGGCCAAGGGGCCCTCCCGCGCTGCCAGGTACTTTTCAACTAGCTTTTTGCGATCGTCCCCGCCTGCCGGACTGAAATTACCTTTCAATATATTTTTCAGAGAGACTATCAGTTCATCTAAATTAAAACAGGGATGGCTGATCTGGTTTGGCAAGCGATAGAATCCGAAATCATATATCTCATTGATCGAGGCACGGTAAGTTATAGCGGGAACTCCCATCACAAAGGCCTCAACGCCTGTTGTACAACTGTTGTGCACCAATGCTTTGGTTGCTAAAAGCCACGGAACCACATTGCCTTCATTGGTGACTTTCACCCGTTGGCAGCGCGCCGCAATATCCTGATAAATTTTCTGGCTTTCGGTCGGATGGGGCCGAACAACGATATTGCATTCTGGAAACGCTTTGTCGAGAGCGGGGATCATGCGTTGAAAATCTTCAAAAATCGACTGTTTGTGATCCCGCAGTCCTTCGGCGTACTCCCAACTCATGCCCTTGGCTGCCCGCCCAAACTGCGGGGGATCACCCGTTTTTTCAGCCGGCTGAAACAGATTCTGAACCGCTGTAAAAGCATTGATGTGATTAAAATTGGTATTTACCAGAATGAAATCCCCGTTTGCTTTTTTGATCTTTGCAACCTCGATGTCATAATAAGCATGCAAGTCCGGCCTTAGAAGATCATTGCGCGGATTGCCGGTAATTTCTATAATGGAATTTTTGGGCAAATCAGGATATCGGCGCCACAATTGGGCATTATCCTCGCCCCAGGCAAACAGATGGGAAACATACGCCATGGCAGCCGGTGACAGGCGTCGGGAATAATAGATTTCAGCCGGCAGATGCACGAGCGCTTCTTCATCCCAAGCGACGATCCGGTGGCCAAGGTTACGCATTATCCGGAACATCAGGTCGCTGGCGGCAGTAGTGCTTTTGGATAAATAAATACCTCTCGGAAAGCGGGTGATATTAAAATGGATTTCTCGCCGGGACCCGATATAAGACGGAAAGCCGCGCCGGGCCGCAATGCAGGCCAGCAGAATCTTGGAATCCAGCTCACGAACCTGATTCTCTACAGGAAGGATCAACGGCACTTTTTTTGTAGTTACCCTCATGTTAACCTTAGGTCAGTCTTTCGCCAAAATTCACTGACATGATTGTATAAATCACAGAATTATTATCCCAAAGATAAAACATTTAAACCTTACTTGGTTTCGACTGCGACCCGCGGGGTCGATATCCCTTTGTTCATTATTTTTGCTTTACTCAATACGCCAAGCATACTTCGAACTACGGACCAGTCTCCTAGCGGCAACCGGTTGTTAGATCAAACGGCTTGCATGTCCAGTTTTTTGAGCCAATTCATAGTATAGTAATGCATAACGGTCAAGGCATCGATCCAAATCCAGGGTATCTTCGACCCACTGGCGAGCATTTTTCCCCATCTTATCCAACACACTCCTGTTTCCGAGTAATTCACTTAAAACAGCAGCAAGAATATCGGGGTCACGTTCGGCAAGGAGGTATTCACGGCCGGATCTACCCAATTCTGCGGACAGGCCGACAAAAGGTGTCAGTACTACAGGCAGGCCTGATGCCATAGCCTCCAAGACTACGTTAGGCATCCCTTCTCTTTGCGAAGGAAAGACAAACACGTCCGAGGCGCGCAGATATTCCTCCACATTGCGAATCAAACCGGTAAAATGGATACGTTCCGGAGCCCCGGATGTTTTTATCAGTAACCGCAGTTTGTAACCGAATTCTTTCAGATCAGGATAGGTCAAATCCTTGCGCAGGCCAACTATATAAAGATGCGCGTTGGGGAAACGGCTTGCCAGACGGTTCCAGGCTTCTATCAGAAAATCGGTTCCTTTTCGAGGGTGCACGGCCCCGACGGTGCTGATTACGGTCTGCTGTTCCTGCAAACCGAGTGCCCGGCGTGTTTGTAGCTTCTCCTCTATGGTCGACGGGGGTCGAAATCGTTTGAGATCAACCCCATTGGGTATGTATTCCATCCGAACAGACACTCCTAAATCCAACATTTGCTGGCGCATCTGGGAGTTGTTTACGATAATGCAGTCCATTCCTCGGTAGAGCGTTCTGAGGGTGCGGCGGCGGATGGCTCTCTTGATTGGATTGGTTGGTAATTTCATCGGCAAAGTATATGCATAGACGAGCGCCGCACCGGTGTTTTTCAACTGCCTGATCCAGAAATACGATCGGGGCTGCAAAGAAGACACCAATTGAACGACATCCGGCCGGTAAGAGGGCTGCCGGCAAAAGCGAAGAATAGCCTGGTTGAAAGCGATCGAACGGCGCCAGCCGGCATGGTCAGGCAGAGGAACACGCTGGATTGGGATGCCGTCAATGAATTCTTGCGACAATACCGCATCATTTACATTTAAATCATCTGTGACGGTTTCACGGTGCAGCATATTTTTTTTGCGCTTGGGTGTTCCAGTCAGGACCCGCGTATAGATGCCCCGTTTGCGCAGCCCTGGAATGTAACGCAGATACCGAAGCTGCGCTCCACCATGGGTGGGAAAAAAGTGGGCCGAAGCCAAGAAAAGCTCTATATGGGATTCAGGTGCCATCATTTCAGGAATTCAATCGTTCGATTAATGTGATCTGATTTGAAAAAACCTTCGTACAGCCGTTTTGAATAACCGCCTTGTCTACCAACAGCTTGGAATGTTTTTAACACCGGTATCAAAAAAGGCAAGTGCTTCCAACGGTACTTGGATTCGACAAACCCCATCTGAAGATTGGGCCTACCGGGCCCAGTTTATCGCCCGCTGTGTTTTCTTGCGAGCTCTGCGCATGAATCTCCTGCGGTAATAGTAGAATAAACCCGAAAACCTGAAGCGCCAGGGCTCTCCGTCTTGGTGATAAATCAGTTTTTTTGATTCCCTGAGCACGCTGATCCAGTCAGTTGATCGCACATGGCGAAAACATGAGGGATGGCCGAATCGGATTTTCAGGCGCTTTTGGATCTGATCGGGATCGCGAAAGGCATAGTGTCGATTGAAAATGCGCCGGCTACAAACCTTGTCGAGACCTTGGGGCGCATTGGAATTGATCCATTGTAGGTTTGGCTTGTTCCTAAAAAGCCGTTTCTCCTGCCAATTGATGAGGTAATACCGCCGTCGGTCAAACACCGGTTTGTCCCTTAGATCTTGGCCTGTCTCCCACTGACGGAGATCCACCTCGGTAAAATAGAACTGAACTTGCCATGTACGGATCAGATCCGCACCCTCTTTAACAGCTTGCTCAATGACGGGCTGCGGGTCTTCATCCAAGAATTCGTCGCCATCCAGAACCAGCCACCAATCATCTTCCGTCAATTTATGGCCGACCTCGTGGTAAACGATTCCTCGGTGCTCCCGGCTATAAGGGATTAGGATCTGTTTGAAAGGGACGATCGTTCCATGTTCTCTCGAAAGCGATTGGACGATTTCCCATGTGGAATCGGAGCTTCCATTATCCAGCACAAATATTTTGTCACAATATTGCGCGGCATGAGTGAGTGTCTGAGCAATGATATCGTCCTCGTTTTTCACAAGGCAAATAGCATTGACTCTATATTTGCGGCTGTCATTCATCCAGATTTCATAACATTTCAATATCTTGTGAGACAGATTCCCTATCCGATAATGAATAAAAAGTGATTCAATTTTCAATATAGGGCCCTACCGGCCGTTTGCCGATAAACATTAATTTTAAATTTTAGACTTTGATAAATTTTTGTACAATTGAGCGTAGCGGTTGAGCACATCTTGGATGTCCATTGTATTTTCAACCCATTTACGCCCATTGGCTCCCAATCTGTTTTGCAAATCATGGTTTTCAAGGACGCTTGATACCGTATCCTCAATTGCTTTAAAGTCATGATCTACTAACAAATATTCGTGGTTGGCCTTACCCAAATCGGGTGAAAGTCCGATAAACGGCGTCAACACGCAAGGCAGCCCGGAAGCCATGGCCTCTAAAACCGCATTTGGCATACCTTCACGCCGGGAAGGAAAAACCAACACATCTGCTGCCTTAAGATACTCGTCCACGTTTTCAATGTAGCCCATAAAATGGACCCGCTCAACAGCGTTTGACGCACGGACCATTTCATCCAATCGGTTGCTGAAACCACTCAGTTCAGATGCGTTTAAATCATGGCGCATGCCGATCAGGTAGAGATGCAAATCGGGAAACCTTTTTGCTAGCAAAATCCAGGACTCGAGCAGAATATCGACGCCCTTACGGGGATGTATGGCCCCAATGGATAAAATAACTTGAGACTTGCTATCAATTCCGAGCTTTGCTCTTAAATCCATCCGCTCAGACTCACTCTGGGGCGCTCGGAAACGCTTGAGATCCACTCCGTTGGGGATGACTTCGATTCTTGATTTCACCCCCATTTGCAGCAGCAAATTTTTCGTTGCGATGCTAGCCGTAATGATACAATCGAGTTTATGGCATAAACTGCGAAAGCTAACTTTACGCAAAATACGTTTCAATGGGTTCGACGGATGTTTGCCGGGAAGCGTGTAAGCAAAAACAGATGGAATGCCGAGTGCGTGCAGTTTTTTTAAATAGATTCCGGCAGAAGGTGGCAGTGAGGACAGAAACTGAACGACATCAGGACAGTACCGGGATTCTTTGCACAACCTCAACAGTTCCTTATTCAGGATGATGGAACGTTTAGAGGGGCCACGATCAGGAAGACGAATTTGGCGAATTGGAAATCCCTCAACAGTATTTTCCACTATAAGAGAACCAATCTCTTGCTGGTACCATTTGGATTCAATATCGACAGCCCTGAGCTTTCTCGCTACAGGAGTACCGCTCAATATTTGAGAACTGATACCCCGTTGTCGGAATCCGGGCAGATACCGCCAGAATCTTAACTCCGCGCCTCCCCGGGTCGGAAAAAAGTCCGGAGAAACCAACAATAAATTTACATACTGATCTTTTGGTTTGGTCGATCCAGAAAAGCCCATATAAAAAAACTTCGGTTTCCCTCGAAAAAAAAAGTAGACACTGGTTTTCAAATTATGATTTAGCCAGATCAATTTTAAGCATTTTTACCTTAAATAAGAATTCGTTGTCAATGGTCATTCAAATTTCGAATCCCCACGTTGATTTAAAGAGACTGTCCTTTTGTACAATCATTGTTTCAAATATCAGATTTACCGAGCAATGCCGCTCATTTTAGATCAATAATAGAACACGATTTCCGGGCTCACCGCTCCTTTCTATTGTCATAAAACTAACTGTCGTGAGAAACTTTACGTTCTGACAAATTCTTGTACCCGTAAACGAATTTCATCAAAAAATGCCTAAAAACCCCGACGAACCATTAAATACATCCGGTTGGCATTATCCGTTACCTTTCCGGTTGCCTGGAAAAGTCCGCAGCGAAACTGTGGGCCTGAGGCTTGCACCAGCTAAAAGTTAAATTCTTAAGCACAAAAAATCGGCAAATGTTATAGGCCACAGTCACGACCCAAAAAACAATGTATTGGTCATAGTCTGCCCACACGGCACTCGCTCCATGCCAAAACGATCTTACCTGAATTCATGAGTTTTTAATTGGTTTTCTCGAAAAAATATCGCATCAATCTCGCATCTGCGATTTCTGTTTCATTTCGATTTCTTGTTTGATTATTACTGCAGTCCTATTAGGTGTCGTTGTTAGTAAGTATGAAAAGACCATTTTCCCAACATTTTAAGGAGGATACACTTGACGAAGACAGTTGAATATGATTGTATCCATACATTGAATAGGGGCACATTTAACGAAGCGGAATGATTCTTTAATATCTCATAAAATTCACTTTCCCGTGTTTTGCGGTGATAAATTTAAACGAATCAATTGAGTGAAACTCAACGGCATCCCCGGGAGCAAATTGAAACATAGATGATGTCATCTCTAAAATTTCAGGAATATGGGCCCTATTGAAATTCTGAGCCATTAATGCTTCGTTACCGATGCACATTTCCAAGCATTTCGATTACAACGTTCCATAAAAAACCTTCGCAAGTGAATCTCAGCTCACACCACATAGTATGAAAAAGCACAAAGCGACTCTGGAGAAGCTACCTCGGTTCCAACGGGTGGAGGAACCCCTTGAAAAGCTGCATCATATTATAAAAAGCACTGCCACTCATTATTGCTGGTAAATGATTTTCTACCTCGCAGGGTAGCTTTCTGTCTGTCGGCTAAAGTGCAGAAAATTTGGGGGGGTTTAGTGTGCGCCTTAATGGGAACAAGAAGACCAGGGCGTTGTAGTCTGTAATCCAAATGATATCCTAAATAAATTTTCGGAAAATTTGGATGTGGTATTTTGCAGAAATACTTCGGCATTCAATGAAATTTTAGAATGTGGTATATCTACCATTTAGGCAACCGGATTTGATCCTCGTCCATTCAATAGGCCTAATTACATTGGTTCTGTTTATACTCATATCAGTTGACAATTTGACATGATGCAGGTTAGGAGTTACTAATGGGTTCCTGACAGGGATAAGCGCATAAAAGACATAATCGGAGAGCATTTCGATTCGATTGATGTCTTGCTGGGATGTCTATTGAGCTGTGAGTTTCAATAGGTATATTGTGGGACAGTAATTGAGGTGATTTTATTTATTTGAAGCCAAAATAAAAAATTAAAAATCAATTGTGGAGATTGTTAAGCCGAAAATGCATAAGACCTTAACAAATAGCGTTTTTAATAAGTTTGAAAAATTAGCCCAGAGTGTATGTCTTTTAGCGATTGATGTGGGGGCAAGGGGTTCGGTCAAAGATGATTTATCTGATATACGGAGAGGTGTGGACTGGTTATGCTTGGAACCGGACAAAAGTGCACAAATAAATAAAAAAAATAAAGGATGGAGAAGTATAAATTATATCCCATTAGGCGCCGCAGCTCAAACACAAAGCTTCAAGTTAAACCTTTACAAACAACGAGGTTGCTCTTCTAAATTTGAAGCTGATACAACAATAGCAGCGAGGTTTTCACGTGAAGAATACTTTTTGCTCGAAAACCAGGTTGATGTTAAAGCTAGACCTTTGGACGATCTCGTTAGAGAATATACAGAAAGTCCCCCTGCATTTATCAAAATCGATGTGCAAGGGATGGAAGTCGAATGTTTCGCAGGCGCATACAACTTATTAAAAAACCAAATAGTTGCTGTAAGAACAGAAGTTTCCTTCTTGCCGGTTTACAGGAATCAGCCCCTTTTTGCGGAGGTGGATCTTGCATTACGACCATTTGGGTTTCAGCCGATGCAGTGGATCGAATGCCATGAGTGGCGGCGCATGACGAGAGCTAAACTTCCTAAGCTTTGGGATGGTCCAGTTCCATATTCAAAAGGACAACTGGCGCATGGGGATATTCTCTATATGCTCCAACCCGAAGATTTGCAATCCGAACTTGAAGAGGAAATACAACGGATTATACGATTGGGCTTGATCTCAGTCTGCTATCATCTTTTCGACAATGCGAGGTCGGCTTTTGGCAGACCAGAGGTTCGAGAATATTGTCGCTCAAAAACAGGGGATGACCCAATTGATTTGCTGATTCAACTTAGTAATCAATATGCGCTCAATTTCAAAGGTTGGCGCAAGCTAGTTAGGAAACTACTCAACAAATTGGTGTAGGAATTTTCAGAAAAGTAGAGAACCGATACAAACCGGTCGTAATACCAAAATTATATTTCAGAAATTTAGAATAGAAATCAACAAATGGAACTAAAGTTATGCCTCGCTTCTCCTGAATTGTATCCTCCTTGCGGAGGAGCTGAATTAAGATTTCTTAGATATCTGGCAGGCTTTAAGCAAAGGGGCGTCACTTCGTTCGGTATCAGTGGAACGCCACCTGCACACAAAATAATATATGATAAAAGTACTGATGAATGGTTAAGAACTCCCATCGGAGGCATTCTGACGCCTACGCAAGTCGATGGTGTTCCGGTGCACCGTGTAAGACTACCTGAAAAAAATGGTACGAAACGATCAGAGTTGTTTCTACAGGTATTGCTAAAATTCTGCAATGATGAGGATTACCGTCCTGATGTAATCCAAATTCTATCCTATCTGAGCCCCGGAGCTCTTCCATACCTCTCAAGACTTCGGACAACCGGTATACCTATTGTATATGCTTATACCTTGCCCAAGATATTTCCTCGAAATCCAATAAAGAGAATTTTTAAGATACGATCTTTGCGAAAGGTTTATGAAACCGCCCAATGCATTGTCACGTCAAGTAGCGCAACCCGCAAAATTTTGCTCGATATGAAAGTTAAGACTAGAATTATTTCAATTCTCAATGGGGTTGATCTGAAACGATTTACCCCGGCCAAAGACATCGAAGAAAAAAATCGAATTAAGCAGTCTTTGGGTTTATCTCCTAAAAGTAAGGTTATTTTAAACATTGGTGCAATAGATCCAAGAAAGGGGATCGATCTGTTGTTGGAGGCATGGAAGCGCTTAGCGGTGCAGAGACATGACATTCATCTTTTTTTGGTCGGTATGCGACACGATCTTAACAATCCCCAATTAAAAAAATTTCGGAGCAAGATAGAAAACTTGCTTAATTGTTCTGATGGGGCGGATTGTGTCCATTTCGCGGGATACGTAAATAACGCAGAAGAATATTTAAGGGCGGCAGATGTTTTTGTGTTTCCCTCCATGCGTGAAGGGATGGGAAATGCTGTAACTGAAGCAATGGCATCTGGAGTGCCGGTGATTCTGACACCTTTTGTCGGTTTGCCGCAAGAATTTGGCAAACCAGGTGAGCATTTTATTAAAGTTGAGAGGGATCCAGATGCTTTAAGTGCAGCAATAGGGACGCTGCTTGATGATAGTGATTTTTGCAGGGAATTAATAGCTTCCGGATTGAAACTTGTCCGTGATACAATGGACATTGAAATGAGTTTAGACAAGTATGTTGCCCTTTATCGGGATTTGGTTCAAAAGGACTCACAAGACATTTAATGCTAACCAGATGAAATTGGATTTGGTAACGAAGGATTCCATAAAATACGGCTGCACACCATGCGTGGATCAATTATGAAGGCATCTGAAGTATTGGCGCTCAGGGTAAGGATGAACAGTCAACCTCATGGTGCTTTTTGCTCGATTAGCATTTTAAGGACTAATTTTAAAAATAACTGGGGTTAGCTGTTTAATCTTTAATTCTAAATTGCTGCCTATCAATTGCTGAAATCGTTGCAGTTTTGCTTGCATCGCTTCACAGGAAATACCTGGATAGCGATGGCGCTGGAATTCGGGTCGATTATGGGATCCCGGGAGATTTGACTTAATCTGCTTTGCCAGATGCAGCCCTCGGGTTACCAACCAGCGCTGGGTTCGTTTCGAAATGGATCTATCAACAGGTAAGTTCGCACTTATCTTACTAAGAACATCCACCATTCGCTCACATGCCAGCGGTCCTGTTTTGCCTGCAAGATGGTGATCGATAAGGCGCTGGCGTTCATCACCGTCCGCGGCCCCTATCTCGCCTTTCAGGACGTTTCTTAATAGATCGCTCAATTCTTCAAATGCAAAACACTGGTAGCTCATCTGGTTGGGCAGGCGGTAAAATCCATTGTCATAGGTTTCGTTGATGCTTGACCGATAACTGATGGCGGGTGTTCCTGTGACATAGGCTTCGACACCGGTAGTACAACCATTGTGAATGACAACTTTCGTCGCCATCAACCATGGAACAACATTGCCTTCATTTGTAACGTGAACCCGCTTACTCTGAGCCGCAATTTCGCGATACACCTCGTGACTTTCCGTTGGATGGGGTCTTACAATGATGGCATTTTCCGGAAACGCTTCCTCCAGCCGTGGGATGAGGCGCTGGAAATCTTCAAAAACCGCC
>Ga0209536_100012032_pt1 | contig 12622 bp, 10 predicted proteins | sample DeeMarSeWOR28_12_FD_187461 | JGI IMG/M metagenome (GOLD analysis project Ga0209536, IMG submission 187461) | Marine sediment microbial communities from White Oak River estuary, North Carolina - WOR-2-8_12 (SPAdes) (version 2) | ecosystem: Environmental > Aquatic > Marine > Intertidal zone >...
ATCAGCGCAGCGACCGCCGAGATCGAGAGCAGTCGGCCCGCCAGATGATCCGGAAAGATCGACGTCCCGCCGGCGGGTAGCCCGTCCTCGGGATAGTCCCAGAGATAGACCAGCCCGCCGATCGGCTGGGTGCTTGGCCCGTATCCGATCCAGCTCGCCCAGGCCCCGTGGTCGCCTAGCAGCTGGCTGCTCGCCATCACGATCTTCGGGTTCGTCTTCGAGAGCTGCTCGTAGCCGACGCCCATCGACGACATCATCCCGGTCGAGCCGTTCTCGGTCACGACGTCCGCGTGCTTCGCGAGCTCGTGCAGCAGCTCGAGTCCGGCCTCGGTCTTCAAGTTGACGCCGAAGCCGCGCTTCGAGCGGTTCGAGGAGGCGAAGGATCCGCTCATCTCCGTCGACATGACGACGCGGATGAAGTCGGGATAGGTGCGGCTCTCGACCTTGATCACGTCGGCGCCGTAGTCCGCGAAGAAGCGCGCCGCCTCGACGCCGACGCCGCCGATGCCGAAATCGAGGACGCGCAGCCCTTCGAAGGGACGGGACGGGGCCGGGCGGTCGCCTTCGGGCGCGAGCCGTGCGTCCGCCCAGATGCCGCCGAGAACCCGCTCCGTGTGCTCCCCGAGCTCCGGCGCGCGCATGCGGTAGCCCATGCGTTCGCGATCGATCTCGAAGAAGCCCGAGGCGATCGAACCGACCGCTCCCTCCGCGTACTCGCCCTCGACGAAGGTCTGACGCGAACGGAAATGCTCGTTCACGAGCACCTCGTCCGGCGACAGGACGGGCGTACAGACGATGCCCCGCTTCTGCGCCTCGAAGGAGACCTCTTCGTGCGTCATCGTCGCGAAGAGATCGCCGATCACGACCGCCAGGGCGTCCGCGATCTCCATGCGGCCGAGGAACGAATCGTATTTCGGGTCCTGGAGATAGTCGGGATCGCCGAGCCACTCGCGCATCGCGCGCCATTGACGCGGCGCCATCATCACCAGCCGGACGTAGCCGCCCTTGCATGGAAAGATCGGATAGACGGGCCCCGAGCCCACGCGCGTCTGCGGCGCGTCGATACACTTGGCTTCGTTCATCGAGCCGTTCGAAAAGGACCAGTCGGTCTGCTGGGCCACGGCCTCGACGACCGAGAGATCGATCGCCTGGCCCCAGCCCGTCCGCTCACGCTGATAGAAAGCGGCCATCACCGAGTAGGCGCCCATGATGCCGGCGATGTCGTAACACATCGCGCCCGGCGAGAAGAGCGGCTCCCGACCCGCCACGCCGGCCTTGAACTGCATCCCCGAGATCGCACACATCGTCGAGTCCGTCGCGACCCAATCCCGGTAGGGCCCTCTCTGACCGAAGTCCGAGATCGAGAGCACGATGAGGTGCGGGAAGCGTTCGACCAGCGAGTCCGGCGCCAGCCCGAGCTCGGCCATGCGTCCCGGCTTCTCCGACTCGATCAGCACGTCCGCGCATGCGAGCAGCCCGACGAGGCGATTCCGCTCGGCGGCGCTCTCGAGATCGAGCGTCAGTCCGAGCTTGTTCGTGTTGCGGGAGGCGAAGTAGAGACTACGTCCCTCGGCGTCGAAGGGCGGCAGGCTTCGCGAGCGCGCGCCCGAAGGCGGCTCGACGCGAATGACCTCGGCGCCGAAATCACCCAGCAGGCGCCCGGCGAGCTCGCCCTTTTCATCAGCGAGATCGACGACGCGGAGACCGGAAAGGGGGAGTTCGTTCGACATGCTCTTCAGGACTTCCTTCTCCCGCGGCATCTCGCGGATCGCAGAGTTTCGTTGGGCGCACGGGCCAGGAACGCCGCGCACTCGAAGAGGCTACAGCGATGGACCCCGCCATGCCCGCGTATGTCCCGCCTCCAACCGGCCGCGTGTCGGCCTCCGGCTCGCGCGGAGCGGCGCCTGGCTAGGAGAGCGGCGGCAGGGCTGCATCCTGCTGCTCCCGAAGGACCGGACGGAGCAGCGCCTCCTCTCGGGACAGGCGACGATGGAAATAGCGGATGAACTCGGCGTCGCGCTCGGGTCCCGCCGCCAGCACCGCCTCTTCGAGCTGCGCATCGGCCTCCTGCCAGGAGTCGGGACGCGTGCCGAGCAGCCGGGCCACGTCGTCCTGATCATCGGCATCGAGGGCTGCCCCGTAGCGATCCGCCCGGTCCAGGTAGATGGCGGTGCGCTGCATCCGGTCGAGCTGATAGGCCTGCTCGCCGTCGTCCCCGGCGGCCAACGGGTCCAGCAGATCGACCAGCTGTCCGATCGCGGCCGCGCGGCGCGAGCCCTCTGCGGTCGAGCCGTCCTCGGGCACCCACGGTGGCTCGAGCTCGGTGCCGGTCACGTGCGCCATGACCTCGAGGCCGCAGCGGCCATAACAGACGTACCAGCCCAGATACTGGACGTAGTTCGCCTCGCGCGACGGATCCGTCAGCTGCCCGACCACGGAGAGCGGATTGATCAGGGCGAAGCGGATCGTGTGATAGTCGATCACGCCGAAGTCGACCTCTCGACCGCTGAGCTCGCCGTAACGGCGCATGATCTCACCCTGCGGAATCCCCATCGGCTCGGTCAGGTCGCGGGTCCGAAAGCTCGCGAGATCGGCGGCGTAGTCGCCGATGTAGCCCAGCTCGAAATCGAGCAGCCCGGTCATCCGCTCGTCGTCGAACATGAACTGCCCGCCATCACACACGACGAAGGAGAGGGCCTCGCGTCCCGCAGGCCGGTTCCGCTTGCACCAGCCGAGCTGGAACTCGATCATCGGATCGGGACGCGTCTTCGTCGCCCGATAGCTCCGCTCGAAGCCGCGAGTCTCGCCGAGACAGCTCGCCGCAGCGCTCTCCGGCCGGCGATAGCCGATCGCCTCGAACTCCTCGATCGGAATCGAGTGGACCTTCGCGAGCTCGCTCAGGTACTCGTCGAGCACCTTGCGGCGATGGACCTCGTCCCGGGCGGTCGCGAGCCCGAAGCGGCCGGGAATGCGCTCGAGCAGCAGGCCCGGCGGCTCCGCACACAGGCCGTAGGGGTGGGGCACCTTGATGCCGTGCCGCTCGAAGATCTCGATCACGTGCATCTCGCGTTCGAGGGGCCGGAGACTGGTATGGAATTCGCCGCGCGCCCCCCGCCAGTAGAGCGGCAGCACCTCTCCGTCCGGCTTCTCCAGCTCGAAGAAGCAAGCGGGACGCCAGCGGGGCTGCGCTTCCCAGGCGATCACCCGACCCCCGAGCCGTCGCTCGCTCCACTCGAAGGCCTGCTGCCAGTGTGTCGGTAGCGCCGCACGTTTCTCGGCATCGAGTTGCACTCGCATGAAGTCCGCTCTCCGTTGACGACTCGAAGATCCTAGTCGCTGGCGCGGCGACGATCGACCGGCGGTCGAAGATCGTTCGTCGGACTCAAGACAAGCATCCGGCGATCCGACGCATCCGGTATCGGCCGGACACGTGCATGGACAGTCACGACCCGCCGTCTCGCACCCCACGGGAGAAGAGCCCGCGGGCCTACGATCGGAGTGATGCAATGGGAACCGCGGTCTGGATCGAAAAAGCCAAATTCCGAATGAGCCCCGCAGCCGAGCAGGCGGCGGTGGCAGCAGTGAAGGCTGCCTTCCCGTCGGAATCCGCCTTTCTCGCGCGAGGCATTCACGAGAAGCCCGCGGCCTATCGTGAGCTCTCGGGCGCCTCTTCGCTGGCGGACGTCATGCGTGCGGTCATCGGACTCGGAGAGCACGTGCTCGTGCAGGAGATGCCCGACGGTGGCGTCAGCGGCATCGGACGCGAGGGCATGATGGACGAGCTGCCCGCTCGCGCCATCGCTCGCGTCTTCGAGCCGATGGCCCCCTTCGTCGAGAACGGGAGCTTCATCGAGTTCGAATCGGACCACGGCGGCATGTGGACGCGCTTCGAGTTCCGCCAGGGCAACCTGCGCGTGGTCGAACGCGAGCTCGGCGCCGACGAGCTCGGGGACTGGGGCGTGATCGAGCACGATCGTACGGAGCTGCTTCTCGACCCGCTGCCCTAGATGGCCGGAGGCCGAGCACGCCTCAGGCGACCGGCGCCGCATCCGGCAGCGCGGCGGCCTCTCGGACGTCCAGCACGTGCCCGAACGTCTTTGCCGTGCAGCCCCGCCACGCCCGCTCGAAGGTCGAGGGCAGCTCCTCCCGAAGCAGTGCGCCGGGCTCGAGGAATTCGACGATCTCGCCGTAGTGTCGCGTCTCGTGCTGACTGATCCGCCGCATGATATGCCAGGGGCGTAGCTGCGTAGGGGAGGACAGCCCCGCTGCCCCCATCAGCTCGACGGCGGCATGAACCGTCTCCTCGTGAAAGCTGGCGACGCGTCGATATTTCTCCTCGACGACGAGCCCCGCCGTCAGCGCCTTTCGCTGGGTGGCGATTCCGACAGGACATTCATTGGTGTTGCATTTGCGAGCCTGGATGCATCCCATCGCGAGCATCATCGTGCGCGCCGCATAACAGAGATCCGCGCCCAGCGCGATCATTCGGGTCAGGCCGAAACCGCTCGCGACCTTGCCCGACGCGATGATCTTGATGTCGTCGCGCAGTCCCGCTCCGACGAGGGAGTTGTGGACGAAGGTGAGTCCCTCGACCAGCGGACAGCCGAGCCGATTCGAGAACTCGAAGGGCGCGGCGCCCGTCCCGCCCTCGCCGCCGTCGACGGTGATGAAATCGGGTCGCAGACCGGTCTCCAACATCGCTCGGCAGATGGCCAGGAACTCGCGGCGCTTCCCCACGCAGAGCTTGAACCCGACGGGCTTACCGCCCGAGAGCTCGCGAAGCCGGGTCACGAACTCGAGCAGCTCGATCGGCGTCGAGAAGGCCGAGTGGGCGGGCGGTGAGATCACGTCCGCGTCGCCCGAGACCTCGCGGATCTCGGCGATCTCCCGCGTGATCTTCGCCGCGGGCAGGATTCCGCCATGACCGGGCTTCGCGCCCTGCGAGATCTTGATCTCGATCATCTTCACCTGATCGAGCGTCGCCCGCTTCCGGAAGCGCTCCTCGTCGAACTTCCCGTCGTGGGTGCGACAGCCGAAATAGCCCGTCCCGATCTGCCAGATCAGGTCGCCGCCGTGCAGGTGGTGTGTGCTGATCGAGCCCTCACCGGTGTTATGTGCGAAGCCCCCGAGCTTGGCTCCCTTGTTCAGCGATTCGATGGCCTTGCCCGACAGCGATCCGAAGCTCATCGCCGAGATGTTGAAGATCGAGGCGAGATAGGGCTTCTCGCATCGCCCCTCGCCGATCAGGACGCGCGGATGCATGTCCTCCGGCTCGACCGGCTGCATGGAGTGGTTCATCCATTCGTAGCCGGCCTCGTAGACGTCACGCTGGGTTCCGAAGGGCAGTGAATCGAGCGCATGCTTCGAGCGCGCGTAGACCAGCGAGCGATCTTCGCGATTGAAGGGGCGACCTTCGATATCGCTTTCGACGAAATATTGCTGGATCTCGGGCCGGATCGTCTCGAGGATGTAGCGGGCGTGACCGATCACCGGGAAGTTCCGCCGAATCGCCCGCTTCGTCTGGAGCATGTCGACCACGCCGAGCAGCACGATTGGACCGGCCACGACCGCCGCACCGAGGGCGACCGGCGCGTAGAAGCTCGCGATCGCGATGCCGCCGAGCACGAGCGCTGCGGTCGTCACGAAGATCGACCGCGCCGAAAGTCCGCCGGTCGAGACGCCCCACAAGCTCAGCAGCGAGAAGGGCACGACGATCACGAGGGCGAAGAGGGCGGGCGGCCACTCGTAACCGAGCACGCCCAACGCGGCGAGCACGATGATGTTCAGCGTGATCAGGATGGCGTTCATGTTTCCCCTGGCGTCCCCGGCTCTAGAGAGAGCGACGCGCGAACGGACCGGATCGATCGAAAGCGGAGCGTGATCTCAGAGCGGCTTCCACCTCGGATCGCGCTTCTCCCTGAATGCGTGCATCGCCTCGCGCATGTTTCCCGTGAACGTTCCCAGCACCTGGGTCCGATTCTCGAGCTCCATGGCGTGCCGCAGACTGGGCGCATCGAGATTCGCCCACATGCCGCTCTTGGTCATCCAGACGCCGTACTCGTTGTTCTGGACGATCAGTCGCGCGGTCTCGAGCGCCTTGTCGACCTCCTTCCCTTCGGCGACCACGCTCTGCACGAGCCCCATCTCGAGGGCCTCGTCGGCGTCGAAATGGCGCCCGGTCGTCATCAGCTCGAAGGCTCGACCCGGCCCGACGAGTCGCGGCAGGAAATAGCTCGTGCCGACGTCGCACGAAGAGAGACCGACCTTGATGAAGACCGATCCGAACTTCGCCGAGTCGGCCGCAACCCGCATGTCGCTGGCCAGCGCGAGCGCGAATCCGCCTCCGACCGCCGCGCCATGAACCGCCGCGATCACCGGCTTCGGCAGCTCGTGGACCGCGAGCATCATCTCCGCCAGGTGCTCCTGCATCCGATAGACGAAGCCGAGCTCCGACAGCCCCTCGCCCCCCGGCACGGTGTCTCCGTCCTGCACCAGATCGGCGCCGGCGCAGAACCCGCGACCCGCGCCATTCAAGATCACGACCCGGGTATTGCGATCGTGTCGCAGGCGCTTCATCTCCTCGGTCACGTCGGAGACCAGACTCATGGCAAGCGCGTTCCGGCGCTCGGGCCGATTCAGCGTCACGAGCGTGACGCCGTCCTCGATCTGCTTGGTCAGGATGGTCGACACGCGCGCGCTACCCGATCCCGACGGCGCGCGCCTGGTCTTCCAGGAACTTCACGATCGCGTCGTCGACCTCCTCGCTCGGCGCCGCGCCCATGTCCTGGAAGCCGCGCATCACGACCAGCCGATCGACGCCGACGTCCTCGTAACGCTTGGCGGTGTCGCCGTCGACGGGACCGGGTGGCGTGATCGTGATCGTCAGGCGGCCGAGGCTCTCCGGTCGTTCGGTGCTCTTGGCCGTCTCGGCGAGTGCCTTCACCATCGCATCGGCGGCGTCGACGTCCATGAAGAAGCCGTACCAGCCGTTGCCCTGAGAGACCGCTCGCCGCAGCGCAGGCGGCGAGTTGCCGCCGACGATGATCGGGGGATGGGGCTTCTGGATCGGCATCGGATGCGACTGGATGCCCGAGAACTTCGTGAACTTCCCGTCGAAGCTGGGCTTCGCCTGCGTCCAGAGCGTGCGCAGGACCTCGATGTGCTCGGTCGTGCGCGCGCCGCGCTCCTCGTAGGGGATCCCGAGCGCTTCGAACTCGCCCGGCACGTAGCCCACGCCGAGGCCGAAGAGCAGCCGGCCCTTCGAGAGCACGTCGACGCCCGCGAGCTCCTTCGCGAGCACGATCGGGTCGCGCTGCGGCAGCAGGATGATGCCCGAGCCGATCTTGATGCGGGAGGTCTTCGCGGCGGCGAAGGCGAGGCTCGCGATCGAGTCGACGAAATTCGATTCCGGCGGCACCGGCGACGGGGGCTCGTGTGGATCGATCAGCACGACGTGCTCGCCCGTCCAGACCGACTCGTAGCCGAGATCCTCACAGGCGACGACGCAGCGCTCCATCGAGTCGGCGTTGCTGAGTGCGCCCACGTTGAATCCGAAATATCCGAAGTCCATCTCTCGTCCCCTTCCTGGCAGGTTTCCGGGCCAGGCTCTCGCGGCGCAGCGGCCGGACGTCTGGGCTCGCCCGCCAGACCGCGCGACCGCTCGTCTGCTAGCCCATCAACACGTCGGCTATGGCCTGTAGCGAGGCCGGGTCCTGCGCGTGCAGCAGCATCGTCGTCACCCGGCTCTCCTTCCAGGCCTGCAGCCGATCGCGGATCCGCTCCCGGGTCCCGATCAGCGCGATCTCGTCGATGAACTCGTTCGGGACCGCCGCGACGGCTTCCTCGCGCTTCCCCTCGAAGAACAGGTCCTGGATCTTCTGGGCCGCCTCGGGATAGCCCATGCGCCCCATCAGCTCCTTGTGGAAGTTTCGATCCTTCGAGCCCATCCCGCCGACGTAGAAGCCCAGCATCGGTCTGAGCGCGTCGAAGGCGGCGTCCATGTCGTCGGTCACGCTGACCGTGACGCCCTGGACGATGTCGAAGCCCTCGGGCGCGTTCGTCAGCGAATCGGCGTAGACCTCCTCGCGATAGGGCGTGTACCAGAGCGGAATCCAGCCGTCGCAGATCTCTGCGGCGAGCGCGACGTTCTTCGGGCCCTCGGCGCCGAGGTAGATCGGCAGATCCGCCCGCAGCGGATGCGTGATCGGCTTGAGCGGCTTGCCCATGCCCCAGGCGCCTTCTCCGAAATAGGGCAGCGGGTAGTGCGGGCCGTCGTTCTTGACCGGGCGCTCGCGACGCATCACCTGCCGAATGATGTCGATGTACTCGCGGGTGCGCGAGATCGGCTTGCTGAAGGGGCGCCCGTACCAGCCTTCGACGACCTGCGGACCCGAGACACCGAGCCCGAGCATCAAGCGTCCCTTGGTCAGATGGTCGATCGTGAGGGCGTGCATCGCCGTCGACGTGGGCGTCCGCGCCGAGATCTGGACGATCGAGGTGCCGAGCTTGAGCTTCGTGGTATGCGCGCCGATCCAGGTGAGCGGCGAGAAGGCGTCGGAGCCCCAGGCCTCGGCGGTCCAGGCGGAGTGGAAGCCCAGCTTCTCGGCCTCCTGCGCCACCTCGACGAACTTCGGCGGCGGCTGCGCCTGCCAGTAGCCGAACATCACGCCGAAGCGCAGGGAATTGCGTGCAGGGGGCTTGTCACTCACCGGGGGGCTCCTGATCCGACGAGCCGCACGTCCACGAGCTGCGCTCTCGACGCGCGCTCGGAAATGCCGGCTGGTTGCAAATGACCCCCGATCCGCCGCTCACGCAAGGAACCGGGGGACGGCTGAGCATAGCCCTGGGAATCCGCTCCGGGCCAAGGCTTTCGCATCGCCTGCAGGCCACAATCCTAAGGCGAAGGCGCCTTTCGTCCGACAGACGACGCATGACGCTGTTCGCGGCCGCCGTAGGTCTGCTCTCGATCGTGATCGCCTGGGGCGTCACCCTGCGCCTCTTCTCCCTCGCCCGCCGCACGCGTTCCTTGCCCGAGCGCCTGCTCGCGATCGGATTCTCCAGCCTCTTCTGCGTGGGATACCCGCTGGCGGGCGCCAGCCGCGCACCCGGGATGGCGAGCACCGTCGAGGGATCCCTCTTCTTCGCCTGCGGAGCGATCGGCATGGTGACCGGGACCATCGCGCTCGGGCGCTTCCCGCTCGTCGTGTTCCGCCCGGGAAGCTCCTGGGCCAAGGGCCTCAGCGTCGCGATCGCCCTCTCCGGCAGCATCGCGGGCGCGGGCTGCGCCGTGACGGTCGCGCGATCCCACACCACGGCAGAGATGATCACGAACATCCACGCCTGGGCGCTGCTCCTGATGTCGACCCTCGCCGTCTGCTTCCTCTGGCACGCCGTCGAGTCGAGCCTCTATTTCGGTCGGATGAAGAAACGCCTCGCCCTCGGTCTCGCGCGCCCGGACACGACCTATCGGTTCCTGCTCTGGGCGCTGGCCAGCTGGTGCAACTTCGGCATGGTCGCAACGATCGCCGTGCTACGCGCAACGGGTGTCGCGATCCTCTCGGCTCTGCCCATGACGATCATCGCGCTCGGAAGCCTCGTCACCTCGTTCTGCTGGTGGCTCGCCTTCTTCATGCCGAGATCCCTCGAGGTCCGTCTCCCGGGCGCAGCCGCCGATGGGAGAAGCGCGCTCCAAGCGCCCTCGCCCCGGGACTGAGGCGCCGCCGATCGCACGGGTCCGGCATGCTAGGCTGCTGCGAATGGACGCACGCCTGGCCGCCCTGCTCGACAAGCAAGAGATCGAAGAGGTCGTCCTCCGCTATGCCCGGGGCATCGACCGGCGGGACTTCGACCTCGTCCGCGGCTGCTATCACGCCGACGCCCGCGACCATCACGGCAGCTTCTCGGGCGGCGTAGAGGAATACATCGCATGGGTCGATCGGCTGACCGCGCGCTATCGCTGGTCGATGCACCTGCTCGGCAACGTCCTGATCGACCTCGCGGAGCCGGGAAAGTCCGGAAGGATCGACGCGGCCGTATGCGAGACGACCGGCGTCTCGCTGCACCGAAGCGATGATCCGAAGCCCTACATGAACCTGGCGACCGGGTTTCGATATCTCGACCGCTTCGAGAGACGAGACGGCGTGTGGCGGATCGCCGAGCGCACGGCGCTCGGGGAATGGTCGATTCCGATCCCTCGCGATGCCTGGTGGGAGATTCCCGAGGATCAGCTCTCGGGCCGTCGGGATCGAAGCGACGCGCTCTATCGACTCCTCGCGGGACTCGACCCTACGGGCGACTGAGCCGTCCGACGGGGAGCGGCGCTGCGCAGCGCGACCCGCTGACTCAAGCCCTCTGCAGCTGTTCGCGCTGGACCGCGAGAGAGATCCTCTGCAGCGTCTCGAGGAAGACGCTCGTATGCGGATCCGAGTCGATCGCGCGCATGTCGTAGCGGATGCGCCCTCCGCCGAAATCGCGGATGCTCTGGATGGAAGCGATCCCATGGCAGCATTCGGTGCCGTTCGAGATCTCGACCTCGATCGTCTGTCCGATCTGGTAGTCCTTCGACGCGACGACGGCGAATCCCGTCGCGCTCAGGTCCTGGACCTTGAGATGCGTCTCTTCGCCGACGCGTGCATCGAGCGTCGCACCGATCGTGCTGACGCGATAGTTCTCTCGGCTCTCGGCGGAGATCGGATCACCGACCGGCGCGATCAAGAAGGTCAGCGCCGACTCCGATTCGACGATGTCGGTGATCCGGCCGATCTGTTGCATGAGCTCGCGCTTGCCGTTGAAATACATCAGGACTTCCTGATCCTTCTCGAACGCGAAGGGCTCGGCGACGAACTGGATCGAGAAGTCCTCCTCGCCCGTGTCGACCACGACCGAGCGCCGCAATCTTCACGTGTCGCACGTGGGTTCCTGGAACAAGATGTCACTACCGGTCTTGATCATGCTGGGCTCCTCGTTGCCTGCACTTGCCTATCATCCGCGAGAAGGCTGCACCCAAGAGGGGAGAACGCCGCTAGGCCCGAAAAAAACGAGATTGGCGCTTTTGCCGGAATGCCGTCTGGGGTGGACGCCGGAGACAGACGCCCGCACCCTGGCCCCTGCACGCCGAAGCGGCGACGAGGGTTACGAATCGCGCGCGGGCAAGAGACGCTCCGGAAATACGAGCGATAGCGCCGCCCGCGCGAGCGCCCCACACACACGATGCACCTGATACACGAGAAGCACGAAGAGATGTCCGAACCTGCATCCCCGCTCGCGATCGAGCACGTCTTCGGCGACCAGCGTCCCTTCGAGCAGTGTCACGCGTCGACGCTGGTCGCATTGGGCTCGGGCGAGAGCCTCGTGGCCTGGTTCGCCGGAACGCGCGAGTCGCACGCCGACGTCGGAATCTGGGCTGCGCGGCGCAGGCCCGTCGAGCCGAAGGCGCCTGCTGGCTCCTTGATCGGAGCGCATTGGAGCCAGCCGATCCGGATTGCGAAGGTCTCGGACGAGCCCCATTGGAACCCCGTCCTCTTCGCCCTCTCGCCGGACGCCCGGATCCTGATGCTGCATTTCAAGGTCGGAGAGAGCATCCGCACCTGGGCCACCTGGACTCAGCGCTCGACCGACGGGGGCCGCACCTGGGAGCCTGCCGTGCCGCTGGTGCCGGGCGATCGAGGGGGCCGGGGCGCCGTCCGCAACAAACCGATCCGGCTCGCCTCCGGAGACTGGCTGGCCGGCGCATCGCTCGAGCGCTGGCGGCGATGGGACGCTTTCTTCGACCGGAGCGCCGACGGGCTGGGCGACTGGACTGCGACCCCCTTCGTCGAGATCGACCGCCGTCGATTCAAAGGCAAGGGACTGATCCAGCCCACGCTCTGGGAGTCCGCGGCCGGCCGGGTCCACGCCCTCTTCCGCAGCACCGACGGTCGAATCCATCGCGCCGACTCCCACGACGACGGCAGGACCTGGTCGCCTGCCCGTGCGATCGACCTGCCTAACAACAACAGCGGACTCGATCTCGCCCGTCTGCCAGACGGTACGCTCGCCCTCGCCTGCAATCCCGTAGCCGGCAACTGGGCGGCGCGTACGCCGCTCTCGATCCTCTTTTCGCGAGACAACGGCGAAACCTGGCCCCACCGGATCGACGTCGAGCGAGGCGCGGGCGAATTCTCCTATCCCGCGATCATCGCCGACGGGAACGACCTAGAGCTCAGCTATACCTGGAATCGCCGGCGTATCGCGTACGCGCGCATCCCGCACGCGCAGCTCGAGGATCGTTGAAGCGCGACGACACGCGAGCCGCATCGCGGAGCCGCCGCGGCCGGACCCGCCGGTCGCCGCTCGCCGAAGCGCGGGGATGCCCGTTCGCGCGGAATCCCTATGCTCCCCCGAGCAGAGAGCCATGTCCACGAGAGATACGACCCACGACCGGGAGCGCCCAGAATGACGCAGCGATTTGGAGCCGATAGCAGCGCCGAGGAGGTGGCCCGCGAGGTCGACCTCACGGGAAGCACGATCGTCCTGACCGGCGGCTCCGCCGGCCTCGGCGTCGAGACGGCGCGAGTGCTCGCCGGCCGTGGCGCGCGAATCGTGAGCGTCGTGCGAGACGAACAGAAGGGCGCGGCGGCAGCGG
>Ga0209536_100012033_pt1 | contig 12622 bp, 13 predicted proteins | sample DeeMarSeWOR28_12_FD_187461 | JGI IMG/M metagenome (GOLD analysis project Ga0209536, IMG submission 187461) | Marine sediment microbial communities from White Oak River estuary, North Carolina - WOR-2-8_12 (SPAdes) (version 2) | ecosystem: Environmental > Aquatic > Marine > Intertidal zone >...
TGTTCAATTTCTTTTTCACCCTTTATTTCGCCGTCAATTTCTTCTCCTGAATATAGATTGCTTATAAAACTACCACGATCTATATCTATGCATACCGCGCCGCCTAAAACACCGCTCATAATTTGAAGCCTCCTTTATTATTATTTTATTGCATATCCTTATATATATATCGCAAATTATTTCCAGAAATTTCACTATTTAACAAATTGCAAACTTGCACAAATAACACAGCAATGATAGGCTGCGTGGGCTACTACAGGCTTAAAAGAGGAGAAAAGTCGGACATGTCGACAGCACCTGTGTCAACTCTAAAGCTTTAAGCACAAAAAAAGACGCCGTTTATCAGCGTCTTTTTAAAATATAATTGACAAGCCAATATTATTTATCTATCGGCTATTCCACAGCAAAATTTCACTTTCCCAGGCGATTATTAATGATATAATTTATTGTGACACAAAAGGAAATGAAATGAAAAAAATTGCATTAACACTAATTATCGTCTTTCTACTCTCAAGCATCTCGTTTGCCGAGACTATAAGCATTGATAAAGACCTGCTCCGATTGAACTTAGAGAACCTAAAGATGGCAAAAAAAGATTATGTAGAGAGAAGAAATACTGCCATAGCTACAACAGTGCTTGGACCTCTTTTTGCTCTTTTGAATTTCAACTGGGCAACGGAATACAGAGAAGCCGGCAAACAGGAATTAGCAGATGTAGCGGTTTTCTATGGCGCGCTTTTTATAATCGGGAGCATATACGCTTATTTTGTGGATCTTCCGGAAACAAATAAGAAAATCGATTCGGTCAACAGATCGATCCTCGAAATTGAAATGGTCCTATTTTAATCAGAACCACCCGAAGAAATTTGCGATAAGCATACCCAACACCAGAACAACTGCAATTATTATCATCATATCATGTATGCAGACCCTGACTTTATGCTTACAATGTTTAATAGGACAAATTAAAGACATTTTTGATCTCCTTTCGTAACTATGCTTAATAATTTATAAATATGGTCTTTGCGAACAACATGATCAGCATGTTTCTTAACTGCGTCAGCCGCATCATCAAATGTAACACATATACCCGCTTCTTTGAACATGGGAAGATCATAAGTGCTGTCACCAACAGCTAAGATCTCCCTTTTTTTGAGCCCCAGGCTTCTTTTTATGTATCTTGTTATCCTTCCCTTGCCCTTTCCCGGGACCAGAAGTTCAACTTTCCCGGCCAGCCTGCCGTCCTTTGTTCTGAGAGGGTTTGCATAAACGTGCTTAATGCCAAATTTTTTCTCGACATATCTGGCAAATATTTCTATACTGCTTGAAACAAGAGCAGTGTCAATTCCAAGCTTTGAAAGCTTTCTGATGGTTTTTTTAAGCTCAGGAATATACTGCATCCTTTTTATTGCTTTTCTGACATTAGAAAGCGGAAGACCCTTCCAGCATGCCACGTCTTTCCTTATAAACGCGTTGTATCCAAATTTACCCGCGAGGAATTCCTCATAATACTTTATCCCATGACTTTCCCAGGTCCCCATTTCTTCATGAATATATTCCCAGATAGTCGGCCCCTTCGTTAAGGTATCGTCAAGATCAAAGATTACCAGTTTAATCCTGCTCTTCATTATATCTTCCCTTAAGCTGGCCGCACGCGGCATCTATGTCCTGCCCTCTTTTGAAGCGCTGACTTACTTCCACACCGACACTTTCAAGGACCTGCCTGAACTTTTTTATCTTTTCTCTGCCTGATGACCTGAATTCACTGCCTGAAAAAGGATTGTATTCTATAAGATTTACGTTGGATTTAACTCCCTTTAAAAGCTTTGCTAGCGCCTGGGCGTCTTTGGGCGAATCATTTAGATCTTCAATAAGGACATATTCAAAGGTGGCCCTGCGGCCGGTTTTTTTGTTATATTCCCCAACGGCAGAGATAAGCTTTTCAAGAGGATACTTTTTATTTATCGGGACCAACTTTATGCGGGCCTCGTCTGTAGGAGCATTTATGGAAACTGCAAGGCGGACCTGCATTTTTTCTTCGGCAAGTTTTTTTATTCCCGGGATAAGGCCGCATGTGGAAATGGTTATGCGTCTCTGCCCGATATTTTTGCCCGAAGGATGGTTCAATATCCTGATGCTCTTGATAACATTATCGTAATTATCAAGCGGCTCCCCCATTCCCATATAGACCAGGTTCGAAATCTTCCCGTTTTCTTTTTCAATTTCATATACCTGGCTGACGATCTCGCCGGCAGTCAAATTCCTTTTAAATTTGATGAGCGCTGTTGCACAGATCGAACAGTTCATTTTGCAGCCGACCTGGGCGGAAAGACATATTGTTCTTCTTCCCTCATCGGAAAGGAGCACAGATTCGACCGTTTCGCCGTCATAAAGCGCCCAGAGATATTTGACAGTGCCGTCTTTTGATCTTTGCTCCTTCAGTTTCTTCAGAGCGGCGATAGAATATCGAGCCGACAGTTTTTCAAGAAGGGTTTTTGGAAGGTTCCTCATTTCATGAAAAGAGGAAACACCCTTCCCGTGAACCCAGGAAAAAACCTGTTCGGAACGGAACTTTGGTTCTTTGAGCTCTTTAAGGGTATTTCCGATTTCTTGGAGAGAGAAGTCTCTAAGATTATTTTTCATCTGGTATTATATATGGAAAGAAATTAACTTGACGGGGATTCGTTTTCAGAAACGAATTTCTTTATTTCATCGATATTTTCAAGTATCATTCTTGCCTTTGAAAGCCCAAAAGAGAAAGGAAATTTATCGTCCTCGCTTCTTTTTATAACAATCAGGGGCCTTCCCTTGAATTCTCCTCTTTCTACTATCATATTTCAGCTCCTTTCATTATTTTCCAAAAAGAGACATTATCGATTGCAGCCATTCCGAGAAGATCTGAGGCGTTTGTATGAAAAAGCTCAAAAGAACGCTGCTAAAGATCGAAACAGTTATAAAAACGACGGTGAGCATTATCATTATCCAGTTCTGTTTGGACGTTCCCCTCATTTCAGTGATCAATGTCTGATGCAGTTCGGCGATAAAAATGTGCGGATCCACTTTTTCGTTCTTTTTCTTGGAAATCTTGTTCTTTTCCTTTTGCTTTTTATCGATAGCCTTAAACCTTCTTATCAGACGCAGGAGAATGGTCAAGATAAAGAATATTAAGACAATAAGTCCTATCAATCTGAGGCGCTGGACCGAAATGCTTAAGACTATTAGGTCGTTCTTTATAAAAAATGCTTCGTTTGTCATTTCGATTTCAATTATATCAGACTTTGAATTCATTCTCAATTGACGTCGGAATAGACTACAGGTGGCGAAAAATACAGCAGTTTAAACAAAACTTAAGAATGAGAAGGTTTGGCATAAAAATTGCTATTAAACTAAAAAAGGCCCTTAAGGCCTTCAGGGCCATTAAGCGAATAAAGAGAAAAGGACAAAATGGCTAAAAGGAGAAAAAGATGGAAAACCAATATGGACATAAAAAGATGAGAGTATGGCAGAATGCAGATAAAATCGACATTATGGTACAAAAAATTCTCGGGAAAATACCAAGAAGAGAATTCAAATTAAGAGAACAAATAGACAGTGCAGCAGGATCAATTACAGCTAATTTCGTCGAGGGTTATTATAGTGGATCGCTCGCAGAATACATTAAATTCACAAGATACGCTAAACGGTCCTGTGGAGAATTACAAGAACATATAAGAAGAGTTTGTAGAAAAGGATATATTAAGGAAGAAGAATACACAGGCTTTGATGCCCTTACAGGCCGAACAATGTATTTATTTAATAGGCTTTTGTACGCACTAGAAAACAAAAAAAACGAAAAGGCCATTAAGACCTTTAAGACCAACAAGTAAAAAAGGGCGAAAGGCAGAAAGTGAATCAAGGCTAAAAAGACTTATAATGCTTTATGCCTTTCGACCTTTTCGCCCTATTGCCCTTCTAGTCCTAATGGTCCTGATGGCCTTAATGGCCTTGCTCCTTTAAAATTGAATATTCTCCCTGCATTAGATATAATCATAATCTATGAAAGTTGGAGTAATATCATTGGGTTGCCCAAAAAATCTGACAGACTTAGAAGTAATTCTCGGCAAACTTGCTTCCATTGGATATGGAATAACCGGAAATATTGAAGAGGCAAACATTATCTTAATAAACACCTGCGCCTTTATTCAATCGGCAAAGCAGGAAGCGATAGATACGATCCTTGAAGTAGCTGTAAATAAAAGAAAAGACCAAAAGTTGATCGTTGCAGGATGCCTTCCGCAAAGATATTCAAAGGAACTTAAAAAAGAAATGCCTGAGGTGGACCTCTGGATCGGAAGCGGCAGCATAGACAAAATAGAAGAATTTATTAAGAAAGGAAATATGGTAAAGGTTTCAAAACAGGGTTCATGCCTGTTCGACCATAAGACGCCGAGAGTTAAAGCGACCCCGCCCTGGTATGCGTACGTAAAAATTGCTGACGGGTGCGATAATCGATGCTCATACTGTGCAGTTCCTCTTATCCGAGGGAAATTTAAGAGCAGGCCAATTGATTCCATTGTAAAAGAAGCAAAAGGGCTGGCAGTGCAAGGCTTAAAAGAATTGATCCTTGTGGCTCACGACACAACAATGTACGGAAAAGATATTTATGGGAAGGCAAAGCTTGCGGAACTTCTCAAAAGATTATCAAAAATTGACGGGATTGAGTGGATAAGAATAATGTACGCTCATCCTGCACATATATCAGATGAACTGATAAAAATCATGGCAACAGAGCCAAAAATCTGCAAGTATTTGGACTTGCCAATACAACATATATGTGATAAAATACTAAACTGCATGGGGAGGGGTGTATCGGGCAAGGATATAACACAATTAATAATAAAGCTTAGGAGGTCGATACCTAACTTATCACTGAGAACCAGCTTGATAGTTGGTTTTCCGGGAGAGAGCAAAGAAGATTTTGCTAGATTGGTAAAGTTTGTTAAAAAGGTAAAGTTTGAACGATTAGGAGTATTTGAGTATTCGGAAGAAGAAGGGACCGGAGCTTATCATATGAGGGGAAAAGTTCCGGACCATGAGAAAAAAGCAAGGTATCAAAGTCTAATGAAAGCACAAAATCGTATATCAAAGGAGCTTCAAAAGAAGATGATCGGTAAAAAGGTAAAGGTTCTTGTGGAAAAGAACCTCGACAGAGGATCTCTCGGCAGATCCTTTATGGACGCTCCTGAGATCGACGGTTCGGTGCTTATTAAAAAATCCTGCATCTCACCCGGTGAGATCGTTGAAGCAAAGATAACATCTTCTTCAGCTTATGATCTTACCGGTATTCATTCTCCTTGACGGTCCCAAACCTAATCACCCTTTTTAGAATAGCTTTAATTCCCCTCTTTGTCTTCTTTTTGCTCTTTTCGGGCCTGATCTACGCAAATTATATTGCAGCAGGTATATTTGCCTTTCTGGCTTTAAGCGATGCTGTCGACGGAATACTTGCAAGAAAATTGAAGCAAGAAAGCGACTTAGGCAAATTTTTAGACCCGTTAGCGGACAAGTTCCTGGTTGTTGTTGCTCTAATAGGCCTTGTTGAGCTCAGAATTGCATCATCAATACCCGTAATGATCTTAATTGCAAGAGAATTTTCGGTAATGGGAATGCGGGTACATGTTGCACTTAAAAACGTGAACGTAGGGGCAAGCCAGCTGGCCAAACTTAAAACGGTGTTGCAGATGATAGCTGTTTTAATGTTGATCCTTTATATCCCGTACGGGATATTGGTTCTGTGGGTCGCAGTAATAGTAAGCGTTGTATCTGGCCTTGAGTACTTCTGGAATTTAAGAGGTACTGTTTATGGCTGAAAAAGAAGAGGATAAAAAGGAGATCGAAGTAAAGAGCGAGGATTTCTTCTCCAGCGTCCTATCGGTTATCGGAAAAACAACAGATGACCAGGTTACGGAAGCGCTGAAAGAAAGTAAACTTACTATCTCTGTTGCTGAGTCTATTACGGGCGGGCTTATCTCGGCAAGGCTTACAACCGTGCCAGGAAGTTCCGAATTCTTTGTCGGCGGCATTGTCTGTTACAGCAACCTGGCAAAAGTTACTGAAGTATCCGTTTCGCCAGGCTTAATATCAAAAAAAGGGGCTGTAAGCAAAGAGGTCGCAATAGCAATGGCCGAGGGTGTCAAAAAGAGACTTAAAACAGATATTGGACTAGCTGTCACGGGAGTCGCAGGGCCAATCCCTCTTCCCCCGCAACCGGTGGGCAAAGTTTTTATAGCGCTTGCCGGAGAAAATGAAACAGACTGGAAGGAACTGAACTTAAAGGGAGAAAGGGGCGAGATAAGGGACAAAGCAGCCCAGGCAGCGCTCGGATTACTTTGGCTCTATTTGGGCGGAGAAGACATAGTCTATAAAGGGAAAAAGGAATGAAATGAGATTATTCATTGCCGTAGAGATCCCGGATGAGATTAGGCATAAAATTGGAAAACTGATCAGCGATCTAAAGAAAACCGAAGCCGGAGTAAAGTGGGTAGAAGAAAAAAATATACATATTACGGTCAAGTTCCTGGGCGAAGTAAAAGACAACGATCTGGAAAGGCTAAAAAGCCTTATAAAAGATGCCCTTACCGATAAAAAGATCTTTGAGGCAAGCTTTGAAGGGCTTGGGACTTTCCCTGGAGGAAAAACTCCAAGGGTGATCTGGATAGGAACAGAAAAAGGGAAAGAAGAACTAAAAAAGATCGCCGTAAGTCTTGAAGAAATTCTCTCAAAGAACGGTTTCAGGAAAGAAGAAAGGGAATTCACGGCCCACGCAACCATAGGAAGGGTAAAAGAAAAAAAGAATATAGGGGAACTGAAGAAGGCAATAGAAGAAAAGAAGAGCATGAAGTTTGGAGAATGTGTCGTCGGCCATATTACCATTATTAGAAGCAGATTATCGCCAAAAGGGCCAATATATGAACCAGTGGAAAAGATTGAATTACTGTGATCACTAGTCCAAAAGCGAATCGCTTATCGCTAATCGCAAATCGAACGATTGGCAATTTACAATTTGCGATTTGCAAATAAAGGAGGGATAAACATGGCAGGAGAAAAAAATAAAGCATTAGATGTAGCAATATCTCAAATAGAGAAGAACTGGGGCAAAGGTTCCATAATGAAAATGGGGAAAACAAAAGGACTCCATATCCAATCGATCCCCACAGGATCAATTTCCCTTGATATGGCGCTGGGTGTGGGTGGACTTCCCAGAGGCAGGATAATAGAGATCTACGGCCCGGAAGGTGGAGGAAAAACCACTGTCTCTCTGCATGCAATTGCAGAAGCACAAAAGAAAGGCGGGATCGCGGCGTTTATTGACGCAGAACATGCTCTTGACCCGGTATATGCAAGACGCCTTGGTGTAGATGTAGACAACCTTCTGATATCACAGCCGGACTACGGAGAACAGGCACTGGAAATTGCCGAAACGCTGGTAAGATCCGGTGCAATAGACATAATAGTTATTGATTCGGTAGCAGCCCTCGTTCCAAAAGCAGAGGTAGAAGGAGAAATGGGAGAACTAAAGATGGGCCTTCAGGCAAGGCTAATGTCTCAGGCGCTCCGAAAACTCACGGCAGTAATAAGCAAATCGAAAACGGTCATGATCTTTGTGAATCAGCTTCGCGAAAAGATCGGCATCATGTTTGGAAATCCCGAAACAACACCGGGAGGCCGAGCCCTTAAATTTTATTCTTCTGTCAGGCTTGACGTAAGGTCTGCTGAAAGAATAAAAGAAGGAGACAAGATCGTCGCTTCGCGCACCAGGGTAAAGGTCGTAAAGAACAAGGTCGCCCCGCCCTTCCGCACAGCATCGTTTATTTTGATACACGGCCAGGGCATTTCAAAAGAAGGAGACCTGCTTGATCTAGGGGTAAATCAGGGCATCATTTCAAAGAGCGGGTCCTGGTATGTATATGAAGACACCCGAATCGGCCAGGGTTTTGACAATGCAAGGAAATATTTAACGGAAAACCCTGAAACGCTGAAAACTATCGAAGAAAAGATCAGAAAGCTTATCGACTCACAAAGACCCGGCAACGAAGAGACCGAAGAATCAGAGACCAAAGAAAAACCAGCAAAAGGAACAAAAGAACCAGCAAAGAAAGCAAAGAAATAGCAAATTTTAGGCCCTAAAAACAAATTAAGGAGTGATCAAAATGTCATTAATGAATTTTATATATGCAACTATTACAGCGATCGTACTTTTTTCATTGGCAGTGCTTTACCTTGTTATAAGAAGGCGCCTGGCCGAACAAAAAGTAAAAGTGGCGGAACAAACTGCAAAAAGGATCCTTGAAGACGCCAAAAAAGAAGCGGAAACCAAAAGAAGAGAGGCTATCCTTGAAGCAAAGGATCATGCCCTGAAACAAAGATCGGAGTTTGAAAAAGAGACAAAAGAAAGAAAGGGAGAGCTCCTTTCTCTGGAAAAAAGGCTCATGCAACGGGAGGAAAAAATTGATTCAAAAGAAAAAGACCTAGGGGAAGAAGTAAAAAAACTAAAATCAAAAGAAGCAGAAATAGTTAAGGTCAGGGAGAACTTAGAAACAATAAGACAGCAGCACGTAAAAGAATTGGAAAGGATCTCGGGCATATCAAAAGACGAGGCGAAAACAATGCTCCTAAAGAACCTTGAAAGAGACGTCGAGCGTGACGCTGCTCAGATAATAAAGAAAAAGGAAGAAGAAATTAGAAAAGAGGCCGAGAAACGCGCAAGAGAAATATTAACAACTACAATACAGAGATGCGCCGTAGACCACGTTGTCGAAACAACAACTTCGCTGGTAGAACTTCCAAGCGATGATATGAAAGGAAGGATAATCGGGCGGGAAGGAAGGAACATTCGGGCGTTTGAAACGCTGACAGGGGTCGATCTAATCGTAGATGATACTCCCGAGGCTGTTATTCTTTCTTCTTTCGATCCCTTCCGCAGAGAAACAGCAAGACTTACTCTTCAGAAGCTTATTCAGGACGGCAGGATCCATCCGGCAAGAGTAGAAGAAATGTACGATAAAGCTCAAAAAGAAATAAAAGATGCTATGTGGAAATACGGCGAACAGGCCGCTTTAGAGACCGATATCCACGGTCTGCCTCCTGTCATAATTCAACTGTTAGGCAGGCTCAGATACCGAACAAGTTACGGTCAGAATGCTCTCCAGCACACGATCGAAGTTGCTCATCTGGCAGGCATGCTGGCATCGGAACTCGGAGTAAACGTGAAACTTGCAAAACGCGGCGGGCTTCTGCATGACATAGGAAAAGCCGTAGACTTAGAAACCGAGGGAACGCATGTTCAGCTTGGAGCCAAGCTTGCAGAAAAGGCCGGGGAAAGCAAAGAGGTCATCCACGCGATAATGTCCCATCACGGCGATGAGGAAGCACATTCTGTGGAAGCAATTCTTGTCGGGATAGCGGACGCCATTTCAGCTTCCAGGCCGGGTGCAAGACGGGATACTCTTGAAGCATACATAAAGAGGCTGGAGAGGCTTGAATCTGTTGCCAAAGAATTTGAAGGAGTAGAAAAAGTATATGCGATCCAGGCAGGAAGAGAAGTAAGGGTAATAGTTGAACCAAAGAAGATCGACGATGTAATGGCCGCTAAACTTGCCCATGATATTGCCAAGAAAATAGAATCAGAGCTGGAATATCCGGGCGAGGTAAAGGTAACTGTCATCAGAGAAACAAGATCGTCAGGTGTCGCAAAATAGTCTGGAGGAGAAATGAAAGAATTAAAGATACTGTTTATCGGAGACATTGTCGGCAGTCTTGGTCGAAAGATTGTAAAAAAGCTGCTTCCGGAACTTAAGAAAGACATCAAACCGGACCTCGTCCTGGTTAATGCCGAAAATTCCGCGCACGGATACGGCATCACGGAAAAGATATACAATGAGCTTATCGGAGAAGGAATTGACGCAATAACAATGGGCAATCATATTTTCGACAAAAGAGAGATAATCAAATCTTTAGAAATTTTCGACAAGATAGTCAGGCCAGCAAATTACCCTCCTTCTGTTCCCGGAAGAGATCATCTGATAATCGAGAAAAACGGCGTAAAGATAGGGATCATAAACCTTCTTGGCCGCGTTTTTATGCCTGCGGTTGACTGTCCCTTTAGAACCGGCGAGGCGATCGCAGACAAAATAAAAGAGAAAACAAACATTATTCTTGTTGATATTCATGCGGAGGCTACATCGGAAAAATGCGCAATGGGATATTATCTTGACGGAAAAGTCAGTGCCGTACTGGGCACTCACACCCACGTAATGACCGCAGATGAAAAAATTCTGCCCGGGGGAACGGCTTTTATCTGTGACATTGGAATGGTAGGCGCCGAAGATTCAATAATCGGAATGAAAAAAGAAGAAATATTGTCCCGCTTCTTGACCCAGATGCCGCACCACTTTGAACCGGGAGAATCGGGCGACGGACTATTTAATGCGGTTGCGCTTAAGATAGCCCCCGAGACCGGAAAAGCGCTGGAAATAAAGAGCATAAATAGAGTGGTCCCGGAAAATGAACTAAAGGAAAAAAAATAAGGGGGCAAGGATCATTTTAGCGCCTCAAGCCTCTGCTTAATGATTTTCTTTTTTTCGAGAAACTCCGCTTCTTTTGTCTTTTCTTTCTCAATAACTTCCGGCTTTGCATTCTTCACAAAGTTCTTGTTCTCAAATTTCTTTTTTATCCTGTCGATCTCCTTTTGCGCTTTTTCCAATTCCTTTTCAAGCCTTGTCTTTTCTTTATCGAGATCTATCAAGCCTTTAAGCGGGATATATATCTCGATCCCAGATGTAAACTGAGTTGCGGCTCCTTCGATCTTTTCTTTCAAGTTATCATTTATCTCCGCTTTTTCAATGCCCGCAAGATCTTTGATGTATTGAGATGAGCTTTCAAGGACTTTCTTTTTGTTCCTGTCCTTTATTATGAAATGAGCTTCCGCTTTTTTAGAATGAGGGATATTAAGCTCTGCGCGCGTATTTCGGATAGCCCTTATAACATCGATAAGGACCCCCATATCGGAATCAATGGCCTTGCTTATAAGTTTTTCTTTTGCAGAAGGCCAAGAAGAAAGCATTACGCTCTTTTCGCCTTCAACATTTAACTTTTGGAATATCTCTTCGGTTATAAAAGGCATGAAAGGATGAAGCAGCTTAAGCGTTCCCTCTAAAACATGGACAAGAACCGCCAGAGAGTTTTCTTTTGCCTTTTTGTCGCTCGAATAAAGTTTTTGCTTTGACATCTCCACATACCAGTCGCAGAATTCACTCCATAAAAAGTCGTAGAGAAGCCTGGCCGCATCTCCAAAATCATACTCTTCAATGAGGCTCGTTACGCGAAGGACAACATGGTTATATCTGCTCAGTATCCATTTGTCAGAAAAATCAAGCCTCTTTTCGTCTATTTCATTCCGGCCTTCGAGATTCATCAGGACAAAGCGGGAAACGTTCCAGATCTTGTTGGCAAAATTCCTGCATTCTATTATTTTTTCGTCCGAAAGCTTTATGTCCTGGCCCTGCCCGGTCACTAGAGAAATAAGGGCAAATCGAAGCGCATCCGCCCCCACCCTGTCGATAACATTTAAAGGATCGATCACGTTGCCGATGGACTTGCTCATTTTCTTGCCGTGAACATCCCGGACCAGGCCGTGAATGTAAACAGTATGGAAAGGAATGTCGTTCCCAAATTTTAGTCCCATCATGATCATTCTTGATACCCAGAAGGTTATGATATCGTAGCCCGTAATGAGAACAGATGTGGGATAAAATGTTTTTAGATCATCTGTCGAATCCGGCCAGCCGAGCGTCGAAAACGGCCAGAGAGCCGAAGAAAACCAGGTATCAAGAACATCGGGATCCTGCTCCAGCTTAGATCCGCCGCATTTTGGGCATTTTTTTGGTTCGTCTTCGGTAACTATTATCTCTTTGCATGCTTCATTCTGACAGTACCAAACCGGAATTCTATGGCCCCACCAGATCTGTCTTGAAATGCACCAGTCACGAAGCTTAACCATCCAGTCAATATAGACTTTCGTCCATCGTTCAGGGCAAAATTTTATCTTCCCTTCTTCAACCGCTCTTATTGCCGGTTGCGCCAACGGACCGACTTTTACGAACCACTGATCAGAAAGACGCGGCTCAATAACATGTTTGCATCTGTAGCAGTGGCCTACGGAATTTTCATAATCTTCGACTTTTTCAAGCAGGCCCTGGCTTTCAAGGTCTTCTACGGTCTTTTCCCTGGCTTTAAACCTGTCCATGCCCTCATAAGCCTTAATTCTTTTCTTTTCTTCATCCTCAAAATCATCAAGGATTATGCGGGCATCAGGAGAAAATATATTGACCTGAGGAAGATTGTGCCTTAAGCCCATTTCAAAATCATTCGGATCATGCGCAGGAGTTACTTTGACAGCTCCTGTTCCGAATTCCGGATCAACAAAATCATCTTTTATTACAGGTATCGCGCGCTCGACCCAAGGAAGTATAAGCATCTTGGAGACAATATGTTTGAACCTTTTATCTTTAGGGCTTATTGCAACGGCAGTATCACCAAGCATGGTTTCAGGCCTTGTCGTAGCAACTGTCACGCTTTCCTTAGA
>Ga0209536_100012034_pt1 | contig 12622 bp, 5 predicted proteins | sample DeeMarSeWOR28_12_FD_187461 | JGI IMG/M metagenome (GOLD analysis project Ga0209536, IMG submission 187461) | Marine sediment microbial communities from White Oak River estuary, North Carolina - WOR-2-8_12 (SPAdes) (version 2) | ecosystem: Environmental > Aquatic > Marine > Intertidal zone >...
AAGTCACCCCTGATGTAAACGGAATCCTCGGTTACAGTACTTCGCTAAATGGAATCCCTGATGCTTCAGTTGATACCACGGATACCAAAATGGTACTTGCCAATTTACCTGATGGAATAAACAATTTCAGTGTACGAGCTTGTGATGGAATAGGGAAATGGGGTCCTATATCCTGTTACTTGATTAATATTGATACTATGAGTGATGTTGGTACAATAACTTCACCTACGCATCCCATAGAAGGAACTTGGTATCAAAGTAATATAGTTCGATTTATTTGGACGGCATCTTCAACCTCTCCTATTACTGGAGTTAGCTATATTTTTGATCAGCTACCGACTACAGAACCAGATGCTTCTATTGAAACCATTGAACAATCAATTGATTTTACAAGCGTTAGTGATGGAATTTGGTATCTCCATCTTCGTGTGAGCGATAAAGCAGGTAATATTGGGCCAACAGTTCATTATAGTGTTCGAATAAATACAACATTAAGTACAACAACGAACAAAACAACTAGCTTTCCTCAAAGCTCTGAAATAACTCCGATTAATGGGATTTTTCCCCTATTTCTCGTTTATCTTCTCATAAAAGTGTCTCTTCGAAAAAGAAAAAAAAAATAAAGGATATATTCAGAAGAATTTTATTATTTTTATAAAAAAGGGGAAGGATTTCCCCTTATTTATTACCGAAGTGTCTATCTAAGTTCGCGCTTACGCCAAAGGAAGATTGCTGCAATCACTGCAATTAAGAGAATGGGTAATTCAAAACCAGGAGTAGTAGATGGAAGATTTTCTGGAAGAACATCTGGAATCTCGAACTCTATTGTTACCTTCCGGTTGGCGACGGTAAAGTAATTATCAGAAATATCCGAACTCATTAAAATCTGATTTTCAAAGGCTGCAGAGGCTTCAATGCGGACTTGATAAATGAAGGAAGTAAGGAGATTAGAGGTATTCCATATAATATTGGTTCCCACAACATCTTCTGCGATCACAACCCAGTCTTTGCTATAATTGATACTATAATATAGATCAAAGGAGACATTGAGATCAAGAGGATTATCAATAGACCAGGTAATCAACCAAGTATTTGAGGCAATAACTTCGCCTCCATTAGGACTGAGTAAGGTCACTGCAATATATGGTTCTAAAGCATAAACTTCAAAGGCACTTAATGCACTACCAAGGTTACCAGATGCATCAATTACGGTTACATTGAGGATATGCATTCCAACTGGAAGACCAGTAATTATACCTAGGATATAATCAATATTCCAAGCAATATCATCAATGGTAATATATACAGTATAGTTAGCTAGTTCATCAATATGGGTACGTAATGTAATAGATTCATATTGATGGAACTGAGTACCAGTAATAGGAGCTAATATGAAAACGAGGGGAACCTTAGTATCAACAATGAAAATCGAAATATCAGCAAAGGCTACATTATTTGAAGTGTCAGTAGCCTCAACACGGATTATATGAGTACCTACATAGAGATCTAACAATACGCCTGTATCATTGAGACTAATTCCATCAACAAAAACTTCAATGGTCACTGGGCTTAAATCATCAGTTTGATAAGAATAGTATATCGATTCACCAAATTCAAAGATTTGACTCTCTTGAGGAGTAAGAATGCTGACAATTGGCTTAGTTGTGTCTTGTACAATGATTATTATCTCATCAGAGTTAAGATTACCATATTGATCAAGTGCTTCAATATATAGAGGGTGTATTCCCACAGCTACGTTCATCAAGACTCCAATATCGAAAATAGGGAGGGAATCAAAGTAAACAGTTGTTGTAAAGGATGATAGATCTGCACTAGAGTACTCATAGAATATTATCTCACCGAACTCAAATATCGAGTTATTAATAGGCAATGTAAACGAAACTTCTGGAGATGTCGTATCTATTAAGGTAAAAATAATCTTATCTGTTCCAGGATTTCCAAATATGTCAGTAATTTCAATTTGAAGACTATAAGAACCCACTTGTAGGCCAGTTAGCAATCCAGTGTCATTAATTGAGAACCCATTTAAAATTACTAGAATTATAATAGGGGATAAATCAAAGTATGAATAATTATAGAAAATATCTACTCCAAATTCAAATATGGTATTATTCGAAGGTTCAAGAATAGTTACAACAGGTTTCACGGTATCCTGCACAATGAAAACGATTCCATCTGATGCAGTATTATTCCAACTATCTTGAGCAGTAATAACTAAAGTATACGTACCTACTGCAAGATCTGCAAAGCTGCCTGTATCATCGACATCGAAACTGTTGAGTTTGACATTAATAGCAATTGGAGACAAATCAAAAGCATTATATTCATAATTAATTATATCTCCAAATTCAAAGTATGTTCCATTCAGTGGTGTAGTAAACGAAATGAAAGGAACAATTCGATCTTCTACTACAAACAACACCTCATCAAAACCAAGATTACCATGAATATCTGTAACTGCAACTCGGAGGAGATAGGAATTCACTGTTAGGCTAGTTAAAAGTCCTGTATCTTCAATTAAAATGCCATTAAGAAAGACCTCAATGATAAATAGACTTAAATCTGTAGCAGAATAGGTGTAATTTATCGTTGAACCAAATTCAAAGATTTCTGATTCTAGAGGAGTAAAGATTGTGACTTCTGGAGCGGTTGTATCGGAGACGGTGAAGTATACTATATCAGAAGCATTATTTCCATATTCATCTGTAGCTCGTATAGTAAGATTATAATTACCTACTATTAGTCCAGTCAATAATCCTAGATCGGATATAGCATTACCATTTAACCATAGTTCGGTTATAAAGCTACTTAGATCATTAGCTAGATATGAATATAAGATATTTTCACCAAATTCAAAGATTGAGTGGTTTAAGGGGGATTCAAACATTAAGAATGGAGCTGTTGCATCAATGACAGCAAATTGAATAGAAAAGCTGTTACTATTATTAAATTCATCACTGGCTTGCACGGTTAAGTTATATGACCCAACTGAAAGTCCTGTTAAAAGGGATGTATCAGCAATTATTTCATCGTTTAGATAAAGAGTTAGTGTAAATGGACTAAGATCTGAGGTTGAATAAAGGTATGATACGTTACTACCATACTCAAAAACCGATCCAGGTGAAGGAGAAAGGATTTCAACATTCGGAGCAGTGGTATCCTGGATAATGAAGATAGTTTGGTCGGTATTAACATTACCATAAAGATCTATAGCAGTTATACTTAAAATGTACACTCCTACTCCTAAGCTAGAAATTGAACCTGAATTGGGTATTAATGTCCCATTAAGGTATACTTCTATCGAAAAACTAGAAAGATCACTGACATCATAAAGATAGGAGATATCAGTTCCGAATTCATAAGTTGTACCGTTCAGAGGGAGTGTAATCGTTATTTCAGGGTCAATTGTATCTTCAATATAGAATTCAACTATTGAAAACTCACTATTTCCATATTCATCAATGATTGTGATATTCAGAATGTAGGTTCCAACAGCTAGACTACTCATGATACTATTATCTGGGATTAAAATTCCATTTAGGTAAACAGAGGAAGACCAAGAACTCAGTTCAATGACTGAATACTCATAATTAACATCAGAACCAAATTCATGATAAGTACCTGTTATAGGGGTATTAATTGTTATAATAGGGGCTGTACGATCAACAACGGTGAAAAATACTTCATCAGAGTTAATATTATTATATTCATCCACAACCTCTATTAATAAAGAATAAGCTCCTACAGGCAGAGCTATAAAAGTACCTGTATCAATAGTTTCAAGACTATTAAGCTTTATGGTCACTGTTATAGCAGATAGATCATTTGCGATATATAAGTAGGGGATATCGGATCCTAATTCAAAGATCGATCCATTCATTGGAGCATCAATAGATACATTTGGATTGGTAGTGTCTTGAACAAACAAGGTAATCTGGTCTGCTCCTAAATTCCCATAGACATCTTGTGTCTCAATGAGTAACAAATGGATACCTACAGCCAACCCGTCTATCAATCCTGTATCACTAATGATGATACCATCCAAAGTAACTGATGTAATGAAACTACTTAATTCAATAATGGTATAGGAGTATAAAATACTTGAACCAAACTCAAAAAAAGTTGCGTTAGAAGGTGCGGTAATTAACACTTGAGGAACAGTCGAATCTTGGACATAGAACACAATTTCATCAAATGCTACATTATTATACAAATCATGGCTTTCAACTCTGAGAATATACATTCTTACCTCTAATCCAGTTAATGATCCTGAATCGGTTATCAACGACCCATTGAGATACACTGAGACTGTTGTAGGACTTAAATCATATATTTGATAGATATATGATACATCGTCTCCATATTCAAATATGGAGGTGTCAGCAGGATATAGAATAACGACTGATGGAGATGTAGAATCAACAATTGAAAAACTTAAGTTATCTGTCCCAACATTAGTGTAATCATCAGTTATTTCGACAGTTAAGGTATAAGTACCAACAGTTAGAGCTGTTAAGAGACCATCATCTTCAATTTCTACTCCATTCAAGCGAATGACAATTGTTACTGGACTTAAATCTGAGTATTCATAAGAATAACTGACATTTGTTCCGAATTCGAATATAGAATTGTTCAAAGGTGAATTAATTGTAACTGAAGGAATGGTAGTATCAACAACAAAGAAAATGATATTATCTTTTCCAATATTGTTATATTGATCAGTGACTTGAATTGATAAGTTATAGTTTCCAACGGGTAAAGCCATTAAAATACCACTATCTGATATCGTAATTCCATTCAATTTTAGTTCAATTGTCAAATCACTAAGTTCTATGATGGAATATGTGTAACTAATATCTTCACCAAACTCATGGAATGACCCATTTAGCGGGGAAGTGAAGTAGACTTGAGGAGCAGTAGAATCGATCACTTCAAATTGTACCTCGGCAAAATTCCAGTTTTCATAATCGTCAACTGCTTCAATGCTGAGAATATATTCCCCAACGGGAGGATTTTGTAAAATACCAGAATCAGGAAAGATTACTCCGTTTAATAAAACTGTTAAGGTAATCCCACTTAGGTCATCTATACTATAAAGATAGGTTATATCGGATCCAAATTCATAATTACTTCCATTTAGTGGTGTTAAGATAGTTATACTGGGGGGGGTGGTATCTTGGACAAAAATAATGACTGAATCAATTCCCAGATTACCATATTGATCTTCAGCTTCAACAGTTAAGATATGAGTCCCAACTGTAAGTCCAGTAAGAATACCAGTGTCCGAAATTATAATAGTATTGAGCTTAACCACGGTTGTGAATCCACTCAACTCAACAACGCTGTAAGTATAGATTATAGAATCTCCAAATTCAAAAAAGCTTCCATTAGAGGGTGAGGTGATTAAGACTTGCGGAATAGTCAAATCATGGACATAGAACACTATTTCATCAAAGGCTATATTATTGGAGGAATCAAGAGCTTCAACTCTGAGGATCCATTTCCCAACAGATAAGCTCGTTAAAATACCTGTATCTACAATTAATGAGCCATTTAGATAAATTGAAACTGAGAAAGAGCTTAAATCATCAATTTGATAGGTATATAACACATTTTCTCCATATTCAAAGACTGATGTATCAACAGGAGAGGTGATTGAGACCGTTGGGGGAATAGTATCTTGTACAAAGAATAAGATTTCATCTGTGCCAATGTTATTGAACTCATCAGTAGCTTCAACTATTAACAAATAAGAACCTACAGCCAAATCACTGAAAAACCCTGTATCACTAATAATCTCTCCATTCAGTCTGATGACAGCAGTATAGCTGGATAGATCTGAAATTTGATAGGAATAAGGTATATTAGAACCAAACTCATGACTCGATGCATTCAAGGGCGATAAAATCGTAACCATAGGGGCAATGGTATCAAATACAAAGAAAATGATCTCATCAGAACCAATATTCCCATATATATCTGTACAGATAGCTGTCAGTCTATGGATCCCAACCTGGAGATTCTGTAAAAGTCCCATATCCTCTATAGTTATTCCATTTAATTCAATTTCTATAGAGAAGCTGCTTAAATCGCTTACAGAGTAGGTATATGGAATACTATCACCAAGCTCGAACGTTGAAGAATTAAAAGGTGTTAGAATCGAAATCTCTGGACTTATGGTATCCTCAATAGAGAACGTAATTTCATCTGAGGCAAAATTATTTGAGGTGTCTGTAACTTCTATTCGAAGGAGATAATTACCTACAGAAAGAACTCCTAGGTTACCATCATCAGTGATTTCAATACCATCAAGCTTAACTATAACAGTTATTGGACTAGGATCACTAGTTGAATAAGAGTATGCTATAACCATTCCAAGCTCATAACTTGATCCATTAACTGGTAGAAGAATTGTAACAGTGGGAGGAGTTGTATCTGCTACATAAAAGATAATTTCACTTGATCATAAGTTAGCAGAGTAATATTGGGCTTCAATAGTAAGAGTATACATTCCTAAGGCCAATCCTGATAGCAATCCAGTATCAGATATTTCGACTCCGTTTAGTCGAACTGTAACTGAATAGCTAGCCAATTCGTCAACAGAATACGAATAACTCACATCTGTACCAAATTCAAATAAAGAAACATTTGTTGGAGTTATTACCGTTACAACAGGTACGGTAGAGTCAAGAATTGAGAAATTTACTGAATCACCAGACAGAGAGTTATAGGTATCATTAGCTTGAACTGTAAGGACATAATTCCCAACTCCAAGACCAGTTATTAAGCCAGAATCCGGTATTTCAATTCCATTAAGGATAATGGTCACAATACATGTGCTTTCATCTTCTATCAAGTAAGTGTAGGGAATATCAGTTCCTAGCTCCCAGACAGAGTTATTTAGAGGAGTTAATATTGTAACAACTGGACTAATCGTGTCTTCGATGTAGAATATTATTTCATCTGAATTAGAGTTTAAGGATTCATCTGTGACCTCGATAACCAAAGAATAAACTCCAACAGGGAGATCTATAAAAGTTCCTGTGTCAAGGACATCTACACCATTTAATCTGACAACAGTAGTAAAATTAGCCAATTCATCTACACTATAGGTATATCCTATTACAGTTCCTAACTCGAAACTAGATGCATTGATTGGAGTTAGAATGGTAACTATTGGAGCGGTTGAATCTTGGATAGAAAAGGATACTTCCGCTGATCCAATGTTGTTGTAAATATCACTAGCTAAAACAGTTAAAGTGTATGTTCCAACTCCTAGATTGGTTAATACGCCTGTTTCAGGGATATCTACACCATTAAGTCGTATTATAATAGTTATTATAGGAGAAAGATCGCTTGTGGTGTAAATGTACGAAATACTGTCACCAAGTTCAAACATACTCCCATTAGGAGGATTTAAAATACTTACTGTTGGATTAACAGTATCAACCACAGTGAAAACGAGATCTTTCGAAGCAAAATTATTTGAAGTATCCCTCGCTTCAATTGTCAGAAGATAAAATCCAACTTCTAAATCACTCAAGAATCCAGTATCAGGTATAACACTATTATTAAGGTAAACGGTAACAGTTATTGGGGTTAAATCATCTACTGTATAAATATATGTTACCACATCGCCATATTCATAAATTGAACCATTGCTTGGATATATGATGTTAATAGTTGGTTGTACAGTATCAAAAACATAGAAAACCACTTCATCATAACCAATCGGGGCATAAGAATCATCCGCTTCAATACGTAAAACATAGGATCCTGGTAATAGATCTGTGATTATCTTTGTATCTGAAATGGCCGAATTATTCAGATAGACTGTATTTACGGTGGGTTGTAAATCAGTCACAGTATAATCATACAGAATGACATCTCCATACTCAAAAATCGAGCCATTGGTGGGTAATGTAATATTAACTTGAGGACTCGTTGTATCTTGAACATGGAATATCAATTCTTCAGTATTGATATTATTAAAGCTATCTGTCACTTCAATGGATAGTATATAGGTTTCAACAGCTAGATTAGTAAGAAGACCGCTATCTACAATCTCTACACCATTAAGTTTTACTAATATACTAGATATCGGTGAAGCATCATCAATAGTATAACTATAAGAGAGATCTATTCCATACTCATGAAAAGAATTATTGCCTGGGGATGTAAAAGTTACATTTGGAGCTCTAGTATCAGTAACAAAGAATATAACTTCATCAATTCCTATAGCATTATAACTGTCATTAGCTTCTACACGAAGTATATATGTACCTACTGCGAGGCCTGATAGCGTCCCTGAGTCCGAAATCACTATATTATCAAGTTTCACGGTAATAACTGTTGGACTTGCATCATTTATTACATATAAATAATCAATATCCAAGCCTAATTCAAATGTCGATCCGTTAATAGGAAATGTAATATTTATCACAGGATTAATAGAGTCTTCGACATCAAATTGTATTTCGTCTACTCCAAGGTTCAAATATTCGTCGATAGCCTCTACTTTAAGCGTGTAATGGCCTATTGCAAGATTTGTTAACTGTCCAGTATCCTGTATGACTCCTCCATTAAGGAAGACTGTAATAGTTGTCGTGCTTAGGTCAGAAATTGAGTAACTATATGGAATAGTAGTTCCTAGTTCCCAAATAGAGTAGTCAGCTGGACTAAGAATCGTTACTTGCGGAACTGTCGTGTCAGTAATAAAGAAAATAATTTCATCTGTTGCATTGTTATGATAAACATCTTCACTTGAAACTGTGAGTACATAGGAACCAATAGTTAGATCCTCGATCGTACCTGTATCAATAATTATTGTACCATTCAATTTGACAACAGTCGTTATAGTACTTAAATCGGTTACATCATAGGTATAGCTAAATACATCGCCATATTCCAAAGATGCTCCATTTAGTGGACTTGTAATCTGGACCAAAGGCGGTGTGGTATCTTCAATATAAAAGGTGACCTCATCAGAACCAATAAAGCTAAAATCATCAGTTGAAATTACTTCTAAGATATAAATCCCAACATCTAAACCAAGAATTGTACCTGAATTAGCAATAGGTGAACCATTTAGGTATACTACTTCTGTAGTATTACTCTCATCAATAATCGTGTAGTTATACACAATCTGCGATCCCAGTTCAAAGATAGTACCATTAATCGGGTTTGTAATGGTCACTATAGGGGCAGTTGTGTCCTCTGCAGCCACTAAAAGAGCTGGTGTTATCAAAAATTGCACACCAAGTATGGCTATTAATCCAATCCAAAACACGGAGTACCGTGTACAAATTATTTTTAACAAATTTTTACCCACCTAAAATTAACTATTTTTATTTCTACTTTATTATTTCGGCCGATTTAATCAAAAAATTACTTTTTGATTTCTAGAAGAGTGTGAAAGGTTTGTAATTATGATTGTTCTTCGAATATAACACCCTGAATTTTTTGTTTAGAAAGAATGTGTTGATATCTCACATATGTGTAATATCAAGGATATATCGTATACATTAAGACTCCTCGGGTTATTACTGAAACCCCTGAGAAATTACGATCGTCATTACACTCTCCTTCCACCTTGACTTCTTGAAATATAAAAGGTTTCTCTAGATAAATCCTCCTTGTCCCCTAAATTACTAACCAAGCAGTTCAAATCTTTATAAGCACCTCTAGAGAAAATATCCGTATTTATTTCCATAAAAATGTGTAAAATTTGAAAATCATAATCATGACTAGCAAATACAAAGTCCAATCTTTATATATAGGAAAAAAGAAAAGAAAAATCAATGTTTTTAAACTTAGAAATGCACATGTGTGGTTACCTATGTCTTTAAAATCTGATACTATTGATTTTATCACAAGAAATAGTGGATATATTGTAATATTAGCCTTAATTTATATGCTTACAACATTTATAGTGATTGTCAAGCCTCGAGGTTTTGCTGTACCAGAGATAACAGATTCTTCTGCTTTATTCGGTCCAGCTCTTGCTGGATTTATCTTATTATTGATTATTAGTGGATACTTACTTTATCGATACTTTACTAAAGCCAGTCCTCTTGAACAAGCCCCTTTCCAATTAATTTGGGGTGCTTCATTTCTGATTTATTCTTTGACCTTACTTGGACTAGCTCTCCAAGCTTGGGGCTTTGATTTTGCTGATATGACAGATCCAGCAATTTTTCTTGTCTGGCGCTCCCCAATGATCATTTGGGTCGCTGGAATCTGGATTGGTGTAGCCAAACTATTTGTTGATGATAGTAGACAAATTTACATTCCTGCTTTCTTGATTGTAATTTTTGGCGAGCTATGGTTTTTCTTCAGCTTATTAGTACTTCAAGATATTGAATTTGCGATGTATGGCTTTTTATACTGGTTATTCGTTCCCATGGCATTTGTCCTAGCTTTATTATGGCGTCAATATGGCAAGAAGGCATATTTAAGTTCACCTAATGTGATTGCATCTGGATTTGTCTTGTTTGGGATTGTTTATCTTGCTTGGGCACCGTGGCATTTTGATGAATTAAATTATATTTGGTTAGTTTGGTTTAACCTCTATTTGGTTTCTTTGGCTATTATATTGACTGGATTTTACGCTTTACCCAAGGAAATCCTCGCTAAAATAAAGGACGTATAAACTAAAAGACCAATCCGTAATTATAGAGGTCTTAGAGAATAAATTCGGGTTGCTATATCTATAAAAGTTTGTTCAACATTTTTACCTGTTAGAGCAGATGTTTCAAGATATGTTATAATTCTTCTGTTCTTGGCTAGGATTTTAGCAATGTCATGTGGTTTTACAACAATTTCTGACCTTAAATCAGCCTTGTTTCCGACAAGAACAAAAGGAATGCCTCCTGCAATAGCTTGTATACTAGGTATCCATGAATGATGAATATTAGTAAGCGTTTTTAATGAAGTCAAGTCAAATACTAGCAAAGCTCCCCGAGCATATTCAAAAAATTGTTTTCTAAAACGTTGAAAGGCAGTCTGACCAGCTACATCCCACAACTGCAGTTGGATGGGAGAAATTTCTAATAAAAGATTTTTTGTTGATACCTCTACCCCAATCGTTGCTAAATACTCTCCTTTAAACGCTCCTGTAAGATATTTTCTCACCAGAGTTGTTTTTCCAACTCCGATGTCTCCAGCTATTATTACTTTATATTTCTGAACTGAAAGATGTTTAAGAACACTCAATTCTCATATTCACCGTATTTTATATATTAAATAGGTCGTTGAACAAGTCTGATTTCTGTTGCCATTTGGTTTTTTGGTCTCTTTGCCGAAGCATGAGAAACAGGAATGAATGACACCTCACTTTTCACAAGCGATGAAAGATCTTTTGAAAACCATGTTAAGCACTTAGGAAAGAAGATATAACTCCGCTTTTTACTGTGAATTATACCATACTTCCTTTGTTTATTATAAGAAACAACCCTTCCAACCTTTCGTTTTTTCTCATGTTGTACATACTTCTGAATTTCTTGAATCTCAATAGTAATTTTCTTCTTAGGAGTTAAAGATAAAATTTGACGTAAGTAATAATCTAAAGTACGAATTTTAGGAGGATTTTTAGCTCTTTCCAATCGAACTAAATTAATATATGCATCTAATAAAGTATCCTTGCTGCATTGGATATGATTACCCTCACATGTTACATTAGCGACAGTTTTTAAGAAATATTCTTCACTCTTTCGTTTTTTCTTCAATTTACAAAAGTTTATGCCAAAATTATAGCAGATTTGTTTGTGCAGCTCGTGAACTTTTCGATTCTGTGATTTCACGTCAATTGCTAATAAAATAAAATCAAAAGCCTTATTTATGTATTTATACCATGATTTAGTTCTTTTTTTCCTGAATTCAAAATCACTCCAATAGAGATAATTATCAGCAATATGAAGTAAAATGTCTGTGTTTTGGATAACATTAAAATCTAAATCTAGTTCAATTATCCGTAGAAATATTTCTTCAGCCTCTTTAAACTTTTCTCTGAATGTATAAACACGGGCTAATTCATACCAAGCTGAAAGATTGTGAGGTTCAAGTTCTAAAGCCTTCTTTAATTTCTTTTCAGCTGAAACCAAATTATCTTGGAGCTTTTGAATAACACCCCATGCATACCAAGCATGGAAGCTATCAGGTTGTTTAGAGATCGAATGTTGGATTAATTTATCGACTGTTGGAGTATTACCTCCTTGAGTGTATAGAAGTGATTTCATATTTTCTTTGTATTTTATCCCATCCATAAATTTTATATCAAGCAAAATATACCCCTACTAAAACATGTGTTAGAAAAGGTATATGAATTTTCAATATTTAAGGTTTTGGATCGTTGTATGATGAACTACATAAAGAATGCTTTTCAGGATTTAAGTCGGCTTTATTTTTAATATTCCCGAATTTCCTTGCTTTATGAAAGAAAATATGGTTATTTTAACCGATTTTAGGATGAAGACACCTTGTTATTGATTTTGTCGGAGATTATATTAGATTCACAGATTTTGTCGGATTAAAATGTTCATTTAGCAGTATCTACCAATGAAATTCGAAAAATACTGGAGACAGAATTATAGTGATCTTTAAA
>Ga0209536_100012035_pt1 | contig 12621 bp, 11 predicted proteins | sample DeeMarSeWOR28_12_FD_187461 | JGI IMG/M metagenome (GOLD analysis project Ga0209536, IMG submission 187461) | Marine sediment microbial communities from White Oak River estuary, North Carolina - WOR-2-8_12 (SPAdes) (version 2) | ecosystem: Environmental > Aquatic > Marine > Intertidal zone >...
ATAAGTAAACCCATCATTGACTAAGGAAACGCTTCCATTCTCTGAATTTCCGGTATTCGGCCCTGCCTGCCTGGGCGCCTGGTTTTTGCCTGCACCAGGATATTCATTGACTTCCGTCATGGCATCATACAGTTGTAATCGGCTGGTGATGTCGCCCGAAACCGGTGGCCCGTTCTGAAACAGGTCAATTTCAGCCCCAATAAATAAATCATTCGACTGTACCAGCATTGTAGCGAAAACCAGTTTATCGCCGGGTTGCGCCTCAAACTCAAAAGTATATTGGTTACCAGGAAATATGGGAGCGGGACTTCCGGCCCCCATGGGCGTTGTAAATACATCAAAGGAACGCACTCCGTCTGCTCCACTCAAGCTGCCTGCATATCCTGAAGGATTCCCATCTTCTGCCAGAGATTCCAGATCCTGAGAAGCCATTTGACCCATGGTATATACCGGATTAGACATGGTATATACGGCCCATACTCCCGGCGCAAAAGGAGTTGCAAATCCACTATTTTGCATAAGGACTTCTGAAAGCGGTCCGTTCATGCCATCCTCGGCAAGATCTTCCAGGTCGCCGGAAGCTTCAGCACCTGAAGAAAAGAGGGGGCTTCCATCGCTATGAACGACCCAGGTGCCGGGGGCCAGTGGTGTCTGAAAACTGCCGGCATCGCTGATATTATGTATGGTGACGGTGAACATCGTTCCTCCAGCATGTTCCAGGATAACCGAAAGGATCTCCTCATCAGATGGATAGGTAAAACCATCGTTGACATCGGCCAGTAGTAATACGTTGCCATTCTCGTCCATACCCGTATCAGGCCCTGACTGGCGAGGCGCCTGATCACTGCCCACTCCAGGTTCCTGGTTTATCTCGGTGCCGGCATCCCATAAATGTACCATGGAGGTCACATCTCCTGTCAGCGGATCCCCGGTATCATCGTATAGTTCAAGGCCATTTTCATCAGGGGCATAAAATAAATCGTTTGATTGGGCGAACATGGTGGCAAACGACAGATAATGTCCCATTCCGGCATGGAACGAGAAAGAATAACTGCTTCCCGGGGGAATTGCATCGGTCATTCCTGCATCAAAATACGCTTTTCCTTCAGAAACATTCTGAATGGTAACGGTAAACGAACCCAGAGGATTCATTGCTTCATCTTCTTTACATGACATAAACATCACTGTAAAGAAAACAGTCATCGATAAATACACTGTTTTTTTCATGTTTTTACTTTTTCCGGCTAAAGTAGAATCCCGGTCAGCCAAAAAATGTGTGCTATTTCACAATTGGAAAGAATGTTGAGAAATGTCAAAGAGACGACAGATTGTAAAAAGCCTCCTTGTTCTTGATGAGAATGTTCTTCCGGGAATATTCGAGCAGTCCTTCCTGTCTGAACTGGTTTAACAGCTTGGTAACTGTTTCACGGGTGGTGCCGATGAGGTTGGCAATGTCACTTTGCGTATAAAAATGTTGAAGCTCGATTTCATGAGATGATGATTCACTTCCAGATACGCCCGCCTTTCCATGCTGCTCCTCCAGCAGATCCAGGATAAACTCAATTAAGCGCGTTCTGGCATCCTTGAACAGAAGCCGCTCCAGGCGTCGCTCCATCTTTCTGAGCCTGAATCCTATGATCTTGCTAATCTCGAGACTGAATCTCCCATTATCTCGCATCAACTCATACATCTTATCGACTGACAAGGGACACAACTGGGTGTTATCCGTCATGGCGATGGCCTGTTCGTCCTGTGCACCATCCCCCAGGAGGGCTTTTTCGCCAAATAATTCCCCTTTGGTAAGTATGGCTTTAATTATTTCGTTGCCTTCTTCGGAATAGTTGACCACCTTAACCTTGCCCTTACTGATGAGGTACACTTTTTTATGCGGCGTACTCTGGCTATAGATAATGTCATTCTTATGATGATTTAAAAAATGTTTGTCTGCATACCCCTTGACCTTATGGGGGCAAAGAATATCATAAAGATCTATGTTATCCAGGTACCACATGTATTAAAAAAACACCATTTGTTATCAATCCGTTGGAAAAGCAATCTGACCATCGAATGTCTTACTCTAAGGTACAAAAAATGCGTCAAACAGTACCTCTAACTGGTCGTTAAGAACGCGGGCTTTATAGCATTTACCACTGCTTCAACATATTGAGCATGTTTTAACCCATAATGCCTTTAGATTGTATACCAGCCGATAATAGCTTCATTCCTGCCTTGCCGTTATTTTACATTGCAACATTTTATCACGATATTCAGGAGATTTAGGATTTCTCTTGAATTGAAAGCAGTAAAGAAACCATGCTAATCGTATTAATTACTTGTATAGTAAGCCCAGGTCCATGAAGGAAATTGATCACATATTAGAAAAAGAAATATCGTCCAACCGATCCCCATCAGTTCAATATTATTTTTTTGACCGGAAGGATATCATCGCCTCCTTCATGAAAGGGTATTCGGATATAGCAAATTTATCGGACGTGAATACCGAAACCACTTACCATGCATTTTCGGTCACTAAAACTTTTACCGCACTTGCTATCCTGCAATTGATGGAAAGCGGGAAAATAGACATTGACAAACCAGCAATCCATTATCTGCCTGATTTCCCTTATGGCGGACAAATTACAGTACGCCATGTTCTAACGCACTCGGCAGGCATTCCCAATCCCATCCCGCTCAACTGGATCCATTTACGGACCGAAAAGGAAAATTATGACAGGCAGGCCTTCTACAGGGGTTTACTGCAAAAACACAATACGCCTAAATCAGAACCCAATGCCCGGTTCGTTTATTCCAATATAGGATATGCCATTTTAGGCGATCTTATTGAACAAATAACAGGGACAACGTATGAAGCGTATATAACCGAACGCATTATCCAGAAATTACCCACCAATCCCGGTGACCTGGCCTTTACCATGGGCGATACCTCCAGGCATGCCAGAGGCTATCATAACAGATTTACCTTTTCTTATTTTCTACTCGGTTTTTTCATCGACCGTTCCAAATTCATGGGCAAAAATGCAGGAAGATGGAAGCCCTTCAAAGATTATTATGTCAATCATCCCGCTTATGGAGGTTTGATTGGAAGTCCTTCGGCCTTTGTCAAGTACATCCAGGAGCTGCTGAGCGATGAAACCCGCCTGATCTCAAAAGAAAACAAAGCATTGCTTTTCCAGGAAAACCGGGACAACAGAAACAAAGCCACGGGCATGTGTTTATCCTGGTTTATAGGCCAGTTGAATGGTAAGACTTATTTTACGCATGCCGGCGGCGGAGGTGGTTATTATTGTGAAATCAGGCTTTATCCCGAATTGGGAAAAGGAAGCGTGATCTTTTTCAACAGAACGGGCATGCGGGACGAACGATTTCTGGATAAAGTGGACGGGTTTTATATTTAATTGGTTATCTATGGGCTGAATAGATCCATTCGAGGATTAGAGGCCTGAAAATATTATTACAATGGAAAAAAGAATCGCAATACTGAGAGGAATAAATGTAGGTGGAAGAAGAAAAGTAATGATGGACGACCTAAAAAAGCTATGCCTGGAACTTGATTTTTCTGATATAAGCACCTACATACAGAGTGGAAATGTGATTTTCAATGACCCGTCTGCCAGGTCAAACCTGGAGCTTTCCAATATGATCGAAAATGCAATTCAAAAAAGATATGCCTTCGAAGTCCCGGTCATTGTACGCACCGTCAGCGAATTGATACAAGCCGTATTGGATAATCCATTCTACAGTGAAGAAGCGGATATTGACAGACTCTACCTGACGTTCCTGAATGAAGAACCGCTGGAAGAAAACCGCATCAAAACAGAGAAGTACCAGTATCCCCCTGATGAATTCGTGATCATCGGAAAGGAGGTATTTATTTTCTGCCCGGGCCCATATAATAAAACAAAACTGAGCAACAGTTTTTTTGAAAATAAACTGAAAGTAAAGGCCACTACAAGAAATTGGAAAACAGTCCTGAAACTTATCACATTGAGCAGATGAAATTTGCTTTATTTTATTCGAGATCCATGGTCATTGGAGGGTCTGCATTAATAATTGCCCTCTTATTTGGCCATACGGCCCTGAGCCAGCAGGCCTTATCTTCCACTGCTGATAAAGCATTGATAAAAAGGATTAAAAGAATAAACAACCTGGTCGCCTTCTGGCAGTTTCGCGAGCCTTCCGGCAAATCTCGAAAAGCCCGTGGAAAAGGTAAATATCCACTACAGGAAATGGGTGGAAAAGTAAAAAGAGTAGAAGAGGGACCCGTTTCCGGATATTCAATTCAGCTGGATGGCACAAATTATTTGAGCCTACCCAATTCGGAGACCGGCGCATTGAATATCTACGGAGATAATGCTGAATTGACAGTCATTGCCTGGGTGAAATGGTCTGGAGATCTAACAGGTTTTGTCGGGGGCATGTGGAATGAATACCAGGATGGAGGCAAGCGTCAATATGGTTTGTTTGTTTCTTTACCCCATTATAATGGCCAGGACCAGGTTTGTGGTCACATATCCAGAACCGGCAAGGCTACTCCCCCATTTCCTTATTCCATCGATTATTCAGCCAGCAAACAGAAAGTACCTGCCAACACATGGTGCTGTGTTGCCTTCACCTACGATGGGAAGTACATCAAATCCTATGTCGATGGGATATTTGAATCCCGGGATCCCGAACTTATACACCATACCAGCGGATTTGAAGGGTATCCCAATGGTCTTATACAATCTAAGAATCCTTATTATTTTCCTTATGGCATGGGAAATAATGGCTCTGATTTCACGGTAGGTGCAGTACTGCTTAAATCCGGGATGGGGAATTTTTTCAAAGGCCAGATCGGTGGATTGGCGGTTTTCAACAGGGTACTTTCTGAAGCAGAAATAAAGGACCTGGGATTTTAATCGTTCTCTATTGCAAATCACTTTATGATATTTTATCGATATACAATCTCCCGGATAACCATTCAGCTTCACAATAGCCTTTATTAAATGCCAAATACCGCATTTTCATAAGGAATTTCATATATAATCTTTATTTTGATAATAATCTTATATTTTTGTAGGATTAATTAAAGAAGAAGAAGGAATCGATTATGACATTGAAAAGTATATATTGGCCAATATTTGTATTTATTATCCTGTATCATATCCTGGTGATCTTTGGTTTGCCATTTTATTTGTATTATACTCCCCCTTCGTGGTCCATGGTTTTGGCAACCATCGCGTTAATCTCCCTGACAGGGATCAGCATTACGGCCGGATACCACAGGCTATTCTCACACAGGGCATACAAAACCAATACACTCATAGAGATACCGCTCATTTTCCTGGGGACCATGTCCGGACAGGGCAGTATTCTGAGATGGGCCAATGACCATCGCCTGCATCACAAACACGTCGATACCGACAAAGATCCCTATTCAATCAAAAAGGGTTTCTGGCATGCCCATATTCTCTGGTTATTTGAAAAACCGGAGCCCATCATTCCCGGATTGGTCGCAGATCTTACCAGGAATAAACTGATTGTCTTCCAGGACAAATATTACGGCTTTTTGTTCTTCCTTACCAACACGCTGGTATCTCTGGCGCTTGGATGGTGGCTCAATGATTTCCTGGGTGCATTCTTCCTGGCCTGGTGGGTACGCTTATTCTTTGTCCACCATTGTACCTGGTTTATCAATTCCCTGGCGCATACCTGGGGATCCAAGAGTTATTACAAAGAGCTTTCCGCAGTCGACAATTACCTGATCTCTTTGTTGACATTCGGCGAAGGGTATCATAATTACCACCATTATTTTGCCTCGGATTACCGGAATGGCATCAAATGGTATCATTTTGATCCAACCAAATGGCTGATCTGGATACTCAACAAAATAGGACTTGCCAAAGACCTTAAGCGGTTTGATGATTTCAGGGTGAAGAAACAAATCCTCAAAAACGACAAAATGCTTTTGACCGACCGGTTGGTCCAATTAACCTATGTCAAAAAAGAAGAGCTGGAGGTGAAAATCAGGGAGACTTTTGATTCGATCTCACAAAAAATGTCGGAGATAAAACACCTGAAGGAAAAATACATGGAGTTTAAGAAGAAGGACATTTCCGGAAAGGTGATCGAAGACCTAAAGCATGAGATCAACCGCCGGCAGAAAAAGCTCTCTGAGGATATCGAGGCCTGGCAATTACTATTCAATGGCATCATGAAGCTACGGCCCATGTCGGTATAGCAAAGCCTTTCCTGACCTCCCCTGTACGGTTCAAATAATAGGACTCAAATTATATCCGGGTTATTGATGATTTCTGGATAATATTTCATAATTTAATTATGCGAATTGACATTACTGGCAGGTAAATGTATTGCAAAACCTGAGCAGCATTTTTTATTTTATGTTTTTGAATTCCATGTGGTCTTGCTACAGGGATAATTAAAAATGGAATGAGGAATTTTTTGAGCATAAAACAATAATTGAAGGAGGTTTACCATGACCGCACCAACCAAAAGAAGAAATTTCATAAAACAATTTTCATTGGGTATTCTCGGTTCGGGGATAGCCCTGAATGCCTATCCTTTTACAAGTTACCCATCAGCAAGGATCTTTCCTGAAAAAAAGAAGTTCATCCTTAATCCGAATCCGAATGTGGCACTGGTAAAAGGACCGGATAGGAAAACCAATATGTACGATGCGCTGAAGTTGATCGAAGAGGACATAAAGCAATCCATAGGAAACAAGCAGGTCGTTATTAAGCCGAACTTCACCCGCGTAAAAAAGGATGAATGGCTGGCTTCGACACATGTTGATAATGTTCACGCCCTGCTTGAGTTTCTGAAACCCTTTTATAAAAAGAAAGTGATCATCGCCGAGGGTGCCGGAGGAGCAGAACCTATTGATATACCCGTTGAAAATTTTGGATACAGGGCTTTGCAGGAAAACTACGACATCGAGTTCTATGATCTGAGCAAGGACAGCCATTCCACGGTAAACCTGCTGGACATCAACATTCAGCCGATGCCCATTCAGACTTCCAACCTCATGCTGGATCCGAATACCTATGTCATTTCCGCCGCGGTAATGAAAACCCACAATTTGGCGGTTGTAACGCTTGGCCTGAAGAACATCGTTCTGGCAGCCCCAATGAATTTCGGGAATGGAAAAAACGAAAGGGGCAAACTACATACTGAACCGATGATCAAGGATCCGAGATACTTCAATTACAATCACTTCCTCATGTCCCAATATGTTTACCCGGATCTTACCATTATTGACGGATATGTCGGCATGGAGGGCAAAGGACCACTGTTCGGAGATCCGATAGATGTGGGCGTAGCCATCGCCAGCACGGATACGATTGCTGCGGACCGGGTCGCGACCGACGTAATGGGGCACGACTTTAACAATGTGGGACACCTGGTGCATTGCGCGAATGCAAACATGGGCGTGGGAGACATCTCGAAGATCAATGTAATGGGTGATAAAATCATCGACTGCAGGACAAATTTCAGACGCACCGACGATTGGGAGAAGATCATTCACTGGAAATAGCGCGCTTCCGGTTACGATCTTTTATATTTTTTCATATCTTGCAAAATTATCCATTGGAATACATGCTGTTCATCGATGGAATTGCATGCTTTCCAGGCATAGATTTTACTCAAGCCATTTTCTATTCAACACGAACGCAAGGTAATGAAAAAAACAAGTCGCAGGCGTTTCATCATCGGGGCCGGAGCTACAGCAGCAGTGTCAGGATTCTCCCGGAACCTCCATGCATTCAACATCCTTAAGCATGTTCCTGATGAGCCGTCCATCATAGGGCACGGGAATTATAGGTACCGGGTCCACAAGGAATGGGGAAATCTGGATCCGATCAAAACCCCAGTATTCAATTGTCATGAGATGGAGATGGATTCTAAAGGCCGGCTGGTCATGATTACCGATGAAACGAAAAACAACATCATCGTGTACGACAAATCCGGAAAAATGCTGGAAAGCTGGGGCACCTGGTTCCCCGGCGGACACGGGCTGACGATAAGTCATGAAGGTGAAGAAGATTTTCTATTCATAACCGATTGCGGTTATTTCCTGGGCAGGGACGGCAACTGGCAAAGCCAGGCGGGAAGGGTTTGGAAAATGACCATGGATGGGCGCCTGGTATTCAGTATTGGCCATCCTTCCACCATCGGGGTATATGCGCCCGATGATCCATTCCGGCCCACCGAAGTTGCTGTGGCGCCCAACGGGGATTTTTATGTAGCGGATGGATACGGAATGGACTATATTCTTCAGTACAATGCCAGGGGGGAGTTTATCCGAAAGTTTGGAGGCAAAAACAACGACAAGGAAGAGGCAAACCTGGTCAATGCCCATGGTGTGGCGGTTGACACAAGGGATTCAGGCAACCCGCAACTCATCTGCACCTCCCGAACGGAAAATAGTTTCAAATACTATACCCTGGATGGAAAATACTTAAAAACCGTTGAATTGCCCGGCTTATATGTATGCCGGCCGGTTATTGATGACAATAATGTGTATGCCGGCGTTTGCTGGTCAAAGACCAGGGGCGACAACAAAGGCTGGGTTCAGGATACAGGATTCATTACCGTCATGGAAAACGACAGCGTGGTAAGCAACCCGGGAGGCACTGAACCGGTGTATGCAAACGGAAAGCTGCAGCAGATGTATCAGGATGCCAAGATCTTCAATCACGGACATGATGTATGCGTAGATGAAGACAAAAACCTGTATGTGTGTCAGTGGAATGCCAACAAATCGTATCCCATTAAGCTTGAAAGGGTCTGAACCCATGAATTTCCTATTAATCAAATATTATAACCATGACTAGAATTGTTATCACTGCCAAAGTAAAAGATGCTGTTAAATGGGAAGAAGGCTATCGGGCCCACGCCCCTATGCTACGGCAATTTCTGGGCGTCACCAAGCCAGTTCACTTTACAACCGATGTTGAAACCAATGAAATATGCCTCAATGCCGAGCCCGACAATCTCGAGAAATACCTGGAACTGGCACAAAGTCCTGAAATAGCAGAGGCTATGGATAAAAACGGGGTTATCCGCGAAACTGTAAAATTCTACATCCTGGATAAGGTGCTGGATACCTGAGTCATACCAATGGACTGTATGGGATCCAGGTGACCCGGTTAAGTTTCTAACCTCTATTCTCCCGGTTCCAGGATGAAAGCGATGTCCTGCCCGATATACCTGGCATGTCCACCTTCAACCTTGAGGATCGGTATGTCGAAACTGACGGAATTTCTTTTGGCTTCCACCTTTTGTACCATCACTGACCTATCCTCGTTACGCAGGAATTGTCCCCGCCAGGTATGGTACAACTTCAGGGAATAGGAACCATTTTCAATATTTTTCAGGGTCACCTGTTTCCCCGACATGTCCGTATCCGCATTCACGGCCCAGCCAAAGATCAGCTGGTCGCTTCCGATAGCATAGGCATCTCCTTCTGAACTTTCCGCTTCCACAACATTCAGGTTGGTCAGTTTGTTGAAGGGGATCTGATCGGTGAAATTCCTGAGACTCAGCATCTGGCGGGTAACCACATTGTCGTTGAGGCGGTCAGAATAGGCCCACCAGAAAGGTGACATGGAGACCCCGGAAGCCAGGCTTACCCAAATAGCATTATGGTATTGTGCCTGGTATCCTGGCATTTGCATCTCGTAGAAAGTATGATCCCAACCCGTTTCGGGGATAAGGCAAGGTTTTTCAAAGCCGTTCCACAGTTTGTTGACCTGGCCGTGGTAATTCCTGTAACTATAGGTCAGGGAATGCGTGTCGTCCTGATCGATCTGTCCCGTTTTATTGATCGGAAATCCCTGCGCTTCATAGATCTCCCTGCCGGGCAGGTCCGTCGCCTCATAGGCGTCCTGCCACCATTCCTTGATTCCCCCGCTTCGTGTTCCCGTAGTCGGATGGTTCCAGGGGTCATTGGCCTTGAAATAGTCATGTACTTTTTTGACCCATACCCCGGCCTGGGTACTGTCGCCCGAGGCCCATCCATCCGTACCATTCACTTCATCCACGATAAACCAAATGGCCAGCGAACGGCTGTAACCCCATCGGGCAATCATATAGCGGTATAATTTCTCCTGGTATTTCCAGGCTTCCTCGCTCCTGTAAAAATCCTTGCATTCGGTGATTGTCTGGTACGGGTTGGCAAACCAGCGCACATTCCCTCCTCCCCATACGGTCTCGGATAGATAGGAGTGGAACCAGAAATTAAGGGCGAGTTGCATATCCCTGTCCTCCAGTATCTGAAGAAGATGGTCTATTCTTGCGCAAACATGCTGGTCGTATCTTCCCATGCCACTGGCCCATGTCTCAAGCGGGGTCATTACATAACTGATGTAGTTGACGCCCACATTTTTCAATTCATCCATGACCTCAGCCCTCTCCTGGTTGTTCACCCACATGCCAACACCATAGAAGGGCGTTCCATCATCATATTCCAGATACCGCTTATTTGCGGCCACCTTAATTGGCCCGTGATATACGGATTCCACCACTTCAAAAGTATTCACCTCGCTGGTAACCGTTCCATTCCTGTCCTTAACATGAATGGTATAGCTCCAATTACCCAGTTCATTAGCAGAAAATCGTACCAGCCAGGCATAGCGGGACAACCACGAGTCGTCAGAAATAGCCGAATAAAAAGCTGGGATGGTCCATTTTTTCCCAGAGGGGGCAGTGAAAGTGGCCATGATGTCAATATCCTCCGGATCGAAAGGATTTTCAAATTCTGTATCCAGCCAGAATGTTGCTTGGAATTTATCGTATAAGCCTACCTGGTCAGCATTGTGCCTGATCCATTTAAATGAAGGAGACGCACTGAATAAGGGATAGCATATCAGGGCAAGCAGGATAAATACTGGAGTGACTTTTTTCATGATCGTAGATTTAAATAAAAAGTAGATTTAAGTAAAAAATAAATTCAATAAAAATTGACCCTGACGGAAAAGACCCTAACGACAGGGCACTCAATGGCTGATTAAATTTACAGTTTTCTAAAGATTTACGGTAGTGGAATTACCAATAAATTCATTATCGAAATTCTTCCAAAACAGTTTCAAACGCAAACGAATCCTAATAAAATGAATGACACCATCCTTTACCAACTGGTACCGGGTTTTTATTTGATGTGCCTTTAAACCGGATAACACAATCATTAAAATCGATATATCATTGAATAATGAAAATTTGATTGGGTCTATTGCCCTGAATGCATTATCTTGAGCATTATTTTTTTAAATACACCGTACTATGAGATTTTTAAAGATTACTTCCCTGTTAATGCTATCCGTCCTGGTATTTAATGCCTGCGAAAGTGAAAAAGCACCCTATGCCACCGGACCCGACATATTTGTTGAAGATACAGGTTTCAAGGTAGTTGGCTACCTCGCTGCCGGAGGATTCGATGAGATCGATGATCTCGAACTGGACAGGCTCACTTATCTGAACCTTGCCTTTGGCAACCCTGATAAAGAGGGCAACCTGGTGTTCAGCCGCAATGCAGATGTTAAACCTGTCGTTGAGAAAGGGCATGAAGCAGGCTTGAAGGTCTATGTCTCGCTGGCAGGTGGCGGCAGACCTGATACTACCCTATGGAAATCCGTACTCAGCCCGGAAAAAAGACCGGTATTTATCAAAGGAATACTCGACTATGTAGAACAAAACGACCTGGACGGTGTGGATGTGGACATTGAAGGGAACCTTTTACCATACATCGGTGATCTATATACTCCCTTTGTCCTGGAATTACGGGATGCCCTGCATGCCCGTGGCAAAGGGATCACAACCGCATTGGGAGCCACCAGGGTACATGAGGCAGTTACACAGGAATCCCTGGCCGCTTACGATTTCATAAATGTAATGGTATACGATAAGACCGGCATCTGGCGGCCCAATGATGTAGGTCCTCATTCCCCATATTCCTATGCTGAGGATGCCATCGTATACTGGAATGAGGTCAGAAAGATCCCGATGGAAAAAATCATATTGGGACTGCCTTTTTATGGATTTGACTTTACCCCGCCGGCACGCTATATAGATTATAAAGAAATTATCGCAGGTGATGTGGAATATGCCTACCAGGATTCTACTGGGATGAGATACTACAATGGCATTCCCATGATCGTGCAAAAGACCCAGCTTGCCAAGGAAAAACTGGGCGGCGTAATGATCTGGGAAATTTCCTGCGACACGCTGAACAGCGATCTTTCCCTTATGCGGGCCATGGATCAGACCATACAGGCAGGAGATTGTGATGTAAAAACCTTCTATAAAGATGAGGATGGCGATGGATTGGGAGATCCTTCCTATCCCATACAGGCATGCGAGGCCCCTGAAGGTTTTGTGGATAACCGGAATGATAAAGATCCGGCAAATGCAGGCTAGGTATGTAGGCTAAGGGTATTTTAGATAAATCCAAGATTTACAAATTCCCGGCCCAGTACCTCTTTGCTGCTGACATCAAGGAAATTATCCAGGATGGTGGCATACACACTCCTGAAATCGACTGAATGCTTCAAATCACCGTCGTCAAGGTTCACCAGGTCCGGTCCCTCGTTGAGGAAGCCTGCT
>Ga0209536_100012036_pt1 | contig 12620 bp, 12 predicted proteins | sample DeeMarSeWOR28_12_FD_187461 | JGI IMG/M metagenome (GOLD analysis project Ga0209536, IMG submission 187461) | Marine sediment microbial communities from White Oak River estuary, North Carolina - WOR-2-8_12 (SPAdes) (version 2) | ecosystem: Environmental > Aquatic > Marine > Intertidal zone >...
GCAAAGATCTATGAGGAGGTGGAAGCTGCACGCAAAGTCTTTCGGAGAGGTGGTTTCAGCGTGATAAGTGTCACCAATAAACCTATCGAAACGATTGCCAACCAAGCATTAGGCTTATCAGCAGACGGTTTAATGCAGAAAGCCGCAAACGCTGAGTAAGAGATAACCCTCTACCTTGAGGAAAAGATTTAAGCTTACATAATTTTGTTTGAATGCGGTCTGCTTGCAAAGCGTTATTAGTCTCAGGCCCGCACTTGTCTTCCAAAAGTTTAGACACTTTAATCTAATTTTTTACATTTCAGAAATTCTCACTACATCTATAGGCAATCAGAATACTCTATTCATTCTGCGAAGAACACTCCGGAATCACTGGATCCGCTTTTTTCCATAGTCCACCCAACACAAAGCCCCGGTCACGGCGTAAGGTAGTCGGGGTTTTTTGTTGAGTGGGAGTCAGATCGCCTTGACAGCGGTCGAAATACTGTGACAGGATCATTGAAGCAGAATAAATCCCGCGGTTCGCCGAAAAGCTCCATATCATCTCGCCATCGTCAGGGAAAATTTCGGCTATGCTATGACGCCACATACAAGGAGTGGGACCACATGAGAATAAATGCCAGCGTACCATTCGCACTATGTCTGATTTCCTTACTGATGCTTAGCCAGCCACTTTTCGCCAGTCAGGACAAACAGAAAGCTGCGATGGAGGCAGCGAAAACCTGGTTATCATTGGTCGATGAGGGCTTGTATCTCAAAAGTTGGAGGGAAGGGGCTACGTACTTCAAGAACGCTGTAAGTCAAGCACAGTGGACGCAGTCGATGGTAGCTTTCAGAAAACCACTCGGCAAGACCCTTTCGAGAAACCTCACATCTGCACAGTACACCACAACCTTACCTGGTGCTCCTGATGGGGAATATGTGGTTCTCCAATACCAGACATCCTTCGAGAACAAACTCTCTGCCATAGAGACTGTGACGCCTATGCTAGACGAGGATGGATCTTGGAAAGTTTCTGGCTACTATATCAAATAGGTATACCTGGCTTCTCGCTGGAGCTGACGGGGCAAACAGCCCGGCTAAGTTTCGCGACTAACTGAATATTACATATTTTAGTCTAAAATTTACTATCTTCAGATCCATTTACCCTATCTCGTTTTGTTCTAAGAAAGGATGCTATCCAGGCCCTTATGGCCTGTCTGGACACTTTGCATAAAATACTGCGGAGCTTCGGATTCGGTTTTCTAATCCGCGTTTGATCGTATGAAAACAGAAGAAGTTGAAACTCTGATAATCAATGATTCACTAAACCGTAATGAAGAAAAAAGGCAGGGTCAAAAATGGCGAAGTGTACCCATTGCAGTAACGAGATCGAATTAAGTGCAAGGATGGAAATGCTGGTTGCTATAAAAGAGGCGCAGGGCAGTTCATTGGGCATGCTCTGCCCTGACTGCCGACCACCGGATTACCGAGACCCCATCGATCAAGTCCTCAATGAAAGACTGAAAAAGAGGCGGGGATGGGAGGCGATAGATAAAGCGACCGTGGATCGATGGTGCCAGATTTTGGAAAGCGTCCTGGAGTCTCTGGAGCTTCTTTGGCACGACATAGAGGAAACTAAGGGAAAAATCTCTAAGGAAGATTACCATAAGTACCTCGGCCTATACACTGAGCTGAAACTCATCATCCCGGGAGTCATGGAAGACTTAGACCCGGAAGGGTACAGCACTCTCTTCGACAGAAACATCGCGATCAATAAGACTGACAATTAACCCGGATATTTCATGAATTGCTGTCGCGAGACCACGAAGATGGGCGTGCCACCTAGCAACCGCAGGGTGTTGGTTCCGAGGCGTACCTGAACGGTACGTCGCAGGGGCCGACACCCGAGGACACCAGGAAGGACGGCCATGTCCGTGGTCGGAGCAAGTGATTCATGAAATATCCGGGTTAAAGCTTCACCGAACATACATCTATACTTTGCCATTGAAGCTCCCTGCAGTCCGCCTGCGGCGGACAGGAAATCTTCGAAATGAAAGGAATGAATGCATTTTATTGTAGTTCGCTCGCTAACCCCGTCCGCCTCAGGCGGACTGCGGGGAATGCGCTCGCTGGAGCATTTTCAAGCTACCGCCGCCACATATAATAGCTTTAGACTCTGTGAGAGACGATAGGTTAGGATTCGCTCCCTGGCTTTCCCTTCGCTCTCAGTAATAACACGGGCTTTTCACTGTGCCGCACAATTTTTTCCGCCACACTCCCCAACAACCACCGCCCAAGACCACTTCGGCCGTGGGTTGACATGGAGATCAAATCAATCTCGTTGCGTCTGCTGTGGCTCAAAATTTCGTCGGCCACATCTCCATAACGCACGTGGATCTCGGCATTGAAACCCTTGGCAGTTAGCTGCTGGGCGATTTCGTTCAGATATTTCTCTGCCTCTCGGATTACTTCGACCTCAGCCTTGGTAGGATCTTTTCCTGGAAAGACATGAGCCCGGCAAACCCTGAGCAATATAATGCTCGCTTTCATACTTGACGCCACCTTCTCTATCTCCGGAAGGATTGCCTCTGCCAGCTTAGACCCATCAAGGGGCACTAGAATGGATTTATACATTTCCCTTTCGTCCTTTTTTGTATTGAGCCCGCCTCATCCCAGTCCACGGTGCAAGGATTGCAGTACGAAGATTACAAAGTCCACGAAATATCCTCAATTGTTCTTAAATTCTTTGTTATCTTCGTGTAGTTTGTGGTGCTCCGAACCCAGCAATCCTAAATCCGAGATCCGCAATCCGCAATCCTAAACTTTTTGCCACTTCTCGCGTTGTCTTCTCTCCTTTTTTGACAGTCTCTTCGCAGGCCCTTTCTTGCGTGTTCCTTTGTCGGGATGCCATCTCTCCTCCTCATCCTCTTTTTCCACTCCCTTGACATCCACATAAAGCGCCATTTCCATTCTTACTTCAAAATCTTCTGAATCCATAGCAACAGAACCATGCGCCTCAGCATAGCTGGCCAACTCCCGATCTGTGGTCACCAGCAGTACCTTTTCACCTTGATTCCGACAAATTCTCTTAATCACTGTATCAGCCGTCTCTCCCTGCCCTGAGTAAATGATTCTTATCCCTTTATGTTGGTTCCGTTGTTCGGCAAGAAACGGTTTGTTGGCAGCATCGAAAACTACGGTTATTCGATGACTTCGCACCCGCCTGTACTGCCGCAAACGTTCAAGTAGGGCATTCCTCCCCAGCTCGAGTGACAACTCCTCCTGGGCGCTAAGCGTCGCAGATTGGCGAATAAGATTATATCCATCAATAACCACGTGTACTGCCATGATTGCACACCCTATTGCGAATGCATACTCAGCCCATCCAGCCTAAACTGATATTCTCCTTGAGTTTGAACATCCACTCTATGGGAGAGTTTGGACACAGATTATCAAGATATTAATTTTCCGTCATCTCTTCACTTTCTGCTATGAGTTCTGTCATAGGATAGCTGTTATCTGGAAGCATTTGCGGACGATATTAGGATTGATAATCAAACTGATGCAGAGAACATCATTTACAAAGAATGGAAGAAGGTTTTGAAATTTTAAAAAAACTAGCCTGGATGTTTCAAGAGCTTTTCCAGAAAAGATCCAGAATGCGTTGAAGGTCGTCGTCAGAATAGAATTCGATCTCTATTTTACCCCTCTTACCACGACGAGCGATACTCACTTTGGTACCGAAGTGACGAATAAGTCGATCGATAATGGCGCGAGCATGGCTGTCAAGCGGCGTTGCAGCTTTCACTTTCTTCTTTTTCTTGAGGAGAGCCTGGATCAACTTTTCTGTTTCGCGCACGGAAAGGCTTCGCTTGACAATTGTATTTCTAGCTCGCAGTTGTGCATCTGCAGCAGGTAACGCTAGCAGTGCTCGAGCGTGCCCCATGCTCAACACCCCATCCACTATGTCATTACGGATCTTGTCAGGCAATTTCAGCAGACGAATCATATTGGCCACAGTGGAGCGGTCTTTCCCTATCTTCTTGGCAATTTTCTCCTGGCTCAATTGAAACTCCTGGTGGAGTCTGCTGTAGGCCTCTCCTTCTTCGATGGGGTTAAGATCTTTCCTCTGAATGTTTTCAATGAGAGCTAGTTCAAACGACTCTGGCTCAGCGCTCTCCCTTATAATTACCGGGACCCGCTGTAGCCCAGCCAGCTGTGCGGCCCGCCATCGCCTTTCCCCTGCTATTAACTGGTATCCCCCCTCTGTGCTTCTCACCAAGAGGGGCTGCAGTATGCCCCTTTCGCGGACAGAGTCCACCAGTTCCTTGAAGGCCTTATCCCGAACATTTTGCCGCGGCTGGTAAGGATTGGGGGTGATCTCCTCAATGCCACAGTAGAAAAATTGATCACCGGTGCGTGCCAAAAGGTCAGCGTCAGGAATAAGCGCTCCCAGTCCCTTGCCCAATCCTTTCTTTTTAGTGCTTCGTTCCATAGCCTTTCTAACCTATTCTTTTCGGTGTTGTCTGGTTGCTCTGGCTCCTACAGCGACTTGCCCCAGCCTCAATCGCGCAGCCCAAAGAACCTAAGCATCATCATCTACCTCTCGCCTGATCACTTCTTTTGCTAGTTCCAAGTATGCCCGCGATCCTTTTGAATTTACGTCGTAGAGGAGGGCAGGCTTACCATGGCTGGGACTCTCGCTCAGTCGAACATTGCGGGGTACCACCGTTTTAAACACCCGCCCTTTAAAGTGAGTTCTGACCTCACTTGCAACCTGGTGACAGAGATTGTTCCGGCTGTCGAACATGGTAAGCAAGATACCTTCAATACCCAAGCCGGGATTGAGCGTTCTTTTTACCAACTGAATGATCCTAAGCAACTGACTCAATCCCTCCATGGCGTAGTACTCACACTGCAGGGGGATTATCACTGTCTTGGCGGCTGTCAGGGCATTGACGGTAAGTAATCCAAGCGAAGGTGGGCAGTCCAGGATGATGTAATCATATTGGGAGACCATGCTGCTGAGACCATGAACCAATATCTTTTCTCTCTCCTCAAGAACCTGCAGTTCAACCTCGGCACCAATGAGTTCTCTGGTTGCAGGAATGAGATGTAAATATCGTAAAGCTGTTGTACAGACAGTTTCCGAGGGTTGAGTCTCGTTGATGAGGAGCTGATAGAGGTCTTTCTCTATCTGTCCTCGATGGACACCCAATCCGCTGGTGGCATTTCCTTGTGGATCACAGTCCACGAGGAGGGTGCGTCGTTCAGCCACGGCCAGCGAAGACGCGAGATTTACGGAAGTGGTAGTCTTCCCCACTCCCCCTTTCTGATTTGCGATGGCAATGATCTTGGTCATACCCTAATACCTATCGTCCCCGGGATTATCCTCGGTCCTTGTCCTTCCATATCTGTTGACCAGGACTTTCTATGCGCTGCTCAGGAGTCTATTTCTAATAGCCGCCATCCCAGTTTGGCCTGTTGATCTAGCTTGCGATTGGTAGTAACCTGCAGGGAGCTTGAACCAGTTTGCTCATCCTAAATTATGCGGCACACAATAGCATACCGCCTCCAAATTTCAAAGAGAAATACAGCCTTGAGATCAACCAATGTTTCACGTGAAACATTGCCTGCAAGGTGTGTCTTTCCTTTGTTGATGGAGTAATGGATGATTGGAGCACTGCAAAATATCAATTCCAATACCTGAAGGCAGTCAGGTGCTTTTTTGTCCTTTCTTTACAGATTCAAACTTTGTATTATTAGCGCTCGTCACAAAAATCATTCTACGGAGGATAGATGTATGGCGCTGGTAAATGAGCACTATCTGAAGTTGAAAGCTGGCTATCTTTTTCCTGAGATAGCACGTCGAGTTCAGGCTTTTACAGATGCTAATCCAGAAGTTGAAATAATCCGATTAGGCATAGGTGACGTCACCCAACCCCTACCACCTGCGGTCATCGATGCTTTTCATCAGGCTGTTAGCGAGATGGGCAAACCCGAGACCTTTCGGGGATACGGCCCTGAGCAAGGGTATCAGTTTCTCATAGATCTTATCTTGGCAAATGACTACGAGGCCAGGTCCGTTCGTCTCGATGCCGACGAAGTCTTTGTCAGTGACGGCTCAAAATGCGATAGTAGCAATATTCAGGAAATCTTTGCGGCGGACAACACTATCGCAGTGGCTGATCCGGCTTACCCCGTCTACGTCGATACCAACGTTATGGCTGGAAGAACCGGAGAGGCTGATGAGAAAGGCCGGTACGCCGGCCTCTATTACATGCCGTGTACCGAGGCCAATGACTTCTTGCCCGAGTTACCGGACCGCAAGGTAGATATCATTTATCTCTGCTTTCCCAATAACCCCACGGGTGTTGTGGCGGATCCAAAGGAACTGCAATTATGGGTGGACTATGCCCTGGCAAAACAGGCGGTAATTCTCTTCGATGGCGCCTATGAGGCCTATATCACCGAGGAACACATTCCCCATTCCATATATGAAATACCCGGCGCCAAGGAATGCGCTATCGAGTTCAGGAGCTTTTCCAAAACAGCTGGTTTTACAGGCACAAGGTGTGCCTACACTGTTGTACCGAAGGGCTTGGTGGCTCGAACCGCGTCGGGCGAACCGGTAAATATTAACCAACTCTGGAACCGTCGCCACACTACCAAATTCAACGGCGTATCCTATCCCGTACAGGTCGCAGCCGCTGCCGTGTACTCCGATGAAGGTAAGGCCCAGGTACGAGAACTGGTTCATTACTATATGGAAAACGCCCGGATAATTCGGGAGACCCTCACTTCTGCTGGTTTTACTGTGTCCGGCGGGGCGAATGCACCTTACATCTGGATGAAGACTCCTGCTGGTATGACCTCGTGGGAATTCTTTGATCAATTGCTGGCTGAAGCACACGTGGTAGGAACGCCCGGTTCAGGCTTTGGCCCCTCCGGTGAAGGATATTTTCGCCTTAGTGCCTTCGGTAATCGGAAAAATACCGAAGAAGCGGTAGCGCGAATTCGCGACAAAATCTCTCCTTAAGCCAAAAAATGGAGTATCGCATAGCTCTTGAAGCGTTCTGGATTTCTTGATTGCCTTACTCCAGCACTCCATGACATCCCATCCAAATATATTTTCGAAATTCCACCTTCGGTCCCTCGTGATCCTTGTTGTGGATGTGTGCTAGCCCGGATATTTCATGAATTGGTCTCGCGAGACCAATTCATGAAATATCCGGGCTAGGATGCCATAATTCAATGGGCTGTTTTCGCGGGGATGCGGATGGCCCAGGCATCGAAGAGCGAATTGTAGCGGAGTAGAAATACCCTACCCTCAGTGGTCCGCACTTCAAAGTAGTCCAAAGCCGGCTCATTTGGGTGAAGGCCACCCTCATACCAGCGATCAAGTATTTCCTCCACCTGCCAGCGGCGATCCTGAAAGGTAAACGCTACTGGGCGCTCATTAGCACGATAGCCGCTATAACATTCTACGTCTATACTCTCGTATGGCATCCTCGCCCTATCGCGGCTACCTGCCCGCAACGCTCTCGCCCGTCCGCCATCGGCTTCGCCTCAGGCGATTGCCGGGCGGGCTTGCGAGGCGGGCGGGGAAAACCGCTCCCAAAGTCTGAAATCTTCTTAGAGTAATGGAGTACTAGAGTACTATAGTGACTAAAAATTCCAAATAATAAATAACAAAGGCTAAGGTTTAAGTATTCAGATTGCAGCTCTATCAACTCTAAAACCCAACACCTGAAATCTCCTTAAGGTAGGCTAATATCGCTTAGTCGTCGGTCATAGAGCTTTCCGATTCCATACTCGGATCGGCGCAGGAATCTCTCTTTGGCGGGTCCTATGATCTGCATTTCTGGATGTTCACGTTGCACCTCTATGGCAAGCTTCATCTCTTTGGTGCAACCGGTGCTGTAGGTGGCGTCCTTACCAAGCCATTCCGGCGCTACCTCCCTGTTCAGGAGCCCAAAACTTGTCTCAATATCTTCTACTGTTTGAAATCTCCATATATCGATTAAACCACTCCGCTGAACCACTTCCCACATATACATGAGGTCGTCAGCGTCCATCCCAGGAACGAAGTGCTCGGCTGGATTAATAATAAAGCTCTTCTTGTATCCTTTCCGAAGGTGGTCTACATAAACTTTGAGAAGCTGAACGGCAGTATCCATCTGCCCCGGGATGCTACCAATGATGGCGCTGTAGAAAATGACCTTATCGCCGCGATCCTTTGCAGCAGTCATCTCCCGAATGAGTCTTTGCGCTTTTTCATTGAGATCCTGTTCTGAAAACTTCACCGCCTCGGGATGTCTTGGTTTGTAACTTACGATCACCTCTTGTCCGTCAGGCCCCAATCGTACATTGAAAATATCCCTGGTAAACTGAAACGGGGTGGCAAAGAGCCGCCGCCATTGTTCCTCGCCCTTAGATATGACCACATCGGCTTCTTTGAACATTCTGGCAAAGGTAGTAGAGGTGAGCAGGAAATTCAGACGTTCCTGAGTCCCATCGGAGATAATGAAAAGCTGCGTGTCCGTCTTGAGCCTCTCCAGTAGTTCTTTTTTTGAGATACCCGGGTCTTTGATATGGTAAGCATCATAAACCTCCTGCATCAGCAAAGGGTCGTGCTCTACGTCGTATCTGGTAACCTTATGGAGGTAGAACCCGTCCTTGACCACGAGAATAACCTTATGCCCCCAACCCAGGAGGAACCGTATGATTTTCAGATCAACCACGATCTCCCCCGCATCATTGCATAGCCAGAGGATCTTCTTTGGAGGCTCGCTGCACGTACCAGGGGCCTCCTGGGGGCGCTGTAGATAGTCTTGCAGAGGCTTCACTCCTTTTCCGCCCAGCGGCCGATGTAATATCTTGTTAAAGTCTACCTTTGACGGACCTGCCCCTCCGGTTTCCCAGAGTTCACTGGCAACACAGAGGTTGAGGAGTCTCCGCAATTGCAGCTTGGCCGCCTCCGACTTGAGGTCTTCAAGGCTCTCAAAACTCAAGATGGTTTGCTGGTCAATCCAGTTGAAGCTGTTCCAGAAGGTAGAACCCGCCACCAATTCGCTCACCATCTTATTTCGTTGTACTTTAGCGGGGAAGTATGGGGTGTCGATTTTACTCTTATCAATGAAAATCTTAAAAAGCCTTTTTTCAAGGCGCGATGGCAGGAGGATATCGTCGTGTGTGTCATGTTCGAATTTGATTCGCAGTAATTCTGTGAGAAAAGTCCTTCGGGACTCATCGGCTATCAGGTCTTGGACCAACCGCTCTACAACTTTCCACACCTCGTGATAACGGTCATGGAGATACGTCTTGGACTGCCTTTTTAAGATAGCCTCGAATAGTTCGGTGGAACAGGGATAGTAGACCGCATTTTCCGCCAAATGGACAACGAATCGCACCTGTTCTGGCGAGGCCACCTCGTCAGGCTGAGTTTCGAAATCCAGGTGGTTCTCGGTGAAAAAATTGGTTAACCAGGCGTCGGCTGAAGGGTCTTCCTCAGTTCTAAGTATTGAAGCCGCCTCCGGCTGAGGAGGTTCAGCGGGTTTATACAACATCGCTCATGGCTCCATCGAATCAAATGAAATCAAAATGAATAGATGCACTCTTTGTGCCACAGTGGCAATCGACGAGCCGAAGAAAATCCATCTCCCGTGTTTCTATAAATATTGTCTATGCTATATCCAATACTTAAGCAACAAAAAATGCGACTCCTGAGCACCCGGCTTTGAGCCATCCCCAGAGGGGACTTTTGACGTCTCTCTTTCATGCGCCCGTCTGCTGGAGTCACTCGATTGCGGATTTGTGCTACGGACTCCCACCCTTCGGGCGGGTTCCCGGTTTGGGAATGCGGATTGCGGATTGTAAAATCCAAATTGAGTCTTTGATTAGCATTTTATTATTTTCAATCCGAAATCCGAAATCCGAAATAATCTTCGCTCCAGTAATCCAAAACAGCTCGCAATCTTTACCAGCAAAGCCATTCAACTCTGACCCCAGTAAGGCGGGATCCTGGACTGGCCCTGAGGGCCAGGCATTCTAGGGCTGAGTAAACTATGACCCGACGGATTGAGCCCGCCGAGAACCGCAATGGTAGCTTGTTCCTTTTCGTTGGCGTGATATCGGCTAACCTTGTGAATTGTATAATATCTTGAACCCTCTTGTCCTTTCTGCTAAACAGAGAAGAATTCCTCCACCCCAAAGAAAAGCAGAACTCCAGAAACGAGGATATTGCCTATGACTGCAGATCAGCCGCATAGCACAGGGATCATGACTGATCTGTATGAGCTCACCATGGCCGCCAGTTATTTTGAACAAGACATGTATGCTCCGGCCACCTTTAGCCTTATGGTGAGGGAGTACCCCCCCAAACGTTCCTACCTGGTCTGCGCCGGCCTGGGTCCTCTCCTCGAATATCTGGAATCGTTCCATTTCCGCCCTGACGATCTCGAATACTTGGAAAAGACTTCACTCTTTCCCGACAGATTCCTTCAGTTTTTGGAAACGCTTCGCTTTAGGGGCAATGTCCGAGCAATTCCCGAAGGCTGCATTGCTTTCTGTGATGAGCCGCTGGTTGAGATTACCGCCCCTGTTATGCAAGCCCAGCTGGTGGAGACTTTTGTCATCAATTCTATAAACTTACCAACATTAGTTGCTACAAAGGCCTCTCGTTGTCTCCATGCAGCTGGTGAGCGACGACTGGTGGATTTTTCCCTGCGCCGCACCCACGGTATGCATGCCGGTCTCATGGTTGCTCGGTCTAGTTTTATTGGTGGTTTCATCGGCACCAGCAATGTCCAGGCGGGTAAGATGTACGGTCTGCCCATCCACGGGACCATGGCCCACTCTTACGTTGAGAGTTTCGACCGAGAGATCGATTCATTCCGAGCCTTTGCCAAGTCATTTCCGGATAATACCGTCCTCCTTATTGACACGTATGACACCCTGGCCGGTGCACAAAAAGCGGTGACCGTGGCTCGAGAGATGCAACAGGCCGGAGAGAGTCTCAGAGCTGTCCGTTTGGACAGTGGCGATATGGTTCATCTCAGCCAACAGGTACGGAAGATCTTCGATGAGGCTGGTTTTCCAGATGTTAGAATCTTTGCTAGCGGTGGTTTCGATGAATTCAAGATCCAGAAAATACTGGCAGATGGCGCCTTGATCGACGCTTTCGGTGTTGGTACAAAAATGGGAGTCTCTGCCGATGCGCCTTACCTTAATATGGCCTACAAGATGGTTATGTATAACGGTAGACCGGTAATGAAATTAAGTAACGGCAAGGTTTCCTTGGCGGGGCCGAAGCAGGTCTTTCGTCAACGGGATGAAAAGGGGTTTTTCAAGGGCGATCTTATCGGCTTGCTTGACGAGGACATTGCCGACTCTGAATCACTACTCGTACCGGTGATGAATGATGGAAAGAGGCTGCTCCCATCGATGCCCTTGCCTCAAATTCAGGAACTGTTTCGTAAGGAATTTGCCCTGCTCCCGGAAACCTACAAGGACCTAGAAGGAAACCCTAACTATCCAGTGGAAACAACCCACCGGCTTCAAGCACTTCAGGATCAAGTTCGTAAGGAAATTGCCGAAAAAGAACTGGGCCTAGGTTGATCCCAGGCTTACAGTATTTCGTCTGAGCCTTTTGAGCATTGCTCCATCCCTGCGTCCTGACGCCCAACACACTGAGGAAAGAGACCATGACAAAAAATGAGCGCTTGCGCGGCTACCACGATGAACAGCTAGAAACACTCCCCTGGGAGGAGAAAAAACGGCTCATGGAAAATCAACTGCAGCGGGCAGTTCTGATCGCCTTTGAAGAAGCCCCTGCTATGCGAGAGAAATTCAAGGCAGCAGGAGTGGGACCCACCGACATCCGCTCTTTTGAAGATCTCCAGTCACTGACCATAACCCCCAAAGCCCAGATGCGGCAACTCCAGCAAGCTTCTCCACCTTTTGGTGGCTTCTTGGGGGTGGATCTGGACAAACTCCGCCGAATCTACTCTTCTCCTGGAGCTATTTTTGACCCTGAGGGGCATCAAGCTGACTATTGGCGATTGCAAGGGGTTTTCTTTAATACCGGTTTTCGCCACGGGGACAGGGTGCTCAATACCTTCTCTTATCACCTCACCCCCGGGGGGCTCATGTGTGATGAGGCCTTGAGCGGTATTGGCTGCACAGTGGTCCCCGGAGGCATAGGCAACACTGAAACGCAAGTCCAGCTTATGGAGGAGCTCAAGCTTACCGGTTATGTGGGAGTCCCGAGTTTTCTCCAGGCCATCATTGACCGCGCAGAACAGGAGGGCAAGGATTTCCGCCGGGATTGTAGTCTGGAAATAGCGGTCACCGCTGGTGAGATGCTCACCGCTGCCAGTCGCAACCGCTTGGAACAAGACTACGGTATTCTTGTTCGTCAGTTTCTCGCCACTGCGGATGTGGGCGGCATTGCCTATGAGTGTGGTGAGAAGAATGGGATGCACTTCGCTGACTATCGAGTCATAGAGGTGGTAGACCCTGAAACCGGCAAGCAACTGAGAGCAGGGCAAGTTGGTGAGGTAGTGGTGACTTTGCTTGAAAATCCCGTCTATCCCTTGATCCGCTTTGGCACCGGAGATCTTTCCTATTACGAGGAGGAA
>Ga0209536_100012037_pt1 | contig 12618 bp, 9 predicted proteins | sample DeeMarSeWOR28_12_FD_187461 | JGI IMG/M metagenome (GOLD analysis project Ga0209536, IMG submission 187461) | Marine sediment microbial communities from White Oak River estuary, North Carolina - WOR-2-8_12 (SPAdes) (version 2) | ecosystem: Environmental > Aquatic > Marine > Intertidal zone >...
AATGGGTTCGGCAACGGTGATGGTAGGGGGAATGCCCGCAGCCAGAATCACTGACATGACCATGCACCCAACTTGTGTGGCGCCCATTCCTGGCCCAAAGGGTACAATTCTGCCGCCAGGTTGTCCCACCGTTATGATCGGGGGGTAAAAGAGATCAAACTAATCCATTTCGAAAAACTTCAGCCTATATGCCCCCGTTGCAGGCAGTCCAAGGGAAGCAACTCGCCTCTTGACCTCAGATCTGTCTCCAAGAAGACCCATGATTCGATCATGGAGGGTGTGCTGGTTTGCTCCAACCAGGAGTGTATGGGCGAATATCCCATAATTGATGGTTTGCCCATAATTGTCGCAGACCTGAGGAATTATGTTTCGCAAAACATTATTCCTATATTGAGCCGAAACGATCTGAGCGAAACCACGGAAAGCCTTCTGGGGGACTGCTGCGGCCCTGGATCCGCCTTTGATTCCTACCGCCAACATCTTAGTACCTACACCTTTGATCATTACGGGGACCTCGATTCCACGGAGCGCGCAGATGCTCTAACTTTGCCCGGGTCTGTCCTGAACCTGCTCAAACAGGGACTCGCGGGGTTAGACAAGAAAGTGGACGGACCCGCCATCGACCTGGGCTGTGCAGTGGGCCGCACCAGCTTCGAGTTGGCCAGGACTGTAGATGATCTAATAATCGGGGTTGATCTGAATTTCGCTATGCTGAGAACAGCAGCTTCAGTTCTTCATGAAGGGAGAGTTACCTACCCGAGACGCCGCGTGGGAGTTGTCTTCGACAAGAGAGAGTTTGCGGCTCCATTGGAGGGAGCAAGTAAGGTGGATTTCTGGGCTTGCGACGCCACTTTACTGCCCTTTGCTGACGAGAGTTTTTCTCTGGCGGCAAGCCTCAATGTGCTTGACTGTGTTAAGTCTCCCTACGAGCATCTGAAAGAATTGGGGAGAATTCTTAGGCATAAAGGTGGTGCGCTCCTTTCCGCGCCTTATGACTGGAACGTAAATGCCACCCCACCAGAAGCATGGCTTGGCGGCCACTCCCAGCGATCGGAAAGCCGAGGGGCAAGTGAAGCTATGCTTTGCTCGCTCCTCGCAGGGGGAGACCATCCCTATGCAATTCAAGAACTGGAACTTGTGTCCGAATCCAAAGCTGTACCCTGGAGCCTGAGGCTGCACGATCGCAGTTTCATGAATTACCTGGTGCACCTCCTCGTTTTGAAGAAGACATAGGCTTCCCATCCAAATTTGACCAGCTCATAGGAGAAGCAACAACCATGGGTGCACGGCGAGTTCAATATGGTGGCTGTTCTTTTGTTCCGCCGGACGGCTTTGTTATTCAAGAAGAAGCATCCTTTGGAAGATCGGACACTCCCACGGGTGAGGCTTTTGCCCAAAAGAGGAAATCCCCTCTCTGTGTTACCCTCACCAGCACAGCAGTGCATCCTGATGTGGTCGACTTTTCAGAATCTCCTGAAGACATGAATCCCGATGCCTATCCTGCCACCTTGACACTCAATACCTTTGTGGCCCACTTTACTGCCTCTGCCCTGGATTATTTGCGCAATGCCGGCGAAGTGCTCAAAAAGCACTTCAAAAGTTTTCAAACGGACTTTTGCAAGGAAGACAAGGTCGGTGGCTCACAGGCAGCAAGGGCGCAGTGTTCCTATGTGACGAATTTCAGGATATTTCAGTTGCATTTTGCCTGGCTTGCAAATGCAGTGCTGGTCACAGCCACAATGACGGTTACGGAATCTGGGGTGGAGAAGGGCTGGGCCGAGCTGCGCAGTTTTGTCGAATCAGTGACTATTTAGAACATCAGATCAAGAAAGAGGGAAGGAAGAGGCAACCATGTTTTCTTCACTCAAAACAAAGATCATCTTTTTCATTGCCCTCATAATGTTAGCCACGGCCGCAGGGGTTATGTACTTCACGCACAGAGATGTGGGAAACGCCATGTCCCAGGCTGAAGAGGCTTCGGCAAAGAACGTACTTCGGCTGGTTGAACTGAACATCCTGGGTGGATATCAGAAACTCCTCTCCGACAGGATCGACGCGATCAAACAACGGGAGGATCGGTTGAAAACCCAGGCCAGATTTGCCGCATCCGTCCTGAACCAGTTCAACCTTCTTGCCATGAAAAGACTTGTTTCCAAAAAGTACGCTCAACAGACGGGACTCGGTTGGCTCAGGTCAGCTTCGTCCGTGGAAAAAGAGGATTTGTTCGTCTTCGATGAAAAGGGAGTGGTCATCGCCCACCCAGACCCCGCCATGCAGTCCGGGTCAATCGATTCGTTGCGTGACATGAAAGGCAGGAAGATTGCCGCGGTAATGTCAGCGGACGTTTTGGCTCCCGACGGAGATTTGGCCGTATTTGATTGGAAGAAACCGGGAGAAGAGGCCGCTAGTAAGCAACTCGGATACTTCGTTCCTGTCTTCCCTCGACTATCTCGAGAAGCTCTTCTTTCTCCAGTTCAGGGTTGGAAATGGACTGTAGCAGCCGTGGTCGATATCAGTGACATCCAGGCCGAGGCCGAGAGGAAATTGGAAAAGATAGTAAGCGTCCTGAAAGAAACTTTCGCCAACATCCACATTGCTGAAAGCGGAAGTGTGTTCATGTTCAACGGCAAGAAAGAGATGCTCATCCCTTCCCATGCTCACAAAGAATTAGACTATCCATCTACTATCAATTCCCGCACGGGTAATCTTCTTCTGGATGACCTTATGGTAGCTGCTAAATCCAAGGATAATTCCATGTCCTTTGTCGTCCCTGTGGGCGGTGACAACCTCTTCATGGAAGCCTATGTCAGTCACTTTAAGGCACTGGACTGGTATATTGCTGTGGCGCTGCCGGTCGAGGAAATCCAGCTTCCGGCCACGATCCTTGTCACCAGGCAGATATTTATCATCTCCCTCATCTTTCTGGGCAGTCTTATTGTCGCTTACCTACTGGTGACGAGGATCTCCCACCCTCTCAATTTGCTGGCCTCATATGCCAGGGAGTTGCCAACGACGGATTTCACCGCGGAAGAGGAAGAAAGTAGCCCCATCAATGCTCTGTCGGTGAAATTTAAGGACGAGGTCGGCCGCTTGGCAGAGTCTTTCGTCTTCATGAGATCCGAGCTGAGAAAAAACATCAAGGAACTCATGGATACCACAGCCGCCAAGGAAAGAATCGAAAGTGAATTGCAAATAGCCCACGATATCCAGATGGGCATCCTACCCAAAAAATTCCCTCCATTTCCGGAAAGAGACGAGTTCGAGTTATTCGCCACTCTCGAGCCGGCTAAGGAGGTGGGGGGGGACTTTTATGATTTCTTTTTCATAGACAACCAGCACCTCTGTTTTGTGGTTGGCGACGTCTCTGGCAAAGGAGTGCCGGCGTCCCTGTTTATGGCAGTATCCAAAACCTTAATCAAAATGGAAGCAACCAGGACAACATCCTCCGAAGAAGTGATGAACAGGGTCAACCGAAATCTTTCGCTGGACAATCCCTCACTCATGTTTGTCACGCTTTTCCTGGGAATCCTCAATGTTCAAACGGGAGAGCTCGAATATTGCCTTGGAGGTCACGATCCACCTTACATAATTCATACCAGTGGAGATATAGAGTTAATGGCCCTGACCGACGGCATGATGCTGGGGGTAGATAAGGATTTCAGGTATGAGTCAAAAAAAGCAGTTATCCATAAGGGAGAAACGATCTTCCTCTACACGGATGGCATCACCGAAGCCATGAATCCCGACGATCAACTATTTACTGACAAGAGGCTGGAACAAACTTTGGCTCGCTGGAGAGAGAAAGATACAACGGCTATTATTAACTCCGTCCGGGAGACTGTTAGAAACTTTTCGGAGGGAACACCCCAGTCTGATGACATTACCATGCTGGCATTGAAGTTTTATGGCTTAACGGAGGATAATTACTAATCCTCCAACCTCTCCTGAATCATTTCCTCAGGTTTCAGCGTCCAGTACGGTGTCCCATCCCTGGTTCTCCGGAACTTCACTTCGAAATATTCTCCGTTGCGCACTTTAGAGGCCAGGAAGACCTTGTTGCCGTTAATCTCAGCCCAACATCCCTTCACCTTGACACTGTCACCCTTGTTGAAACCATAGTTCAAGAATTTGGCAAACCACTTTGGCGCAAAATGCGCAGTCACCCTTTCACCGTCACGGAGGAGTATAATCATTCCTATACCAGGCGCCATACCCTGCATCGGCACTACATCGATGATTTCCACCATAGTGCCCTTGAGCTTCACGTATTTATCGGCGCGGTAAAGACGATTATATGCACTCCCATTCTCCCACCCTGCGATGTCCTGCTGCTCAGCAGCATAGACGGTTGAGGTTAACTGCGAGGCAAACAGCAATACTGATGTCAACAGTAACAGTTTTAACCTGAAGAGATATCTCATTAGCTCCCTCCTAGACAGCCCACGGAGTTGATTGGATGCTGCGTCCTGGCAGGTCCTGGGTAAGGTTATTTTTCCTCATGGTCAGGTGTTTCGGGCGATGTCTCAATAACGCTTTCCACCACGGTTAGTCGTTCGATGCATTCAAACTGGCTTACAAGGTATGTCTGACGTAGATTTTTCTCTAGCTAGCAGCAGAATAGTGTCAATAGCCTTCGGGTGTCAAGTGTGAAGAAACTCAAGCCAACTCAGTCGGTCTTTCTTGGATTACCTCCATTTTGGGGGCAAGACAACGAGTGCGATATCCTAAACCGCTCTTTCATCGGGAGGAAAGATTAAAATGACTGGTATCTCTGCGGAAACTCTGATATTCTGCAAAAAAGTAAATCCCCTTATCACTGCAGGCAAGGTGATATCATCCACTGAGATCACTTAAGCCTCCTGTCTGAGAGAAAAACCGCCGTCGAGCCATTAAAGTTGGGTGGAGATGAGCCCTGCAAACAATACTGTAACAACAAAGTCCTCCTTCATAAAAACAAAACTTCTTCTAGGCGCAACCTTCCTCCTAATCCTGGCACTAGGCTTCAATGCACTCCTGACTTACTCATCCCTTGAGAAGTTCTATGTGGAATCTCTCGCCTCCAGTTATCGGGTGATCGGCAAAGATCTGCAGATAAAATTGGAAACCGCCCTTCGTTTCGGCAAACAGGTGGAGAAGTTCATTGGTATGGACCCTCTTCTAGAAAATACCCTTCGCAACATGGCATTGCAAGGAGACGAAGAAGAAATAGAGGATGCAGAAGGAGAGGGGTTTCCTTCGGATTTCGGCAGATACGTAGCCGTTGCCTTGCCAGAGGGAAACATACTCTACAGCACCCGTGAGATTCTCATCGGCACAGCGCTGCCGAAAAAAGCCCAAATAGATTACAGCGCACTGTCCCAAGAGGACGACTTAGGTATAACGCCACAATATACAAAAAACGAAGGCACATACTATGTGATGCTGCCCATTCGGGACAGGGATGGAACCTGGGCTGCAACAGCTGTTCTCGCATTCGATGAAACTCAGGTGAAAGCACTTCTCAATCCCGCTTTGGTCAAGAACGTGAAAACAGGGGGCGTCATCCTTGCCGGGGGCGTAATTGCACTTCTAATTTTATTGCATCTGGTCCTTCCACGGGCGGACAAGAAATTAATAGGTGAGGCTGAGAAAATAACCAGAGATCATTTCAGGCAAGACAAGGCAGGTTTTCCCCAAAAAAGAATTTCCATTGTACTCTTCCTCGTTATCATCTTGAGCCAGTTGTTGTTCTTCAGCTTTAACACCAATGTTTTCAAGAACTATTACTTGAATATCACCAGAGAAAAAGCATCAGCCTTAATTAAACTTTTGAGAAATGACGTCGAATTCCTTCTCAGCAAGGGTTTGCATATCAACAAGCTGGTGAAGATGGAAGTCATGATGGGCAAAATACTTCCGGCTTTGCCCGAGGTCAGTAACATCACCATCTTGGACACTAACGAAGATTTGCTCTACATGGCCGATAAAGAGGGGGTTGTCGATTACACGAAACCCAGCATGGAGCAGTATTTCTGGCGACCTACTAATCTTCCTGGTTCAGCCGCTGAATACAAGCTGCGGGTCAATATAATGCAGGAGGAAAATATTGCGGGGGTCATCTCTGCCACTATCTCCAGGGAAGTCGTTTTCTCACGGCTGCAGGAGATAATCTGGGACTCTGTGACCGTACTGGTAATATCTGTCCTCTTTTCCGTTGAGTTGCTGATTCTCATATTCCCTTTCATGCAGCAGCGAGAAATCGCGCCGCAAGATCAGAAAAAAATTTATTATGGATCCATAAGGCCCGCAGCTTTTCTCTTCCTCTTCGGGGTAGATATTTCTATTTCCTTTGTGCCCCTTCATATGGAACAACTCTACGAACCAATTTTTGGACTTTCCAGAGATCTACTGATGGGCCTGCCGATTTCCGTGGAGATGTTTTTTGCTGGGATTACTATCTTTGCAGCAGGGGCGTGGATCGATCGGCGTGGGTGGCACGAACCCTTTCTTGGCGGCCTTTTACTCTCCGGTTTGGGCGTCCTTTACTCATGGTTTGCGCCCGATGCCCTCCATTTTATTCTGTCCCGGGGAGTTGTCGGGCTTGGCTATGGTCTTTCTTGGATGGCTTGCCAGGGTTTCGTCATCTCTTACACCGACGAGAATACAAAAACGCAAGGACTGGCTCAGGTGTTCGCCGGAATAATGGCTGGGAGCATATGCGGCGGAGCGGCCGGTGCTATGCTGGCTGAACGGATCGGCTACTATCCGGTTTTTTTAATCGGGGCGCTTATCATCTTTTCGGTAATTGGTTATACCCTTGTGTTTCTGCGCAGCTCTCTTGTAAAACCACCTGATAGCATTCACGAGCAGCCGGCGGTGTCAGTCAAAAAAGGCCAGATCATTACATTTCTCTTTAACAGAAACGTATTCAGCTTGATTTTGCTCAGCGCTATTCCTGGTGCTGTGGCTGTTGTCGGTTTTCTCTATTATTTCAGTCCGGTTTACCTGAACCGAATGGGCACGTCCCAGTCAACCATCGGCCGCATTCTCATGATTTATGGTATCTGTCTGATTTACATTGCTCCCATAATAAGCAAATACGCTGACAAGTCGCAAAACAAGAAAATGTACGTTTTCGTAAGCGGCATTCTGGGAAGTTTGGCATTTATGATCTTCTGTTTGATGGAAGGACCCATAGCTACGGCGTTAGCAATACTTTTCTTGGGGCTATCCAGCAGTTTTGGTGCCCCCCGTAGATCCTACATATTAAAGCTTAAAGAGGCCCGACAGCTTGGACCAGGAAGAACGATTAGCCTTTTTAATTCCTTCATGCGCGCCGGCCAGGTTCTCGGACCGATCATGTTTGGCTGGCTGATCCTTGCAACGGATATTGCTACAGGTATCACTTATTTCGGGATAGCCTACTTTATTATTACTCTTTTCTTTCTCGTCTCAGCCCAATCCGATAGCAAAATCACTGCAAATGAAAGTGCTCAATAGTAGGGGCGTTCGTGCTCATGGACCACAAGGAAAAAAACAATCAAATAATTGAACCGAGAGTCCTCAAGAATTTCCACATTCGCGCAGCGAGTTCAGAAATACATGGTAAGGGCAGAGAGGCAGAAAGGGCAGGGCGCATCAGCGCCGAAGTGATCCTTACTGACCAGATACTTTCATGGTCAGAGGAAGATCAATCAAGATTGCGAATGGAGCTCGACAATTTGTTTCATAACGCTTTCCCCAAGATGCCAGCTACAGAGCGAGAAGATTGGCTTAGCGTTTATTTCAGCAAGCCCGGACGGAGGTTTTGCCGGCAAGCTATTCTGTGCAGAGATCCTAGCGGTCGTCTCGCAGCGACGAGCATATTCGATTGCGGTGAAATTGAATACGGTGGGAGCATCTTTGAAGGAATCTATCTCATTACCACTGCGATTTTGCCAGATTTCCAAAACTTGGGTGTCGGACAAACCCTCGGCGCCACCATATTAATGGAAATACAACCGGATATATTGCTAACAACGTGCGCACAATCAACCTCACTTCATTCCCGTGTCGCCCTTCCCCGAAAGGGTTTGGTGACAGGTTTCACGGTATATCCCCGACTAGAGGAAAAAGATGGAATCGAGGTACTGGTAGCTGTGCCAGATGATCAGCGAAAATTCGCAATAAGCGCCTTCAGGCAGCTTTTCTTAAACGTTGTGCACGGAAAACAGAAAGATGTGGAGAAGGCAGTTCGAAACCTAACACCACTAATGGTCAGGAAAAATCTTTATCCGGACATGTTTCATTATGATCCATGGCAAAAGGATGGTAGAGAAGATAGGCTGGCTAAAGCTTTGGATCTAAACGCCAAAGATGGCGTACTCGTCATCTTTAAGAAAAGGGATTAACAAAACGGACACTGCCATGGCAGATGATGAAGAGAAAAAATATGATTTCCTAGCGGAGCGATACCTCGACCTCGTGTGCAAAAATCTTCCAATTGTAAATAGAGCAGTTTGTCAATATGGTGACACTTATCTCATTGATTATCTCAAGACTCTCAATTTGGTGGCCGAAGCTTCACACCAGCAAAGAAAAGATCTTATCGAGACAGTGCGCCGATATGTAAGCACCCTTCTGGGCGACTCACTCGGTGGGCGAGCTGCCAATGATCTGCAGAAATATCCTGTTGTTCTAACTGCCAATCACCATGGGGTAGAGTACTTCTCCCAGACTTTTCAGGCCAGACTAATATTTTCCCTCAATGCAATAACGGGCGCCAAATCAGCATCAACAGTTCCAATATTTTCCTTTGGCAGTGTTGCTCTCAACAATCCAACGTTTCCTAGAGGTTTACTCCTTTATGGTGTCCAACCAGACAATTTGAACCACATACCTATAAGATTACCCGTATTTCCCGGTAGACTAAAAAGATTGATGGTCGCTACTGCACCCTCATTTGACCAGACTATGGTGGGGAAAGCCGAGGCCGAGGTAGACAGATTCGTCGACGACCAAAAAATTTCACTAGAATCTTCAGGGATAGTGCACAAGATATTCCGAGAAGACTACTGTGCCGAGTCGGTTCTCAAACTCCCCACATATTCCCAGCAAGCAGTAGTGCTAAATAACCGTCTCTGGAAACGTCTCTTTTCAGGCTTTAAAAAAGTCCCGGACTTGATATTCCTTGAAATTGAGAAGATCGCAAGCGATTTACTTAAGGCCGATTTATCAAATTCCAACAGCCTCGCTTGGCATGTGATGTTTGAGCCGGCTGTGAGAGAAAAGCTACTCGATAAATTGGACACTGCTCGTGGGTGCTGGGACCGGGAAAAATTAGCGCAACGCCTTTCGCTACCTGGCGCAGTCGCCGTACAAAAGAATCCATCCAGCAATTGTGGGACCGTGTTTTTTTGGGGTATTGATCCTGCCGGGAAAAGAATACCTCTTTCACTTGAGAGTACTTCCTCTGGTGGCAAAATATTGTGCGGAATCGACGATGGCGGGAACGTTTGGGAATTACCATATACTTCCCAAGCTATCACAGAAGGTTTGAACAAAAACAGACTGCTGCCATCCTCCTTCACCTGTTTTCTTGTTATATCTTTCGCCCGCGGTATCACCTGTATCGGCGGTTACCATCAAGGAGCTTATCTCGAATCGATGAAGAGAGGTGTCCTCGCCGCCCTACAAACCACAACAGGCTATGATGATGTTGCCGCACTTGTTAAACTTGTTCCAACGGATCGTTATCTTGACAGCATGCTGACAGTGATGACTCTGATTGGCGAAGGTTATCTGGTTCCCGCGGGCCCGGTGGAGATCATTGCGGGTGGCGGCATAACAACTGGTGATGTTGAAAAGATGCTCTCACTAACTTTGCGGGAAGCCCACTTGGCGGATATGCTGGAGACGGTGTTGGATGCTGTTCCCAAAGCCCTGCTTCAGCCCGACTGGAAAACGCACCTTGCAAGGGGCAACTACCGATTTTTGGCGGGGAAGGTTGTTGTCAAGTAGCTCTGTTTCCTTTGTTCAAGTGACCTATCTAGTTAGACTCTATTCCTGCGGTTTCTCTATCTCTCGGTAAATTTCATCAGCCACAGCCAAGACGTCCACTGGTGGATCATACCCGATAATCTCAGCTGTTTTGAGATTTATGGCGATGGCAACCGGACCTTCAAATAGTTGATCCAGCTCCCGTGGCTTTGCACCATTAAATACCTTGGCAATTGTTTCAGCATGAAAACGGCCAAGTGGGTAAAGATTGGCCTTAGAAATGCTCATTAAAAAACCATACTTTACCTCGTGTGAACCAGACTGAGCAAAGGTGGGAATGCGAGCGGTATTGGCGATCTCCACCAAGTCAGGGATGCTTCTTTTGTTTACCCCATTTTGTATGGTCACATAGATAGCATCCACCTTTTTTTCCAGCTCATGGAAGCACTTTTTGACGCTTTGTTCCGAAACCTTCTTGTCAGGTACTTCGTCCAAGGTGTAACAGCTCACTATCTCAAAACCACGTTCTTTGGCTATTTTTTCCACTTTATCGAAGGCCGCATAGACTCTACCGCCTGAACTATTTTCGTAAGCTATCCCCAGCTTACGAAATCCAATAATGTCGTGAAAAACCCCAATCTGTCGCTCATAGCGATACGGGTTGATCCGGGCGTGCACCTGGTCATAGCCCGAATCTTCAACACTCTTGATTATGTTGCTTGACAGGGGGTTGCTGGTTGAAATCACGATTGTAGGGGTTTTGTGCCTGTTGTTGGCCAAGTCCTGCCCTGCCCAGGTACCGGCCGCGATGATCAGATCGATATCTTTTCTCTGATTCAATCGACCTATCATCTCCTCCTTCACACTTTCTCTGAGCTGCTTGTCCCAATTTGCACTGTAGTGAGCGTCTTTGACAAACTCGATATATTTGCTTTTCGTATTAGTTGCCAGCCAGTTCCAGAGATCTTTCGTTTGCTCACCCTTTTGTGGCGGAATTTCCATCTTCTCCATCCACCCCAATTCCATCAATCCTTGCAATGTGGCAATGAGGACTTTTTGATAATCACCGTATTCACCACCCTCGTGATAGCCGATCCTCCACTTTTTCCCTTTGTTTGTCTTGGGTGCAACACCGTATTGCTTATCACTTTTGGCAGAGACGGGGGCATGAGCAAGCAGCACAACGGCGAGCATTACAGCAAGAAGTTTCGCGAAGACTCTCATAATCATACCTCTTGGTATATTAAACTGAGTTTGGCATCAGGATGATATGAGACAGGTACAGAGATAACGACATCCTATGATAGACAACCGTATTACCCCAATCAAACATACTTGATCTTGATAAATGGCGAAAGAAAACTTTGAAGCATACTCCGGTAATTCATCTTGAACTCAAGCACATGGCCAGGTCTGAGATTTTGCTCGCACTCTGTGACATCCACCACTGTATAATCGGCATTGTAATTTATCACCTCGATGTTTTCCGCGCATGCCACTAGGCCGCTGGGATCTGTGTCAACCAGACCGAAGTTCAGCAGTCCTCTTTTTCTTATCCCTCGGTCAACTATTCTTGGTTCATGGCCAAGAGCATCTTTGCCCTGTCTGCCAGGGGGTTTTGAAGGCTTTTCTTTGAGCTCAAGAATATCGCTTCTGAAGATGAATACATCGTCGAATAGATCCGGGTGCTTTCTGTTCACCGAGGGTATATTTCCCAGTAAAATAGACTCCCCTATACGTATCTGGTTGATCCTTGAAGGCAGCTCATTGTGTTCCATCCAGTCCAGCATTACCGATCCACCGATGGACACTGTTTCAATTCTATGGCCAAGTCGGGTCTCAATATCCAGCGCCAGTTCTTCAAGTTGTGAAATATTCTCACTATCGGGCAGGGTACCACTGCAACATCCCAAGTTAGCTCCAAGGCCGAGGAACTTAAGATGGCGGTTGTTCATGGTCAGTATGGACTGGGCGACTTCAATGACATCTTCCGGCATCACTCCTTCTCTGAGGTCACCATTGTCCACCATCAAGATTATTCCGTGAGTTTGTGAATTTTTTTCAGCACTAACTGCTAATGCCTTGATGACATCTATTTCCGAAATCAAGCTCGCCTTGAAGTTACGAGTCACGAGGTCGAGCTCCTTTAGAGAAGGGAGTGAAATCAATATGGGCTTTTCAGCGAGATATTCTATCCACCTGCTGACTAAAGATGCCTTTGACATACCAATGGTTCTTATACCGCCTTCTTGAAACTCATTTATAATTGGATGGAAAGCGTAGGCTCCTTTTATCACCCCAATCAATTCGAGGCCTTTTGACGAGCAATAATTGTATGTATGGCGAATATTATGTTTGAGTTTCGACAAGTTAACAATCAACTCTGCCAAATCGTTTACTCCCTGCAGAAAAAATTTGAGCGGGAAATATGGTCTATCTTCGGTGCACCCAGAGATAGTTGGAGTAAGTAAGCTTTCAACTTAACCGTGGGTGGCGAGCAGTCTAATTCTCTGCGCTCTTGAGGCGCAGATAAGAACTGGTCGAGAACCTAAAAAAATAGGAACTTTATGGCATTTAAACTAGCAGGGTAAGACTCTCATTGTCAAGGAAACTCAGGGGTTTTCCCCTAAATCAATCTCTGTCCACAACCTGGTTCCTTCC
>Ga0209536_100012038_pt1 | contig 12616 bp, 12 predicted proteins | sample DeeMarSeWOR28_12_FD_187461 | JGI IMG/M metagenome (GOLD analysis project Ga0209536, IMG submission 187461) | Marine sediment microbial communities from White Oak River estuary, North Carolina - WOR-2-8_12 (SPAdes) (version 2) | ecosystem: Environmental > Aquatic > Marine > Intertidal zone >...
GTATCAGGATCTGGTGAAACAATACCTGCTGTTATGACTGCAGAAATTGCACATAAGATTGGTTCATATGTTGTTTCTATAACTGGTAAAAAGAAATCAGAAATAGCTAAATTTGCTGATATTTCTTTATTCATTGCATCCTCATGTAATGAAGAAGAAAGAAAGAAATTTGCCCCGCTTGGAACACTTTTTGAAGCAAGTGTATGGATATTATTAGATGGATTTATTGCTGATTTACTTAATAGCAAGAAAGAAACAGAAGATATAATGCGTAGTCGACATGCAACATTATAAAATTAATAACATGAATATCTTTTTTTCATCATTATTAATAAAATACTACATGCAACTCCGAAGATATTAGCAATAATTACAGCTATTGCTTCTAATAATATTCCATAAACAAACCATAGAGTCATACCTATTGCTAAAATTCCTGGCATAAAATACGAAACATCATTAAGTTTTTTTGTCTTATATCCCTTATATATTTGTGGTAAATATCCCATTGATGTTATTGCACCAGCAACTAAACCAATAATTTCAATAGTTATTGAATCCATAAGATCTACTATTTATGATAAAAATTTTTTTAAATCTTTCCAAAAATACAAGAATAAGTTTTTCTATAAATATACTCATGCAGGTCTGCAAAAGGGTCCGTGGGGTAGCTTGGTATCCTTCTACCTTGGGGTGGTAGTAACCTGAGTTCAAATCTCAGCGGACCCACTTTATTTCAAAAGATACTAACAGATAAAAATTTTCTAAATAAAAAAATATTTAACTAAGTTTATCATATAGGTAATTGGTGATGAGGATGCAGAAAACCCTCTTTGATTTTCTTGATGAAAACGATGATTTGGATGATATTGCTAAATTTAAAATTAAATAAATGCAATTTATAAATTAAGTATAAAATGCCTTATATTTTTGGTTTCTTATTTTTCCAAAGTTTCCATGAAGAAAATGTAAATAATATTATAAAAAATATTATACAAAAAATAGCAGAATAAAGTAATGTTGAATCCTGAGCTACAGCTATCATCTCTGGTACTGTTGGATAAAGTCCAAATGAATCCCCAAGAATTTTATTATCCTCGTAATAATTAGTATAATTATAAGTATCATTTTGCGAAGTATTTAAATTATCTTCCGAATCATTTGTTGAGACATTAGAACGACCTAATACATTAAATAAAACATATTGATCATTTTCAATCTGTTTATTAGAGGGTGTGATCCATCTTATCTGATTATTTGTAAATGAATTTCCAACAACATTTAGAATTTGAGCTTTTTTCTGAAATTCTGAAGTTATATTTCCAACAGTTTTTTCTTTTGCATCAATCTCACCTAGATATTCATAATTATAATCTCTAGAAATTAAAAAAATTCCTTCATCTTCGGCTTTGTATATACGTGTTGTATCCCCATATGTTTCAGCCATACCTAAAATAATTGGTTGTGCAAAATTTACTAAAAGCATAACAGCTACTAATAATGAGATAAATGTGATACTAAACATCACGACAATTTTTGTATTCTCTGGATGTAATAAACCTTCTCCTTTCCATGAAAGTTTATAGTATACCCATTTGTGTCCTTCTCGTTCATTCTTTTTTACTAAACCTGCTTCATAAAGTTTTGATAAATGTTCATGTAAAGTTGCTTTATTTAGATTTGTTGCTTTACATATATCAGTAAGACTTAATTTTTTACCATCTAAAGCTTTTAATATATCTAATCTTGTATCTGACGCTAAAGCCTTAAATGTATGCATATCTATTGTGATTTTTGTCATATCTTATAGTAAATATTATTTATTAATCATTTAAATACTGTTGGTTTTCGTTTGGAAGATCCCAAACAAATTCCAAAAAAATAGATAAAATATTTATTATATCCTTTGTTTTTTTCTATTTTAATGTTAAAAGTAAAAGTATAAATTAATATTTATTATTACCTCGATTTATGATAAAAGAAGAATTCATAAAACTTCTTGAAAATTGTGGTGCAATTCAATTTGGTCGTTTTACTTTAAGATCTGGTGAGATCAGTGATTATTATATTGATATAAAAAAAGCAAGTACTAATCCTAATATATTAAAAACCATAGCTAAAACAATGGCAGATTATACAAATGGTTATGATATTTTAGCTGGTATGGAACTTGGAGCAGTTCCTTTAGTTGTTGCAGTTTCTTTAGAAACAAATATTCCTTACGTAATTATAAGAAAAGAAAAAAAAGAGCATGGTACAGGTAAACAAATTGAAGGTGGAGAGGTAAAAGGAAAAAGAGTTTTAATAATCGAAGATGTAACCACTAGTGGTGGTTCTGTTATAAAATCAATACAAGTTATTCGTGAAAATCAAGGAATTGTTGATGAGGTTTTAGCAGTTGTTGATCGTGAAAGTGGAGCTGAAGAAAAAATGAAAGAACTAGACGTTAGTTTTATTCCGCTTTTGTCAGTAAGTGAGTTTTTAAAAAAATTCTAAATAATTTAAATAATGGATATTTTCATAAAGCATTAATCTATCGCATAAAAAAAATTATTAATTGGATTAAATAATAACAGAATACAGACCAAGCGATGAAATTTGGATAGAAGAAATACAGGTATACTCTTAGAAGAGAATTATTTTACTGGTAAAATGGTGTTCAAATGTTCTGAATCAATTTCAATGAATATACCATCAACTTTTGTGTTATCATCTTTATAAATTTTTTCTTGCTAAATATATTGAAGCAGTGATTCCAGTAGGAAATGCACCAACAACTATCACTTTATATTGAGATTTAATAACAACCAATCTTTACAACCACTTGAAATTCTATATCACTATCTGTTGTTAATCTTCCTCTTTGTTCGACTACTTCAAACCAAGAAATTTTTTCTTCAATACCTTTTAATGCATTTTTTACAGCTTCAGAATAATTCTGTTTAGATACACCAACTTTTTCAATAATTTCAAATTTACTCATATAACTAACTCCCTAAATTACATAATAAATGCTAAATTTAAAAATCTATCTAAATGAATATCCAACTTAATTTAAAATTTAATTAATTATCCGGGCATCTAACCTTTAGCAAACATTACTGATCCAGGTATTTACTTTATAAGAGAAAATATGTATTTTTTGCCATTAAATTGGTATTCAAATCCCGATATAAATTACTATAATTGAAAATAAAAAAAAAATATCTCCAGATTAGTAAAATATTTTAAAAAAATAGTTTAAATTAAATATTAGAATTGTATTTTGAAAAATTCTTGAGGGGGGTCAAATAATTGAAAGTATTAGTTGCTGGAGGTGGAGCAAGAGAACATGCGATTTGTGATGCAATTAGTAGATCTAAAGGAATTACTCTTTATTCTGTTATGAGTAATTTAAATCCTGGTATTCAAAAGTTATCAAAAGGTTTTTTACAGGAAAAAGAAACAAATGTTGAGAAAATTATTGATTATGCAAAGGAAAAACAAATTGATTTAACTATAATTGGACCTGAAACACCTCTTGAAGTTGGAATCGTAAATGAACTAAATAAAGCAGGAATCAATGTTTGTTCTCCAACAAAAGAAGCAGCAAGAATTGAAACTGATAAAGAGTGGATGAGAAATTTATTAAAAAAATATAAAATTCCTGGTCAGCTTAAATGTGAAACTTTTACGGAAGTTAAAAAAGCAAAAAAATTTATTGATGAGTTAAATGGTGAAATAGCTATTAAACCAATTGGTTTAACTGGTGGTAAAGGTGTTAGAGTTTCTGGTGATCATTTTAATGGAACAAATGAAGCAATGATTTATATAAAAGATGTAATTGAAAAGAAAATTGGTGGAAAAGCAAAAGTTTTAATTGAAGAAAAAGCAATAGGTGAAGAATTTACTCTACAGGCATTTTCAGATGGAAATACTATTTTACCATTACATGCTGTTCAAGATCATAAAAGACTTCTACCGGATGACAAGGGAGTTAATACTGGTGGAATGGGATCGTACTCTTGTGCTGATGGACTTTTACCATTTTTAACAAAAAGTGATTATGAAGAAGGAGCTGCTATTTTACAAAAAATTATAGAAGCACTAAATAAAGAAAACTGTAGATATATCGGTCCGGTCTATGGTCAGTTTATGTTAACTGTTGATGGGCCAAAAATCATTGAGATTAATGCTCGTTTTGGCGATCCTGAGGCAATGAATGTTTTACCTTTACTTGAATCAGATTTTATTGAATTATGTAACTCTATGATCGATGGTAATCTTAGTAATAAAAAATTACAAATAAATAAGAAATCTACTGTATGTAAATACGTTGTTCCAGAGGGTTATGGAACAAAAAGTAGGGTAGGTGAAAAAATAATTGTAAACGAAAAAGAAATTGAAAATACTGGATCAAAACTATTTTATGCTGCTGTTAACAAAGAAGATAATTATATTAAAACTACTTCCTCTAGATCATTGGCAATTGTTGGTATATCTAATTCGTTACAAAATGCTGAAAAAATATGTGAAAAAGCATTAACCTTTATAAAAAGTGATCATATCTTCATAAGACATGATATTGGTACAACTGAGCTTTTACAAAAACGAATACAACATATGAATCTTTTACGTGGAATGTAAAGTTATGAAAGAAGAAATATTTGTTTATTTTATAGGTACAGCTGGGTCTGGGAAATCAACATTAACATATAACTTTCAACAATGGATGAATCTAAGAGAACTGGATGCTATTACCGTTAATCTTGATCCTGGTGCAGAAAATCTTCCTTATGAGCCCGATGTGGATATAAGAGATTGGATATCTCTTAAGGAAATTATGAATTCCTACGGTTTAGGACCAAACGGTGCTCAGATAGCTTGTGCAGATATGCTTGCATTAAATACATCTGATTTGAAGAAAAGTATTGAGTCATTTAAAACGGATTATGTTTTTATGGATACACCTGGTCAACTAGAGCTTTTTGCTTTTAGAGAGGCTGGAAAATACATTATTAAATTCTTAAATCCACAAAAATCAATTGTTGCATATATTCTAGATCCTGCACTTGCAAAAACAGCATCAGGTTTTGCTTCACAATTGATTTTATCAATTAGTACGAATTTCAGAATAGGGCTTTCTCAAATTAATGTTTTAAGTAAGGCAGATATGCTATCAGAAGATGAGCTGAAACAAATTATAAGTTGGTCTGAGAATTCTGATGAATTAACTAATGCTATTACGAATGAAAAACCTTCAATTTATAGAGAAATAAATGAAAAAATAATTGATTTAATAAAAGAGTTTGAAAGTCATAGTAAACTCTTTCCAACTGGAAAAGAAGATTTTTTTGGTATAGATGATTTATACTCTCAGATACAAATACAATTTACAGGTGGAGAAGATTTAATGAGTGACTAATTTTTTTGTATTTAGAATAATAATGTCTTTTTGAATAATTTTAGATTCCTCATTTAATTTAAAAACCCAGATTTTTCCTTTTAATATTTCTTTTTCATTCAACCAGATTATTGGTGCTTTAAATATAACCGAAGCACCATACTTTAATCTAGGGAAATTAAACGGAAAGGTAATTAAAATTAGAGCTTTTACCGGATTTTCATTTTTATCAGTAATTTTTATTCTGAACCATTTAAATTCATCAACTTCATAAGGTGCATCTATTACCAAATTATCTTCTTTAAAAACATTTAAAGCATTTAAGATACCTTCACCCTGGGTATTTGATTGATATCCTAAATCTTCTGCATTTTCTATAAGGACTTGTTTTACTTTTTCAGGTTCAAAATCTGGATTTGCTTGTAAAATTAAGGCAGCTACACCTGCAACATGAGGAGCTGCCATTGATGTTCCGCTTTTAACAATATAACCACCTCCGTTTTTTGAGCTAGTTATACCAACACCGGGAGCTACAAGATCGGGTTTAACCATGTAATTTCCATCCCATACCACAGGTCCACGTGAACTTGAAGTAGCAATAACACCTGATTTATCTACAGATCCGACACAAATTGATTGTATAGCACAACCTGGTGATGTTATAGTATTAAGTTCTGGACCAAGATTTCCAGCAGCAACTACAACAACTACACCTTCTTTTACTACATTATCTAAAACCTCACAAAGCGGATCATCAGGTCTTCCTGGAGTATTTGTTCCAAAACTCAAAGAGATAATATCTGCATGATCAGACATGTCTCCATCATCGTTTGGATCAACAGCCTTTTCCATACCTTCTAAATATGTTTCAAAGCTTCCTTGACCTTTTTCATTTAATATTTTGATTGCATAAAATTTAGCATCTGGAGCTACACCAATATACTGAAAATTCGAGGAATTTCCTTTTCCACAAATTATACCAGCACAATGAGTACCATGACCATAATCATCCATCGGATCTGTATCATTATTTATAAAATCATAGCTACCATCCTGTATATAGTTATCTTTCAAATCAGCATGTGTATAATCAACACCTGTATCAAGAACTGCAATAGTTACACCTTTTCCAGTGACATTTCTATTATAAGAATCTTTTATTTTCCATACATCATCTGCATTAATCATAGGAATTGATTCATCTAGAGTTACTGAAATCAAATAATTCGGAATAACATTTTGTACATATGATAAATCTTTGATACTTTGTAAAAATTCACCCGACATATTGCTAACGGATAAACCATTAAATAAATTAATGAATTCACTATGAATAATTTCATTTGATAAATCATTGTTATTTAAAATTTTTAAGATATCTTGTTTTGCGTTATTATGAATTGATAAAAGATGATTTTTATAGTTTTTCAAATTTAAATTTAATAACATATTAATTATTTTTTCTGTTAAATTAAAAAACTGATTTTTTAATTTAATTTTTAATTGGTTTTTATATTCTATTATAGATTCTTGTTTAAATTGAATTATATACCCATTATAATCAGTGAATTTATTAATATCATAAATCTGAATTAATTGTGCATCTGAGTTAGTAATAAACATCGATGATAAAACTAAAAAAGTAATAAATATTGTAAACAAGTGTTTATTAATACTCATATAGAGTATTTTCTTTTATTATTATATATATTAAGTTTATTTATCAAATCTTGTCGTTTTTTCTGTTCTTGATAACAAAGCAACCCTTGAATCAGATTTTTCCATAACAAATTTATAACCTAAAGAATCTGCAAGTAAAATACTAAAATCACATACACTTTTATGAGAAGGCATATTTGATAGATTCATTCTTTTCCTTGAATAACCTACAAACACATAACCTTTAGGTTCTATAAACATGGGATTTGATTTTTCATCTAATTTAGAATATTGTTTTAAATATTTTTTATCCATATTCCATCCTTCAACTAAAGTATGACGTATAACAGTTCTGGTATTAAGTGAAGGTAATAATTCCAATGTCTGAATAATTTTTTTCCAAGAATCAGAAATTAAAGGAGAGCATATCTTTTTATAAACTTCTTTGTTTGGTGCAACAATTGAAATATACAACTGATCAGGTAGAGGATTTAAATTTTCTAAGGCTTTTGGATTTGTTCCGTTAGATACTAAAAAAGTTGTAATTTTCCTTTTTTTACATTCTTCAAAAAATTCACCTAGTTTTGGGTATAACGTTGGTTCCCCAGATAAAGAACATGCAAGCATATTTGGGTAATTTGCTTCTTTCCATTTTTGTTGATCACAACGCTCATCACCTTTAAACCCGGTAATAAGTTTCCTTTGCATATCAATGGATTTATCTAGTATAAAACCTGGATCATCAATTATTTTGAATTCTTTTTCATTAAAACCTTGATGTCTCCAACAAAAAAGGCACATATGATTACATTGATTAATCGAAGGAGTCATCTGCAGACAACGATGTGATTTTATACCATAAAAAGTTTGTTTATAACAATTTCTATTAAAAAGTAAACTTTGTCTCATCCAGTGACACAATTTAACAGCTGAATGATTACCGATTATACCATAATGTTGTTTTTCTAAAATTTTTCGAAACTCATATTTCATGTTTTTACAAATTTATTATAATTTTTATTTATTTATTAATTGTGTATATGTTTAAGATTATAAATATGACACAATTTATCTAATTTTTTATTTATCTGTAGTATGTATTTCCTATCTGGTAAATAACTATCTTTGTATAAATTTTTATATTTATCAAGTAAATCAGTTTTATAATTTTTTATAAGGTTCATAAATAGGTTTTTTTGATCACCTCTAAGTTCAAGTGATTTATTTATAATATATTGTGCTTTGTATTTTCTTGCAGATTTTATAATATTTTCAAATTCATCTTCAACTAAAAATGGAATTATTGGAATTATTGCTAATCCAGTTTTAATCCCATTATCTGAAAGCTTTTTTATGATCATAAGTCTTTTTTCAGTTGATATTACATTTTTTTCAAAAATTTTTAAGATACTGCTATTTAATGAAATAATACTTGTTGTAACAAAACAATTTTTAATTTCAGATAAAAGATCTATATCTCTAAGTATTAAATCTGATTTTGTTAAAATATGACAAGGGAAATTATTTTGTTTTATTATTTCTAATATATCTTTAGTAATATAGAATTTTTTTTCTGCATTTTGATATGGATCATTAACAGATCCAATAATTATTATTCCTTTTGGTAAATTTTTAAGTTCTTTTTTTAGCAATTCAGCAGCATTTATCTTAACATAAATTGTTTTATCTAGATACGAGTCACAATATGAACATCCAAATTCACAGTTTTGATAAGGATCAATTGTGTATTTTCCATTAAAAAGCCTATCTTTTGTTGTAATTTTTTTAATCAGAGACTTGGATTTTATTTCTTTATATTGCATGTTACTTTTCCCTATGCACAACATAAATATATTTTTTAGTTTTTGTAGATTATTTCTTATATTTAAACATCCCTCTAATAAATATTACTCTAAAAATTTTTTTCTTTAGTACATAGTGAACTATAGAAATTTTTTTCTTCTGTTTTATAAAAATAATAACAACTCAATAGATTAGGTTGGTTAAAACTCATAACTTTTAGGTGGATTAACTATATTTTAAATGTTGTTATAAGTCAAATAATGCTTTCGAATATAAAAAATCTATAATAATTTTCCAATAGTTATAGGATGGCAGCAAGAAGTTGGAACTGGAGTAATCACTGTTCCAAATGGTTCGAAACACCAATAAAAAAGGCCACCTGCAATTAAAATTGGTAATAATATTAAAAATAAAATATATTTAAAAATTCCTATATTTAGTTTCATTATTTTGTTATTATCGGAATCAACTATTAAAATTGGTTTAATACTATATCTAACTTGATAAAGTACCTTTTTGATTTCAACAGATCTTACATCATTATTATTCTTACTTTTTTGTACAGTATTGATTAGGGAAACAATGAATTTATTAAAAGTTTCGTCGGTCATACTACGAATATTATAAATAACGTTTTGAATCAACACTTCTTGGTTATTTCGTTTAGGAAATAACAATGTAATATCATTAGTGATATAATTAAAAGAAATATTTTTAATTTCTTCACCTTTTGCCATGTTAATTCTTATATTAAACAATGGTGAATCCATAACATTGGATTCCACATTTCTATATCCAACTACAGAGTTAAATGAAATTGCAATAAGAATTACTATTGAAATGATACTTCCAATAAGAATTTTCTTTTTCATGTATTTTTTCTCTACTTATATGTATTGATTATTTTGATTTAAACTTTATTATAAAAAAGTATATTAACAAAATGAAATATAAAACAACATGAATTTCCTATTTCTGCAATAAATTTTATGAATTCGTCCTTAATAAAGGGAGAAGAAAACGTTTATTGATATTTTAATGGTATTTGGATTTAATTAAAAAATTATCTAAATATTTGTAATATAATTCCTTTTACAAAATAGTATTGTATGTTACATTTCATTAGGTGCTTCAATTCCGAGTAAATCCAAACCGTTTTTAATAACAATTCTTGTTGCATCTACCAACATGACCCTAGCTATTCTAAGTTCAGTATTTTGCTCAGGTAATACTGGACAATCTCTGTAAAATTGGTTAAACCTAGATGCAATATCAAATAGACAATTAGTAATTAGATGGGGATTACAACCTTCACATGCTTCATCAATAACTATTGGATAAACAGCTAATTTTTTTATTAAAGACATTTCTGTATGATGTTTTAATAATCGTGCATCAAATTCTTTTATCTCATCCTGTTTTTTTGAAATTATACTACATGCTCGTGCATGTGAATATTGTATAAATGGCGAGGCATTTCCTTCAAAATTTAATGCTTCCTCCCATTCGAAAACTATATCTTTTTCAGGTTGAACTTTAATAATGTTATATCTTAAAGCCCCTATTCCTATTTTTTCAGCTATTTCTTTCATTTTTTTTTCAGAAAGCTCTTTTTCTCTTCTTTTTTTAACCTCAAAATATGCACGTTTTACACATTCGTCTATAAGATCATCCAAATAAACAACTCTACCTTTTCTTGTAGACATTTTACCGCCCGGTAAAGAAACAAATGAGTAAAAAATTATTTTAGGAACTATTTTAGCACCCACTAAGTTTAAAGCAATTTCTACTTGTTTAGCCTCAAGTTTATGGTCTTCCCCCAAAATATTTATTAATATATCCGCATGTTTTGCTTTCCAAAGATGATAAGCAATATCTCTAGTTGCATAAAGCGTTGTTCCATCTTTTCTTAAAAATATGAATTTTGTATTTCTACCTTTTATTCCAAACGACTCTAAATCCAAATAAAAAGCTCCATCTTCTATATCACAGTTTTTTGATTTTTTTAATTTCTCAACAACAATATCAACACTTTTATCTTTAACAAAATTTGATTCAGATACATATTTATCAATTGAAATATTAATGCGAAATAAACTATTTTTTATACCATCTAAAACGGGAGCAAAAGCATTATGCACAAGTTCAATTGTTTTTTTATCTCCATGTTCACATCTTCTAACTATTTCGCTAATTTGCTCAGAAACTTTTTCATCATCTACTTTTAATTTACTAGCAAGTTGATAGAAACCAACATTTTCATGATCAGATTTAGCATTCTTAGATATCGGTACATCTTTTGGATTCAGATTATTTATACCCCAGGCTAGAGTAGCAACCTGCTTACCCATATCATCTACATAAAACTGTGATTCTACTTCATAACCTGCTGCTTTAAAGATTCTAACAACGGTGTCACCAATAATTGGATTTCTTGCTCTACCAACATGTAAAGGTCCATTTGGATTTGCTGATGTATGTTCAATTATTACTTTTTTATTCTTTTTTTCTAAAAAACCATATTTTTCTTTTTTATTTATTATAGTTTTTAAGGTTTGAGTATTTAGATTATCTCTATTTAAAAAAAAGTTAATATAAGCATCTTTTGTTTGGGTTTTTTCAATCCATTTGGTTTTTTCAATTCTAGTTGATATTTCCTTTGCAATTTCTGTAGGTGATTTTTTTAAAATAGGTGCTAATGAAAAACATGGAAAAGCAAAATCACCCATATCTTCAGACGGTGGTACTTCCAATTTTATTTCATATTTACAACCTAGTTCTAAAAGCACCTTATTAATAGAAGAAATTATTTCTAATTTTGCTTGATTTAGAGGATAACTCATATAAAACTTGAATTGTTATAATATTTATAGGGTTTTGTAAAAAAAAAATAAAAGAAAAAAAGTTTTTTTATAACAATAAACTTACAACTGATAAAATAATTAAAAGTAAAGGTGCAGCTATTGTGATTTTCTTTTCCGCTTGTGTGATACTGAAATCTGGAATAGTAAATTTATGTTCTTTTAAATAAATAATTGGTACTAAAACAAATATCATTGCAATTGTTGTTGAAAGTAGATGCCATAACATAAATGGAAGCGCTTTTGTATAACAAAATACAAGACCTTCCCATGTATAGGCATAACCCCATCCTCCTAACCAAGTTCCAAAATTCGTCCAAATATCATATAATAAAATTCCACCTATTCCTACACCAAGTACGCTGGGGATATGTTTAATTTTCATTTTATTTTTTGTTTTTAAAATATAACCTATAAATCCGATTATTACAAATCCTGACCATGTAAATAGTATAATCCAGTTGTTACCAATTACTATATCTGAAATAATCATTGTTGATATAGGAACAATAAATGTATAATATCCGCCTAGAAGTAATCCACTAACAATAGATATTATTGCAACTATAAAGAATAAATCAAACATAAACATTGGCTGAGTAAGACCATTTATAGTAATATATATCGATGGTGGACTTGGAAGATTATTATTCAATACTATTCTTATAATCGATCCTATGCTAATAAGTAAAATAGCTAAAGTTATTCTATTTTTATTTTCAAAAATGTTTTTCATAATCATAACCTCTTTTTTTCTAAATATTTTTTCTATTTATTAATTTTCTTTTTTTATCTTAGAATTTTTCATATCTCCATTCGATTGTATCATTATTCATTACAATTTGTTTATCTGCTGAGACAATACCATAATTTCCATTTAAATAATATGCCCAATAATTATTTGAATTTG
>Ga0209536_100012040_pt1 | contig 12615 bp, 11 predicted proteins | sample DeeMarSeWOR28_12_FD_187461 | JGI IMG/M metagenome (GOLD analysis project Ga0209536, IMG submission 187461) | Marine sediment microbial communities from White Oak River estuary, North Carolina - WOR-2-8_12 (SPAdes) (version 2) | ecosystem: Environmental > Aquatic > Marine > Intertidal zone >...
CCGCCCCGGCCTCGCGCGCGATGCGCGAGGCCAGCTGCACCAGCTGCACGCCGCCGAAGATCGCCCCCAGAGCGGTCGGCACGACGACGAGCAGGGTCGTGGACACCAGCAGCGTGATGATTGCGATTACAACCAACAACTCGATCAATGTGAACGCCCTTTTGCCCAGCATCTGGTGATCCTCCCGAGACATTCAGGACAATCTATTAATGATATCAAGTCAGTCACTATCCACAACAGACAAACGTCGCCTTCCAGATCGTCTCGCGGTCTACCTCGTTGTGCTGTAGTCCATCTGCCAGTAGAATTTGTCCTGCTTGGGACGGTGGCCCAGCTCGTCCATCGTACGAGCGTCATAGATACGCCCGTTCAGGACGGTATAGCGGATGTTTTGGGAGTTACTGATGTCCTCCAGCGGGTTGTCCTCCAGAACTACAAGATCGGCCAGTTTACCGGGCTCCAGCGAACCGATGTCACCGTCTAATCCGAGATATCGCGCGCCTTCCAACGTCGCAGCCCTGATAGCCTCCAGCGGTGTAAATCCCCCCTGGGCGAGCATCCAGAGTTCCCAATGGGCGCCGAGACCGGCGAGTTGGCCGTGAGCACCGAGTTGGACTCGCCCGCCGGCGTTGATTAGCTGTTTACAGAATCGGGCCAGATTGATGTGGTTGTATTCTTCTTCGGGCGCCATTGTACGCCGGCGCGATCTCGGATCGACGACATCCCGCGGCACGAACGTAAGCAACCGCTGGTTTTCCCAGACGTTGGTATGCTGATACCAATAATTCTCGCCCCAGATTCCACCGTAACCGACTATTAGTGTAGGCGTTATGCCTGTGCCGGTGGCAGAGAAGAACTGTATGACGTCGTCGTAGGCCTTTTCGACGGGAATGCAGTGTTCTATCCCTGTCTGGCCGTCTGCGACTAGCGACATGTCGAGATGGAATAGTGACGCACCCTCGGCCACGACCATCATGTCAAGCTCTCTCGCAGCGGCGATAATCTGCTGACGCTGATCCCGTCGGGGCTGATTGTAATTCTTCACGCAGAAGGCGCCCGCGGCCTTGAGACGCCGAATGTGTGAACGGGCGTCGTCCAGGCTGTCGATTTCGGCCTTGGATGTCCCGGCGGCGCCATAGATTATTCTTCCCGTAGAGAAAATTCGCGGAGCAACGATAAGGCCGGCCCGCTGGAGTTCAGCGGCGGCGAAAATAGTCTCGGTATCGCTGGACGGATCGAAGTTCGTCGTGATCCCGAAGGCCAGATCGGCATAGCGCCACCAGTTGCGCTGAGGGATCAGCCCGTTGCCTCCATAGGGGCCATGCGAATGCACATCGATTATCCCCGGCATGATCGTGTTGGAAGAAACATCGATGACCTTCACGTCGCCAGGCACTGTCACCGAGTCCTTCGGCCCGATAGCCTTGATCCGATTCTTCTCGACTACAATTGCCCCTTCGTCGATCACCTCATCGCCTCGCATCGTGATGATTCGCGCCCCGACCAGGGCATACTCATCGGTCGGGACGTCCGCTTCGACCTCAAAGCCTATATCGATACCACTGACAGCCGGCTCCGGAAGTTCTTCGGGCGAACCTTCTAGAAAGGCGAATGCATCCGTCAGGTCGCGCCCATAGAACTCGGGGCCGAGCGACCAGTGCAGACGCCGGCTGTCACCAGAGAAGTGCAGGTACGCGCCAGCGTCGCGCGAGACCTTCCTCATCGGGACCGACTTGCTCTTTGGACCGATCTCAATTTCTCGACCTGAACGCACAAACGGCATGACGTAGGCGTTGAAGCGTTCACGCAGCGCGACCCAATTTCCGTCGGGCGAGACACAGAATTCAGTGGCGTTCTTACTGACAAAATGTGTCCGCTCATCGCTGCCGTCCAGCTCGACGCTTATCAGTGCGCGCCTGTCGTCAGGATCTGTCGCCTCAATATCCAGAAGGTAGAGCCGGTCGTCTTCGGATCCGAAATGCGGCCGGTTGCCCTTCTTGATGACAAGCTGCGGTTTGCCTCCCTGGACCGGCACCGAATAGACACCTCTTTCGTGTGTCCATGTGGGGCTTCGAAGTCTGTCGGCCGAAATCCTTCGGTAGATGACCTTTGTCCCGTCGGGCGAAAAGACGGGCTCCACGTAATGGCCCGGCCTGTCCGTGACGACTGTGCCCCTGCCTCCCTGGGCCGAGATGATCCGGACGCTGCCAAGCTCTTCGTCGTCCCAGGTGGTGTAGACGATATGCCGGCTGTCGCGCGACCAGGACGGATAGAATTCAAAGTGATCGCTTTGCCGCGTCAGACGTCGCGGCTCGCCGTCGGGCAAACCTGCAACATAGATGCGGCCAAGGCTCTGGAAGGCCACGAGTTTGCCGTTTGGTGAAACCCGGACCCATCGCAGCATTTTGACCCTGAAGCGATCCGGAGCAACTTCTATCGGATTTCTCAGGGCCTTGCCGACCTTGTGCTGTGTCTTGACGTGGAAAGGGATCTCCGTGACTTCTTTGCTGCGCACGTCAATGCGCCGAATGCCGCCTTGGGCCCAAAAGACAATCGACTTGCTATCCGGCGTCCAGGCGATGTTCGGATAGACCCCGTGAACGGCCCAGGTTTCCTGCATGTCGCGGTCGAGCCCATCATAGAGGGGCCACTCGGCGCCGGATTCTATTTCATGCAGAAACAATGTGGTTTTGAAACGCACCCGCCTGATGAAGGCGAGATACCGCCCATTGGGAGATGGCGTTGGCCGTACCGCCCCTCCGGGACCCGTTACGAATCTCTCGGTCTCACCACTGTGGCGGTCCAGCCGCTGAATGACGTAGATCTGAGTGTTGGAGTCCTTGCTGTATTCGAATGTCTCGCCTGGCGTCGTGTCCTGACCGTAGAAAAGATATCGCCCATCCGGCGAGAACACCGGCTCGCCCAGATCCTTCTGGTCGTTGGGTCGCTTGGTCATCTGGACGCCTTCGCCGCCGGAGACGTGATAGAGCCATATCTCGCCGGCGCCAAGGGAACGTTTGGATGTGAAGTGCTTTCGCGCCGCTATGTACTGTCCGTCAGGCGTCCAGACAGGACTGTTGAGGAGGCGAAAATCCTCCTTGGTGACCTGCCTGGGATTGGACCCGTCGCGGTCCATGATCCAGATGTTGTCACCGCCTCCGCGGTCACTCGTCAGCGCGATGTACCGGCCGTCCGGACTGTAGCGCGGCTGTATGTCCCAGGGCACACCCTCGGTCAAGGCCTGGGCCTCGCCCCCGGCAATAGGTATCCTGTAAATATCTCCGAGAAGGTCGAATATGATGTCGGATCCGTCAGGGCTGACATCCAGACTCATCCACGTGCCCTCGCGAGTGTCGATATGGACCACATCCGTAGGTCCGGGCGGATTGGATACGTCCCACTTGTTGTTCTCGCTCGTCTCGTTGGGGTCCTGTTGCTCGGCCAAGGGTTTCAGCTCTATCCGGAGGCTGCTGGCAGCGTCGGCCATCGCCGCGAAGCCCAAGAAAAGTCCGCACGTCGCCAAGGGCACAATCAGTAATCCTCTTGGCGTTCTGAAACCTGATCTCATCCTGCAACTCCTTGATTTCGGGTCTGAAGCATTCTGGATATAACAATTCCCCGCATTGTTTGCGAGGAATCTATTATACCGAGACAGCAGGAATTTCAAAACAACATAAAGTGTGGTGCTCTGCCGCGATCATGGGCTCTGCACCAGGCGTGGCCTCAGGACAAAAGCCACCCCTACCGCACTACAGCCGAGACATCTTTGTGCGTGTGATCAGGATGTCCGCAACACGACCGGCGGAATGTGAGTTACGGTATTCTTTTGTCGGTGAGTTTGCTGGGCCTATCGCTTAGCATAAACTTGTCTATGTCCGCCATCAACTCCCCCTGATTGATTCTGGCATTGCGCAGATGCCTTCTACGGCCCTCTGCAGCCGTCTCACCGGGTTGCTCATAGTCAGAGGAACTACAACCGCCCGGCAGCAAGAAAAATACTCCCAGAATCACAGTCAGGACCACCCTGCACAAAGAAACGCTCTTCATCATTTCTCCTTATTCTATCGGCCGATAGGTGTCTTTGGCGTCTGCAAGGCACAAAAGCACACCAAAATACTCACATATTCACTACTTACAGGCTTATTATACCGGTCCCCGGAACTGATGTCAACGAAAAAGATGCCCGGAACTGCAACAAACCTCAGCATTGACATTTCCCGGGTAGATTGCTGTAATCAACCGCTATGTTCAAGAATATTTCCATAATCGGCGATGGTGGAATGGGCACTGTCCTGGGTCTGCTGCTCTGTGAGAAGGGAATCACGGCGCGGATATGGGGGCATGACCGCGAGCAATTGTCTCAGATTGAGCAGGATCGCGAGAACAAGAAGTTCCTTTCCGGTTACAGCCTGCCAGAAGAGCTCGGATTCGAGCCTGATGACCGGCGTATCATGTCCGGAGCAGATCTCATTGTTTCGGCGGTGCCATGTCAGTTTACGCGCCGTGTCTGGAACAGGCTGAAAGGACACGTCCCCGAGGCAGTTCCCATCGTCTCGGTCACCAAAGGCGTCGAAAATGATACGTTATTGCGTCCGACTCAGATACTGGCCGAGATTCTGCGCTCGGGCCGGGATGACAAACTGGTTGTGCTGAGCGGACCGACAATTGCCGATGAGCTGGCCAGGAGATTGCCGGCAACGGCTTGTGTGGCCAGCCGGGACAGGGAATTGTCCAAACAAGTCCAGCGTACTCTCAACGTTCCTTGGTTTCGTGTCTACACCAATACAGACATTGTCGGGGTCGAGCTGGCGGGTGCGATGAAGAACGTTATTGCGATCGCCGCGGGAATCATTGACGGCACGGGTGCCGGAGACAACGCCAAGGCGGCCCTTCTGACCCGAGGGCTTGCTGAGATAACCCGCCTGGGCACTGCAATGGGCGCCAGAGCACAGACTTTTTCGGGCCTGACAGGCTTGGGCGATCTGGTGACAACCTGCATTTCGCCAACGGGAAGGAACCGTGCGTTCGGCGAAAGGATAGGCAAGGGCCTGACCGTTGAACAGGCCCGGGATGCTACCGAATCGGTTGTTGAGGGCGCCGCCACCTGTAAATCGGTTGTTGCTCTTGCCGAACGGTTCGACGTCGAGATGCCGATAACAGACGCGATCTATGAAGTGCTGTTTGAGGACAAACCCGTGCAAAGGGCGATTGCTGACTTGATGAGACGCCAGCTCAAAGCGGAATAATTGAGCTGTCGGACCCAAGCCTGACCCCGGATCGATCCTGCAAATGTTCTTTCGTCACGGGAAAACTTCAAGACGATTCACTCGATTTGTAAGCACAAAATCTTGCCGATGAGTCCGAATCGCCGATATTATCAGAACTGGTCCCAATCTTCCCACATACATCGGCAAATAAGCATCTAATCTTCTCGTCTGCGGTTGGCTCCTCTGGCTTCTGTTCATATATTTTAGTTAGGATTCCATTTGTCGCAAAGGAGGAGCAGGACAGAGTCGTTTTATGAAGGTGTAATCTGAGAGATGCTTGGATTTAAGAAGAACCATACAGGTCCCATCGGTGTAGATCTCGGGCACAGCGATCTCAAGCTGGCGCAACTCGCCAACAACGGAACTGGCACTAACCTGCTCGCAGGCAACAGCAAGAGAATGCCCGCTGACATGAAGCCAGGAAGCAGTGACTGGCAGAAATGGGCTATTGAAACCGTACGTTTGTTGACCACATACGGGAACTTCCAGGGCAAGGACGTCATCGCGGCCATGCCGACGAGTGATGTGTTCATCGACCACATGAAGATGCCAAAGCCCAAGAACGGTGACCTCCAGGATGCCATCTTCTCGAAGATAAAACAGAAGCTTCCGTTCGAGTCTCTTCATGAGAACACGATGATGCAATACATCCCGACGGAAGAGGACAATGTCCTGGTTATGGCGACCGAGCGCAGAATCATCGACAGACATTTGGCGATATACGAAGAGGCCGGCCTGTCGATCAAGTCTATAGGCGTCTGGCCCGCGGCTCTCGCAAACTGCTACGTCAAGTTTTTCGGCCGCCGTAAATCCGATCTTGAAGCGGTCGTAATGCTCATTTGCGTCGAAGCCGACTGCACTAACGTGGTTATCTGTCGCCATGCGAATCTGCTCCTGGCTCGTTCGCTGCCGATAGGGGCCAAAAGGCTCGATGATGAGCAGGCGGCTGTGAGATTAGTGATGGAATTGACTGCGTGCAAACGGCAGTTCTCCTTGATGTACCGAAACGCCCTGATAGAGCGATTGATTTTTCTTTCAGGTCAATCTGCAGGCAGAGACATATATGCAACAATAGCAAAGCAGTTGGAGATGCCGGCACAGATGGGAGACTGCCTGGCGGCAGTCGAAATAGGAAAATCCTGTCGCTTAGGTCGGGACGATAACGATGAGGGGCGATTGGGTAATCAGATAGATAGGAGAGAAAGTCACATCAACTGGGCCGTTGTTTTCGGACTCAGCCTTTCGTAGGCGGATGGCGCACGGGCCGGGCAGCATCCTTAGTTGCCGTGACAAGAGGAGGTAGACCAGGAATGGCAAATATAAACTTTGTTCCCGATGATTATGTTCAGGGTAATGAATCCCGCAGAACTAACCTTGTGTTTCTTGTGCTGCTCGCAGTGGTGATGACGGCACTTGGGGGTTCTTTCGTGGCTATCAAGATACGCCAGCGTGCGTGCAGCACGAATGAAGAGCTCGCCAACGCCAGAATGGCCGAGGTTCAAGAGGTGATTAAACAGTTCGAGCAGTTGCAGGACAAACGCAGGGAGATGATGAAGACGGCTCTCACCACAGCCGAACTGCTTGAGCCAGTGCCCCGAAGCGTCTTGTTGGCGTCGCTGACGAATAACCTGCCTCCAGGCGTGTCCCTGCTTGAGCTTGACCTGATCCAGAAGCAATCAAAGCGAGAGGGCAAAGGCACTACAACCAGCAAGTATCAGGCAGCACAGGCCCGGCAGAAGGCATCTGAAACGCAGGGGCTGGCGCAGGCCGGTCAGATACAACAGAGTGAGAACCCGGAGAATCTGCTGGAGACGCACATAAGCATTGGTGGCACGGCGCCGAGCGACCTTCAGGTCGCCGCATATATCGAGCGGCTCAGTGATTCGAGTCTCCTGGACACCGTGGCGCTCGTGGAGTCAGTAGAGTGTAAGATCGAGGACAACACGTTCAGACAGTTCAAGTTGACGGCAATACTCAGAAAGGACGTCCATCTGACCAAGGATAATATAGAGGGGATCAAGGGCAAAGCATCCGATGCAGTGTGGAATTTCTAGCATCGGCGCCGATTGTCGACCCTCACATGCAAAATCGGTTTACTGCAATAGGATCAGGGTAAAATCATGACAGGAAACTTCAGAAAAGCGGTGTTCTTTGTTTTGTTGGCGGGTGTAGCCGCGGCCGGCTACCAATATATGATCAAACCGGCAAACGCAAACCTGGCCGAGACAAAAAGCCGTGTAGACGCCAAACTGGCTCAGTTGGCCAAATTCCAGAAGGCCACAGCTGCGGCAGAAGATATGACCAAGCAGCTCGAACAATTGCAGGAGGCGATAGAGTTCTTTGAAAGCAAATTACCTCCCAAGAGTCAAATTCACGAGGTGCTCGAACAGGTCACTGTTATCGCACAAAAGCAAGGTCTCAAGCCCAAAACCATTCGTACTCTCAAGAGAAAGGATAACAGCGGTTACATTGAGCAGCCGCTGAAGATGGAGCTTGAGGGCAACTTCAGTTCGTTCTACTCCTTTCTCTTAGAGCTTGAGAAACTGCCACGAATAATGAAGATTCGTGAGCTTGAGTTGGACAAACACACCGAACAGGACGGCCAGATAACGGCCGATTTCATAGTCAGCATATTCTTCCAGAATATTGTCAGCTGACCGACAGCATATTTTGAATTGGATAAGAAGTCGATTGGGCAAAGCTATGCTATCTTTTCAAAAAGAACAAGGCGTTGGGAATCTGCCGGGACAAAAACAGAATGCTGTCACCGCCGGGTCGAAGGGTAACGGCAGTGAGAAATCGCAGGACCAGTCTTACCTAACCGTAGCGGAGCATGGAAAGCGAGCTCGCAATAGTACCGTCGTGCTTGCAGTTCTGTTTATCATTGGGCTGATCTGCCTCTGGTTCATGATCAGAGAGAGCTCGCCTCAGGCGGCTTCAGCGGCCACCGACCAGACCGAAGGGGCAAGGATCGAAGCAGCTATCACCCGACTGACAGGCGTCAAGTCTGAAGTGTTCGGCAGGATGGATGAGATCGTCAGGAAGTTCTATGAGTTCTCCGACGTTCTTCAGGTCCAAGTCAGTGAACTCGCGAAGAATCCCTTCAGGCTCGAACTGTTTTTGGCGGGCGCCAAGGAAGAACCCCAGGCGACCAGGATCGTTCCCGAGATTGATGTCGAGAATCTCTGGCGGCAGCAGATACAAGAAAAAGCAAAAGGCCTGGAGCTCTCCGGCATAATGCAAACAGGCCGGGGCAACTGCTGTATGGTCGGCAGTGACATCTTCTATGAGGGGGATTCCGTAGAGGGTTTCAAGGTTCGCCAAATTGGTGATACTTTTGTCAAGCTCGAATGGGAACCCAGGCCCGATGAAAAGCGATTCGGCGCCCAATCAGAAAGTGTGGAGATTGTGTTGAGGCTGTCCGAATAATACTGTCTCGTTAACTCGCAATTGTCCCCCAAAAGAACATTGAAGGAAACATGAAATGGTAGATATAAAGACGGTATTGAAGAATGTTATAGATAATGATGCAAGCGACCTGCACATCAATGTGGGGATGCCCCCGATATTGCGGCGCAACACCGAACTGATCGATCTGGATCTTCCTGCCGTCAGCGACAAAGACGCCGAAGAGATGGTTCTTTCCATGATTGGGCCCGAGAGGTTCAAAGTCTTTGACGAAAAGAAAGACCTTGATTTCTCCGCCAACCTCGATGACGGGCACCGTTTCCGCGTTAACGCACATTATCAGCGGGATACAATCGCAATTTCGTTCAGAGTGATTCCTAACCAGATTCCCGCTCTGGATGACTTGCATCTGCCGCCGATAATCAAAGAGCTGACGGACCTGCCAAGAGGCCTAGTGCTCGTAACCGGGCACACAGGCTCAGGCAAAAGCACGTCGCTCGCCGCGATGGTCGAGTTGATAAACTCAAAGTACAGGAAGCGTATAATCACGTTGGAGGATCCCGTCGAATATATGCTCGAGAACAGGGAAAGCATGATCGAGCAGCGTGAAATTGGCTGCGACGCCACGGACTTTGCGTCCGGCCTCAAGCATGCGTTACGGCAGGACCCTGACATCATCATGGTCGGTGAAATGAGAGACCTGGAGACCACCGGATCTACAATTACGGCCGCTGAAACCGGACACCTTGTGTTCAGCACCCTGCACACGATCAATGCTGCACAGACTATCGAACGAATCGTGGATATCTATCCTGCGGGTCAGCAGAATCAGATCCGTACGATGCTGGCCAATACTCTGCAGGCTGTTATCTCGCAGACCCTGTTCAGACGAGTTGACGAACCAGGGATGGTCCCGTGTGTGGAGATATTGCTCTGCACCTCGGCGGTCAGAAACTGCATTCGTGAAAACAGAATCTATGAGATCCCCAACATAATTGAGACTTCCCGCAGATTGGGTATGGTGAATCTCGACAACAGCATTTCTGAGATGTATTTCAAGGGTTACATAGACAGAGAAGAAGCAATAATGCGTTCGAGCAGTCCCGCGAAGATGGAGAAAACACTTACACCCATGGATGAAGTCGAAGTGGCTCAATCTCCGAAAAAGGAGCCCGCCCTGACAAGATAGCCAGCTTTGGCTTTGACATGGTTGATGGTTGAGCCTGTCGCCGCCTCCGTGCCGACAATGCCTGGCCGATACAGACAGAAACACAGGATACACAAATATGCTTGAAGAATCGTCACAAAACGGCAAAGGCGCAACTGCCACAGCGACCGATTGGCAGCAACAAAACCAAGCACCGTGGGAACAACAGCAGTGGCGCCAAGAGTCTGAGTCTGCGCAGGGGAATTCTGCCAGAAAAAAGAATCAGCAAAGCGCGCTGCAGAACATACGCCAGTTCAGAGTCGAATTCGGGCCGAGCGCCAAGGATATTCTAAACTTCACGAATCAACTGGCCGTGATGATTCGAGCGGGAATAAGCCTTCAGGATTCCCTCGAATCAATCTCCGAGCAGACCAGCAATCAGAAATTCAGAGTGATCATTATCGATCTGAAGAACCGAATCGAAGCCGGACAGAGTTTCTCGCAGGCGCTCTGCGAGCACCCGCAGGTCTTCAGTGACCTCTATATAAACATGGTTGGTGCGGCCGAGATCAGCGGCTCGCTCAGCGGAATGCTCCAGAAACTGGCCGAGTACCTGGACTCCGAGGCCGAGACCCGCTCGCAGATCAAAGGGGCGATGGTGTATCCGATCATTATTGCCATCATGGCAGTATCGGTGACTGTCTTCCTGCTGTGTTTTGTTCTGCCAAGATTTACCGCCATTTTTGCCGGCAAGGAGCATCTGCTGCCGGCCGCCACGAAGGCTCTTATGGCCAGCAGCGCATTTATGCGCGGCTACTGGTATTTCATCATCCCGGGCGTCGCCGCAATGTTCTGGGCATTCTGGTATTTTATTGGCACCTCAGGCGGCCGCCAATGGTGGGACAAGGTGAAACTCACCTTGCCCCTGATAAGAACGCTCTGCGAAAGTCTCTACATAACACGAAGTATGCACACAATGGGGGTGCTGACAAAAGCGGGCGTTCCGATATTGAACACACTCGCGATAACCGCCCATATAGCGGGAAATACCCTCTATAAGAAGATGTGGCTGAGCGTTCATGAAGAGGTCCGTCAGGGCAAGAAGATCGCGTCCAGTTTGAGCCAGCACAACCTGATGCCCAACAACGTCGTTCAGATGATAAGAAGCGGCGAAGATTCGGGTGCGATGGGCGATGTGCTCAGAGACGTTTCAAATTACTACGCAAGAGAGTTGAAGACTGTAATCAAGGCAGTGACGTCAATGATTGAGCCGATAATGATAGTCTGTATGGGTGTTCTCGTTGGCTTTATTGCGATGAGTATAATCCTGCCGATCTTCAAGATGTCGAGTCTCGTAATGGGCAAGTAGACTGTCTGCCTGTGCCCCGGCATTTCGGGGCACCACTCGCCTGTTCTGACCTGGGGAGCAGAACAATGCAGAATAAACGATGCAAAAACGGTTTTTCGCTAATTGAGATATTGATCGCAATACTGCTCGTGGGTCTTGCGGTCGCTTCTCTGCTGGCAGCCAACAGTGCGCTAACCAGGGCCAACGGCGCCGGGACCAACTTGTCAAGCGCCGAGTTTCTGCTCGGAGAAATCCGCGAGCTTACTGCCCTGCTCTCGGTAATTGACCCGGAAACCGGCGTAGCAACATTTGGGCCCGAAGGCGGCGAAACATTGGCAACTTATGATGACCTTGATGACTTTGACACAGCGGTCTTCTCGCCGCCGATAAACGCCGACAGAGCAGCTCTAAACGATTCGGCCGCATTTTCCCAGCAGATAACCGTTGAAAACGTCAGCGCCTCGGATTTCGAACAGGTAGTGGGCGACCATACAAGCGACTTTGTTCGAGTGACCGTGCGGGTCTTCTTGAACGGGCAGGAAATCAGCTCGGCAAGCTGGCTGCGTGCGCGATATTGAGCGATATCGAGCTTCCCAGGCCAATCGCCTCAAGAATTGCGAGATGCAAAATGCGAAATACGAGACACAAAACTGGCTTTTCCATCGTCGAGCTGTTGCTTGCTCTGGCTATAGGAGCTATGCTGCTCGTCGCAGTTGCAGTTGCCTTCAACGCTTCTGCAATAAACTATCGGGAAAACGAGGCTATCTTCAAGACCGTCAACGCCGCCCGCCAGGCATTGCTGAGAATGACAAGTCAGCTCAGGACCGCGACGGCTGTCAATCCCGCCTCGCCGGCCAATGAGTGCAGCCTCTTTACTTCAACTGGGGCAGATATTACCTATCGGTTTACAGCCGGCGACGAAAAGCTGTACCTGGTGACCAACAGTGACGGCCAGCAGTACGTCCTTTGCGACAATGTTGCTGCCATGACTTTCACCCGCACGCCGACGGACGATGGGTTGGATTGCAAAAGTGTTCAGATTTCCATGACCGTGGAACACGGCAATGCGCAGCGAACGGTATCGTCTGCAGCTGTCATCAGAAGAAATTTGGAATGACATAATGCTCCCGATTGCGAATTCCTGCTCTTGCGTGGGTAAAGCGGCTCTGCAATATTGTGTTCCCGACTTTAAATTGCCGTTCTTGCGCGGGTAAGTGGCCTCACAATAACCGGTTATGGTTCTGCTCGCAAGAATTCACTACCCTGAAGGGCTGAAAGGTATAATTCCAAAAAACTTCTTGCCTTTCGTGTTCTTCTGCGGTATTGTGAGCTTCCGTTAGCCGGGGCGGTTAGCTCAGTCGGCTAGAGCGCCTGCTCGACACGCAGGAGGTCACTGGTTCAAGTCCAGTACCGCCCACTGATCTGGCATGCCCTGTGCCGCAAGA